>WNFI01205724.1_pt1 | contig 21907 bp, 22 predicted proteins | sample 5400471 | NCBI WGS metagenome assembly WNFI01 (sample SAMN13153348, study PRJNA577476) | soil metagenome | isolation source: 100 cm saprolite on Douglas fir-dominated hillslope | place: USA:California | collected 2013-09-17
TTCGATGGCAGCGTGTGCGCCATCTGCATGGAGACAATCCAGGGCGAAGGCGGCATTAATCCGGTGAGCCAAGAGTTCTTCCGACTGGCTCGCGATTTGACGACAAAGTCCGGCGCACTTCTGCTAGTGGATGAAATTCAGAGTGGCCTGGGCCGCACCGGAGAGTATTTTGCGTACCAGCACTACGGAATCACGCCGGACATGGTCACCGTCGCAAAGCCACTGGCGGCAGGCTTACCACTCGGCGCGCTGCTCACCACCGACCGCGTCGCCACCGGAATGCACCCCGGCCTGCACGGCACCACTTTCGGCGGAGGACCGCTCGCCTGCGCCGTGGCCATCGAATTCCTCCGCCAGCTCGACGGCCTGCTTGGCCACGTCACGAAGTTGGGGAAATATTTCCTCGCCGAGCTCGAAGAATTGCAGGCCAAACATGCGTCCGTGAAAGCCGTTCGCGGCATGGGCCTGATGCTCGCCATCGACATCGATTCCGCCGACACCGCCAAGGCAGTCGTCAATCAATTGTTGGGGAAGGGAATTCTCATCAATCGCACTCACGATACGGTGCTGCGTTTTCTGCCGCCCTACATTATCGAGAAGAAGCATGTCGATGAAGTTGTCCGCGCGCTCGACCGGGCGCTCATTTCGCAAGCGGCCGCCGGACAAAGCAAGAAATCGGAAAGGAGCCACTAAGTGAGCAGCCAACCACTCACAACCCAGACCGTCGCGCAACCCGCGGCGACGGTTGCCACCGGACGGGATCTGGTCTCTATTCGCGACCTGTCGCCGATTGAGGTGGAATCCATTTTTCATCTTGCGAGCATGATGAAGGCGCGCCCGCAGGATTTCCGCACCACCCTTGCCGGGAAACACGTCGCAATGTTTTTCGAGAAACCATCGCTGCGTACGCGACTCACGTTCGAAGCCGGAATCTGCGGACTCGGAGGGTCGGTTTCTTTCGTCGATCAAAGGCATGAGCGTCTCGACGCGCGTGAAACCCTGGCCGACATCGCGCACAATCTGGAGCGCTGGGTCAGCGGAATCGTGCTGCGTACGTTCTCTCATGAAACCGTTGAAGGGATGGCGGAATATGCGGCTGTGCCAGTGGTTAATGCGCTAAGTGAAGTCGAGCATCCCTGCCAGGCGCTGGCCGATTACTTCACTCTGTATGAACGTTTTGGAAATCTGAAGAAAATTTGTCTCGCGTATGTCGGAGATGGCAATAACGTGATGCACTCGTTGCTGCTGACGGCAGCGCTGCTGGGATCGAAGATTCGCATTGCCACTCCAGAGGGTTACGGTCCCAACTCGCAAATTCTTGCCGATGCCCGCGAACTCGGCAAGCAAACTAGCGCGAAAATCGAGCTGATGACCGATCCGCACAAAGCCGTGCGCGGCGCCGATGCGGTTTACACCGACGCCTGGACCAGCATGGGCCACGAGCATGAAACCGAGGAGCGCAATAGAATATTCCCTCCGTATCAGGTAAACGAGGAACTGATGGCGGGCGCGGCCGCGCGCGGCGTGTTCATGCACTGCCTGCCCGCCCATCGCAATGAGGAAGTCACTGATGCGGTAATTGACTCCGCGCGATCCGTAGTTTTCGAGCAAGCAGAAAACCGTATGCACGTGCAGAAAGCGATTTTAGCTATGTTGATGGGCGGTAGTGACAACGCCGGCAGTGCCAACACCAGCTCCCGTCAACCAATGCCAATGAGGAGCGCTCATGCCTGAAAAAGTCGTACTCGCATATTCCGGGGGGCTCGATACCTCCATCATTATTCCCTGGTTGAAGGAAAACTATTCTTACGACGTAATTGCCATGGTCGCAGACGTGGGCCAGGGCGACGACATTGAGGCCGTGATCGAAAAGGCCTACAAGACCGGCGCCACCAAGGTCGTCGTCGAAGACCTGCGCGAAGAGTTTCTCACCGGATACGTGTTTCCTGCGCTGCAGGCGGGGGCAGTGTACGAGCACAAATATTTACTCGGAACATCATTGGCGCGGCCAGTGATTGCGAAGCATCAGGTCGAAGTCGCATTGCGCGAGGGCGCGACTGCGGTTTCGCACGGCTGCACGGGAAAAGGGAACGATCAGGTTCGCTTCGAGTTGACCTATCAGGCACTGGCGCCGGAGCTGAAGGTGATTGCTCCCTGGCGTGAATGGGATTTGAAGTCGCGCGAGGATTGTCTCGATTACGCAGCGGCCCGCGGGATTGAAGTTTCGGCCAGCCGGGAAAAAATCCACAGCCGCGACCGCAATTTGTGGCACATTAGCCACGAGGGCGGGGAACTCGAAGACGCCGCCAACGCGCCATTCCAGAGCACGTGGCAGATTTCTAAATCTCCGCAGGAGGCTCCCGATCGCGAAGAGCAAGTGCAGATTGAATTCGAGAAGGGCATTCCGGTAGGGGTGAATGGAATGCGGCTGGATCCGGTTGCGCTGGTTGAACTGCTGAACGACATCGGCGGACGCAACGCGATTGGTCGTGTGGACATTGTCGAGAATCGTTTCGTAGGCATCAAATCGCGCGGCTGCTATGAAACGCCGGGCGGGACCCTGCTGATCGCGGCGCATCGCGAGCTCGAAGCCCTGTGCTGCGAGCGCGACGTGATGCACTTTAAGCAGCATATTGCGCTGAAGTACGCGGAGCTGACGTATTACGGACTGTGGTTCACGCCGCTGCGCGAGGCGCTCGACGCCTTCGTCGCCAGCACGCAGCAGGAAGTCTCGGGCACAGTTTCACTCTCCCTCTACAAGGGAAATGTTTCCGTGGTCAGCCGCCAGTCCGACTTCTCGCTTTATCGCACCGACTTGTCGTCGTTCACCATGGGCGAGAGCTACGATCAGAAGGATGCGGCCGGATTCATCCGCATTCTCGGGCTGCCGTCGCGTTCCCGCGCCCGCAGCCGCGCCGAAGCCAAGCCCGAGGTCGCACGCTCAGGAGTGAAGGAATGAAAATGTGGTCGGGCCGCTTCCGCCAGCCGCTCGATCCCGCGTTCGAGAGCTGGCAGCGGTCGTTCGAATTCGATTGCAGATTGCTGGAGTGTGAGTTGGAGGCCAGTTCGGCCCATGCTCGCGCGCTGCATCTCTGTGGGGTGCTTTCGGCTGAGGAACTCGTCGCCGTGCTGCAAGGGTTGGATCAAATCGGCGAGAATGCAGCGACTTCGCCTGAGTTCGTGAACGATCCCGAGGCCGAAGACATCCACCACTTCGTCGAGAAACAGCTCGTCACCCTGATCGGTGATCCCGGCTACAAGCTGCATAGCGGTCGCAGCCGCAACGAGCAAATCGCAACCGACCTGCGCCTGTACGTACGCGCCGGGTGTGATGAAATCGGTGAGCAAATATCGAAACTCATCGCCGCATTCGTCGATCGCGCGGAAAAAGCCGGCGCTGCGGCTATGCCCGCTTACACCCACATGCAGCGGGCAGAGCCGGTCTTGGTCGCCCACTGGCTGCTGGCTTATGTCGAAATGCTTTTTCGCGATGCCGACCGTCTGGCCGATTGCCGCAAGCGCGCGAACGTCTGTCCCCTGGGTTCCGCTGCGGTTGCGGGATCGACCCTTCCACTCGATCGCGACCACATGTCCGGAGAGCTTGGCTTTAACGCTCCGACCGCCAACAGCATTGATGCAACCAGCGACCGCGATTTCGTCCTCGAATTCGTCAACGCGCTTTCCCTTCTCGCGTTGCATCTGAGCCGCTGGGCGGAGGAGATGTTGTTGTTCTCCTCGCAGGAGTATGGCTTTTTGCCTTTGCCGGAGGCGTACTCGACAGGCAGCAGCGCCATGCCGCAAAAAATGAATGGCGATCTCTTGGAACTGACACGCGGAAAAGTTGGCCGTGTAATCGGAGATGCGACGGCTTTACTTATCACCATGAAGGGCTTGCCGCTCGCTTACAACAAAGATTTGCAGGAAACTCAGGAGCCACTCTTCCACGCCACCGAAACTGTGATTTCATTACTACCGCTGGTCACCGGATGGATGGAAACCGTCGAGTTTAATGTCGAGCGCATGCAGAAAGCCGCGGACACTGGATACATGAACGCTTTCGCCGCAGCAACCTATCTTGTCCGCAAGGGCGTGCCATTCCGAATCGCGCATGAGCAGGTTGGCAAAGCAGTTCGCGCCGCTATGGATAAAGACAAATCCTGCGAGTTGCAAGGACTTGCACTTGAAGAGTTACAGGCCATCGATTCCCACTTCGCCGCCGATTTCTACGATTTCGCAAAGCTGGACAACGTGCTCGCAATCCATGACGTTTCCGGCGGCACTGCTCCAGCGCGCGTGGCCCATGCCATCGCGGCGGCGCGCAAGAAGGCCGGTGCGCTGCGTGAGGAGACCCATGCACACGCGTGAGGCCTTTCTGCCCGACGCCGAGCGCATCCACGACCTGATTTCTTCCTACTCCGGGGACGGTACTCTACTGCCGCGGACGCTGGCGGAAATCTGCGAGAACGTTCGCGACTTTATTGTGCTCGAAGAGGCCGGACACATCATTGGTTGCGGCGCTATGCACCTTTACGGCGCGCATTTGGCTGAAGTTCGCTCCATCACTGTGGACAAGAATTATCAGAAGCGTGGCGGCGGGGAACTGCTGGTGCAGTCGCTGATGTCGGAGGCACGCAAGCATGAGGTGAGTTGTATCTGCCTGTTTACCCGTACTCCTGAATTTTTTGCCAAGCTCGGATTCAGCGTGGCGCAACGCGAAGATCTTCCCGACAAGATCAACAAAGATTGTTGCGTGTGCCCGCGGTATCACAACTGCGACGAAGTCGCTATGGTCAAAGGCGAGCTGCCACGGTTCGCCATTCTGCCCGAATCCGCGAATTTTCTGGTGAAACTCCAGATATGAGCGAGTCCGGTCCGATCTTTCTGCCCAAAGGCTTTAAGTTCTCCGCCGTCACTGCGGGAATCAAGGCCAGCGGCAAGCCCGATCTGGCGCTGATTCTTGCCGATCCGCGCGCTACTGCCGCGGCGCTATTCACCAAAAACCGAATCATTGCCGCGCCCGTAGAAGTCGGACGAACCGCTCTGGCAAAGAGTGGCGGGCGGGTGCGCGCTGTGCTGGTGAACTCCGGCAATGCGAACTGCGCGACCGGCCAACCGGGCCTGAGCGCCTGCCGAGCAACCTGCGCACAGGCTGCACGGGCGCTGGATGTGAGGCCGGTGGAAGTGTTTCCGTCGTCAACGGGAATTATTGGAGTTCCTCTTCCGGTGGAGAAGATCACTTCCCAACTGAAGTTGCTAATCGCCGCCGCAGGTGCATCCATCGAGCATCTCCGCAAATTTGCCGACGCCATTCTGACGACCGACTCGCGTACCAAACTAGCAAGCGTTCCGCTACGGTCGGGAAGCGGCGCGGTGACGGGAATCGCAAAAGGCTCGGGAATGATTCATCCCCAGCTTGCGACCATGCTGGTTTATTTGCTCACCGACGTCGTTGGCACGCCAGCGGAGTTGCGCAGCGCGCTGCGAAAAGCATGCGACGAGACCTTTAATGTGATTTCCGTTGATGGCGACACTTCGACCAACGACACCGTTCTGCTCCTCGCCTCAGGCGCAGCCCGAATCCAGTTGCGAAATGTTCGCAAAGAATTTGACGCCGCCCTGCTCGAAGTTTGCCGCTCCCTGGCCGAACAGATTGTTGCCGACGGCGAAGGCGTGCAGCACGTTATTCGACTGCGAATTGAGCAGGCAAAGAATCGTGCCGAAGCCCTCGAGGTGGCGCGCTCTATCGCGCATTCTCTTTTGGTCAAGACAGCGTGGGCAGGGGCCGATCCCAATTGGGGCCGGATCCTGGCCGCAGTAGGAAGAAGCGGCGTGCAAGTGAATCCCAAAAGAGTCAACGTCACCATCGGCGACCAAACCGTCTGCCGCGGTGCGGTGGCCTGCAAGTTCGACGAGCGGCGCGCCCACGAAGAGCTTTCCAAAGCCGAGTGCAGAGTGGGAGTGCGATTGGGGAGAGGCAAAGCCTCGCTGGAGTTTCTGACCACTGATCTCACGGCGGAGTACGTGAGGATCAATGCGGACTACTCCACGTAACAAAACTCCAACGGGAGGCGTGGCCCGGACTGACACCGTTCGGCTTCGTCCGGACCCATGCGGGGAAACGATAAAAACCCGCGCCGCCATCCGTCCAGTTACGGCGGAATTGGATGCTTAGATCGACTCAAGTCACTCCAAGGAAATACGGTAACCCCCAAGGGCTGTCCTCATTGAGATCGAACCATCCTTAGTTCAAAAATACAGTGTCTCCCCGATAGCGCACAGCAACAGATTGATTTACAGATTGACTCAGCCCCAACGCGAAGGAGAAGGAAGGTGGGCACTGAGTTGTACCTCCCCTTAACCCAGTGCCCGCCGCCTCCCTGACGAAGCAGTAAGCCCGGTAGTCCTCTGCAAAGCAGCACCCCCCCGTCGCGAGTCCCGAAAGGAAAGCCAGCGAAGTTCGCTGGGAAAGGCAGTGCCATTCCCCGATGCAGAAGGCAAAAGTTTGCCATTTTTTGCCCACAGGGTTTACAATCGCGCACTGAATCCAAAGGGGATGTCCCCGCCTAGGTGGTCCTGAGGGAACGGCCTCTGAGCTGCAACATAAGTAAACGCAGGCAACCTGAGTAACTGGAGGTAACCAGCGGGGGCTTGGGGTAGTAATCCCAAGGTAACGATAAGAATTCTATTTTAGAGCTTGGTTTTTTTCGGAACTGGCTTAGAATAGGCCCCTGTTGCAAAGCAATTGATGAGAAAAATCGCCCCACTTCTCTTATTGACTTTGGCTCTGGCCGGCCCCGCATTTGCTGTGCGGCCCGTGCTTTCGCCCCGCTATCATAGGATGCACCGTTTTCATCGTGTCCCGTGGAACCCGGTATTCAAGCCATCGCACGAATCCTTGCTGCTGCAGAACGCGGAAATCAATCGCCTCAGCCTGCCCCGGATTTACGACGACAAAGAACTCAACCACCTGATCGCAAACCAGGATCTGGTTCCGATCCTTCCCAATGATACTCTGCGTATTCAGCCGGCTCTCGATCCGGGACGCCGCTATTGCCGCCCGTGGACCTTGGATTTCGTGCAGGACATCAGCGAGGCCTATTACAAAGAATTTCATCAGCAGATTCAGGTGAATTCCGCAGTCCGTACGGTTCTGGTGCAGAGAAAGCTGCGGCGCCACAATCGCAACGCGGCTCCGGAGTCGGGCGAGATCGCATCCTCGCATCTGGCTGGAGTCACGGTTGACCTGCAACGCCGGGGCATGAGCAAGCCGCAAGTGAAGTGGATGGAAGACTACATGCGTCCGCTGAAGGAACTCGGCCTGATCGAACCGGAAGAGGAACGCCGCCAGTGGTGCTTCCACGTTATGGTCGCAGGCGACTACAGCACGTGGCGCGAAAACAGGGCATTGGCCGACGAGGCCGCGCAGCGCGACACATTGCGCGAGATCACCACCATCGGTCTGTCGCACACTGCCGGCCCTCAGTAGTTCGACGGACTCCCTGAAAATTTCACGAGTGTAGGTGCAGAACGCGTCCTGAGCGAAGCCAAGGAACGCCTGGGCCTTGCACCCATCCCCGTATACGTTGGTAACCACCCGCATCGACTCCGGCATGTTCAGCCGCGGCACCGATTGCTTATACTGAGGGGTCGTTGACTCCCATGCCCGCAATCGAAATCTTAGGCCTCGAAAAAACCTACAGCGTCGGTTTTTGGCGTAAGCGGCCCAAGTGCGCGCTCAAGCCCTTGCATCTCGCGGTGGAAGAGGGCGAAGTTTTCGGCTTTTTGGGACCGAACGGCGCCGGCAAGACCACTACGCTCAAGATGCTGGTGGGGCTTGCGTTTCCAACTGGTGGAACAGCGCGAATTTTGGGTCTGGAACTCGATGATCCCAAGATGAAGGCGCAGATCGGATTCCTTCCCGAGCAGCCTTACTTTTACGATTATCTGACCGCGCAAGAACTCCTGACGTATTACGGGCATCTCTCGGGCGTGGATGCGAAACAACTATCAGGCAAAGTTGAGGCTGCACTGGCCCGCGTGGGACTGAAAGACGCCGCCAATGTCCAGTTGCGGAAGTTTTCCAAAGGCATGCTGCAGCGGGCTGGAATTGCGCAGGCAATTCTGCATGACCCCAGAGTCATTTTTTTGGACGAACCTATGTCGGGGCTGGATCCGATGGGCCGTCGTGAAGTGCGCAGCTTGATTGAGGAACTGAAGGCCGAGGGCAAGACGGTTTTCTTTTCAACTCACATTTTGTCCGATGCGGAAGCGCTATGTGATCGCGTCGCTATTATTCATTTGGGAGAGTTGCGTGGAGTCGGCGCGATTGCGGACCTGACTTCTGAGGTGCGCGGGAAGGTTGAAATCGTCTGGCGGAGCGCGACCGTCCCCGCCGTCCTGAAGGCGCTGGGCGCCGAGTGTCACTTTGCAGGCGAAACCATTCGTGTGGTGATCGCGGAAGAGAATCAAGAAACGGCGCTTGATGCGCTGCGGCGTGAGCGGGCGCGACTGATTTCCGTAACTCCCGTACGAACTTCTCTCGAAGACTATTTCATAGCCCAGCTTTCCAATCAGCCGGAAGACGGTTCGAAATCTCTGCCGCAGACGGCACCTGACGTGAAATCTGCGGGGGCGCGGTCATGAACCCTCGCATTTACTACATCGCAACCAACACCTTTCGCGAGGCAGTGCGCGACCGCGTGCTCTATAACCTGATTGCGTTTGCCCTGCTGCTCTCTGGTGCCGCGATTCTAGTAGGGCAGATTTCGATTGGTATCGAGCGCCTGGTGGTCATTAACCTGGGGCTGACGGCAGTGTCGCTGTTCGGCATCGTAATCGCCATCTTTATCGGCATTGGCCTGGTAGCCAAGGAAATTGATAAGCGCACGCTGTACACCGTGCTCTCGCGTCCGGTCAGGAGATGGGAATTCATCGCCGGGAAATTCTTCGGTCTGGCCGGAACTTTGATTGTGAATACGACCTTTATGGCGATCGGCGTATTCGCCGCCCTGTTGTACGTGGCCCATCATTTGCAGGCTTCGGATGCCGGGGTTCTCGTAGCGCTTTATTTCATTGTCCTGCAGTTTGTGATGATCACAGCGCTGGCGCTGCTCTTTTCGGCATTCTCTTCGCCGCTGCTCTCGGCGCTGTTTGCATTTTCGTTGTTTGTGATCGGGAGCTTCGCCGAGGACCTGCGCGGCATCGCGAAGCTGACCCACGGAGCTGCGGGCTGGCTGGAGACTGGGGTCGCTTATCTGGTGCCGAATTTTTCTGCGCTTAACGTGATCAGCCAGGTGGCCCACGGCGAGGCGGTCGCGCCCCGGTTGATCGAGCGCCGGAACCTGAAATGACCTCCCGTCGAGTTACAACTGCCGCTGCTGTGCTTCTCTTTTGCAGCATGGCGGTATCGGTGCTGCTGGTTCAGCAAGTGGACCAGCTTCGCACCGGATCATCGCTGCAAGAGGTTCTATACGTTTCCTCACCCAAGCTTCTGAAGCGCCTGAGCTTGGGATATGACGGGCTGCTGGCTGACGTTTATTGGACGCGTACAGTGCAATACTACGGAGGCATGCACCACGCTGGCGGCGGAAATTACGAATCGCTGTCGCCGCTGTTGAACATCACTACCCAACTCGACCCCCATCTGATTCCGGCCTACGAATTTGGCGGAACCTTTCTTTCCGCTAAGCCTCCGCAGGGTGCGGGTATGCCCCAGAGAGCCATCGAATTGGTCGAGTATGGCATTCGCAACAATCCCGACGACTGGCATCTCTATTACGACCTTGGCTTCATTTATTACATGGATCTGAAGGACTACCCGGGCGCGACCGACGCTTTCCTGCGAGGCTCACGGGCGCCCAATGCGCATCCGTTTCTCAGAATTCTGGCGGCGCAGATGGCCGAGCACAGCGGCGAATCCCAGACCGCGCACATGCTGTGGAGCGCCACCTATCAGACCACGCACGATGATCACGTCAAGGCCAACGCGGCCGCGCATTTGCGGGCGCTGCAAGTGGAACAGGACGTGACTGACCTGGAGCGTGTCGTTGAAGTCTATCGCCAGAGAAAAGGACGCCTGCCCGCTAGCTTCGGAGAAATGATGACGGCCGGGCTGTTGCGCGGTGTTCCCCAGGACCCTCTGGGAAAGCCCTATCGGCTGACTTCCGACGGGAAGGTTGAAGTAACTGATCCCGACGATCTACCGTTCGTTGAAAACGGCCTGCCTGCGGATTATAGGGATCCGATCGTGCCCAAGATTCTGCCGGCAAACTAGCCCTCGACGCGGTTCTTTGGCATCCTTGAGTCTTGAATCATCCTCCCATCAGCATCCTGCGCTCGCTCCGCGATTACTGGAAGCGGGAGCGGGCCACTGTGGGTCGATTGGCCGCTGCCCGCAAACTCGCCCGCATCGGGTGGGATTTCATGCGGGATTCACTGCCCGAGAGCAAACAACAGCGCTACGGCGATGTGGACTACGACTGGGAATTCCGCGTGGATACGACCAGCGCCACGGTGACTTGGCGTACCCGGCTGCTCGGCCTTTTGCATTCTCCGTATCAACCGATTGGACCGCAATTATTCCGCGAGATTATATCTTCGCTTGAAATTGATTTCCGCCAGTTCACGTTCATCGACATTGGCTCTGGCAAAGGCCGCGCGTTGCTGCTGGCGGCAGAGTACCCGTTTCGCCGGATCATCGGCATCGAGCTGCTGCCGGAATTGAACTCCGTCGCCCAGGAAAATATTCGCAAGGTTTTGGGCGAGCAGCGGGCTTGCCATGATATCCAGACGTTTTGCGGGGAAGCGACCGAATTCACCTTTCCCACCGAACCGCTGGTGGTTTTTCTGTTCAACCCTTTGCCAGAAGCTGGACTGAGGCAGCTGCTAGGGAACCTCGAGGCCTCGCTGCGAGAAAATCCCCGCCCTGCGTATGTTATCTACGCTAATCCTATTCACGAAGAAATTATCAAGGGTAGTTCCAGGCTCACTCGATTAGGCGGGACGCATCAATACTCTATGTTCCGTACCGCAGCATGACCAGCCGCAGGAAGGGTTCGCGTACAATCGGAACCGCGGCGAACTCAGCCGGAAGATTCAGCCTGGAATGAAACCACCAGCCCTAGTTCAGGTTCTCGCATTCGCCGCCTGCCTGGCCCTATCGCCAGCGGCCGTGGCACTGCCCAATGTCCACGCCGTAGCCCAGGCTGTGGACGACCATTACAACCACATGCAGTCGTTGCAGGCGAATTTCACCGAGATTTACCAGGGATCAGGCGTCGAGCGGGTTGAGTCGGGAACTCTTTGGCTGAAAAAACCTGGCAAGATGCGGTGGGAGTACCGTTCTCCAGAGGAGAAGCTGTTTGTTGGTGACGGCAAAGACGCCTGGCTGTATCTGCCGGCCGAAAAACAGGTCAGGAAGTCGTCGATGAGAAACCTCGATGACCTTCGCTCTCCGCTTGCGTTCTTGTTGGGTAAGACCAAGCTGGAAAAGGAGTTACGGGTATTGTCTTTTGCGCCTGATGTGCAACCTTGGAAGCCTGAGGACGCGATGCTGCGAGGGGTGCCACGTGGAATGGAAGATCGGGTTAGCCAGGTTTTGCTGGAGGTAACTCCGGGCCACCAGATCGCGCGCATCCTAATTCAAGGGGTAGATGACTCGATCACCGAATACCGGTTCAGCGATCAGAAAGAGAATTTGGAGATTCCCGACGGTAAATTCCACTTCTCAGCCCCGGCGGGCAGCGAGGTTGTAGAGGACCAAGCAGGGCAGTAACCCGGAGCCGTCCGGAGCGGTCCTTTTTGGCATTTACTCCCTATACACCAAAGTGTTAAGTGACGGTAACGACGGCATTTCTCGATGTTAAACTGGGGTAGGCCAGCGAGCTTTTGAAGGGAAAATGGCTGAGTTTTTAGTTAAAGTCGCGGACGAGCGCGGGCGCCTGACACAGCAGGTGGAGAACGGCTATTCGGAAGCCGAAGTCAGGGAGCGCTTCGCGCAACAGGGGTTCCTTGTCTATTGGGTCAAACCCAAAGGCCTGCGGATCGGCGGCGGAGGCCGACGGAGGAAAGTAAAACAAAGCACGTTTCTGGTCTTCAATCAGCAAATGCTTACCCTGCTGAAGGCGGGGTTGCCGGTTCTGGGATCACTCGACTTGCTCATTAAGCGCCAGCGCGACGTCTATTTTCGCTCTCTGTTGCAGAACGTTCGCGAGCGAGTTAAAGGCGGAGAGCTTTTGTCCGAGGCATTTTCGGCACAGAACGTTTTTGCAAAAATCTACACCACTACCCTGATGGCGGGTGAGAAGAGCGGAAACATGGACGAGGTACTCGCCCGCTTTATCAATTTTCAGCGCATGGGGTTGACCTTCAAGAAGAAGCTTGTAGTTTCGCTGGTGTATCCGGCGCTGCTGATCACCATGGTCTCAGCCATGTTCGTTTTCCTGATGATTTACGTGGTGCCGCAGTTTGCGAAGTTGTATGAGGACCTGCACGCGCAGCTTCCAGCGATAACGCTATTCATGCTGGACGTGGGTACCCATGCCCAGCGCTATGCTCCGGTGGCGTTGGTCGTGGTAGTTGTGGCGATAGCCTTGTTTTTGCGCTGGAAAGCGACCGATCGCGGTGCGGAGAAGATCGATCACGCTATGCTGGGCATGCCCGTAGTGGGCGACATTCTTTTGAAATTCCAGGTGGCGACCTTCTCGCGCATGCTCTCGACTTTGCTGACCGGCGGCATGCCCCTGGTTACGTGCCTGGAAACTGCGGGCGAATCCATGAGCAGCCGCAAGATTCTCAACGGCGTACGCGACGCTGCCGTAAGAGTCCGCGAAGGCCAGACGTTGGCCCGCAGCCTGGAAGAGCAGAAGATGTTTCCCGAGCTTTCAGTGGAGATGATCGAGGTGGGCGAATCTACCGGCGCGTTGCCGGCTATGCTCAACTCGGTAGCGGAGTTTTACGAAGAAGACGTGCAGACCGCGCTGGGAGCGGCCATGGCACTGATCGAGCCGGTTATTCTCATCGTGATGGCCGTGTTTGTGGGGTTGGTACTGATCTCGCTGTACCTGCCGATATTCAGTCTGGGTGCAACCATACACTAGCGAGTCAAGGCAGGTTGAAATGGGAAGCATGGCAGAAAAAGTAGAAAAGCTGGAAAAGGTCGAAAAGAAATCGGTTTTCGTGGGCGGGAACGGTCAGGGGACCGGCAACCATGCCTATGAACTCGAGCACGCTAAAGACATTGCTCGTCGCTATCGCTGCGAGTTCGTAGACCTGCACGATTTTCAGCTGCATCACGACCTGTTTACCAAGATTCCGCCGCGCCTGATGTTCAGCTATAACTTCGTCCCACTGGAAGAGACCCACGACGGCCGCCTGGCCATCGCCATCGCCGATCCCAGCCAGTTGATGATGATCGACGAAATCAGCCTGCTTTTGGGCAAGCGCATCGTCACCAAAGTTGCGACCCTGGCCCAGATCGCCGAAATCCTCAAGAAGACCGAACAATCGAAGCGCGTTCTCGAAGACGCCAGCGAAGGCTTCACCCTCGACATTGTTCGCGAGGAGGAGGGCGGCGACGAAAGCATTTCCATCGACAAGCTGACCGCGCAAGGCGACATGAGCCCAATCATTCGCCTGGTGGACACAACTATCTTCACTGCATTACAGCGCCGGGCCAGTGACATACACATCGAGACCCGCGACGATTCCGTTGCCATCAAGTTCCGCATCGACGGCGTGCTGACCCAAGCAATGCCGCCCATCGCCAAAGAGCATCACTCGACGATTATTTCGCGCATCAAGGTCATGAGCGAGCTGGATATTTCCGAGCGCCGGGTGCCGCAGGACGGCCGCTTCCGCGTGAAGTATGGCCAGCCCGAGCGGCCCATTGATTTCCGCGTTTCTATTATGCCGTCGATCCACGGCGAGGACGCCGTGCTCCGCGTGCTCGATAAAGAATCCATGAGCGAGAAGTTTCGCTCACTCACGCTCGACGTCGTCGGTTTTGACGAGGACGACCTGCGGGAATTCCGGCGCTACATCGCCGAGCCCTACGGCATGGTGCTGGTTACAGGGCCGACCGGTAGCGGCAAGACCACTACGCTTTACGCCGCGGTCAACGAGATTAAGACCGACGAAGACAAAATCATCACCATCGAAGACCCGGTCGAATACCAGATTCGCGGCATCACGCAAATTCCGGTCAACGAGAAGAAAGGTCTGACCTTTGCACGTGGACTGCGTTCGATTCTGCGCCACGATCCCGACAAGATCATGGTGGGCGAAATTCGCGACAACGAAACCGCGCAGATCGCCATCCAGTCGGCACTGACAGGGCACCTGGTGTTCACCACCGTCCACGCCAACAACGTGGTGGACGTGCTCGGACGTTTCCTCAACATGGGCGTCGAGCCTTACAACTTTGTCTCCGCGCTGAATTGCATTCTGGCGCAGCGGCTGGTGCGCTTGATCTGCAACACCTGTCGTACTGTAGTGCACTATCCTGCCGACGTGCTGGAGGCCAGCGGCCTCGATCCGGCGCAGTGGGGAAACGTTCCTTTCTACGAAGGCCAGGGTTGCATTGAATGTGCGGGCACCGGGTTCCGTGGCCGTACGGCGATCCATGAACTGCTTGATTTGACCGACCGGATTCGCGAGATGATTCTGGCCAAGAAGCCGACGTCGGAGATTCGCCGCGCCGCACGCGAAGAAGGGATGCGTTTCCTGCGTGAATCCGCGCTGGATAAAGTGCGCAACGGCATGACCACACTGAAGGAGATCAACAAGGTCACGTTTATTGAGACGATGCGATAATGCAGTGGCTAGTGGTTAGTTGCTACGGATCGTTGCTAGTGATCAATGATCGCGCGCTGCTCCATTTTATTTTATTGACTGGCACTAATCACTAGGTCACTTTTTCAAATGAACCTTAACAACCATTCAGCCAAACCGAGCCTTGCGTGTGAAATCGCCCCTGACCGGGTCATCGCGGCGCGCGCCGCCGATTCCGGGCAAGTGCTCGAACTGTGCTCCACCAGCGAGCTTGCGCCCGGGTGCGTGGTTCCCGACCTGACCGAGAACAACCTGCGCGAGCGAAGGTCAGTGGTAAGCGCCCTGCGCGACGCCTTAGAAAGCGTGGGCGGGCGGTCGCACGACCTGATTGCAATTCTTCCAGACGCGGCGGTGCGTGTCGTGCTGCTCGATTTTGAGACCCTTCCGGCCAAGCCTGAAGAAGCGGAAAGCGTGGTGCGGTTTCGGCTCCGCAAGTCGCTGCCATTTGATGTGGACAAAGCCAAGGTTTCCTATCAGGCACAGACATCATCGGCGGGGATGCGGGTGGTGGCAGCGGTTGCGCTAAATAGCGTGCTCGAAGAATACGAGGCCGCTTTCGTGGAGGCGGGATTCAGTCCCGGAGTGGTTCTGCCGTCCATGCTCGCGGCCCTGGGCAGCGCTCCGGCCGACCGCCCCACTCTGGTGGTGAAAGTGGACGTACGCACCACCAGCATCGCGATTCTTGATAAGCAGCAACTTCTTCTTTTCCGAACCCTCGAGAATGCGCGCGGCGTAGCCATCAGCGGCGAGCAGCTGGCTGAAGATGTCTATCCGTCGGTGGTATTTTTTCAAGATACCTACAACACGAATATTCAACAGATTTTTGTGGCCGGAGTCTCCGACATGGACAGTACGTCGCCCGCCCTGCACCTGCAAACGGGGGCGGAAGTGCGGGAACTGGTTACGGCCTCGCAACTGGGATTGGGCGGCGGTTCAATCCCCAAATGGAGGATGGCGGGAGTGGTGGGCGCGCTGCTTGCCTAAGAACTAAGACCAATGCGGATCGATATCAATCTCGCGACTCAGCCCTATGAGGATTCCAAGCGCTTCTGGACCTATTGGGGATCCGGGCTAGGTGTGCTCGCGTTAATCACCCTGGTGCTTGCTTATATGGCGATTGCCGGATTTATTCAGGCCAGCCACGAGCGCGCGAAAATTGCCGGCCTGCAACGCGAGATTGCCGCTTACGAGCAGGAAAAAGACAACGCGCAGGCCATGCTCAGCCTGCCCGAGAACCGTGTGGTGCGGGATCAATCGCGGTTTCTGAATGGCCTCTTTCAGCGCAAGGCGTTTTCCTGGACCCGGGTTTTTGAAGATCTGGAGCAAGTGATGCCGGCGCACCTACACGTGGTCTCGATTCAACCCGACATGTCGAAGGACAATAATCTCGAAATCAAGCTGGTAGTCGCGGGAGAATCGCACGAACAGGCTCTGGATCTGGTCCGGAAAATGGAGGGATCGCAGCGCTTCAAGCAAACCCAGATTGAGTCCGAACGGTCGGAGGTTCAACCGACTAACGGCGACCGCGTACTCTTCGACCTCAGCGCTCTGTATATCCCCTCAGCAGAAACCCCCGAAGCCGGCGGAGGTTCGCACTGATGCAGGACTTTCGACAAATGCGGAAGCGGCTGCAGATCGCACTGGCTGCGCTGGTTCTGGTTGACGTCGCGGCCATCGCTGTGCTGATGACTCCAGTCGCGGGATCCGCCGATGCGCGGCAACAGGAATTGCAGGAGAGTTGGCTGCAACTCAAGGCGCGCGAGTCCGCTCCCTGGCGCGGGCTGGACAAGAAAATTCCGCTGGCTCAGCGCCAGATTGCCGACTTCTACCACGACCGTTTTCCGGCGGAGGATTCGTCCATCTCTGCAGACCTTGGAAAAGTGGCTTCCGAAACCGGCGCCACTGTGTCCCAGGAAAAGTACACGCACAAAGATTCGGATATTGAAGGGCTGAAGCGGGTCGAAATTGAGGCCGACGTTTCCGGCGATTATCTCCAACTGGTTCGCTTCATCAATGCTCTGGAACGCAATCGGCTGTTTTTTATCGTGGACAGCCTCGATCTGGGTAGCGACCAGAATGGAATTGTAAAGCTGCGGATCAAAGTAGAAACTTACTTGAGGATGTCGTAGTGAAGCTGGGCATAGAAAACCGAGGCAAGGTCATTTTCGCGGTTGTGCTGTTGGCGGTCGCCCTGCTTGTGGGGGGTCGCTTCGTCGTGGCGCTTTTGGGCGGATCGTCGAACGCCGCAACGGCCGTGCCCTCGGCCGCCACCGCCACCGCTCCTGACACGCTGGAGCTTTCCGCCCTTAAGACCAAAATCCCTAGCAGCGTCAAGAAGCCAGCCAGCGGACGTTCCCTGGATCCGACTCTGCGTTTTGACTTGCTGAAGGCGAGCGAAGACACGAAGTATGAAGGCACGGGGAGGAATATCTTCCGGGCATTTGTGGCGCCGCCTCCGCCGCCTGTCGTGTCGGTTGCGACCGATCATCAAGCCGGGCCCCAATTGCCACCCCAGCCTCCGCCTCCGCCGCCCATTGAGCTGAAGTTTTACGGCTTCGCCATCAGCAAGCCCGGGGAGGCAAAGCGCATTTTCTTGCTGCACGATGAAGACGTTTTTATCGCCAAAGAAGGCGACATTGTGGACCGGCGCTACAAAGTGGTTCACATCACTCCGAACGCGGTAGAGATTCTGGACGTGCTGAGCAATAACCGCCAGAGTATTCCGCTGACGGGATGAGCGGAATCGGGTGATCTGCTGATCGGGTCATCTGGACGACGACGCAATCAAACGGTTCTATGAATTTGTGTTCTCAAGATCGTCGCAAGCAGCGGGGTTATATCCTGCTCACGCTGATGTTATTCGTCGCCCTGCTTACAATCGGGATGCTGGCGCTGGTCCAGAACATTGAGACCCAGATCAAGCGCGACCGCGAAGAGGAGATGATTCATCGTGGCGTGCAGTATTCGCGCGCGGTGCAGCACTTCTACAGGAAATTTGGCCGCTATCCGAATCGCATCGAAGACCTGGAGAACACCAATAACTACCGGTCACTGCGTAAACGCTACAAAGATCCAATCAACCGAGACCCGGTGACGGGAAAAGAAAGAGACTTCAAGCCTCTGCACATGACCGATGTGCAGATGTCGTTCGTCGGCGGCGCTGGACCGCCTCCCGGGCTGGGTCTGGTGAGTTCGGGGCCGGGTGCATCACAGCAGGACGCAACCGCCTCCCAAAATGCGCGAGCTCAAGCTGGCGATCAGAGCGGAGGCAGCAATCCGACCGATCAGTCTACTCAACCGGTTCAGCCCGGCCAGACGCAGTCGAACGAATCGGCTCCCGCGGGAGCACAAGTTTTCGGCGGCGGCGCCATTGTCGGAGTCGCAAGCACCAGCAAAGACAAAACCATCCGCGAGTTCAACAAAAAAGATCATTACAACCAGTGGCAGTTTATTTACGACCAGAACTCGAACCGCGGTGGACTGCTGATGACTCCGAACCAGCCTCCGCTCAAGGGGGCAGGTAAAATCGTTGATCCGGGAACGAATGGCTCGCAGCCACCTCCGGGGCAGAATCCTTTAGGACCTGGCCAGCCGGCTCCAGGAAACGGACCGCAGCAACCTAATCCGCAGCCACCGGATCAGTAGCACGGGTTTCAGGCTCCCGGCTTCAGGATTCTGCTGAAGCAGCTACAACGGGACGTGGCGCCTAGGTGGCAAGCAAAAGGCCCCTCTTACGAGGGGCCTTTAAATTTTCCTGAGGCTTGTTCTTACACGCTAAACGAAGATCCGCACCCGCACGTGCTTTTCACCTGCGGATTGTCGAACTTGAAGCCGGCGCCTTCCAGGGTCTCAATGTAATCGACGGTGCAACCGTTGAGATAAGTCAGCGAGGTCGCGTCCACGTAAACTTTCAAGCCTTCCATATCGAAAACCTTGTCCATCATGCCCGAGGCATTTTCAAACGACATGGAATAAGAGAAGCCCGAGCAGCCTCCGCCAACCACTCCCACGCGCAACCCAGCGGGGACGGGGCTCTGCTGTGCCATGATTTCCCGGACCTTGGCAATCGCGGTCGGGGTCAGCATAACCGGGGCCTTTTTGGCCTCCTGGGGCTTTATTTCGGGGTTCACTGTGGTGGTCGCCATCGGTTCTCCTTTGCCTCTAAGTTCTTTGCCATTATAACAGACGCGATTTCCCGCGCCGCGGATTCCAAATTTAAGAGCGTACGATTCCAGGTTCCCCTTCCACGCCGGGAGGGTGCCTAGCCTAGGTAAATTTTACACTGACCGAAACTCAATCCACCCTCTCGGTGGTTCACAGCACAGGACTTAGCGGTTTGGCACGAATCATGCATTTTGACTGAATTGTGTCCGTCGCGATGCTTCGCATTCTTTGTAGCGAAGATGTTCGTAAAGCGGAGAGACCATTGGTTGCAGCTACCTTAACCAACACGAACCACGGCAGTATCACTTCGTCGGCAGCGCGTATCAAAACTCGCGTTTCGAAAGGAGAAGCAAGTGAACTTCCACGAAGCCACAACTACTGCGCGATTCGATTCCGATCTTTGTCTGGTTCAGCGAGCACAGCAGGGTGACTCCGACGCATTCGCGTCTTTATTTCATTCCCACAAAGCAAGAGTCTATTCCGTTTGCCTGCGCATGACCAACAACATCGCGGAAGCCGAAGACCTGATGCAGGATGCATTCCTGCAAGCATTTCGTAAGCTCGCGACTTTTCGCGGCGATTCTGCCTTGTCCACATGGCTTTATCGCATTGCAATTAACACCGTCTTGATGCATTTTCGAAAGAAGAAACTACGGCAGGTTTCACTCGATGAGCCGTATAGTCAGGATACAAGTGCGACCAGCCGGGACAACCCCTGCCGCGAATACGGCCGCCGCGACGATCGCCTCGCCGGAAGCGTGGAGCGTATTGCGCTGGCGCGGGCCATCAGCGAGCTTCCGGTCGGCTATCGTACCATCTACTTGCTCCACGAAGTGGAAGGCTACGAGCACCAGGAAATTGCCGGGCTTCTGAAATGTTCTGTCGGCAATACCAAGTCTCAGCTGCACAAAGCAAAACTACGGATTCGGGAACTACTGCTTCGGGCGCAAGGGGCAACCAGAGCCGACCGTCCGGCGCGCACACCCCGACAGCGTTTCTCGTCGCGTTTGGCGAACATTAGGCCAGAATTTACCGCGTCTGGCATCTAATCGCTGAGTCTGATCAAGACAGAAAGGGCGAGATAGAAATCCGGTCAGTCGTAGGTCTAAAATATCTATGCCCAAGAAAGAGAGGATCAAGCGAATATGAACCGACAAACCAGCACTACCGGGCGTTTGCTCCTAACGATTACCGCAGCCGCCTTGCTTTTTGCCAACCTGAGCTGGGCCGCCGATGAAAAAGATCAATCAGACATTCAGAAGAGAATCCAAAACGCCGCCGACGTCTTGGACGAAATAATGGCAGTGAAAGACAAAGCCATTCCTGACGAGATCATGGAAAATGCAGAGTGCGTGGCGGTGGTTCCGTCCATGCTGAAAATCGCGATTGGCATTGGCGGTAATCACGGCAAAGGCGTCGCCACCTGTAAGACGGCGAGCGGCTGGAGCGCGCCCGCGCCCTTCACCATCACCGGCGGGAGTTGGGGCCTGCAGATCGGCGGACAGGCGATCGATCTAGTGATGCTCGTCATGAACAAGAAAGGCATGGACGCGCTGCTCTCCAGTAAATTCAAGGTCGGAGCAGACGCCTCTGCCGCGGCCGGTCCAGTTGGAAGACAGAGCGAAGCCAGCACCGATTGGAAGATGAAAGCAGAAGTGTTGACCTACTCCCGAGCCCGCGGGGTGTTTGCCGGCATAGACCTGAGCGGCTCAAGGATCGCCCAGGACGAGGACGAAACCCGCCTGCTGTTCGGGAAAATGGTCACCTTCCGCGACATCCTGGGCGGCAACGTCGCTTCTCCCGACGGCAGTGCGCCGTTTCTGTCGGCGGTGCAGAAATACGCGTCCCAGGTCAAACAATAGCGCTGATGGATTTTGCAGGCGATCCTTTAGTCGCTAATCTTGTCCCAGGACTGCGCCAGGCACGGTGGGGGAGGGCCCCCGCCACTCATACGGTATCAATTCGTCTCGCACCATTCGAGAAATCTGCGAAATGCGGCACCGCGGTGACTGTACTTGGACTTCTCTTCCGCGCTCAGTTCTGCAAAGGTCTTGCCGATCTCCGGAAAGTAAAACAGCGGATCGTAGCCAAATCCATTCGCTCCTCGTGGTGAGTCAATAATTATGCCCTCGGCTTTCCCCTCGAAAATAGCGAGTACGTTGCCGTCACGCGCAGCCGCGATCACGCAGACGAATCGGCCAGTCCGCATCTCAGGGGGAACGCGCCGGATTTCGCGAATCAATTTGGCGTTATTGAGGTCGTCATCGGTATTGCTCTCTGCCAGGTGCGGTTCATCGGCGGCGTAGCGGGCGGAACGCACTCCTGGAGCGCCTCCGAGCGCGTCCACTTCCAGGCCGGAGTCGTCGGCTATGACGATTTCGCCCGGCACGTGGCGGCTATACGCCTCGGCTTTCTTTTGGGCATTGGCTTCGAAAGTTGCTCCATCCTCGACCACTGCGGGAAGCGACGAGAAATTTGGAATTACCCGCACTTCAATTCCGTGTCCCGCCGCCGCACCCCTGAGGTCGCGAAGTTTTCCAGGATTCGAGGTTGCTATCAGAATATGTTTCATGCAGTTCCAGAGCGAGGCCGTGCCTAGATCCCGAAGTCTTTTATACTCGTAGCATGCGCCCCCGGTTCTTGATTTCGTTCGTGTTTTGCCTGGCGAGTATTGGGCCGACACTTTGTTTTGCCCAGAGCGCCACTGTGTTTCCTCCACTCGCCCAATGGAAATCGGCAGTGCTCGCGGGGAATGCCGCGACGTTACGATCACTTTACAGCGGCGCGCCACCCGCGCAGATCACCGCCGCCTCAACCCAACTCACCGCCGATTCGGATATTTCCTTCTGGACCGGGTTAAAGGCGAAGAGCATCGATCTGGTGATTGCACAATCCAATGCGCCCCAGGCTGGGC
>WNFI01158065.1_pt1 | contig 21905 bp, 25 predicted proteins | sample 5400471 | NCBI WGS metagenome assembly WNFI01 (sample SAMN13153348, study PRJNA577476) | soil metagenome | isolation source: 100 cm saprolite on Douglas fir-dominated hillslope | place: USA:California | collected 2013-09-17
GTATTTCCGAGCCATTGCGGACGAACACGCGGCTGGTGGTGGTGGATGTGGTGGTTACTGACAGCAAGGGCCAGCCGGTGAGTGATTTGAAAGCAGAAGACTTTACCATGCTGGAAGCCGGTACTCCGCAGAAGATCAGTGGGTTTAGCTTTCAGCATCCGGGCAGGAGTTCCGCTGGGGCGTCCGCTGCTCAACTTCCACCCAATGTGGTCAGCAATGCACCGCAATACAAATCGAATAGCCTGAACGTGGTCCTTTTGGATGTAGTCAATGGCGAGCTTCCGTCGCAAGCCTATGCCAAGGACCAACTGGTTAAGTTTTTCGGCACGGCAACTCTGGACCGTCCTGTGGCAATTTTTGCCTTGGAGACCCAGCTAAAGCTCCTGCATGATTTCACAACCGACGGAGCGGCCTTGAGGTCCGTACTAGACAAGTACAGCCCGCCGGCAAAAACGAACATTACGGAAAGTTTTGATTCCCGCCGGTCGGCGTTCCCCACCAAGGGTGACTATCACACGGACAACCGGGGCATTGAAACTACATTGAACCAGTTGAATGCCCTGGCAAAGATACTCGCCGGGTATCCGGGGCGCAAGAACTTGATCTGGTTGTCGGAGAGCTTTCCGCTGGATCTGTACCCGGACTCAGTGCTCTCCGCCGGAGTAAGCGTCGCGGACATAGGTGGACAGACCGCGGATGGGACCGGTTCTCATGGGCCGCCCTTGCACGCTGACCCCAATTCCTTTGATCGCATGGTGCAAGCAGGAAATTTCAAGGACTATGCGGGCATGGTGAAGAAAGTTGCCGACGCGCTGATGAACGCGCAGGTTGCCGTCTATCCCGTGGATGCCGCGGGCGTGGGCCGGAACGATCATGCGGCCTCGCAACACACCATGTATGACGTGGCTTCTCGCACCGGCGGCAAAGTATTCCTGAACAGTAACAATCTGACCATGAGCATTGGCTCCAGCCTGGACGACGGCTCAACGTACTACACACTCTCGTATTATCCTGACAACAAGAAGTGGGACGGACAGTTCCGCGCCATTCAGATCAAGGCCAACCGTGCTGATGTGAAATTGCGTCATCGCGTTGGCTATTACGCGCTGGACCCGGAAAAGCTCAGGAAAGAGGATTCCGACAAGGTTGCAGAAAACCTGAGCCGCATGCTTGAATTTGACGCACCCGTTGCCACCGCTGTTTTGTTTCAAGCGGGCGTGGTGCCTCCGTCTGACAAGACGAAGAACAAACTGCTGGTGAACTTTGCCGTTGATCCACACAGTATTGCCTTTGAACGAAGCAATGACGGCGTGGAGCACGCCAAGATTATTTGCACGGTCTGGGCGTATGGCAAGAACAAAGAGAAACCACAGATGTCAGAGGCTGACGCCACGAATGCCGACTTGAAACCAGATGTCTATCAGCAGGTAATGAAGCAGTACTTTCCCTGTTCTCGCACTCTGGAGCTTAAACCCGGAACCTACACCTTGAAGCTGGGTGTGCTGGACAGGACCACTAACCTGATCGGCACAACCGTGACGACGGTCACGGTGCAGTAATTTCCAAGAGCGATTCCAAGCTCCGCGTCCTTGATGCGTCCCTACGACGGACATCAATCAGGGCGCTCAGGAGTCTTTACTCGCCTTTTTGGCTTCAGGTTTGTTGGCTTTCGCCTTAGTCTCGCTTTCGACCTTCTCTTTGGAGGTTCCCTGGGTATCTTCCTTTTGGCCGGAGCTCATGTCGTTCGGCTTGGTCTTGCTGCCATAGTCGGTGGCGTAGAAGCCGCTGCCCTTGAACTGCACAGACGGCGCATGGATGAGCTGCTCCAAAGCACCTCCGCACTCAGGGCACTTCTTTACGTGCCGAGCGGAGAACTTCTGGATTTTCTCAAACTTGTGTTTACACTTCTTGCACTGGTACTCGTAAAGGGGCACGCGAAACCTTTTGCTTACTTAAGCTTTGGACTGATTCCATTTTAGGGTGAGAACGGGAAGGGGTCAACGCGATGGCTCACCGGCGCGGATGAAATGAGTCGCCGCATCGCGCAGATGCTATGCTTGATTCCTGCATTCAACTTCCCGAACCCATGGCTGATTCCGCAAGAAAAGGCGTGTTGTACGTGGTCGCGACTCCCATCGGGAACCTGGAAGACATTACCTACCGGGCCGTGCGCGTGTTGAAGGAAGCCGGCCTGATTGCCTGTGAGGACACGCGACACACCAGCAAACTGCTAAATCATTACGGCATCGCGACGCCGACGGTCAGCTATCACGAACACAATGAAATGGAGCGCGCGGAAGAGCTGGTCCAAAAGATGGAGCAGGGAGTCAGCGTGGCGCAGGTTTCTGACGCCGGCATGCCGGGCATTTCAGATCCTGGATACCGCGTGATTAAGCTGGCCATTGAACGCGGCGTGGCAGTAGTTCCTGTGCCTGGATCGTCCGCGTTGATCGCGGCCCTGGCCGGCAGCGGCTTGCCGACCGACGCTTTTCAATTCCACGGATTTTTGCCGGCTAAATCCGGCCAGCGGCGTACTGCTCTAGAATCCTACCGCGACGCTGAGCCGACGGTTGTGGTCTATGAAGCACCGCACCGCATCCGAGAGGCCCTGGAAGACGTAGTGGAGGTTCTTGGAGCGGAGCGGCCCGTGGTCATCGCGCGGGAGCTGACCAAAATGCATGAAGAGTTTATTCGCGGAACCGCGGCTGAAGTCCTGGCCCGACTAGGCAACCGTGAAATCAAGGGTGAGATCACGCTGCTGATCGGGAAAGGCCAGGCCCGCGCGGAGCATCCGCTTGAGAAAAATCTCTCGCTGCATCTGCAAGCGATCATGCGCGAGCAACATCTCGACGAGAAAGCCGCCCTCAAAGTCCTGGCCAAAGAGCGAGGTCTTGCAAAGAGCGAAGTGTACCGGGAGCTACAGCGCACAAAAACCCACGGACGGCGCTGAGGAATCCAGCCTCTTGCGCGGCTGCGGCGCTGGACTGTGGTCTTGCAGCAATTCTAATTTCCCCGAGGTGCATGAATAATCCGGCCCAGCTTATTCAGCTGTAGACGTGTGGTCATGCACGATCTTCCACCCAGCCGGCATGCGCTTGACGATCAAAGTGAACAGGCCATGTGGTTTTTTGCCGTCAGACATGGTGAGCTGCCACTTACCGGTCACCACCGCTGCCCTTCGGCTCAGCAGATCAATGACCAAGTCCTGAAACTCAAGCTGTCCCATCTCTTTGTTTTCGCCCTGATAGCGCTGGCGGTAGCGGAGTAACGTTGGTTCCCAGCCTTTAGTAATCGAGGCCCCGGAAAAGAAGGTCAGGTCGGGCGAATGCCAGTATCCCTGCATAAAGCCTTCCAGTTTCCCGTGGTTCCAGGCTTCAATCTGGGAGACCAGCATGTGCTTGATGCCTTCTTCAAGATCCGCCCGCATTTCTGCAGTGGTTTCCTCTTGCTGTTCATTGTTCACGCCGGTCTTCGCCTGCGGCTGCCCCTGGGCTGTAGTGGGCCGGCTGCTGGTCTGAGCGGGCAAAAGAAATGGGAAAAGCAATAACGCAAAGAATTGTGTGCGCATCAGGGCATTGTAAGACCGTCAGCCCGCCGGATTGGTTGTTTTTCTTCTACGCCGGCCACAAAACCAAAGTCACATGGCCCAGGGAAAAGCCGCATTGACCTGCGCGCCAGAATGCGGTACTTTTCGATTTTAACTTGAGTTCTGTCTTCCCAGTAAATTGCTGAGACGGTTGGTCAGTCTCCTCCCCAAGCAAGGCACGGGCGCCACAGAGTGACAAGACAATACTGACCCCCAATGATGTCTCTCCAAACGGTTGGCAGATACGAGATCAACGGTGAGCTTGGGCGCGGCGCCATGGGCGTTGTGTACAAGGCAACGGACCCGACCATCGGCCGCACCGTAGCGCTTAAGACCATGCGCCTTGATGTCCACGGACTTGAAGCCAAGGAAATGGTGCGCCGTTTCCAGAATGAATCCCGCGCCGCCGGGGTCTTGAATCATCCCAACATCGTTACCATCTATGACGCTGGCGAGCAAGACGGAATCTTCTACATCGCCATGGAGTTCATTGAAGGAACCACGCTGCATGAACTGCTGGCGGAAAAACGCGTCCTGGCAGCGGACGAAGTGATCCAGCTTGCGCGGCAGATTTGCCGCGGACTGGATTATGCCCATTCCAACGGAATTGTTCACCGTGACGTTAAGCCAGCCAACATCATGATCACTCCCAATGGCACGGTGAAGATCATGGATTTTGGCATCGCCAAGTCTGGCGGCAGTGTGACCAACACTGGCCAAATCATGGGAACACCCAATTACATGTCTCCGGAACAGGTGAAAGGCAGGCCCCTGGACGGCCGATCCGACTTGTTCAGCATGGGCGTGATCCTTTATGAAATGCTCACCGGAGAGAAGCCGTTTGCGGGCCAGAACGTCACCACCATCATCTACAAGATCGTGAATGAAATCCCGATCGCGCCGCGAGATTTGGATGTAACTACCTACATCTCTGCCGCATGAGAAAACAGTGGTCCTGCCGGTACGAGTTGTATCCGGAAGCACGGTCAGGATTGCAGCAGCAGCCACACAGCCGACCAAAGGTCCAATTCCGGTTCGCCGGCCCACTGCGGCAGTTGCCAGCAAAAAGAGCGGGTTGATTACCGCGATTGTGACCATCCTGGTTCTCGGCTCTGCCATGGGCGGATATGCGTATTACAAGACGCAAATCAAGATGCGGCAACTGCAAGCGGAGATCAAAGCCAAAGAAGCGAAAGCGGCGCACGAGCTGGAACAACAGCAACAGCAGCAGAGCGCGATTGCGGCATCAACTCCGTCCAAGCACGCGGAAGAAAATGCAATTGCCAATGACGTAACCATTCGGCATTTCGGCGGAAGCAACGGCGCCAAAGGCGGAGAACAAAAGCAGACGACACCGCAAAAAGCAACCAGCTCTCCCGACAAAGTTTTCAGCCAGCAGAGCGAGTTGAAGTTTACAACCCAGCCGGCCGGCGCCAAGGTGGAGATTGACGGTTGGAGCGAGCCAACATGGATTACTCCGTTTACGGCGTCGCATCTTGCCGCCGGGACCCACGCGGTTGTCTTTTCCAAAGCAGGTTATTTGCAGCAAACGCGCTCCGTGCAATCTGTGGCGGGCAAGAGCGCTGCTATCGCAGCTGAACTGAACCCCGCAGCTGCAACCGTGGTGGTCACCAGCAATCCGCAGGGCGCAAACATCTGGGTTGATAGCAGGGACACCGGCATGACCACCCCGACACAACTCACGGTGGAAAAAGGCCTACACAGGATCACGGTTCGCAAACCAGGGTTTAAAGATGGATCCACGGAAGAGAATCTTTCGGAAGGGGAGACCTTCAGCTTTTCTCCTGTTTTACTCAGCCTGGACGCGCACTCGGACAACGCGAAGGGCTCAAGCATGCTGCGGCGATTTTTTGGCGCTGACACTATTCCGGAAGGCAAAGGCCTGGTGCATATTCGCACCAATCCTGAAGGGGCAACCATCATGGTGGATGGCCGCGCCGCCCCCAAGAAGACCAACGCAAAGTGGCCGGCTGATCCCGGAGTTTACAGCATTGTTCTACAGATGGAAGGCTACAAGTCAGTCCATCGCAACATAAAGTTGCAAAAAGGCAAGATTGTGAACATTGACGAGATCCTGGAGAAACAGTGACCATGTCCTATGGCACGCCTCATTATTTCTTCTCCTGATGGACGGAACGGAATACTCGAACTCTATAAGTCCGTTGTCACCGTGGGGCGCGGGAACGCCAATGATCTTGTTCTGAACGATTCCAGTGTCAGCCGGTTCCACGCCGTTATCAAAGTCAAAGACAATTCCATTCGCATCGCCGATCGTGGCAGCACCAACGGCATCATTCTTAACGGCAAGAAGATTCATCGGGAAACCGAGCTGCAGAACGGTGACGTTGCGCTGGTGGGCCGTTACGAATTGCGCATGGAAAGCGTGGACGAGAAAGGGATCCAGGTGCGCCGGGCCGAGTGGTCCTCCACGCTGAATCAGATTATGCGCGGCCGGCCGCAGCAACCTATGCTTCGCACCGGTGAAATGCCTGGCCTTGCGCTCTCAGACTTGGCCAGTCGCATCAGGAAGCTGGAGCGGGAAAACTATCTGCTTACAGTATTGTATGAGGCGGGGAAGGCGCTGAATTCAAAGCTTGCCCTGAGCCACATCAGTGAGCAAGTGGTGTCCCTGGCTTTTCTTATTGAGGGCGTTGAACGTGGTTTTGTCATGCTCTTTGATGAAGCCGGAGAAATTGCCCGGCAGAGCGAGGTCCGTTATCGCAATCCCGACAACTCGGGAAGCCAGCCGAAGATTATCCTCAGCAAGAGCGTTCTGGACCTCATTCGCAAAGAACAGCAACCGATCCTGATTGACGACGTCAGCGCTGATGCCCGGTTCAATGCCAGTGAGAGTATCAAGATTTCCGGACTGCGCTCAGCCATGTGCGCTCCGCTGCTGGGAACGAACCGCCTGTTCGGAATCCTCTATGTTGACAACATGGAGAGGGCCTCAGCTTTCACCCAGGAAGAGTTGAACGTGTTTGCCATGGTGGCGGCGCAGGCGGGAGCGGCCATTGACAATGCCGTGGCCCATGAAAGGATTGCGCAACAGTCCTTGCAACGCTCAGCGCTGGAGCGCTTTCTTTCTCCGGAAGTCGCAGCCATGGTGGTCGCCAACCCTGATATCAAGCTGGGCGGCGTCAGCCAGGAAGTCACCGTCATGTTCGCCGACATCCGCGGCTTTACTGCGATGAGTGAAAGCATGGAAGCGGCCCGCGTGGTGGAGATTCTGAACGAATACTTTACCCGCGTGACCGACGTGATCTTTGACCACGGCGGGACCTTGGATAAGTACATGGGTGATGCGGTCATGGCTGTATTCGGCGCTCCGATTTCCAAAGGCAACGACGCGGCCAATGCCGTTAACTCCGCCATTCAAATCCAGCGTCTTTTGATTGAGCTCAATCGCGACGCGGCCGCGCGGAAGTGGCCGGAATTGCGTGTGGGCATTGGCATCAACACCGGTAGCGCGATTGCAGGCAACATCGGTTCCCCGCGGCGGCTCGATTACACCGTGGTGGGTGATACCGTGAACACCGCTTCACGCCTGATGTCCAACGCTGATGGCGGTCAGATCTTGATTTCCGAAACGACAGCAACCGCGACAGGAGACAGCTTTGACCAGGTCCGTCTCCCTGCCCTCAAGGTGAAAGGCCGTGTGGAACCGGTGCAGGTGTTCAGCGTGGACTGGACAGAAACCGGCGCCTCAGCGGCAAAGAAAAAGCGCCCCACCCGAGGCGCTACACAATCCCGCAAGACCGCTACTTAATCCGCCGGATCGCCGGTAGGGGTGCGGCACAGCGCGGCAAGTCGCAAAAAACAAACATGGACCGCCCCCGGCTGCGTTTCTTCGTCCCCTCAAAAATCGTTGCGGAAAGAAACGAATTTGAGGCTAATAGTACCGGCGCCCTCGCCGGTGCATCGTAGAGACGAGGCGTGCCTCGTCTCTACCTATAGAAATCGCCGGCCTGTTTCCTATTTGTCCGCTTTCTTCTTAGTGGCGGTGCCTCCGACGTGATGAGCGATGATTTTGTCACTGACCTTCTTGTATTCATCTGCGGTAATGATCTTCCTGGTTACCAGGTCACGTTTGGTGTTGTAAGGACGGCCAGCGATGATTTTTTGCGAAGTGTCGCCACTGGTGAAAATGGCGTCGAGTTCTGCCTTGGTGGCCGCGTTGATGTCAACCAGTTCGCTTTTTGGAGTCTTGGTGCTTTTGGTCTTCGTGGTTTTTGCGGGTGTTCCCGTGCCGGACTTGTCTCCTATCTGGGCCAGCGTCATGCTGGCGAACAACCCGAACGCAACGAGCACAGCTAGAATCCGAATATTTTTCCGGACCATATTTTGACGTTCTCCTTCGATCTACAAGATGGACTGCTCTCTCGTGTTTTGAGAGTACAGAGTCTAGGCGATCAGAAGGCGAATTGTCAAAGGGGTTCAGGCAGGCTTACGGCTGGAATCCTTTTTGGGTTCCCAAGCACGCTGGGGCCGCTGCGCTTCTGGAAGGTCCCGATCGACCACTCGATCATAGACATAACGATCGCTCACCGTACCCAGCGACTGGTTGTACAAGCTGGTTTGGCCGGTGGCTTCGCACAGTTCTTCAGAAAACTGGTGCAGGGCCTGGAGATGATCGGCGGTCAAAGAGACGCACGCCGCCATCATCGGCCTTCTGGATGGCCGCGGAACAGTTCAGCTTCTTTAAGAAGACGCGGTTCTGTGTTCCGGGAGCGTCCAGAATGTCAAACCCGTGGTCGCGAAGCCAGTTGACGGCTTCTTCGTACGTGCGCTGCTGTGGTTCTTTTGCCATGATTCACCCGTTGTAAAGATTCACCTGTTGCGACTTTCGATTCTCAGAAATCCAAAGTGTCGCCCTCCGCGAGGAGGGCGAGTGGATAATGTCGCACATCGAGCAAGCTCACGGCAACATTACGGTTGTGCAGAGAAATACCCCCTCCTTGCGTTCCCGTCCGCGTCAACGGTCATGCGGGGCCCGCAGCGCGCGATAAAAAGAAACCGTCGAAGAACCGTTGCTGCCCTATTACGACAACGTTCTGGCCAACATGCGAAAGCAAGCAGCGGCGAAGCGCGCTCACGCCTGCGAACGCCACAAAGGTAGCACTAACTCGCTCTGAGGATATAAACCGGAAACGACCTTCCGGCTGGGAGCAAAATACGCAGTCCCGGTGTCCAACATGCTATGGCCCAGAGAGGGTCTGCAATCACAAACGGGGAACAAGGCTTTTGGCAAAACTCCGAGAGCCTTTGAGGAGGAACCTAAAGTGCTTGTCGCAAATCCCGCGAATCTAAATCTTATGCTCGTCAAAGCTCAATTGGCTGCGGTGTGGCTGTTCCAAGGGGAAGCAATGCGTTTCAACCTGCTGGAAATGTTGGGCCACATGGGCTGGCTGGCCCGCACGGTAGCCATCATTCTCCTGATAATGTCGGCGTGGTCAATTGGCGTGATGATTGACCGCTGGATCGCCTTTAAGGCCGCGCGCAAGCAGTCCCGTCAATTCGCTCCTCTGGTTGCCGGCGCTCTGCACGAGGGCAAACTGGACGAAGCCATCCGCGTGGCGGAGCGTAATAAAAAGAGCCATCTGGCAAGAGTTGTGACCTCAGGCCTGCAGGAATTCCGGCGCCGCAGCGAATCCACGGAGGTCCCGGAAGAAAAGATTGAGGCCAGCAAGCGTGCGCTTGAGCGGGCTGAAGCGATCGTTCATGCCGAACTCGAGCGTGGTCTTAGTGCTCTGGCCACCATTGGCTCAACCGCCCCGTTTGTCGGTCTGTTAGGGACAGTGATCGGCATCATTGATGCATTCCAACAGATCCAGACCAATGGGGGCACCGGCGGTATAACTGTGGTTTCAGGCGGCATTTCTGAGGCGCTCGTGACCACAGCGCTGGGCCTTTTCGTGGCCATCCCCGCGGTGATGATGTTTAATTACTTCACCACGAAAATCAAAGCATTTGACGTTGAGATGGACAATTCCTGCAGCGAATTGGTGGATTATTTCTTAAAACGACCAACTGTCACTCGACGTGTTTCATAAATGTGAATTTATCCGGGCGGAGTTTTACTTGGCTTCGTCATTCCGTCTATGACTATGACGGCGCTGTCAAGTCCCGCGCGAAGCGGATAAATGCGTATCGCTGGAAATGCTCTCCAACGCGCCGCCCAAACTCTATCCCTCTCCCCCTTGATTAGGAAGCCTTTGCTTTTGGGGTTGGGGTTGCTTTTGCTTCTTTGCTTCGACCTCGGAATGACACAAATCTCATGGATGGCAGATGGTAAAAAGGGAATTACGCGTATCGGCAAAATCTTGCCTCAGTAGCCTTTGTTCTTGTCGATCAGCTCAATCAACGGCTGACCCGCCAGATACCGCCGCAGGTTGTCGGCAAACAGAGCGTAATGGCGCTCCCATACTTTTTCTGACAGGAAAGCCGTATGCGGAGTAATCAGGACCTGCGGCATTTTCCACAGCCGAGAGCGTCGCGGCAACGGTTCTTCAGAAAAAACGTCAAGCGCAGCGCCTGCCAGCTGGCGGTCACGCAATGCCGCGACTAGCGCAACTTCATCCACAAGCGAACCGCGGGCCACGTTGACCAGGTAAGCGACAGGCTTGAACAACCGCAGGCGCCGTTCGTCAATGAGGTTGCGAGTGCGTGCGGTTTCGGGGGCTGCCAGCACGATGAAGTCGGCGCGCGCAATCGCGGCGTCAAGGGATTCGTACCCAAGCACCTCGTGCGCTCCTTCGGTACCGCGCTCAGGATGCTCACGGATACCGATCACATGCATCTTCAGCGCCGAAGCTATGGAAGCTATTTCTGCTCCAATACTGCCCAGGCCCACCTGCACGAGGGTTGCACCGCGAACCTCACGCGGGCGAGGACGCTCATTCCACATGGCGTCTCTGGCCCACTTGCGCCGTTCCTGGTAGCGCACCGCGGAAGGCACGCGCTTGGCAAGAGCCATGATCATGGCGATTGCGTGCTCGGCCACCACCGGCCCGTGGACGCGTCCGGCGTTGCAGATGACAACATTACTGGCAATGAGTTCGGGAGACATGAACCGGTCCACTGCGGCAGTGATGGAGTAAATCCAGCGCAGGCGTGTGGCTGCGAGCAACTCCTCCGGCCGCAAGGACCAGCCGATCATAACGTCAGCGTTAGAGAGTTCCTGTTCGTCCTGTCGCTTGTTTGCGGGCTGAGCAACCTGTACCTGAGGAAACTCGGTGCGTACACGAGGGGCAAACCACGCCGGTGGTTGCCACATATCAAACTCATCATGGAGAATAATCACGACCTTGTGGCCGGTTGTTTCGTTCATGCGCCCACCGTAGGCGGACGCAGAATTTTATCGGGTATCTCGCCGCCTTCTTTCGGCCAGAGCACTGTGGAATCGATCTCGGCGAGCGACCTGCGCCCGGTGAGCGCCATGGCGCGGGCAAATTCATCACGCAGGATGTTCATCACGCGTTCCACGCCCTGCGCGCCGCCTGCGGCTAGGCCATAAATATAGGGGCGTCCGACGAACACGGCACGTGCGCCCAGAGCCAGCGCCATTAGAACGTCAGTCCCGCGGCGGATTCCGCTATCCAGCATTACGGGAATGCGGCCGCGCACGGCTTCCACCACCTGCGGCAGCGCGTCGATTGTGGCAGGAAGGCCGTCCAGGTTGCGGCCACCATGAGTAGAAACGATCAGCCCATCCGCTCCTGCGTCGATCGCTCGAACAGCATCCTCCGGAGTGAGCACGCCTTTTATCACCACAGGCACGCCGGCGGCGGAGCGCAGCCACTCCAAATCATTCCAGTTCATGCTTGGATCAAACAGATTGTCGTAGATCTTTACGCCTTGGGTCTGATGCCCGGTGACCTGACCGGCGGCGCTCAGCCCGCGCAGAAGAACACACTCGATGCCTTGGGGAGGATGGAAAGCAAGCTGACCATAGCGGCAGCCGAGCACCGGCGTGTCCGCGGTGAGGCATACGACTTTAGCGCCCGCAGCCACCGCGCGCTGCACCATTCCCCGGGTGAAATCGCGGTCGCGCTGGACGTATAGCTGGAACCAGAATGGCTGGCGCGTGTTGCGCGCAATGTCTTCAATGGCCGTAGTAGTAAGTGTGCTGACCGTCAGCGCCGCTCCAGCAGCGCTTGCGCCGCGCGCCGTGGCCAGTTCGCCTTCAGGATGAAACAAACGATGGTAGGCAATCGGCGCCAGCAGCATGGGAAACTCGAGATCGCAACCAAAAAGAGATAGATGCGTATCAATCTTCGAGACATCCACCAAAACGCGCGGGGCCAGGCGCAGCCGGTCAAACCCCAGCCGGTTTTCGCGCATGGTGATCTCGTCCGCGCCGCCGGAGCATAGATAGTCGTACGCCATCTGTGAAAGGCGCTTGCGTGCCAGCGGCTCGAACTGCATCACGTCAGCCACAGGGAGCGCGTCCGTGCCGGCGGGACGGAGAAACTTCCTCCATCTGCTCATGATTTCTCCTTTGCGTCGGGGAACCCGATTCGCTGCAACTCGATCAATCTGCTTTTCTCGGTATCCATTGTGGCTTTTGTATTACACCGCGCTATAGCCGCCATCCACCGGGAACGCTGAGCCAGTGATCCACGCAGATTCATCGCTGGCCAGAAAGACAGCGGCGCTGGCTACGTCCTCTGGCTGGCCAAAGCGTCCCACGGGATGCAAAGCCAGCCGCTGGCGGCGGACATTCTCATCCTGGTTGAACTTGGCTACTAATTCTGTCTCCACAATTCCAGCGCATATGCACTTCACGCGGATCCTCTCCGCGGCATGGTCCAGGGCCATGGCCCGCGTGAGCGCCAACGTTGATGTCGAACGTCTGGTCCCACTCATCTTCTTTCAGCGACTCAGCCGTACCCGCCAACAGAACAGCGGCGTTGTTCACCAGCGCGTCAATGCGCTTGAATTTCGCCAGCACCGCGCTGACTAGCTTCTTGATGTCGTTGGGATCGCTTACGTCAGCCGTAACCGCCAGGCATGCCCCGCCGATTTCCTTGGCGACGCGGTCCAGCTTCTCCTGGTTCCGACCCGCAATGACCACCTTGGCGCCCTCACGAGCAAATGCCACAGCGATGGCTTCACCAATACCGCTCCCGCCTCCGCTAACGATAGCGACTTTGTCGGTTAAACGCATGGAAGGGATTTTAAATGCAGCCGGAGCATACAGTACTCTACTATTTGCGATGCGCCGGTAAACTTCAATGCAAAGCCCACAGTCTGACCTTATCGCGACTCTCCGCAGGCTTCCGCTGTTCACTGATCTTTCGGCCACGGAACTCGCCCTGATCGCCGAGCGCGTGACCCTGCGTTCGTATGAAGCCGGAGCAATCATTTTTTCGGAAGGGGACGCCTGCCGCGAACTCCTGATCGTGAAAGAGGGCAGCGTGAAGATATTCAAGGCTGCGGCGAACCAAGGATATGGCGTGTATTGACGCTTGCCCTGTGGACGCGATCCACCCCGGAAAAAACGATCCCGGCAATGAGACTGCTCCGCAACTCTACATCAATGCTGATTGCATCGACTGCGGCAACTGCGTCCCTGCGTGTCCTGTGTCAGCGATCTTTGCGGAAGAAGACCTGCCGGACAAATGGAAACACTACGCCCAGATCAATCGCGATTGGTACTCTAACCGGGGATGATCGCAAAGCCGGTTAGCTCGGAGAGCCCGTTGGCGAATAGCGCCAGCAGCATGGCCGCCGTCCAAAGGAAATAGCCGGCGCAAGGGACGATGTGTTCATTGCGAAAGACAATCCAGCAGGCTGCAAACATGAACAAAAGCACAATTCTCAACACTGGCCCCAGCCGCCGGCCAGGCTTTGCCAGCAAGACCATGGTGATGAGAAAAACGGGATTGATCCATCCGCTAACAAGAACAGCGAAGTACTCAAACGGGTCGTTGTGAAGCTCCCTCAAGCCGTCACCACTCAAAGAGAACACCAGCGCGATATACGCGCACCCGTAACCGGAGATCCCCGCGGCGTTAGCAGAGGTATGAGCGTCCTTCACGCCAGTGAGAAAAAAGCTGACGACGTAGAGAACCATCCCGATCAAAAGAATTACTCGACCGATCTTCATTCGTGGTCAGGCTCCTTGTGCTGGACGCTCGCTGATAGATTCTAACTGCCGTTGGCCGGGCACCCGTCCTGGCCAGAGTTTCCTATTTCGCGCCGGCTCCCTGCACAATTTTTTGGAACACCGGGTCCGATGCCAGCGGCTGCAACTCCGGGTCTTGGGCCAGAGCTCCCGGATGCTTCAGCCCTCGGTGTGAAGCTTCTTCCAGTGCTTTCAATGCGGCTTTCTTGTTGCCGGCGCGGACGCGGGTTTCCGCCAGCACCACCAGCGGCCATGCCTGGTCGGGCGCACCTTCAGCCATCAATTCAAAATAGGCGGCGGCAGAGGACAACCGGTGATTGCGAGACTCGCCTTGGCCGGCTTCCATCCCCTGAATGAATAGCTGTGTGAACGCTCGCGAATAGACCGCACTGTCACTGCTATTGGAATGCGCATGGCGTCGCAGATCAGCGAGTGCCGAAGCAACGTGGTGTCCGAGTGAAACCTGCGTCTCCGGGTCAGCCGACCCGAGTTGCGCCAGCTCGCCGCCGGCGGTGGCCACCAGAGACTCCTGCAAATCAATGTCGCGCTGTTCGCGCTGAAGCGCGCTCTTCCATGTTTTGGAAGTTTTCAACGCAGTCATCTTACTTTCAAATTCGCTTGTGTCTTCAAGGCCTTTGAAATCCACCGCCAAAGAGCGCAGCGCGTAATACTGGGTCAGTGTGTCAGAGCTTTGTTCTGCTCGAGCGGCCTCAGCTTGAGTGGCGGCAAACAATTTCTTGATGAACGCCGGGTCTGCTTTCTTCGCGCCGCTCTGCATGGCCTTCAACTCCAGCCAGGCGATGGCATCTTCCACAATCTCCGGCGGCGCCCACTGATGCGGGCCGGGATAGACTTTGACCTTGAACGGCGCACCTTGCTCGTCTTTCTTCTTGCGCAGGAGGGCAAGCTCGGGATAGTTAAAATCAACATCGCCAACCGCAGCGTAGTAGACGAAGTGATCATTCGCAGGCTGCTTGTTGTTGAATCCCACAGGATATCCGGCGCCATGGGCAATCACGCCGGCCACGGCGCAGGTAGAGCAGAACAGCGCGAATGACGTGGCCACGCGCGCGCCGCCGGAAAGGCCGGTGACGTACACGCGGTCCTTGTCGATAGCGAAACGGGGATGCGTGTCATTCCACATGGCCTGCGCAGCTTCCAGTTGCGGCGCTACCGGGCCGTTCTGGGAGTTGTTGGAGCCGGCAACGATATAGCCATATTTCTCCGCCACCTCCTGATAAACCTCAACCGCCGTCTTTCCGCGGGCAAAGGGATCGAAGGCGTAGAGCACCGGCCATCGGCGGTCGGGCGAGTAGTTCGAAGGAAGATAAAGCGCGTAGCTCTGGGCCGGGTCGTTAAGACACGCAAGGCGGCTGACGACGGTTCCCCGCGTCGCTTGCGCATCGAACACGGGTAGCGGCTTTTCTTTTTCCTGAGACGACGCGCCCGCAGCAACAAGAAAAATGACGCCAAGCTGCAAGATCCAGAGCCGATGTGGGTTCACCTGAACAGGGTAGGTCAAGCGCAGGACAAAGGCAATGCACCGCAAGCGCCGAATCAGAGCACTTGCCAGCGGATGGTGACAGACTGATCAGGCGCGTAGGCAATTACCATAAACTTCACGATTCTCTGGAACTCTTTATGGTATTGGTCCGTGAGCCGCGCCAAGTAGATGTGGCCTTGGGTTATGGGCGCTTTAGCGGACGGTTTACCTTCCTGGAACAGGAGGTTGGATTCCTTCACTTCCTGCACTGATTGCGAATGGTAGTCCTTGAGGATTACGAGCGTTCCGCTCTCGAGGCGAAGAGACGCAAAGCCTTGCCCATTTCCGTTGGTATCCTGGAACCCGTACCGGTGCGCGAGATCGGAAGGAGAGCCCAGGTCAACGACGGTCGCGAGCCGGGCCCCTTCGACTCCGAGCGTAAGACTGCCGGTGTTGTAATTATAGAACTCGATGTCACTGCAACGGTTGAAGACTTGGTTCTTCTGAAGAACCATGCCAGGCTGCCCATCCCCAAAGCAGAAAGACTGAGCAAGCGGATCCATCGCGTACAGAGTGGCAATGCCGCCATTCACTTGAGCCTTGTTGACATCGCCCGGACCTTGTGGAGCCGAGGTTGCGGCGCTATTCACAAACAGCGCGCTGATGAGAAGAATTCCTGTGCCAATAACCAAAAGATTGGCTGATAACTTGGTTTTCATACTTCCCTCCGGTGCAGGCGCTGAAGCATAGGGCTGGATCGGGGCGGCTCGAGCCGAACGGCCATTCAAGCCTTCGCTTAACCTTAAAGTTTACTCCTGCATAGCTGAGAACGCCTGTGATGCCGAAAATTGCGTGCCACAAGCCGAGGGGAGAAGAATAAACTCTGTCGCTCGTGCGGATGAATCCGGGCGGTTTACTCTATTTCCGCGATCAGTTCGATTTCCACGCACGCGCCAAACGGAATTTGGGCCACGCCAAAGGCGCTGCGAGCATGGGTCCCGTTGGCTCCAAACACATCGGCAAAAAGTTCTGAAGCGCCGTTGGCCACCAGATGTTGTTCCGTAAACGTGGGCGCGCTGTTGACCAGCACCATCAGCTTGACGATGCGTTTGATCTTGTTCAGATCGCCGGCTGCGGATTGCAGTGTGGCCATCAGGTCAACTGCGATGGTCCGCGCTGCTTCTTTTCCCTGCTCGAGTGTGACGTCCAGCCCAAGCTTTCCGGTCCACGGCTTGCCATCTTTCTTGGCAATATGCCCGGACACAAAGAGTTGTTTCCCGGTGAGCACGAACGGGACAAAGGCCGCCACCGGCGGAGTGACCTGCGGTAGAGAAATTTTCAGGGCGCTTAACTTTTCGTAGACAGACATGGGGCCTTTTTCGTAACTCGCATTAGCAGGAAGTAAACAGCGGCCGTTTTTCAATTTTTTGCGCTGGATGGAAATCGACAGCCGTGGTATTGCCGCCGCACACCAGGATGCCAATGCGCTCGCCAGCAGCAGGCCTGTAGCATCCAGAGAGTAGAGCGGCAAAAGCGGCTGCGCCGCCTGGCTCGGCGACGATGCGCAGCACATTCCACAACACGCTTTGCGCTGCCTCGATGGCCACATCCGGCACTAGCACCACTTCACTCACGTATTTCTGCGCTAGCGGGAACATCATCTCGCCGACACGCTTGGGAGCCAGGGAATCGGCAGCGATGCCGCCCGCCTCGGCGTCCACCGGACGGCCGGCTTCCAGAGCGCGAAAGAGCGTGGGAGCACGCTCGGGCTCAACACCAACAATCTTGAGGCGTCCTGCGTACCAGGCCGCGATCCCGCCAATAAGGCCTCCGCCGCCAACTGCTACGAACAGCGTATCCAGATTAGGGACCTGCTCCTCGAACTCCAGGCCCACGGTACCCTGCCCGAGCAGAGTCTCGACCTGGTCATAGGCATGGATCACCATGGCCCCGGACCTCGCGGCCCACTCCTGGCTTGAGGCCAGCGCATCGGCGTAGCTCTCGCCTGTGACGACCAGGTCGGCGTTGTACCCGCGAATCCTCTCCATCTTGGCTGGAGAGGAGACGGAAGGAACAAAGATGGCGGCGTGAACCCCAAGCTCCCGGGCGGCAAATGCCACAGCCGCCCCGTGGTTTCCGCCTGAGGCCGCAACCACGCCCGCCCTGTTGTTATGGTACGGCCCGAATTCCTTCGCCTGGACCTCAAGAATCGGGGTCCGGCGGACAAAGGGCCGAATCAGCCGGTATGTTTCCGCGATGGACTCGCGGTCCAGCGCGACAGGCGGCGTCATGGCGTTGTCATCTTGCATGACAAATAGTATACTTAGCAAATTGGCTAATTGTCTATATGACTTCTGATGCTGCTCTCCGCGCGCTGGCCAGCGGACGAAGGCGACAAATCCTGGAATGGCTGAAGAAACCGCGCAAACATTTCCCGCCCCAGGTGGATGGAGACCTGGTGAGGGACGGCGTGTGCGGCGTCCTCATCGCCAAGAAGCTGGGCGTTAGCCAGCCTACCGCGAGCGAACATCTCAAGATCCTGACTCAAGCCGGACTCATTCGAGGCAAACGAATTAAGCAGTGGATCTTTTACAAGCGTGATGAGGTCGGCATTCAGCAATTCAAAAGAATGATCATGACTAAGATCTAAAGCAAGGGCGGGAGAAATGTTTAGCGAGGAACAGCAGCGACAGAATTCAGGTTTTTCGCTAGACTCAAAGATTAAACAATCACGGCCAAACCGGCTGTGCACAAGGTTATCGATGTCAGCCCCTGAGACCACCACGATCCACGTAACTCTTCCCGATGGAAGCGCCAGAGAAGTCCCCAAAGGCACCACGGCGCTGGACATCGCACGGTCCATCAGCCCGCGGCTGGCGGACGCGGCGTTGGTCGCAAAAATCAAGCTATCAGCGCTAGCTACGTCTGATGACTGACCGTGACCCGGAAGCCCTGGAGGTCTATCGCCATTCCACGGCCCATGTGCTGGCGACGGCCGTATTGGAGTTGTTTCCTGAAACCAAGCTGGGCCACGGCCCGCCGACGGAGACTGGCTTCTTTTACGATTTCTTGCGGACTACACCGTTTACTCCCGAAGACTTGGAAAAACTCGAAAAGCGCATGCAAGAGATTGTGGCGCGTGACGAAAAATTCGAGCGCGAGTACATTCCTCGCGACCAAGGCCTGGACCGCTTCCGCTCAGAAGGCGACTTCATGAAGGTCCACTTCATTGAGAAATTCACCAAGCCAGACGAGCCGATCTCGACGTATCGCAACGGAAAATTTGTGGACTTCTGCCGCGGCCCGCATGTGCCTTCCACGGGACGCATTAAGGCGTTCAAGCTAACCAGCATCGCCGGCGCTTACTGGCTCAATGACGAAAAGAACCCGCAACTGCAGCGCATTCATGGAACGTCATTCTTCAGCAAGAAAGACCTTGAGCAGCACCTGAACGCGATTGAAGAAGCCAAGAAGCGCGACCATCGCGTGTTGGGCCAGCAGCTTGATCTATTCAGCATTCAGGAGCTGGCCGGGCCGGGGCTTATTTTCTGGCACCCCAAGGGCGGTCTCATTCGCAAAGAGATGGAAGACTGGATGCGCGATGAATACCTGAAGCGCGGCTACGATCTGGTTTACACGCCGCACGCTTTCCGCGTGAATCTGTGGAAGACCAGCGGACATGAAGGTTACTACGCGCAGAATATGTTCACGCCCATGGAACTGGACGATGCCGACTATCGCATGAAGCCGATGAACTGTCCGGGACATATCCTGATCTATCAGAACACGCTCCGTTCGTACCGCGATTTGCCGCAGCGTTATGGCGAACTGGGCACGGTGTATCGTTACGAGCGGTCAGGCGTGATGCATGGGTTGCTGCGCGTGCGCGGCTTTACCCAGGACGATGCCCACATCTTCTGCACACCGGACCAGATTGAAGATGAGATCGTCGGCTGCATTGACTTTGCGATTGCGACGCTTAAAACTTTTGGCTTTAACGCCTATCACGTGGAGCTCAGCACCTGGGACCCCAATGACAAGAAGAGCTTCGTTGGCCCCGCGGAGAAGTGGGAGCTGGCCAGCAACTCCCTCGAAAAGGTTCTGAACGATCTGAAGATTCCGTACAAGACCATCCCTGGCGAAGGGGCCTTTTACGGCCCTAAAATTGACATAAAACTAGTAGACGCAATTGGCCGGCTCTGGCAGCTTTCCACCATCCAATTCGACTTCAACCTGCCGGAGCGGTTCGGCTTGGAATATGTGGCCGAAGACGGATCGCGCAAGCAGCCTTTGATGGTCCACCGCGCGCTGTTTGGATCGGTGGAGCGCTTTTTCGGAATCCTGATTGAGCACTATGCCGGGGCGTTCCCGGTGTGGCTCTCTCCGGTGCAGGTGGCGGTGGTCCCCATCAGCGAAAAGCATACCGAGTACGGCAAGAAAGTGATGCAGCAGTTGAAGGACGCCGGCGTGCGCGTCCACTTGGACGACCGCAATGAAAAGATGAACGCCAAAATCCGCGAGCACACCATGCAGAAGGTCCCGTTCCTGCTGGTGGTAGGCGAAAAAGAAGCTGAAGCCGGAACGGTCAACGTGCGCGTCCGCGGCCAGCAGCAACCTGAAGGCACGGTGGCGGTGCAACAGTTCACGGACCGGGTGAAGAAGCTGATCGCGGAAAAATCTGTGAAACTTACCACTGATTAACACGGATGACACTGATCGAAGCAATTGGCAAATAGCAATTGGCAATTAGCCAGTCGCACCAAGGCAGCTTTATTCTGGATTGTTGGGGTTTTCTTTCCGAGATTAATAAAGACGGAAGGACTCAACGTGAGGCAGCGCCGGAGGCGCGTCATAACGGTAGCCCAGCCCGTGAGGGCTGGGTAGGCGGTTAAAGATTGATCCGAAGCCCCAGCGGGGCGACACTGAGAAAGGTTGAAGACGAAAATTGTCTTACAGACAAAGATCAGTGCTCCTGCTGAAAGGTGCTTCGATTTAGCACGCAGCATTGACTTCCACGTTCATTCAGTTGCCTTCAGCAAAGAGCAGGCCATAGGCGGTGTGACTTCCGGTCTCATTGAAAAAGGCCAGGAAGTGGAGTGGCGAGCCAGACATTTCGGAATCTGGCTAAAAATGCGGGTCGGAATCACAGCCCTCGACCGTCCAAAATACTTCCAGGACGCGATGGTCAGTGGGCCTTTTCGTTATTTCAGGCACGACCACAGATTTGAAGCGCGCGAGCAGGAAACGCTGATGATTGATAAACTTGAATTTCAGTCACCGCCGCCTCTGCTGGGAAACATTGCTGATGTTGTGGTGCTGCGCGGGTATTTGCGGCGTCTTCTTGAGGTCCGCAACCGCGCCTTGAAGATGGCTGCTGAATCGGACCAATGGCGACTCTACCTAAAACTATGAAACCCACCTTCCCTGGCTTCTCTCCCGACGCTCTTACCTTCCTCCGCGCGCTGAAGCGCAATAACCGGCGTGACTGGTTCCAGCCGCGCAAAGAGAAGTACGAAGCTCTGATCAAGGCGCCCATGCTGGAACTGGCTGGGTGCTTGAATGCAGAGTTTGCCCGCTTTGCGCCCGATTACATTACGCCGCCGGAGAAGGTTGTTTATCGCATCTATCGCGACACGCGGTTTTCCCCCGACAAGACGCCGTATAAAACGCACATCGCCGCCATGTTTCCTCGGCACAGCGCCGTGAAGCGTGAGGGCTCGGTGTTTTATCTTCACTTCACGGAAAAAGAGCTGCTGGCGTTCGGCGGCGTGTACGGCCCGGACCGCGACGAACTGCTTGCCTATCGCGGCTTGATCCAGGAACACTATCAGGAGTTGGAAGAAATCCTGCGTGACAAGACGTTACGCCGGACAACCGGAGGACTTCAGGGGGCGCAGCTCAGCCGCATGCCCAAAGGATTTCCCGTCGATCACCCGGCCGAGCGGCTGCTGCGACAAAAGCAATGGTATCTGGAATGCACGCTTGACGTGAAGCTGGTCACTTCGCCTAAACTCGTGCCGGAACTGGCCAAGCGCTTTGAGATCATGGCGCCGCTGGTGGAGTTCCTGAACCGGCCATTCGCGCAGAAAAAAAAGCCGAAGAAGATGATGTTTGCGGCGTTTTGAAGCGGCCGCGAAACTCTGAAATGCTCAGACGCGGTATCGGTTTCTTTGGCTTTCTGATGAGATAATGAATGCGCTTACAGAATTAGACATGCCCATGAAACGCATTTTTCTATGCTTGTGCATTTTTCTGCCGCTGCTGGCCAACGCGGCAGATCACTATCACCTGGTGCGCGTTCAGGTCACGGGGTCGCAACGCTACAACCAGGATGATCTGGTGCGCGCTACAGGCCTCACTCCCAATTCTCAAGTGGCGATGAATGATCTCCAGAGCGCAGCCGCTCGCCTGGGAAACAGCGGAGCGTTTACCACAGTCCAATTCACATTCAAGGGGGCTCCCGGCCCCAATGGACTGGAAGCAGACTTTGAAGTCAAGGACGCACAACAATTCCTTCCGGCTGTATTTGAAAACTTAATCTGGTTCAGTGATCAGGACTTGCAGCAGGCGTTGCACCAGGCTCTGCCCTTGTACAACGGCTTGCTCCCGGCCAGCGGCACCATGACGGACGATGTTTCCGCGGCGCTCACAAAGTTACTGGCGGCTAAAGGCCTTCCCAGCAATGT
>WNFI01039128.1_pt1 | contig 21899 bp, 19 predicted proteins | sample 5400471 | NCBI WGS metagenome assembly WNFI01 (sample SAMN13153348, study PRJNA577476) | soil metagenome | isolation source: 100 cm saprolite on Douglas fir-dominated hillslope | place: USA:California | collected 2013-09-17
GCGTAGGCAAGGCGATGGCCGTCGGTGGCGACGAGCTTCAGCTGCTTTTCCTCCACAACCATGAGAAGTCCGTTGAGGTAGTAGCGGATGTCCTGCTGCGCCATTGCGTACTGCACCAGCCCGAGGAGCCGGCGCAGCGCCTTCTGGCCGAGCGCGAAGCGAGCGACTTCGCCGCTCGGTTTTGCAAGCCGCGGAAAGTCCTCAGCGGGCAGGGTCTGCAGGGTAAAACGGCTTTTCCCCGCTTTAACCAGCAGGCGCTTGTCCTGCTGCTGCAACGTCACCTCTGCGCCTTCGGGCAGGGCCCGCAGGATGTCGACCAGCTTGCGAGCGCCGACGGTAACCGCGCGCGCTTCTCCGGCAAGTCCCGCTGCGCTGCGCGCGAGGATCTGAATCTCGATGTCGGTAGCGAGAAACGAGAGCGCCTCGGCGCTTCGATCGATTAGAACATTTGACAGGATCGGCAGCGTGTGGCGGCGCTCGATAATGCCGCTCACCGCGGAAAGCGGGCCGAGAATTTCGTCGCGCTTTGCTTTGACCAATACCATTGTCTTTCTCTTTTATATATTAGTAATAGTAGATAAAGCCGCTCAGGATGCGGGATAACCTCGAATTGCCTTGTGTGCCCGCGCTTTGCGTCGATTCGGATTGCCCGGAAAGCTGTGGAGTGCATGTGCGGCAATGTGAGTAGTTTTCCGTGCGCCCGCGCTGGCGGCGGTTACTCACAATCCACTCCAACCTTGCGCACAGCTTGTTCATCCCTGTCGTTTCATCCTTTCAGGACTTGCTCAAGCACCAGATAGTCGCGGTTGAGAGCGCTGTCCTGCTTGCGCAGGGTGGCGATTGTCCGGCACGCATGCAGCACCGTGGTGTGGTCCCGGTTGCCGAAGGCCTCGCCGATCTCCGGCAGGCTCATCTGTGTCAGATCCTTTGCCAGCGCCATCGCGACCTGGCGCGGCCGCGCGACGTTGCGGTTGCGCCGCTTGGAATGCATGTCGGAGGTCTTGATCTTGAAATACTCGGCCACCGTCTTCTGGATCCCCTCGACGCTGACCTGCCGGCTGGCGACGTTTAGGATATCGCGTAGCGCCTCCTTGGCGAGGTCGAGCGACAACTCGCGACCGTTGAAGCGCGCGAAGGCGAGCACCTTCTTCAGTGCTCCCTCGAGCTCGCGTACGTTGGAGCGGATGTGCTTGGCGATGAAAAAGGCTATGTCTTCTGACAGCTCGACCGCCTCCGCCTCAGCTTTTTTCAGCACGATGGCGACCCTCATCTCGAGCTCGGGTGGCTCAATGGCGACCGTTAATCCCCAGCCGAAGCGCGAAATCAGCCGCTCCTCCATCCCCGCGATCTCCTTCGGATAGGTGTCGCAAGTGATGACTATCTGCTTATGCGCCTCGACCAGCGCATTGAAGGCGTAGAAAAACTCCTCCTGCGTACGTCCTTTGTTGGAAAAGAACTGGATGTCATCGATCAGCAGCAGGTCGAGCGAGTGGTAATAGCGCTTGAACTCGTCGAATGACTTCTGCTGGTAGGCGCGTACCACGTCGGTGACGTACTGCTCGGCGTGGCTGTAGCGGATGCGGGCCTGTGGCCGCTGATCGGCGAGCGCATTGCCGATGGCCTGCAGAAGGTGGGTCTTGCCTAGTCCCACGCCGCCGTAGATGAACAGCGGGTTGTACGAAATTCCAGGATTCTCCGCGACCTGGATGGCGGCCGCACGGGCGAGCTGATTTGCCTTGCCGGTCACGAAGCTGTCGAACGTGAAGCCACGGTTGAGGCGCGCGCGCTCGAGAGTCGAAGGCACCTCGGCCGCCCCGCGCTGCGGTGTCGCCGCCAGGCGCAAGGAGGGATCGGCGCCACGGGCAAGCACGAGCCGCAAGCCGCATTCCCGGCCGCTCGCCTCCGCGGCAAGCCGTTCGATGCGCGCGGCGAAACGCTCGCGAACGAGCTCGAGAACGAACCGATTCGGGGCCGTCAGAACGAGCGTGTCGTCAGTCGCGGCCGATTCCGGCGCGAGGGGCCGGATCCAGGTGTTGAATTGCTGCGCGGGGAGTTCCTGCTCGAGCCGACGCAGGCAGGCGTCCCAGAGGTTTTGCATCTTTCTTTAATGGCCTTGTATCGCGCCTGCCCCGTTTGATAACGGGTGGCCTTGGCGAGTTTGAATTTTACCTTCTTCGTTCCGGGTTATCCACAGCAACCCGCGCTGAATTTGCATGCGCATACCATTTGACAATGCGTTGACGCACACGCTCTAATACCGCCCTTTTTCGGATCGGGCAGCGATGGCAACGAAGCGAACTTACCAACCGTCCAAGACGCGGCGCGCGCGGCGCCATGGATTTCTAGTACGCGGCCGCACGCCAGGCGGGCGCAAAGTGCTTCGCAACCGGCGCGCCAAAGGCCGGCGTCGCCTCGGGTTGTAGTCGCGGACGTAAAGCGCTTCGGGCTGGATGCCAGCCGCCGGCTGCGGCAAAAAGCAGAGTTCGAACGCCTGCTGCGCCAAGGTACCCGGCGCAGCCTCGATGGTTTCACGTTCTACATAGGAGCGCGCGATGCAGGCCGTCGAGCGCGTGCGCGGCCTGCTCGGAAAACTCCGGCAGCCATGATGACCAAGCTATTGCGTCTTGTGGTGCTCGGTTACCGGTGGTTCGTAAGCCCGGTATTGCCGCAAGGCTGCCGCTTCCATCCGAGTTGCTCGCACTATGCCGACGAAGCGCTCTCGCGCTACGGCGCGCTGCGCGGCGGCTGGCTCGCCGCGTGTCGTGTTTGCCGCTGCGGCCCCTGGCATCCTGGCGGCCACGACCCGGTTCCCTGAAATATGGATACCCAAAGACTAATCCTGCTGTTCATCTTTGGTTTCTCCGTGCTCATGCTTTGGGAGGCGTGGCAAAAAGAGACGCGACCCAAGCCCGCGCCGGACAGGCCGACAGCGCAGCAGGGAGTACCCACTCCTCAGCAAGCGCCGGGCACGGCGCCCAAGACGGGAACTCCTGCTACGACGGGCAAGCTGGCGGCACCCCCTGTAGCCGTGCCGGGAGACGCCGCCGCGCCCGCCAAAGGGGAAACCGTGCGGGTCCGCACCGATCTGATTGCCGCCGAGATCGACACCCAGGGCGGAACGCTGAAACGCCTCGAACTCCTCAAACACAAGGATTCGGCTGATCCGAACAGGAGTTTCGTCCTATTCGGCCCCGAGCATCAGTACGAGGCGCAGAGCGGGCTGACGGGCGATAGCGGCCCGAATCACCGCACGCTTTGGCGGAGCCACTCGCTCGAGTACGCGCTCGACGCTAGGAACGATGCGATCAAAGTGCGACTGTCCTCGGCGGGGCGCGACGGCGTTTCAGTTGACAAGATTTACACGTTTCGCCGCGACAGCTATGTCATCGATGTCAGCCTTGAGATCCGCAACCAGGGGCCGGCGCCGGTCGCGCCTTACGCATATCTTCAGTTCACGCATGACGGCAAGCCCGCCGCGGACGCCAACACCTTGGCGCAGTCGTTCGGCGCTCAAAGCTTCATCGGCTTCGCTGTCTATACCGCCGAGAAAGCCTTCGAAAAGATTCATCCCTCGGACATCGACAAGGGCAAGATCGATGCGCAGAAGCGCGCAGAGAACGGCTGGCTTTCTTTGGTGCAGCACTACTTTGTCGCCGCTGCGCTGGTTCCGAATAAGGTCGCGCGGGAGTACGCGTTCGAGAAGAGAGCCGACGGCATCTACGTGGGGCGGGTGCTAGTTCCGGTGGCGCCGATAGCCCCGGGGGCGAGTGCGCGGGTGACGGTGCCCCTCTATGCGGGTCCGCAGGAGCAGCGCCGGCTGAAGGCGGCGGCGCCCGGACTGGACCTCGTGGTGGACTACGGCTGGCTTACGATAATCGCCTGGCCTCTATTCTGGCTGCTTGAGAAACTCCACGACCTGACCGGCAACTGGGGCGTCGCCATCATTCTGCTCACGGTGCTGATCAAGCTGCTCTTCTTCCCGCTCTCGGCGGCGAGCTACAAGTCGATGGCCAAGATGAAACTCGTTACGCCGCGGCTTACCAAGATCCGCGAGATGTACGGTCACGACCGGCAGAAGATGAACCAGGCGATGATGGAGCTCTACAAGACCGAGAAGATCAATCCGCTCGGCGGCTGCTTCCCTATCGTAGTGCAGATCCCGGTGTTCATCGCGTTGTACTGGGTACTGCTGGGCGCGATCGAGCTGCGCCATGCGCCGTTCATCCTGTGGATCAAGGATCTGTCGGCGCTCGATCCGTACTATGTGCTGCCGATTCTCATGACCGCGACGATGGTGTTACAGACCAAGATGAACCCGGTGCCGCCCGACCCGGTGCAGGCCAAAGTGATGCAGTTCATGCCTTTCGTTTTCAGCATCTTCTTTTTCTTCTTCCCAGCGGGCCTAGTGCTGTACTGGCTGGTCAACAACATCCTTTCAATCCTCCAGCAATGGCAGATTCAGCGCTTGTTCAATCGCGACAAGCCTGCCCATGCCAAGAGATGAGGTAGCTCGGCAAACCATCGCGGCCGTGGCGACGCCGATCGGCCGTGGCGGAGTCGGCATCGTGCGTTTGTCGGGATCGGAGGTGCCCGGCATTGCCAAGTCGCTCCTCGGGCGGCTGCCGAAGCCGCGCCATGCGACCGTGGCCTCGTTCCGCGACCGGCGCGGCGAGCGCATCGACGAGGGCATCGCGCTTTACTTTCCCGCTCCGTATTCCTATACCGGCGAGCCGGTGCTCGAGCTGCAGGGCCATGGCGGACCGGTAGTGATGCAAGCACTGCTCGCCGCGTGCCTCGAAGCCGGCGCCCGCCTGGCCGAGCCGGGCGAGTTCACGCGACGTGCCTTTCTCGAGGGCAAGCTTGACCTCGCGCAAGCGGAGGCGGTTGCCGATCTCATCGACGCCGCAAGCCGCGAGGCCGCGCGCTCGGCGCTGCGCTCGCTCTCGGGCGAATTTTCCGCTGTGGTCCACTCCCTAGTAGTGCGACTCACCGAGCTACGGGCGCTGACGGAGGCGATGCTGGATTTTCCCGAGGAGGATGTCGATTCCCTGCATCGCGATGACGCTACCCGCCGGCTTGCGGGCGTGCGCGGGGATCTCGGTGAGCTGCTCGCTAAGAGCCGGCAGGGCAGGCTGCTTGCGACAGGTATCCGGGTGGTGATTGCCGGCCGGCCGAACGTCGGCAAGTCGAGCCTGCTCAACCGGCTTGCCGGGGAGGAGCGCGCCATCGTGACGCCGATTGCCGGAACCACACGCGACGCCTTGCGCGAGCCGGTCGAGATCGGTGGTGTGCCGATCGTCCTGGTCGACACGGCCGGGCTGCGCGCGTCGGCGGACGAAATCGAGCGCCTCGGAATAGAGCGCACTCGGCGCGAGCTGGCAAGCGCCGACGTCGTGCTTGCGGTGTTCGAGGCCAGCCGTATCGCCGAGCCCCTGGAAAATCTGCCTGCCGGGGCCGCGCGTATCGATGTCTTCAACAAGGTCGATCTCGCGCCGCAGTTCCACGCTCCCGAAGGGCCGCATGCCGCCGTCGCGGTTTCCGCGAAAACGGGTGTCGGAATAGACGCCCTGCGCGGCGCAATTCTTCACGCTGCGGGCTGGTCCTCGACCGGGGAATCCGTTTTCCTGGCGCGCGAGCGCCATTTGCGCGCGCTAGAGCAGGCGGGCGGGCATCTGGAGGCGGCTGAGCGCGAGAACCGGCGATGGGAATTCTTTGCCGAGGAGTTGCGGCTGGCCCAGGTCGCCCTCGGTGAAATTACCGGTGAGCTGACGGCTGACGACCTGCTCGGAGAAATCTTCGCCCGGTTCTGCGTTGGAAAATGATGCGCTTCGCCATTCCAGTCATAAGTCCTTGTATGTGTGTAATTTGTCTTAATGAAGGATGCCTCGGCGGAATGGTTTTTCTAGCGCCGGTGCTACAATCGCCCGGCATCGAAATTCCCCATCCGCCCGGCCCAGCCTTCCGCTGGGCCGTTTGCCTTCTGGAGTGACTTGATGAACTCCCCCGCAACCGCTCCTGCCGATCAGTCGAACGCTCCGGCCTGGGTGCGCCATCGCGCGCTCCGGCAATGGGTCGCAGAAGCGGCCAGGCTCGCCAAGCCCGAGCGCATCGTGTGGTGCGACGGCTCGCAGGCGGAGTACGACCGGCTTTGCGCAGAACTCGTCAAGGCGGGCAGCTTCGTCAAGCTGAACGAGAAGCTGCGCCCTAATTCGTATCTGGCGCGCTCGCACCCGAGCGATGTAGCGCGCATGGAAGACCGCACCTTCATCTGCAGCGTGAGAAAAGAGGATGCCGGACCGACCAACAACTGGGTCGAGCCCGCCGAGATGCGCCGTACCCTGAATCGGATTTTTGACGGCTGCATGCGCGGCCGCACGATGTATGTGGTGCCTTTCTCCATGGGTCCGATCGGTTCGCCGATTGCCCAGGTCGGCATCGAGATCTCCGATTCCGCCTACGTCGTCGTGAACATGAAGATCATGACGCGCATGGGACGCGCGGTCGTGGAATGGCTTGGCGAAGGCGGCAGGTTCGTGCCCTGCGTGCATTCGATCGGCGCCCCGCTGCAGCCGGGACAGAAGGACGTCGCCTGGCCCTGCAATGAGCAAGAAAAGTGGATTGTGCAGTTCCCGGAGACGCGGGAGATTTGGTCGTACGGCTCCGGCTACGGCGGCAATGCGCTGCTCGGCAAGAAGTGCCTCGCCTTGCGGATCGCATCCGTGATGGCGCGCGACGAAGGCTGGCTGGCCGAGCACATGCTGATTCTCGGCATGGAATCGCCCTCGGGAGAAAAGCTCTACATTTCCGCGGCGTTCCCTTCTGCCTGCGGCAAGACCAATCTCGCCATGCTGATTCCGCCGCCGGCGTTCAAGGGCTGGAAGGTCACGACGGTCGGCGAAGACATTGCCTGGATCAAGCCTGGCCGCGATGGCCGCTTCCACGCCCTCAACCCCGAATCGGGGCTGTTCGGCGTTGCCCCGGGCACGTCGGAGCAGACCAATTCGAACGCGATGAAGCTGCTGCGGGAAAACGTGATCTTCACCAATGTCGCGCTCACTCCAGAGGGCGACGTGTGGTGGGAAGGAATGACTGACCAGACGCCCGCTCGACTTATTGACTGGCAGGGAAAGGATTGGACGCCGGAAGAGGGCAAGAAGGCCGGCCGCTTGGCGGCACACCCCAATGCGCGTTTCACCGTGCCGGCGTCGCAATGCCCCTCGATGGATCCGAACTGGGAGGACCCCGAAGGTGTTCCGATTTCCGCTTTCGTGTTCGGCGGCCGTCGGTCCTCGACCGTGCCGCTCGTCGTGGAGGCGCCGACTTGGGAAGACGGGGTATACATGGCCGCGACACTCGGCTCTGAGACGACCGCGGCGATAACCGGCAAGGTCGGTGTAGTGCGCCGCGACCCCATGGCGATGCTCGCTTTCTGCGGCTACAACATGGGCGACTATTTCGCGCATTGGCTCAAGATGGGCCGCAGCGTGCAGCAGCCCCCCAAGATTTTCCGGGTCAATTGGTTCCGCCGCGATGGCAAGGGCAAGTTCATCTGGCCGGGATTCGGCGAGAACATGCGGGTTCTGCAGTGGATTTTTGAGCGGTGCCGGGGGCGGGCGGCCGGCGTCGAAACGCCGCTCGGCGAGATGCCGCGGTTCCAAGACCTCGACTGGCGCGGCCTGGAAAAACTGTCGCCGGCGCAATACGCGGAGCTCGAGCGCGTCGATCCGGCGGCCTGGAAGCAGGAGCTTACTTCGCACGACGAGCTCTTCGGCAGGTTCGGTAAGCGGCTGCCGGCGGCTCTTGAGGCGCGCCGGGGCAGCATGCACGAGAAGCTCGCCTGAGCCGGCCCCGGCCCACCTTTTCCGCGATATAAAGCCGACGTCCTAGGGCTTTGCTGCGCCGCAGCAAATGTATGAGCAATGGCATGTTCCACGTGGAACTGCGGGTTACCTGCCGGAGCCTAGTTCCACGTGAAACGTTCGCGTATTATTCGCTCCCCCGATGTACTTCCCGCGCGAATTCGACATCATCGTTGTTGGTGGTGGCCATGCCGGCACCGAGGCTGCTTTAGCATCCGCCCGTATGGGCTGCAGTACCTTGCTGCTGACCCATAGCATCGAGACGCTTGGGCAGATGTCCTGCAATCCGTCAATCGGCGGAATCGGCAAAGGGCATCTCTGCAAAGAAATCGATGCGCTGGACGGCGCCATGGCATTCGCGACGGACGAGGCCGGCATTCAATTTCGGATCCTCAATTCGTCCAAAGGTGCAGCGGTGCGCGCAACCCGCGCCCAGGCCGACAGGGTCCTCTACAAGCAGGCGATTCGCCGCCGCCTCGAAACCCAACCGAATCTCTTCTTGTTCCAGCAAGCGGTCGACGACATTCTGGTGGATGGCGAACGTGCCGTCGGGGTGCTGACGCAGATGGGCGTGCGGTTTCGCGCGCGCGCCGTGGTGTTGACGACCGGCACGTTCCTCTCGGGGCTGATCCACGTTGGACTGGAGCGTCATGTGGCAGGCCGAGCCGGGGACCCGGCATCGGAAACGCTTGCAGCACGGCTGAGGGAAATGAAGCTGCCCGTTGGGCGGCTGAAAACCGGAACACCGCCTCGTCTCGACGCGCGCAGCATTGACTTCTCGGTGATGCAGGAGCAGCCCGGCGACCGCCCGGAGCCGGTGTTTTCATTCCTGGGAAAGCGCGAGATGCATCCAGCGCAACTGCCTTGCTGGATCACCCATACCAACGAGCGCACGCACGAGATCATCCGGCGCGGGCTCAATCGGTCGCCGCTGTTTACGGGCGTGATCCAAGGCGTGGGGCCACGCTACTGCCCTTCGATCGAAGACAAGATCCATCGCTTCGCGGGCCGGCCGGCGCATCAGATTTTCCTCGAGCCCGAAGGCCTGACGACGACCGAGATTTATCCCAACGGCATTTCCACCAGCCTGCCGCTCGATGTGCAGCTGGACCTGGTGCGTTCGATCCGCGGCCTGGAAGGCGCGCACATCGTGCGCCCGGGCTACGCGATCGAGTACGACTACTTTGATCCCCGCAATCTGCGCGCTTCATTGGAAACGAAGACGATTCGCGGTCTGTTCTTCGCCGGGCAGATCAATGGCACTACCGGCTACGAAGAAGCCGCCGCGCAAGGAGTGCTTGCAGGTATTAACGCAGCCCTGCAAGTGCGCGAACGCGAGTCTTGGTCGCCGAGGCGCGACCAGGCGTACCTGGGTGTCCTGGTGGACGACTTGGTGACGCGCGGCGTCTCCGAACCGTACCGCATGTTTACTAGCCGGGCGGAGTACCGGCTGATGCTGCGCGAAGACAACGCGGATGCGCGGCTGACCGAGGAAGGCCGCAAGCTTGGCGTCGTGGGCGACGCCAGGTGGGAGCTCTTCGAGCGCAAGCGCGCCGCGGTGTCCCGCGAAGAGGAGCGCCTGAAGTCAACATATGTAAGCGCTAGCTTTCTACAAAGGCACTCTCTTTCTGAGCTTCTTCGCCGTCCTGAAATGACGTATGCCAGCGTTATGGCCCTCCAAGGAGCGGGCGAGCCGGTTGCCGATGCAGCAGTCGCCGAGCAGGTCGAGGTCCAAGCCAAGTACCAGGGCTATATCGAGCGCCAGCTCGAGGAAGTGGCGCGTCGCAAGCACAGCGAGTTGCTCGCCTTGCCGCCGGATCTCGACTATCGCCAAGTGCGCGGCTTGTCGGTGGAGGTGCAGCAGAAGCTGAATCACCATCGGCCGGAAACCGTGGGCCAGGCGTCGCGCATTTCCGGCGTGACGCCGGCTGCGATCTCCCTTCTGCTGGTGCATCTGAAACGGGGTTTTCAGCCGCCGCAAAAAAAGACGGCATGACACCGCGTGCCGCGCTCGATCATGGGCTCGGCGAACTGGCGCTGGATTTGCCAGCCGGCGCGACCGAGAGACTTCTTGAGTACACGCAGTTGCTCGCGAAATGGAACCGCACCTACAACCTGACTGCCGTTCGCGAGCCCCTGGAGATGGTGAGCCACCACTTGCTCGATTCACTCGCGGTCATTCGGCACTTGCCAATGGCTGAAGGTACGACACTGGCCGACGTTGGCTCGGGAGCCGGATTGCCCGGCGTGCCGCTGGCGATCGCGCGCCCCGCTTGGCGCGTCACCGTGAATGACGCGAGCGAGAAGAAGGCTGCGTTTCTGCGCCAAGCAGTAATTGAGCTCGATCTGGGTAATGTCGAGGTGCACGAGGGGCGCCTGGAGGCTTGGCGACCGGCGGCTCGTTTCGCGGTGGTGATCTCGCGCGCGCTCGCCGAGCTGGCGGGTTTTATCGCCTCCTGCCGGCATCTCGTGGCGCCCGGCGGCCTGCTCGCAGCGATGAAGGGCGTCTACCCTCGCGCCGAGCTCGAGAAGGTGCCCGCCGGCTGCGATTGCAGCCGGGTGATTGCGCTCAAGGTCCCGCTGCTCGAGGCGGAACGGCATCTCGTGCTCTGCCGGATGAGCGGCTGAGAATGGCGCGCGTACTCGCGGTGGTGAACCAGAAAGGCGGCGTCGGCAAGACCACGACCAGCGTCAATCTCGCCGCCGCGCTCTCGCAGGCAGGCCGTCGTGTCCTGCTTGTTGATCTGGATCCGCAGGGCAACGCCACCATGGGCAGTGGCGTCGATAAGCGCACGGTGGCCCGCACCGTGTATCACGTGCTGCTGGGGCTGGGAGAGCTCGCGGGAATTCGCACGCGCGCGGAGCGCGGCGGCTACGACCTTGTACCGGCGAACAGGGAGCTTGCCGGCGCCGAGGTCGAGCTAGTCGGCCTAGAGGCGCGCGAGACGCGGCTCAAGTCTGCGCTCGAGCGCGTCGCGAGCGACTACGACTTCATCCTGATCGACTGCCCGCCTTCGCTGAGCCTGCTCACGGTGAACGCCTTGACCGCGGCGCAACGGGTGCTGATCCCGATGCAATGCGAGTACTACGCTCTGGAAGGCCTTTCCGATCTGGTCGGCACGATCAAGCGCGTACGCGCGAATCTGAATCCTCAGTTGGAGATCGCCGGCTTGCTGCGCACCATGTACGACCCGAGAAATACTCTGTCGCAGCAGGTGTCGCAGCAACTGGAGGAGCACTTCGGCGACAAGGTCTACCGCACGATGGTGCCGAGGAATGTGCGCCTTGCGGAGGCGCCGAGCCATGGCATACCAGCGGTGTTGCTGGATGCAAGCTCGAAGGGGGCGCAGGCCTATCTGGGGCTTGCCGACGAAATTCTCGCCCAAGGAATCGCATGAATGCTCAGGGGGCAGCATGATTAAACCGAGGGGACTGGGGCGCGGGCTGGACGCCCTGCTGGGAGGCGATGAAACCGCGCGCGGCGAAACGCTGCTCTCGCTGGCGGTGAGCCGGATACGGCCGGGCAAGTATCAGCCACGGACCAAGATGGATCAGCAGGCGCTCGCCGAGCTCGCGGCCTCGATCCGCTCGCAGGGAATGATGCAGCCGCTCCTCGTACGCCCCGTGGACCGGGATCGCTACGAGCTCATCGCCGGCGAGCGGCGCTGGCGCGCGGCGCAGATGGCGGGCCTGGAGGAGGTTCCGGTTCTCGTGCGCGAGGTTGCCGACGACGCCGCGCTCGCGATGTCCCTCATCGAGAATATCCAGCGCGAAAACCTGAACCCGATGGAGGAGGCGGCCGGAGTGCAGCGCCTGCTGGAGGAATTCAGGATGACGCACGAGCAGGCAGCGGACGCGGTCGGCCGCTCGCGCAGCGCCACCACCAACCTGTTGCGGCTGCTGAAGCTGGCGAAGCCGGTACAGGAGATGCTGATGGAAGGGGCGCTCGAGATGGGTCACGCGCGCGCGCTGCTCGCGCTCGACGCGGCGCGCCAGATCGAGGCCGGCAATCGGGTCGCGGCGAAAGGCCTGTCGGTGCGGGAAACCGAGGCGCTGGTGCAGCATCTGCTGCGCGGTCCGGCTGCGCGGCGCAAGCGAAAAGGCGATCGCGATCTGCAGCGGCTGGAGGAGGAAGTGTCGGAGCGGCTCGGCACCACCGTCGCGATCGTTCCGGCGCGCAAGGGAGCCGGCAAGTTGGTGGTGCACTACTCGAGCCTCGATCACCTGGAGCAGCTGCTGAAGAAGCTCCGCTGAACGCGACATGCGATATAATTTTCAGGTTTTGCCGGGTGCGGAGACGTCGGTGAGATACGCGAACGCGATGCTTCGCCGCCTGAGCAGGCCGATACGCATCGTTTTGCAGTGGCAACTCGCAGCTGCTGCTGCGATCATGCTGGCCGCGGCGCTGCTGGTAGGCGAGCACGGGGCGATCTCGGCGGCCGCGGGGGGTCTGGTCAGCATCGTCGCTGGCCTGGCGTCCGCGTTCGTGGCTTCGAGGGGCGACGCGAAGTCCGCAGAGGGGATCCTGATCGGCGCGTTAAGAGCCGAGGGTGTAAAAATCGGCCTCATCGTGATCCTGCTGTGGCTCGTGCTGGCGACGTACGGGGACGTCGTCGCGATCGCCTTCTTTGGATCGTTCCTGGTGACGGTGCTGATATTCGCAATGGCTTTTTTTGTGCGTGAAGCTTAGATCGGGAACCCGCTGAGCGATGGCTGCCGGAAAAGAATTCAACGCCACGGATTACATCCAGCACCATCTGACCTTCTTCACCAAGCCGGTCGGCGACGGCGCGTTCTGGGCGGTGAACGTCGATTCGCTCCTTACTGCGGTGATCGTCGGCGCCCTCGGCTTGGGGTTGATGTGGTGGGTGGTGCGCGGCGCAACCTCGGGCGTGCCGAACCGCCGGCAGGCCTTTGTCGAGCTAGCGTTCGAGTTCATCGACGACCAGGTAAAAGGCATCTTCCATCACGGCGATCGCAACCGCTTCGTCGCGCCTGCGGCGCTCACGGTGTTCGTGTGGGTCCTGCTGATGAACGCGATGGATTTCTTGCCGGTGGACATCATGGCGTGGGTGCTCGAGAACGTTTTTCACGTCCACGAGTTCCGCCTCGTGCCCACGGCGGACGTGAACACTACTTTCGCCCTCGCGCTCTCGGTCTGGTTGCTGATGATCTGGTTCTCGATCGCCGCGAAGGGCCTGGGCGGCTGGATGCATGAGCTCACTTGCGCCCCGTTCGGCATCAAGCCGCTCTGGGCGGCCCCGTTACTGGTGTTTTTCAACCTGCTTTTCAACTTCATCGAATACGTGTCCAAGCCGCTGTCGCATTCGCTGCGGTTGTTCGGCAACATGTATGCAGGGGAGATCATCTTTCTTCTGCTGTGGCTGCTCGCGGCGACGGGCATTTTCGGCAGTTTCATCGCCGTGGTCCTGGGGCTTGGCTGGGCGATCTTTCACATCCTGATCGTGGTGCTGCAGGCGTACATTTTCATGATGCTTACGGTGGTCTACATCTCGATGGCCCACGAGCACCACTAGGACCGACTTCTATCGTCTTTGGGAAAGGGAGAACAGAACAATGGAAAAACTTCAAATGCTGGCGATGATCCAGGCCTACACCGGCATCGGCATCGGCCTCATGATCGGTGTCGGCGCCGCGGGCGCGTGCATCGGCGTGGGAATCATGTGCAGCCGGTTCCTGGAGGCGGCAGCGCGGCAGCCGGAGCTCACCAACTCGCTGCAGGCGAAGGTATTCCTGCTGCTTGGCCTGATCGACGCCTCCTTCATCATCGGCGTGGGTCTGGCAATGATGTTTGCGTTCGCCAATCCGCTGCTTGCCGTGATCCCGAAGTGATCGCAGTTGTAGCGCAGGGGAGTCAGCTATGAGCTTCACTCTGACGCTGATAGCGCAAGCCGTAGCATTTGCGCTCTTCATCTGGTTCACCATCAGGTTCGTGTGGCCGCCGGTGCTGCGGGCGATCGAGGCGCGGCAGAAGACTATCGCCGACGGCCTCGCCGCGGCCGAACAAGGGCGCAAGTCGCTCGAGATCTCGACCCGGCAGGCCGACGACGAGATCAGAAAGGCGCGCGAGCGCGCCACGGAGATCGTGTCGCAGGCGGAAAAACGGATCTCCCAGATGATCGGGGAGGCGAAGACCTCGGCCAAGGAAGAGGGTAATCGCGAAAAGGCCGCGGCGAAAGCCGAGATAGCCCAGGAAGTGTCGCGTGCGCGGGAGCAGTTACGCGACCAGGTGGCTGCGCTTGCGGTGGCAGGGGCGGAAAAGATTCTGCGCCGCGAAGTGGACCCCAAGGCGCATTCCGATTTGCTCGAATCCATAAAACGTCAACTCTAGATGGCCGAACCCAGCACCATCGCGCGGCCTTACGCGGAAGCGGTCTTCAAGCTGGCCGATGCCGCGAGCGCGCTGCCGAAGTGGTCGGAGATGCTCGCGGCGCTTGCTGCGGTGGCTGCCGATGCCCGGGTGCATGCGGCGATCGGGGATCCGAACCTCTCGGACGCGAAGATCGCCGGGTTGTTCATCTCGATCCTCGCCGGGAAGCTGAACGGCGACGCGGAGAACCTGGTGCGAGTGCTGGCGGAGAACGGACGGCTCGAGCTGCTGCCGAAGATTCGCAGCCAATACGAGGCGCTGAAAAACGAGCGCGAAGGCGTGGTGGAGGCCGAGGTCCAGTCTGCATTCGATCTTTCGCAAGCGCAGCTCAAAGACCTGGTGGCTCGCCTGGAGAAAAAGACCGGACGCAAAGTTAGGGTAAAGGTCACGCTGGACAAGGAACTGATCGGCGGGGTCCGGGTAGTGCTCGGCGACAAGGTTATCGACGGTTCCGCGCGCGCTCAGCTCGGCGCGCTAGAGAACGCATTGAAAGCTTAAGGAGCAGTCATGCAACTGAACCCTTCCGAAATCTCGGAACTGATCAAGAGCCGCATCCAGAACCTCGACGCCGGGGCGCAGATGCGTACCCAGGGTACGGTCGTCTCGGTGACCGACGGAATTTGCCGGATCCACGGCCTCTCTGACGTCATGCAGGGCGAGATGCTCGAGTTCCCGAAGAACACCTTCGGCCTGGCGCTCAACCTCGAGCGCGACTCCGTCGGCTCGGTGATCCTCGGCGAATACGAGCACATCACCGAGGGTGATCCGGTCAAGACCACCGGCAAGATCCTTTCCGTGCCGGTCGGTCCGGAGTTGCTTGGACGTGTCGTAAATTCGCTGGGCCAGCCGATCGACGGCAAGGGGCCGATCAACGCCAAGATGACCGACGTCATCGAGAAGGTCGCGCCGGGCGTGATCGCGCGGCAATCGGTATCGCAGCCGGTGCAGACCGGCTTGAAGGCGATCGATGCCATGGTGCCGATCGGCCGCGGCCAGCGCGAGCTCATCATCGGCGACCGCCAGACCGGCAAGACCGCGGTCGCAGTGGACACGATCATCAACCAGAAGGGCAAAGACCTCTTCTGCGTGTATGTCGCCATCGGGCAGAAGGCCTCGACCATAGCGAATGTGGTGCGGAAGCTCGAAGAGCACGGTGCGATGGCATACACGATCGTCGTGGCCGCATCGGCGTCCGAGTCTGCGGCCATGCAGTACATCGCGCCGTATTCCGGCTGCACGATGGGCGAATACTTCCGCGACCGCGGCCAGGACGCGCTCATCATTTACGACGACCTGACCAAGCAAGCATGGGCCTATAGGCAGGTTTCGCTGCTGCTGCGTCGGCCGCCGGGACGCGAAGCCTATCCAGGGGACGTGTTCTACCTGCACAGCCGCCTGCTCGAGCGCGCCGCGCGCGTCAACCCGGCCTATGTAGAAAAGTTCACCAAGGGTCAGGTCAAAGGCAAGACCGGTTCGCTGACGGCGCTGCCGGTAATCGAGACGCAGGCGGGCGACGTCACCGCTTTCGTGCCGACCAACGTGATCTCGATCACCGACGGCCAGATCTTCCTCGAGACCGACCTCTTCAACGCCGGCATCCGGCCCGCCATCAACGCCGGTATCTCCGTGTCACGGGTAGGCGGCGCGGCGCAGACAAAGATCATGAAGCGGCGCGATACGGGCGGCGGCGTGCGTCTCGCGCTCGCGCAATATCGCGAGCTTGCGGCTTTTGCGCAGTTCGCCTCCGACCTGGATGAAACCACCCGCAAGCAGCTCGAGCGCGGCCGCATGGTTACCGAGCTGATGAAGCAGCCGCAGTACTCGCCGTTACAGGTCTGGGAGATGGCGCTGACGCTGTTTGCTGTGAACAACGGCTACTTCGACGCGATCGAGGTCAAGAAGGCGCTGGCGGCCGAGAAGTCGATGCGCGACTACATGAAGACCAAGTACGCCGCGCTGGTGAAGACCATGGAGGACAAGAAGGATCTGTCGGCCGACGAGGAGAAATCGCTCAAGGCCGCCATCGAGGACTGGAAGAAGAACGGCAGCTTCTAAGGCCTAGACAATGCCAGGCACCAAGGAAATACGGGTCAAGATCAAGAGTGTTCAAAACACTCGGAAGATCACCAAGGCGATGGAGATGGTCGCCGCCTCGAAGATGCGCAAGGCGCAGGACCGGATGCGCCATGCGCGTCCCTACGGCGAGAAGATCCGCAACGTCGCCGCGCACATCTCGCACGCCAATCCCGAGTACCGCCATCCGTTCCTCGTCGAGCGCGACACGGTGAAGCGTGTCGGCCTGATCGTGGTGACGACCGACAAGGGGCTGTGCGGCGCGCTGAACACCAACGTGCTGCGGATGGTACTCAGCCAGTACAAGGAGTGGCAGGCGCAGGGTGAGGAGATGGAAGTCTGCTGCCTAGGCAACAAGGGCCTGGGCTTCATGCAGAGACTCGGCGCGAACATTGTCTCCCAGGCGGTGCAGCTCGGCGACCGCCCCCAGATGGAGAAGCTGATCGGCGCGATCAAGGTCATGCTCGACGGCTACGTACAGGATCGTTTCGACCGCCTGCTGATCGCCAACACGCACTTCATCAATACGATGAAGCAGGAGCCGGTGATCGAGCAGCTGCTGCCGCTCAAGGGCGAGCGCCTCGGCGCCCCGGAAACGGTCTGGGACTACATCTACGAGCCCGAGGCGCGCACGGTCCTCGAGCAGGTGCTGACGCGCTACATCGAGGCGATCATCTTTCAGGCGGTGGCCGAAAACATGGCCTCCGAGCAGTCGGCACGCATGGTGGCCATGAAGTCCGCCTCCGACAATGCCGCGACGCTGATTGACGAGCTGACGCTGATCTACAACAAGAACCGGCAGGCGGCAATTACCAAAGAGCTTTCAGAAATCGTCGGCGGCGCAGCCGCCGTATAGAACCAGGAAAAAACCATGGCACAAGCACAAGGCACCATCGTCCAGTGCATCGGCGCGGTGATCGACATCCAGTTTGCGCGCGAGAACATGCCGGGCATCTACGACGCGCTGCTCCTGGAAGAGGATGTTTCCAATCCTCTCGTGGAGAAAGACCTCACCTTCGAAGTCGAGCAGCAGCTCGGCGACGGCGTGGTGCGCTGCATCTCCCTCGGCTCCTCCGACGGCCTGCGGCGCGGCATGAAGGTCAAGAGTACCGGCGCGCCGATCTCGGTGCCGGTGGGGAAAGGGACGCTGGGACGCATCATGAACGTGCTGGGTCGGCCGATCGACGACGGCGGCCCGATCAAGTCGGACAAGCTGCGTTCGATCCACCAGTCGGCACCCAAATTCGACGAGCTGTCGCCTTCGGTGGAGCTGCTCGAGACAGGCATCAAGGTTATCGATCTGATCTGCCCGTTCGCCAAGGGCGGCAAGATCGGCCTGTTCGGCGGTGCCGGCGTCGGCAAGACCGTAAACATGCTTGAGCTCATCAACAACATCGCGACCCAGCACTCGGGCCTCTCCGTGTTCGCCGGCGTGGGCGAGCGTACGCGTGAGGGTAACGACTTCTATCACGAGATGATCGAGGCCGAGGTGGTGAAGCTCGACAACCTGCCTGAGTCGAAAGTGGCAATGGTGTTCGGGCAGATGAACGAGCCACCGGGTAACCGTCTGCGTGTCGCGCTCACCGGCCTCACCATGGCCGAGAGCTTCCGCGACGAGGGTCGCGATATCCTGTTCTTCGTCGATAACATCTACCGATTCACACTCGCAGGAACGGAAGTGTCGGCATTGCTGGGTCGCATGCCCTCCGCGGTGGGCTACCAGCCGACGCTTGCCGAAGAGATGGGGCGCCTGCAGGAGCGCATCACATCGACGAAGACCGGGTCGATCACGTCGATCCAGGCGGTCTACGTGCCGGCGGACGACCTGACCGACCCGTCGCCTGCCACGACTTTTGGCCACCTCGATGCGACCGTCGTGCTCTCGCGCGACATCGCGGCGCTCGGCATCTATCCGGCGGTGGATCCGCTCGACTCCACCTCACGGCAGGTGGACCCGAACACGATCGGCGAGGATCACTACAACACCACGCGGTCGGTGCAGGCGACGCTCCAGCGCTACAAGGAATTGCGCGACATCATCGCGATCCTGGGCATGGATGAGCTTTCCCCGGAGGACAAACTCGCCGTGTCCCGCGCACGCAAGATCCAGCGATTCCTGTCGCAGCCGTTCACGGTGGCGCAGAACTTCACCGGCACCCCGGGCAAGTATGTCTCGCTGAAGGACACCATCAAGGGCTTCAAGATGATCGTCGGCGGCGAGTGCGACGCGCTGCCCGAACAGGCGTTCTACATGGTGGGAGCGATCGAAGAGGCTTTCGAGAAGGCGAAGACGCTCAAGTAACCCGATGGCGAACGCCACTCTGCATATCGACGTAGTGAGCGCCGAAGAGTCGATCTTCTCCGGCGAGGCCGAGTTCGTCGTGCTGCCCGGCGAGGCCGGCGAGCTCGGCATCTATCCGCGCCACACGCCGCTCATTACGCGGATCAAGCCCGGCGCGGTGCGCATCACGCCGGCGGGCGGCGGCGAGGAGCAGCTTATCTTCGTTGCCGGCGGCATTCTCGAAGTGCAGCCGAAAGTGGTCACCGTGCTCGCCGATACCGCGATTCGCGGCAAGGATTTGGACGAAGCGAAGGCGAGCGAAGCGCTCAAGCGCGCCGAGGAAGCCCGGCGCACCGCCAAGGACAAGCAGGAGCTCGCCGTCGTCGAAGGCGAGCTGGCGATGCTCGCTGCGCAGCTGGCGGCGATCCGCAAGCTGCGCAAGAAGTAGCCTTCGCTCAAGAAGGCCAGCAGCACGCCAGCCAGGCGCCGACCGCGAGCAGGATGGCGATGAGCGCGAGCCCGACCCGGTCCGCAACGCTGCTCTTCGGCGGTATCGGCCACGCGCATTCGGCGCCCATCGGCTCGTCACGGCGAAATTTCACAGGGGTCCGGTCCGAATATGGCGCGGCGCCACGACCATTGGAAAGCGCGGCGAAAATAGATTGTCGTCATGCTGCAGGGACTGCTGGTATTCGCCCTCCTCGACCTCCGGGGCTGGCGCCCCGTAGGCTGGCGAGGCAAGCAACAGCGCGATTCCGCCCAGGGCAATGCCGCAAGCCAGGCCGAGCCCTGCAGCGAGGGAAAGAAAGGCCAGCACGTCGTACCAGTTGCTGGATTGGCGGATCTGCATGGCAGCTTTCCCTCCGGATCGTCGTGCTTAGCATTCAAGACGGGGAAGCGGACCGGCGGGCGCCAGCGCACGGGCAAAGCGGCGAGCAATTCTGGCAAAGAGCCGGCAGCCGGCTCGGCGGCTGCGCTCGGCGCGCTGCGCAGCCGCCTGCCCGACCTCGCGCTGATCGACATCGGGCTCGGCGGCGACGTCGATGGCGGCTTCGCGCTGTGCCGGGAGTTGCGCGCCCTGTCGGCCACGTTGCCGATCATCTTTCTCACAGCACGCGACAGCGACTTCGACGTCGTAGCGGGATTGCGCCTGGGGGCGGATGACTACCTCACCAAGGACGTGAGCCTGCCGCACCTGTTGGCGCGCATTGCCGCACTGTTCCGGCGCGCCGATCTGGCCGGCGAGCCGAAGACCGAGGAGGAACGCATCGAGCGCGGCGCGCTGACTCTCGACCTGAAACGCTTCAGCGTGTCTTGGCGCGGCGGCGCGGTACCGCTCACGCTTACGGAGTTCTGGATGGTGCATGCGCTCGCCAAGTTTCCCGAGCACGTCAAGAGCCGCGAGCAGCTCATGCGCGAGGCAAACCTTGTGGTGGATGACGGCACGATCACCTCGCACGTCAAGCGCATACGCCGGAAATTCCTCGCCATCGACCCGGCGTTCGACGCCATCGACACCGCCTACGGCATGGGCTACCGGTGGAAAGTATGAGCCGCGTGCGCTTCAGCCTGCGGATGCAGCTCGCGCTCGAGCGTCCCTATCTGCTCGCGCCGGCGCATGAGGACGCGGAGGTGGCCGCGATTCTTGCGGGGGTGCAGCGCGCCTCTTCGCGCATCTGGGTGGTGAACCGCGACCTCCAGGTGCTCGCGCGCGCCGGGACGCTGAGGCGGCCCACCGAAGACAATTTCGAAGTGTCGTGGTGGCAGCTGCTTATCGGCTGGCTGGTCCAGCGGCCGACGGAGGACTTTGCCGAAGCACGCCCGGAGGATGTGCTTACCGGAGGCGGTGACGTCGGCGCCGCGCTGCAAGGCACACCTGCGACGCGAACGCGCCGCACCCAGGATGGCCGTGCGGTCGTGATGTCCGCCGCGCATCCGATCTGGAGCGGCGACGAGGTCGCGGGCGCGGTCGTGGCGGAGGAAACGACCAACCCGATCGCGTCGATGCGCAGCGCGGCGCTCGAGCGCCTGCTACTGCTGACGCTGGCTTCGTTTACGGGCGTGGCCGCGCTGCTGATCGCCTATGCGACGCGGCTGTCAATACGCATCCGCCGGCTGCGCGACGAAGCGGAGTCCGCGATCGACGCTCGAGGCCGGATCACCCGGCTTGCCGCCGGGTCGGATGCGGCTGACGAGATCGGCGACCTGTCGCGCAGTTTCTCGGCGGTGCTCGAGCGGCTTGCGCAGCACCATGCCTATCTTGAAAGCATGGCCGGGCGGTTGTCGCATGAGCTGCGCACGCCGATCGCTGTGGTGCGCTCCTCGCTCGAGAACCTGAAGCTGGCTCCCGAGGCTCCCGAGGCGCGCCGCTATATCGAGCGTGCCGAGGAAGGGCTGCGCAGGCTCGGCCGGATCTTCGACCGGATGACGGAAGCCTCCCGGCTCGAGCAGAGCCTCGCCGTCGCGGAGCGCGAGCGCTACGACCTGGTCCCGGTGGTGCGCGGCTGCGTTGAAGGCTATCGCCTGGCCTATCCGCAAGCCCAGTTTTCGCTGGAGTTGCCGCAGCGCGTCGAGGTGCAGGGCTCGCCCGACCTTGCTGCGCAGTTGCTGGACAAGCTGGTCGAGAATGCAGTCGATTTTTCGAGTGGCAGCGAGGCCGTGCGCGTGGCCCTCGACAATGGCGAGGGGGCGGCCCTGCTCACGGTGGCCAACAAGGGACCGCTGCTTCCCGCCGAGATGCGGGCGCGCCTGTTCGATTCGATGATCTCGGTGCGAGCGGGGGGCCACACCGCTGGTGCACCGCATCTGGGGCTGGGCCTTTACGTGGCGCGGCTGATTGCGGAGTTTCACGGTGGCAGCATTCTCGCCGCCGATCTGCCGGCCGGTGACGGCGTCGCGGTCAGCGTGCGGATGCCGGCGCCGTGGAAATAGGCGAGGAAAGCCGTCGCGACGGGAAGGAAACCCGTTGCGACTTGCTGGTCATCGGCGGCGGCATCAACGGCGTTGGCATCGCGCGCGACGCGGCCGGGCGCGGCCTCTCGGTCACGCTCGTCGAGCGCGCCGACCTCGCGAGTGCCACTTCATCCTCGTCGTCCAAGCTGATCCACGGCGGCTTGCGCTATCTCGAACAGTACGAGTTCCGGCTCGTCGCCGAGGCGCTAGCCGAGCGCGAGATTCTGCTGCGCACGGCGGGCCACCTTACCTGGCCCACCCGGTTCGTCATGCCGCACGTGCCGGAGCTACGGCCGCGCTGGATGATTCGCGTCGGCCTGTTTCTGTACGACCATCTCGCGCG
>WNFI01613285.1_pt1 | contig 21889 bp, 23 predicted proteins | sample 5400471 | NCBI WGS metagenome assembly WNFI01 (sample SAMN13153348, study PRJNA577476) | soil metagenome | isolation source: 100 cm saprolite on Douglas fir-dominated hillslope | place: USA:California | collected 2013-09-17
CTCCTGGTCGCCGTCGCCTCTAGAACATGAGGGTGGGCAAGCCTGCGTGCTCGTCGAGGGCGCGGCAAAAAGTGGTCATCGCTTCGATGTAGTGGGGAGGAACGTAGCGGTCCGTGGCGAGATTCTGCAGTTCGGCGAGCTGCCGCTTCGCCTCGTCACCCTGTCCCGCCCGAGCGGACGCAATCCCGAGTGCGAGGACGTACTTCGGCTTGTCTCCCGACATGGCCACGGCCCGGCGCAACGCGGCGATGGCCTCCTGGTGGTGACCCTGCTCCGAGAGCACGCGTCCTAGAACGAAGAGCGCGAATGGATACTCTGGGTCGAGGGTCAGAGCAGCGCGAGCGCGCTGGAGACAGTCCTCATGGCGGCCCATGACGAAGAGGAAGTAAGCCACCGCGGAGTGGGTGTAGGGCGATGCCGGATCGAGTCGGAGAGCCGCCTCGGCCTCCGCTTCCGCCTCGGTCAGGCGCTGGGCACCAAAAAGGGACCAAGCGTGGCTCAGACGTGCTTCGGCATCGCTCGGGTTGAGGGCGAGCGCCTGCCGGTACTCGGCGTCGATCCGGGGGGTGGCCGGCTCGCACACGGACAACACCTCCGCCATTCGGGCGTGGGCCTCGGGAAGGGCGGGATCGAGAGCGAGCGCTCGTTCCGCTTCGGGCCTGGCGAGTGGACAGGCGACATCCGGAGCCACAAGCGAGAACTCGGCCATCCGCAGGTAGGCGCCGGCACGTCCGGCGAAAGCGGGGGCGAACTCGGGGTCGAGCCGAACGGCGTCGCCGAAGGCTTGGACGGCGGCCTGGAAGGCTTCCTGCGTCCCGAGTTGCATCGCTTGCCGGCCGCGCAAATGCGACTCGTAGGCCGCGGTGTTCGCCGTGGCGGCACGGGCAAGGGCAGTCGCCTCCGATGGCAGAAGGCGCAGAGCCAAGGCGCGTGCCACGCCCTGAGCCACCCTCTGCTGCACCGAGAACAAGTCGGCGGTGGGAAGAGCTTCGCTCGCCGTCCAGATCGGCCTCGGGTCCGGCACTCGCAGCAGGGCTGTCGTGACGTGGACCGTCACTGCGTTGCGACGTACGCTGCCCACGATGACGTACTGCGCCCCGAGCTCCCGGGCGAGATCGCGCCACTCCCACCTTGTTCCCCTGTATCGCATGACCGAGGGCCGACCGATCACGGCGAGTGAGCCGGGGCTGAGCCGGCCGATCTGAGCGATCATCTCCTCAGTCATCCCATCCGCGAGGAAGTCCTGCGCAGGGTCGCCGCTCAGGTTCTCGAACGGAAGGACGGCCAGGACGTTGGGCCCTGCGGAATGGCGAGCCCGGCCCGCTACGGCCGCAAGCGCCAACGCCACGACCAGAAGCGTCGACACGGTCAGAAGCCTCGGCGTGCGGTCAGAGGGCGGTCGATCCGCGCGCTCCGGCTCCGGCGCGAGAACGGGCTCCACTGGAGCCACGAGCCTGTAGCCAACCCGTGGCAAGGTCTCGATGTAGCGGGGCATGCGACTGTCGTCACCCAGGGCGGTTCGGATCTGCTTGACGCAGAAGTTTAGGCCCCGGTCGAAGTCGACGTGTGTGTCAGCTCCCCATACGGCCCACCTGAGTTCCTCGCGGGTGACGAGCTCCCCCCGGCGGCGGACGAGAACGGCGAGGACCTTCATCGGCTGAGGTTGGAGCGGGATGGGTGACCCGGCTAGCGTCCGCAGGGAACCACGTCCGGCGTCCAACTCGAAGACGCCAAAACGTACGATATTCCCGCGCGCGTTCATGTCGGCCTTCCAGCCCCCCCCGATCTTAGCATCGCTTCGGCCCTCACCGGTCTGCGACTCCGTTGGGTAAGTCATTGAAAGAAAGCCGCTTGCGTTTGACGCCCCCGCTCACAACAAACTCGCTGGCCAACGGGGCCGGCTCGGCCGACTCTATGTGGGAAGCACGAGCGGTCAGCTCGAGGTGGCAGTAAGAGTCTGGATGAAGCGACACAGCAACGCCCGAAATCCCGGCGATTTGTGTCGTGGTGATCCCGTCGGTCGCCACTTCAAGCTTCCCTTGGTCGGCCGAGAGCGACATCGGCCGATCAAGGGTTCGGCATAACCAAGGGAGGCAAGATGAAGGCAATCGGATGGTGGTTCGTGATTATGTGCTTCGGAGCTCTGCCAGCGGCTGGGTCGGAGTCCCCGATCGTAGGTACGTGGGAGAGCAACATCGACAACCTACCCGTGCTCACACTCACGGTGAAGCCGACCGGCGGCGGTCAGCTGAGCGGTACGATGGTCACGTATCGGGTCCTGTATGACGCCGGCAGTCCGAGAGCCGAGGTCAAGGAGACCATGGCTCTCGTCGATCCGAAGGTGGAGGGCAAGATCCTCTCCTTTCAGGTGAAAGGCGCCGATGGCGAGCCGGTGCGCTACCAGATGGAACTCACGGGACCGGACGAGGGCACCCTGAAGGGAAAGATGACGCAAAGCGAGGGTGCCGCACCTCCCGCGTTGAAGATGACCAGGAAGCGATAAGTGCCAGCTTCTTGCGATTATTTTGACCTGCCGCTACAGTTCAAGGCGAGTGTGGTATTTTGAGTCGCATCGGCATGGCGCGAACGCCTGCTGTTTAAGCGTGCCTTCTGATGTGAACGTTCACGCGAAGACTTGATGGCCGGCGTACTCGAGGCGGAGCTAGCATGACTGCCTTGTCAGCGCTTACGGATTGGGCAAACTTCTACGTGATCACCGGCTCGGCGGCGGGCGGGCTCATGGGTCTCACTTTCGTCGTCATCGCGCTGGCCGCGAATGTGCGCGGTATTTCCCCGACCGGCATGCGCGCCTTTGTCTCGCCGACGATCGTTCACTTTGGCACTGTGCTGGGGTTGGCGGCCTTCCTGAGCGTTCCCCGGCAGAACGTGACCAGTCTGAGTCTCGCCTTCGGCGCCGCGGGCGTCGCGGGCATGATCTACAGCGTGCTCGTCGGAGTCAGCATGCGCCGCCTCGGAAGCCTCTATGTTCCCGTTGGCGCGGATTGGCTCTGGCATGTGATGTTGCCGATATTGCTCTATGTTGCTCTGCTGGTCCTAGGGTTTCTGATTCGGCGCCGCATCGAGCAAAGCCTCTACGGCGTCGCGGCGGTATCAATGCTGTTGCTGCTCATCGGAATCCACAACGCCTGGGACGTGGCCATTTCGATCAGTGTGAGCACAAAGCAGGACGCGAGCAAGACTCCCGAACCTCGTCCAGCCGCAGGGAATGAAGCGGCGGCCCAGCCCAAATAACAAGCGGATCGGGAACGTCGTTGGATATTGACCAACGCGCCTAAAGGCAAGGCTCTCCTTATGCCCCCAAGGCTCGCCACGGAGGGGGCGGAGAACGGTGCGCTCGACCCGACCCTGAGCGCCGGCTTGCTACCGGGTCCCTCCTGCAAGCGCTGGACCTATCCAGCCCCGAAGAGGGACACAGCCATTCCGGCCGTCCTTGCTATCGTGGCTGGTTTACGCGGCCGTAGGATTTGCTCGTATCAACCCGGTGGGCGACGTCGGGCGGTACGGAAAGCTCCTCCGCGAGGCCCCGCTGGTTTCATTCCGGGCTCCAGCTTGGAACCCGGCCGGGCGTCCAGGGCGCTCCCGCCTTTTCGGCCCGGGCCTCGAGGGCAGCGAGGTCCTTCTCGAGGAGCGCGCGCAGCCTGCCGAGCACGTCCGTGAACTCCCCCGATGCGATCTCGTAGGCCTTCCGGTGCGTCGCGGTGGGAGCCGACGTGGTGCCCCAGTACGCACTGACGATGCCCTGCACCCGGTCCGCGATCGACGGTGGCGTGGGCTCGTTGTACTTCTGCACGACGGTGTCCCCGCTCAGCGCGACAGATAGGTCCTTCACGCGTGCTTCCAGAGACCGCGCTTCCTCGGCCAGCTTGGGATCCGCACCCGGGGTGTCGAGGAGCGCCAGCTTCAGATAGTCAAGCCGCTTTTGCGCCTCCTTTCCCGCCTCAACCGCTCCCAGAACGCTCCGCTGCAGCCGCGCAGCCTTTTTCAGGAAGGCTTGGAGGGCCGCCCGGTCCGGGGCGGTCAGCGCGCCTGACCACAGCGGTTCGGCCGTGAAAGTCTGCGGCTCCCCGAGCGGCGTGAGGGCGCCCCCCGCGCGCTTGGCCATGGAGACCGTGTAGGAGCCGGGCAGGACCAGGGGTCCCTGCTTGGGATCGACGAAGGGGTTCTCGTCCTCGGGGGGCTTCAGCTCTGTCGGGTTCGCGGCGGGAAAGCGCAGGTCCCACGCCACGCGATGGAAGCCAGCGGTCACGGGACCGGTGATCCGGCGCACGACGGCCCCGGTCTCGTCAGTGACGGTGAAGATGACGGAGGGATCCTCCTCACGGTCTTCGGCCCGGAGCTCGTCCCAGCTCGGGTAGAACACGTCGCCACCCTTCTCTTCGATCTTCTTCTCCTCCGCCCGTCGTGCCTTCTTCCGAGTCTTCAGCTCGTCCTTGAGGTAGTAGGTGAAGACGGCACCGAAGGGGGAGCACGAGGTCGTTCTCCCGCCTCTGGATCTCCAGGTGCCGGACGGCGATCGTGGGCAGGTTGCCCTTGAGCCGCACCCAGCGCTTGCCTCCGTCTACGGTGACGTAGAGCCCGAACTCCGTCCCTGCGAAGAGCAAGTCGGGCCTTTGATGGTCTTCGGCCACGGTATAGACCGTTCCCCGCTCCGGGAGGTCCCCGCTGATCGGGGTCCAGGTCTTGCCGCGGTCAGCGCTCTTCAGGAGGTACGGCTTGAAGTCTCCCTTCTTGTGGTTGTCGAAGGCGGCATAGACCGCCTCGGGGTCGTGTCGGGAGGCCTGGAGGTCGGACACATAGGTCTCCTCGGGCACGCCCGGGACGCGCTCGATCCGGCGCCACGTCCCGCCCCCGTCCTCGGTGACTTGGATGAGGCCGTCGTCGCAGCCCACGTAGAGGAGGCCTTCCTTCTTGGGCGATTCGGTGAGCGCGACGAGGTTGCCGTAGAAGGAGGTGGAGGCGTTCTTGGCGACCGCGTCCGGGCTCCATACCCGTCCCATCACTTTGAGCTTGTTGCGGTCGGTCTGGCGTGTGAGGTCACCGCTCACCGAGCGCCAGGAGTCGCCGCGGTCGTCGCTTCTGAACAGCCGCTGAGCTGCGAAATAGATGCGGGTGTGGGAGTGGGGGCTGATGATGAGCGGCGCGTCCCAGTTGAGGCGAAGCGGGGGCTCGCCCGGCGCCGGCTGGGGCCGGATGTCGAGCCGCAGGATGCCATGCGCGGTCGCGGTCCGGGAGGGGCCGCCGAGGGTGAAGTTGTCCTGGGTGCCGCCGTAGACACCGTAGAAAGGCTGTGCGTTGTCGAGCGCCACCCGGTAGAACTGCGTTACGGGCAGGTTGGCTTTGAAGCTCCACGTGGACCCGCGGTCGAAGGTCTCGTAAAGGCCCCCGTCGCAGCCGGCCAGAATGTAGTCTGGGTTGTCGGGGTTGATCCAGAGGGTGTGGTTGTCGACGTGCTTGGCGCGCTCCCCCAACTTCTTGAAGGTCTTGCCTCCGTCCTCGGTCACCTGTATCCAGACGTCCACGGAATAGACCCGGTCCACTTTTTTCGGGTCGGCGAAGATCCGGTTGTAGTACTGGGGGCTCGAAGCGTTGTGATCGCCCATCTTCTCCCAGTTGGCCCCGCCGTCGGTGGAGCGATGGAAGCCACCGGCCTTGTCCGTGGCCTCCACGATCGCGTAGATCACGTCCGGCCGGGCGGGGGAAACGGCCAGGCCGATGCGGCCCATGTCCGTCTTGGGCAGCCCGTTCTCGAGCTTCCTCCAGTTCGCGCCGGCGTCCACGGACTTGTAGATCCCCGACTCGGGCCCTCCGTCGATGAGCGTCCAGACGTGCCGGCGGCGCTGGTACGTGCTTGCGTAGAGCACATCGGGGTCGCGGGGGTCCATCAACAGGTCGTTGGCCCCCGTGTTCTCGCTGATCTTGAGGACCGCCTTCCAGTTCTTGCCGCCGTCCGACGTCTTGAAAACTCCACGGTCGCCGCCCGGCGCCCAGAGAGGGCCTTGAGCGGCCAGGTACACGGTCTGGGAATCGCGGGGATCGATGAGTATCTTGCTTATGTGCTCCGAGGCCTTCAGCCCGAGGTTCTCCCACTTCTTGCCCCCGTCGAGGGAGCGGTAGACGCCGTCGCCGTAGCCCACGCTGCGCTGGGAATTGTTCTCTCCGGTGCCCACCCAGACGGTGAGGGGGTGCTTCGGATCGACCGTCACGCAACCGATGGAATAGGAGCCCTCCTTGTCGAAGACGGGTGTGAAGGTGGTGCCAGAGCTCGTGGTCTTCCAGAGGCCGCCGGAGGCGGCGGCAACGTAGTAGGTGCCGGGATGAGCCGCATCCACGGCGATGTCGACGATCCGCCCCGACGTGAGCGCGGGGCCGATCCCGCGGAGCTCGAGTCCGGCGAGGGCATCGGCAGTGAGCGGGTCCTTCTTGTCCTTCTCCGCCGGTTTCACAGGCTTGGCATCCCGGGCGGAAGAGGGAGCGGCGAGGGCGAGTGCGATCAAGACGCCCAAGGCATTGAACACTGGCGTGAAGGGCTTTTTCATGCCGCTTCTTCTACGCCGGGGCGACCTCAAACGTCAACTGCCCGGGGCTCCGGTCTGTCCATGGAAGCCGCGACCGGGAACGGCAGCCGAGAGCCGTGGTTGAGACAGCCCCGGGCGCAAGCGAGGGCGTTGCGCGTAAGGCTATTCGTGGCAAGCATTTGAATGGACCGGCCCCAACCGATCTCAAGGGCAGTGAGGACATGGCGGCTCGCCCGCGCGCGGCTGATACAAATACAAAAATGTCCGCCGCCTGACCGCTCAAACGTCGAACCAGTGAGACGGCGAATCGAAGGAGGAATCGTCATGAGCGAGTTCGTATACCTGTACCGAAGCGGCGAGCAGGAGCACCGTCAGTCCATGGGGTCTCCGGAGCAGATACAGAAGACGATGCAGAAGTGGATGGCCTGGATGAAGGAGCTGGGGGATAAGGGCCACATCAAGGATCCCGGCCAGCCGCTCGAGCGCACCGGCAAGGTCGTGAAGGGAAAGCAGAAGACCGTCACCGACGGCCCGTACGCGGAGACTAAGGATATCGTCGGCGGCTACACGCTCGTGGAAGCGAAGGATCTGGCGCAGGCGGTGGAGCTCTCCCACGGCTGCCCGATCCTCGAGGCCGGCGGTCTCGTCGAGGTGCGGCCCGTCCGGAAGATGTAGGGCGCCACCTGGCACAGCGACACTCCAGAGAGGAAGGCCCTCCTGCTGGCCGCTATGGCGGCCAGCAGGAGAGGGCCGCGTCCGACGTTGAAACGCGCCGCTCGGGTATCCTTGCCCTGTTCGGCGTCGGCGTTTTCGATGTGCACTCAGACCCTGTCGATATGCGCCGGGCTTTCAAAACGAAGGTGTCGTGGAGCTGAGCGAGCATCTATTCCGGCACGAGGCGGCACGCATGGTGGCCGTACTCACCCGGATCTTCGGAGTTCACAATATAGGGCTGGCCGAGGACGTCGTGCAAGACGCCTTCTGCCGCGCCCTGGAGGTGTGGCCATTCCGCGGCCTGCCCGCGAACCCTTCCGCCTGGCTCATGACGACCGCCAAGAATCGCGCCCTCGACGTGCTCCGGCGGGAGAGAACCCGGCGCACCTTTGCCCCCGAGCTCGGGCGAATGCTCGAAACGGAATGGACGCTGACCCCCGTCGTCGAGGAGCTCTTCGGAGCGCACGCGATCAAGGACGATCAACTCCGCATGATGTTCTCCTGCTGCCATCCCCGGCTGAGCGAGCCGGCCCAGGTCGCTCTGGTCCTCCACATCCTGTGCGGCTTCGGCGTGGGGGAGATCGCGAGTGCGTTCCTGAGCAGCGACGCCGCCACCGAGAAACGCATCGGGCGCGCCAAGAAGGTGCTCGCGGCATCGAAGAGGCTGTTCGACCTCGCAAACCAGGCAGACGTCTCGGCCCGGCTTGCCGCTGTCCAGAGGGCGCTCTACCTCCTCTTCAATGAGGGCTACCACGGTGCGTCAGCGGAGTCGGCGGTGCGGGTCGAGCTCTGCCGGGAGGCGATGCGTCTGGGGGCGTTGCTCCGGGAGCACCCGCTGGCGTCGACGCCCTCTACCTACGCCCTATCGGCCCTGATGTGCCTGCACGCGGCGCGCTTGCCCGCGCGCGTCGACGGCTCCGGAGGCTTGACCTCACTCTTCGACCAAGATCGATCGCTATGGGATGCAGCGCTCGTGACCGAAGGCCAGACGCTCCTTGAGCTCTCGGCCTCGGGTCAGGAGCTGACGGAGTACCACGTGGAAGCCGCGATCGCGGCGGTTCACATGAGGGCGAGCTGCGCGGAGGAGACCGCTTGGGGCCAAATCGTCTCTCTCTATGACACGCTGATGACGATTCGGTCATCACCGGTCGTGGCCCTCAACCGGGCCATTGCCGTCGCACAGCAGGAGGGCCCCGAGCGGGGGCTAGAGGAACTCGGCGCGATCAAAGACCGCGATCGCCTTGCCGCCTACCCGTTCTACCCCGCGGCGCTCGGGGAGCTCGAGCTTCGTCGCGGGAGGCACAGGGTCGCAGGCGGGCACCGCGGCTGGGTCCTCTCGGGCCTCAGACATGGACCCCGCTCATCTCCCGTAGATCGTCTTCCGGCAGTCGGGGCAGATGCCGTGGGAGAACTGAGCCTCCGAGCGATCGCGTACGTAAACCTCCACCTGACTCCAGTAGCCCTGGTCGTCCCGGATCTTCTTGCAGGAGGCGCAGATGGGAATCAGTCCGCGGAGGGTCTTGACGCTCGCCAGGGCCTCCGTGAGCTCCGCGATGATCCGCTCCCGCTCCGCCGCCATCTGCTTCCGCTCCGTCACATCATTGACGATCGAGAGGAGGGCGGGCCACTCTCCGAAGGCGATGGAGTGGGAGACGACCTCCACGTCGAATAGGCTCTTGTCCTTCCTCACATGAACCTCGGGGCGCGGGCTCCCCTCTCCGGTCGTGTCGTCGGCAGGCTCGGGGAGCGCCCCCGAGCCAGTGCTGGGAGAGCGGACGTCCTCCAGGGTCAACTCCAGGAGTTCGGGCCGGGAGTAGCCATATTGACGCACCGCCGCTTCGTTGACGGCCAGGAAGCGGAGAGTCTGGCGGTCCGCCACCCACATGGGGAGCGGGCTCTGCTCGAAGAGGAGCCGGTGCGTCTCCTCCGATTCGCGCAGGCTCTCCGCGGTCAGGCGGGCCTCCGTGACGTCCTGGGTCATCAGGATCCCGGCGTAGGCCTCTCCCGATTCGTTGCGCACGGGCACGGTGTGGACTTGGTAGATCCGGTTTGCGACGGGAAGGTCCAGGGTGCTGGAGTGGCCCTCGAGGGCCGCCCGGTGGGCCGGCTCCAGGCGATCGGATACCTCGGCCGGGAACAGCTCGCGCATGGTCTTCCCCTCGAGGCCGTCCCGAGAGAGACCGAGCGCGGGTAGGCCGAGCCCCCCCGCCAGCGTGTACTTGAGGTCTTTGTCGAAGAGGGCAAAGGCACCGTTGGGGAAGTTCTCGGCGATGGTCTGGTGCAGGCTTTGTTCCCGCAGCACCTCCGCGAGGGCATCGCCGAGTCTCCGGTTGAAATTCTCTACCTCCAGTCGCCGGCTCTCGTCCTGTGCCCGTAGAGCCTCTAGCCTCTGGAGCGTGCGGAGGCGGGCCCGCAAGATGATCGCGGCCACGACGGCCGAGCCCAGGAGGGCGAAGCCGGAACGGATGGTGCCGGTCGGGAAACCCAGCGACGCCATGAGGAGGATCCAGCCCAGGAGGGATACGGCCGCGAACGCGCCGTACCATCGGAAGGACAGCATGAAGGAGCCGCCGCCGATCACGACCAGCATGAGCATCAGCGTTTCAAGTGGATCCGCGAGCAGGCGCAAGTGAACGAGGACGATGATGACGACGATAAGACCTGAAGCGAAGGCAACCGGGTGGGCCCACCGGTCGGGAAAGGGCCGGCGAGCCAGCGCGATGCGGAAAATGGCGAAGAGGGCGGCGGTGCCCGCGTCGATCGCGGCGAGGAGGCCGGAGGCGCGGCCGGGCAACAGATAGTGCCCGAAGGCCAGAACGCCCTGGAGGATGGCGACGCCGGCGGCAAGGGGAGGCAGTGCATCCCTCACCACGCGGTTGCGCGCGGCTTCAACTACCTGATCTTTCACGAGGGAAGCCAGATCGCCAAACTCTCCCCCTTTGGACGTCTTGGGATCTTACCCAGACTCGTTCGTCTTGTCAGCCAGACCTAGGCGACGCCGTCTCACGGGCGGTGCCCTTTTTTGGGAGCGGCGAGCGGATAAGGAGCGGAGCAGGGTGGGGGGACCCGCGCCGAGGCGGGCGGGCTCTCCGCTCCAACGGGGCGACCCGAGGAGGCTTCCAATTCAAGGCGATGGACGGAAGGCGTTGAGTCAGCCGTGGACCGTCACCTACCCGGGCCCGTCCATGGCCGCCGTGGGTCCTTCGGGGGGCACGCCAGAACTTGCCGACAGCCACATCGTGACCGTCGTCCCCTTGCTCGGGGAGCTATCGACGGCAATGCGGCCGCCGTGAGCCTCCACGATGCGCTTCGAGAGCACCAGGCCGAGGCCGATACCGCCAGTGTCCCGCCGGCGGCTACGGTCGCCGCGGAAGAACGGAGTGAAGACCCGCGGCAGATCTTCGGGGGGAATCCCGATTCCCTGATCGCGAACGGCTATGGTTACGCCCCCATTTCCAGCCGCCAGCTCCAGAGCGACGGGCGTCGCCTCCTCCGAGTACTTGGCCGCGTTGTCGAGAAGATTGTCGAGGACCCGGGCGAGAAGAGCGGGCTCGCCATCGACGGCTGGTGCGGCCTCGAGCCGTGCCGTGAGGGTTCGGCCCGGATAGTGGCGACGGAATCGATCGGTGGCCTCGTCTATCAGGCCGCGGGGGTCGATCCTCTCGCGCCGGAGGACGAGTGAGCCCCCCCCGTCCAGCCGCGTCGCGGTGAGGAGGTCGGCGACGAGCCGCTCCAACTCCACCACGTCGCGCTCGATCTCGTGGAGGTGACGCGAGGCCTGCTGGGGCTCGGCTTCGGCCGCGAGAGAGAGCGCCACCCGGATGCGAGCCAGTGGCGTGCGGAGCTCGTGGGAAACGTTGGCGAGAAGCTCGCGTTGTCCCTCCAGCAGCCGGCCCAGCCGCTCCGCCATCTGGTCGAAAGTCGCGGCCAGGGCCCCGATCTCGTCGCTCCGCGTCAGGGAGGCGCGCGCGGCGAGGTCCCCCTCGCCGAGACGTTGCGCCACGCGGCTCAAATGTTCGATGGGAAGGGCGATGGCGCGCGCCAGGGGAGCCGACGCCAGGGCGATCATCAGGACGACGAGGGTCAGGGACCCAAGGACACGCAGGAGCACGGCGCCCTCCGTCCTCTTGAGGGACAGGCGCAGGTACCGCCCGGGGCCGGTGGCCGCAGCAGCCAAGAGACGTCCTTCTCCGAGGGCTCGCGGGTCGCGGTGGAGGAGGGCGGCCTGTTCCGGCTCCAGGGATGGGGGAACCGCCTCGCCCGCGATGAAGACCCGGTGGCCGTCGTCGGTGTAGATCGCCAGGTCCGCCCCGAACTCGTCCGCGAGCCGGGGCAGCACGCTCGGCAGCACGTCATCCGGGATGAGCGAGACCATCCCGGCAACGTGCTGGGCGAGCCGGGTCGGGTGAAATCGCCATCGCACGTCCCGCCCGAGGAAGAACCCCGCGAAGGCGAGGGTCATCGCCACCATCACGAGCAGCAGCACGCCGTGCATATAGACCCGGCGGTAGAGCGTGCGGGGAGGGTGTGCGGGCCTCATCGGCGAGGGGCGGCCAGCTGGTAGCCCGCGCCCCGCACGGTCTTGAGCCATCGGGGGTGCTTCGGGTCGTCGCCCAGCTTGGCGCGGAGGCGCGAGACATGGACGTCCACCGAGCGGTCGAAGCTCTCTTCGGCGCTCCCGCGGACCAACTCAAGCAGCCTCTCCCGGGAGAGGACTTGCCCGGCGCGCTCGGCCAGAACGCGCAGCAGCTGGAACTCGTAGCCCGTGAGGGACAGCTCGCGGCCCGCGAGAGTCGCGCGGAGGGACCCGGGATCGAGCTCCAGGTCGCCCACCACCAGGGGCTGGGTGGTGGGGCCGGCCTGGCCCCGGGCGCGCCGCACCTGGGCCTGGATCCGGGCCAGCAGCTCTCGGGGCGAGAAGGGCTTGGTCAAGTAGTCGTCGGCCCCTAGCTCGAGGCCCAGCACCCGGTCGGCCTCCTCGCCGCGGGCGGTGAGGATCAGGATCGGGACGTCGGAGCGGGAGCGCAGCTCGCGGCAGACCTCGAGGCCATTGCGGCCGGGCAGCATGAGATCCAGGAGCACGATGTCGAAGCGGGCCTGACGCGCCTCCGTGAGGCCGGCCGCTCCGTCCGCGGCCACGACGACCTGGACCCCGTGCCCCCGCAGGTACTCTGCGGTCAGCGACGCCAAGCGAGTGTCATCCTCCACCAACAAGGCGAGGACGGCGGGCGTGGGCTTGTCTTCCACGCCCGCCATCATAAAGGGTCTTCGCGACGTCAGTTGTGGTGGTGTCGCTCCATGTGCTCGCGCAGCTCGCCAAGGAGCTGTTGTCGCTGCTCCGGCGTGAAGACGCCGTGCAGCTCGACCAGGGCGTCGGCCGCGTCGTCTGCAAATTGAGAGAACTTGTCGATGTGCTTGTGGGCCAGGGCCTTCACCTGGGCGGGGTCGGGGCTGTCCTGCTCGAGCAGCGCCATGAGCTCCTGGTGGAAGGACGCCCGCTCGCCGTGAAGGGACTCGCCCTTCTTGAAGAGGCGCTCCTCAACCGCGCGCACCTTTTCCTTCTGGACAGCGGTCGCGCCGATCGCGTCCAGCTTCTCATTGACCGCGAAGCTGACGAACTTGTGGAACATCTCGTGGCGGTCTTGGCCCTGAAGTCCCTTGGCATGGGCCTGCCAGGAGCCGAGCCCCAGAATGCCAACGCCACCCGCAGCCAACGCAAGCGCCGCAACCTTGGTGCCGATCATCTTGCCCTCCTCTTCGCCGGCGGCCCCGTGCCGACGATTACAAGATGCCACAGAGGTTTTGCGCCCGTCTTGCTGGACGATGAAGAATTGTTAACCGCCGACGGGTCGCCGCAGGGTGCCTTTGCCTCGCCGGCTCAGGCTCGTGACGGCGATCCGGCGGGACGAAGTAGGTGACGGACGATCATGAAGTGGCCGACCACGATCATTGGGACATAGAAATTCAGGATGTACCAATTCCATCCCATCGGGAATCGATACATCTCGGCGGCGACCGCTTTCAAAGTGGCGAACACGAGATCTGCGATGCCGACCGCGCTGAACGCCCACACCAGAGCGATCGCTCCCCTCGCCTTGAGCTGCAGTGCGACAAGGGCCACCAGTGCCACGACCGCGGATGCAAGGTCACCCAGACCGACGGCGGCCGCGACGTCGGGGGGAATACGGGGGTCGACCTGTCCGGGCGCGTACAAGGCCAGGGGCGCATACCGAAACACCTGTACCCAAAGCAACGGCACCAACGCTTGCTCGCGCGGCCTCGTCCGGAGTCGCGGCTCGACGTGCCACCAGGCGATCAGCGTGAAGACAACCAGGCTGAGGGTCGACTGAATGTTCAGGACCAGAAACGGGCTCATGCACCCTCCAAGGTGATACCGGGGCCGTTCACGGCGCGCCCAGCCAATCGAGGGCTTGCTGTCGGTCTACAAACCATTTGGTGGGGAAGATCGCGGGCCCCTCGACGGCCTCCTTGCCCGCGTTCGGGAAGCCGGTGGGCATCAGAAATGCAAATCTGCCGATGCCCGCGGCGCCGTAGCGCGGAATGATATGGGCGTCGCGCCACTCCATCACCCCCGCTCCGAACTGGTGGCGAAACTCGATGGCGTCGATCAGGAGACCGAGCGGTCGTGCCCGCTCGGCTTCCCAGGCGAACAGGCAGAGGGTCGCCATGAAGCCCCCATCGCTCATCGTCGCGGTGGATGGCAACCAGCGCAGCTCGAGAACGCCATCTTTGGGCCGGCCGATGACTCCCCAGGCATTCTGCGCGAATTCAGGAGGCATGAGGGCTCCTCGGTGAGTGGCCGCGCTCCGCGCGGCTGAGGTCCGGTGCGCACCGACGATGGGCAGGCTATTGAAAGTCAGTATAGAAAGTCAAGTAGGCACAGAATCGTAACCTGGTATACAATTGGAGCTATGAGAAAGGCGAGCGCGGGAGCGTCAGACCGCGAACCCGTCGAGCGCGTCGAGCGGATCATGGGCATCATTGCCGGCAAGTGGAAACCGGCGATTATCTACGCCCTGGTCATGAACGGGACGCTGCGCTTCAACGAGCTTCGTAGGCTGATCCCCAGGGTCAGCCAACGGATGCTGACGCAACAGCTTCGCGATCTCCAGAGGCATGGGCTGGTGGACCGGGTGTTCTACCCAGAGATCCCCCCGCGTGTCGAATATTCCGTCACGAAGCTCGGCCGCAGTCTCCATCCGATCTTCAAGTCGGTGTGCAACTGGGCGGAAAAGAACTTCCGGGATGTCGAGGACGCCGTCAGCCGGCACCAAAGGGTGTGAATCACGGGCCCCCAGAAGGGGGACCGACCGCTCACAAGCGTTAGTCACGGCAGTTAGTCACGGGATTAGTCACGGCAAGATTGATTGGTCGAATTGCCTGTGCTAGCCTCCCCCGCCAAGAAACCAGCCTTATGGACGCTCCAGTGCCCCTGGTACATTTGCTTTGGTGTCTTTGAGATCGATCGGCAGGCAGGTGAGGTCTGTAAGTCCGGAATCAAGCCCAGCTTGCAAGTATCGCTCGGTCTGGTGCTCGTCACTCTCCTGGAGGGGCTGGGCGGGGTCGTAACGAGGAGACGCTTCGCCAGGGGTGGGCGGGAACTTCCTGGCGGTTTAGTCGTAGGAGTGGGTGTGCGGATTCCGCCAATTCCAAGAGACAGGAGCTTCTTGTCGTAGACCTGACGCCACGATGGGCTAAGGAGGCCTTTCGCGCGTGGCGACCATCTACGGAACTGCCTCGAACATGAAACTGCTTTCGGAGTTTGCGGATGGGCTCCGGGAGCTTTCCTGGAAGGAGTGAGCGATGGGCGAGAACCTTCGCCTGCTACGGTTCTATTTCTGGCTTCTCGGACTGTTTACCGTTGGCCGGTGGGCCCTGGGCTTCGCGGGCGCGGAGTACGCCAAGACGCACCAGGTCTTCAGCATCGTGATTCTCGCCGCGATCGCATCCGCCCACCACGCCGCGTTTGCGCGGGCGTTTCAAGGCTACAGCATCGGCCGCGCCATCGGCCTGGGCGCGACGATCGGCGTGATCTCGCAGATCGTGATCTTCGTCTCGACCTTCCTGTCCTACGCCCTCGGGCTGCACACCTTCTTCAACGCGCCCCAAGCGCTCAACTCGACGACGGAGTTGAGCTTCGGAGCGGCGATGGGCTCCCGAGCGATCACGTTTGTGGCCAATACCATCATCAACTCGATAGCCGCGGCGATCGGCTGGGCCATGGGCGGTGCGCTCCCACGGCGCACATCCTGAAGCTCTCTTCCTTCTCGTTCTCTAGGGAGGGCGGTCGTCGTTGGACTCCCCTCCCGACCGCCACCGAGGGCGCGTGTCCGTCGCTGGGGCAGCCGTGAAGCTGGACGTGGACCTGGACGAGTATCTCGACCGCCCGCCCGAGGAGGTGTGGAAGGCTCTCACGGATCCGGTTCTGCTCGGCCGCTGGCTGATGCCCAACGATTTTGAGCCCCGGGTGGGGAAGCGCTTCACCTTCGCGCCGGATTGCCCGACGTCCTGGGAGGGCAGTGTCGCCTGTGAGGTGCTCGAGCTGGTACCCGGCCGGCGTATGGTCTGGAGCTGGCAGACGAAGGGCATGGAGCACCCGACGCGCGTGATCTTCGAGCTGAGCGCGAGGGGGAGGGGCACGCGCCTTCGCCTCCGTCACACGGGCGAAGCCGACGAGCCCATCGTGCGTGACCTCAAGGGTGGCTGGCCGGGGAAGGTCGCGAGTTTGAGAGATATTGGTATTTAAGTCGACACTACACTATAATTGATGCCGTGCTCGAGCCTCGGCAGGACGTCTTTGATGCTGTCGTCGATCCAAATCGGCGGCGGATCCTGCACTTCCTCACGGCAGGCGAGCACCCGGTACAGGAACTCGTCGACCGCTTCGACCTCTCGTTTTCGGCCATCTCCCAACACCTTAAGGTTTTACGGAGGGCAGGCCTGGTCGGCCGCCGGCGGCGCGGCCGGAGCCAGCTCTACAGCCTGAGGCCGGAACCCCTGAAAGATCTCCATGATTGGACGGAGATCTACCAGAGCGCTTGGCGCCGGCATCTCGGTCGGCTCCGCTCTCTATTGGAGGAAGAAGGGCGAGGCGGGGAGTGACCGGACAGTTAAGCCAAGTCTATAATATGGAGCATAGGGTTCGGGGGCAGAGGTGATGCCATGATCAAAGACAGCGGTGACGCTTCAAAGGACCATGCCGTGGTCTCTCACGAGCAGTGGCTATCCGCGCGAACGGCGTTCCTCGCGAAGGAGAAGGAATTTACACGGCTCCGGGACGAGTTGGGCCGCCAGCGGCGGGAGCTCCCGTGGGAGAGAGTGGACAAGAGCTACGTCTTTGATGGGCCCAGCGGCAAGGAGACGCTGCCCCAGCTGTTCGGCAAGAGTAGCCAGCTGGTCGTCTATCACTTCATGTTCACCCCTTCCTGGGACGCGGGGTGCAAGCATTGCTCGTTCTGGGCCGACAACTTCAACGGCATCGACATCCACTTGAGTCACCGAGACCTGAGCTTCGTCGCCATTTCGCGCGCCCCCTTCGCCAAGCTGGAAGCGTTCAAGAGGAGGATGGGATGGAGCTTCAAATGGGTATCCTCGGCGGACACCGACTTCAACTATGACTACCAAGCCTCGTTCACCCCCGAGCAGATCAAGAGCGGTACCGTGTTCTACAACTACGTGAAGGTCAACATGGACATGGCGGATCGTGAGGGTGTCAGCGTGTTTTACAAGGACGGGAGCAACACCGTGTTTCACACCTACTCCTCCTACGCGCGGGGGATCGACATGCTGAACGGCGCCTATCACTTCCTCGACCTGGTTCCCAAAGGACGCGACGAGGACCGTCTGGAGTTCACACAGGAGTGGGTCCGTTATCACGACGAGTACAAGGACTGAGACATGAGGATGCCCAGGCAGACATGGCTGGGCGCGTCCGCCGCCTTCATGGGCATGTGGATCCTGATGATGGTGGCCATGATGCTACCGTCTCTCGTGCCCATGTTGGCCGGGTACCGTGGCTCCGTTTCGGGCGTGGGGCCGAGTCGTCTCGACGCGCTGACGGCGATCGTGGGGGCGGGCTATTTTTCCGCTTGGGCAGTCTTCGGGGCGGCGGCGTACCCCGTCGGCATCGCGTTGGGGACGGCCGAGATGCAGTGGCCGGCGCTCGCGCGGTCCGTGCCTGTCGCCACTGGCCTCGTCCTCTTGTTGGCGGGTGGCCTTCAGCTCACCGCGTGGAAGGCGCGCCATCTCGGGCACTGCCGGGCCGCGAGCGGCTGCGGGCCGCGGCTGCCTCCCGACGCCGGAAGCGCGTGGCGGCACGGCCTCCGCCTAGGCGGGCACTGCAGCCTGTGTTGCTTCGGGTTCATACTGATCCTGTTGGTTACGGGAGTGATGGATCTGAAGATCATGGCGGCGATGGCTGCCGCAATTACCGCCGAACGGCTCGCGCCCCGGCCCGAGCGCGTAGCCCAGGTCGCCGGCGGTGCCATTCTCATGATTGGAGTCTTGGTGATTGCTCGAAGCCTGGGCGCGCTCCAGGGCTTAGGAGGCTGAGCGCGGGATATCGTTCCGAAGCGGGGTTCCGCGGGACCTTGTCCGCTTCGACCTGGCGGGCAAAGCCCTCATGCCCCATGAACTCGAGCGCGGCACGGCCTCGGGTGGGTTTCGACGACGGGTCGGCCTGGGCGAGGCCGCCCCTCCCTAGGATGGGCTACTCGCCATTCCTGAATCGCAGAGGACGACTCTTCAGTGTCTCCGTATCAGTGAGGGGTCGCGTAGTGGTGGCCACGCCTTCCAGTAAACGCCAACCATCGGCGCCGGGCGGTGCCCGCGTGCAGGGGAGGTGGCAGAAAATGTGGGAACATTGTCATTGTCTCCTTCGCGGATCCGCGGCATGCTTCTACCATGTCGAAGCGCCCGTCACTACAGGGAGTGTTGGCCAATCCGCGGACGGTGCGGGTGGCGATGTTCGCGTATCCCGACGTGCAGATGCTGGATGTCATGGGGCCGCTCGAGGTGTTCTCGCGGACATCGCGGTGGCTTCGTGACAATGGAAAGCGAGAGGACGACGCCTACAGCCTCGAGATCATCGGACTGACCCGGGGCGTCTTCCGCGCTTCGTCGGGCCTGCGTCTGTACGCCGATCGTCGTTTCGACGAGGTTGGCCGCGGGATCGATACCCTCCTGATCGCGGGAGGGAGGGGCGCGGAGCTCTACCGCACGCAGGCGCCGTTGGTGCGCTGGATCCGCCGTCAGGCCGGCTGGGTCAAGCGCCTCGCCTCGGTCTGCACGGGGGCCTTTTTTCTAGGCGAGGCAGGCCTTTTGAAAGGGCGACGGGCCACCACGCACTGGAATTGGTGCGGACGGCTGGCCAGCCGCTATCCGGATGTTCGTGTCGAAGCAGACCCGATCTTTGTTCGGGAGGGCCGGATCTACACCTCAGCCGGCGTCACCGCGGGCATGGATCTAGCGCTGGCCATGGTGGAGGAGGACCAGGGGCGCGATGTCGCCCTTGCCGTGGCACGCGAGCTCGTGATGTTCCTGCAGCGGCCCGGCGGCCAGGCGCAATTCAGCGCCCAGCTCGCCGTGCAGCTCGCGGAGCGAGAGCCCCTCCGCGACCTCCAGGCGTACATCCTCGACCATCCCCGCGAGGACCTGACGGTCGAGACCCTGGCTGGCCGCGTAGGGATGAGCCCGCGCAACTTCGCTCGGGTCTTTAGTCATGAGGTGGGGATGAGCCCGGCCCGTTTCGTCACGTCCGCCCGCGTCGAGACGGCCCGGCGGCTCCTCGAGGAGTCGCTGGAGGGCCTGGAGACGATCTGCTCCATGAGCGGGCTGGGCACGCCGGAGTCCATGCGGCGTGCCTTCATGCGCAGCGTCGGGATCCCGCCGGGCCAGTATCGGAGGCGCTTCAGCCGCCATCAACCAGGCGGCGGCCGCCCGCGCCCATCGGCCCGAGGCCGGCTGGAGCTGAAGCGGCTCCGAACCCCGGCGCGAACGGCCGCGTCTCAGGCGGTGCCGGGCGGCGAAACTCGTCGGGCACCTCGTCGTAAGCGACGGCGACGGTAAGGCATGCGACCCGAGGTCGCAGTGGAGACACGATGAAGAGAAGAGACCTGCTCAAGAGCTCGACGGCACTCGGTGTGATAGCGGTGACTGCGGGGCTAGCCTTTCGTGGGCGCTCCGGGGACGCGGGCACCCTCAAAGGCTCCGGCGCCAACACGCCAGCGGCCAAACCGCTTCCGCTCAAGCCTCCCGCCCAGGGCGACATCCCCGTTGCCTTTCTGGTTTCGGAGGGCGCAGTGATCATCGACTTCTGCGGCCCGTGGGAGGTCTTCCAGGACGTCAGCATCCCTGGCCGCGACGGCCCTGCGTTCCGTCTGTACACGGTAGGGGAGACGACCGCCCCCGTCCGCGCGAGCGGCGGCATGAAGATTGTCCCCGACTACACGTTCGTGAACGCTCCCGCGCCCAAAGTCCTTGTCATCCCTGCCCAGAGCGGACGAAGCGAAGCGACGCTGGAGTGGATTCGCAGGACAACGCGAAGCACCGACGTCACCATGTCGGTCTGCACGGGAGCCTTCCTGCTGGCCAAAACGGGCCTTCTATCAGGCAAGGCTGCCACCACGCACCACAGCGGGTATCGCACGTTCGCCATCGAGTTTCCCGAGGTTCAGCTCAGGCGGGGGGCCAGGTACGTGGAAGAGGGGAATCTCGCCACCGCCGGCGGCCTCTCCTCCGGCATCGACCTCGCGCTGCGCGTCGTCGAGCGCTATTTTGGCCGGGAAGTCGCCACGGCGACCGCCTACCAGATGGAATACCAGGGTCAAGGCTGGATGAACCCGGATTCGAACGAGGTCTACGCTGAAGGACGCACCTCGACGGAGAAGCATCCGCTCTGTCCTGTGTGCGATATGGACGTCGATCCGGCGGTTGCTCCAAAGTCCGCTTACAAGGGCAAGACCTACTACTTCTGCTCGTCGGACCACAAGCAAGACTTCGACGCGGCCCCTGATAAGTTTACGAAAGAGATCAAGCCGTAGTGATCCGCGCGTCAACGGGCGTGGTAAGTGGGCGCACACGTCCGCCTCCTGACTAGTTTCGCTGCAGGGGAATCCCCTTAGCGCCACCTTCGGAAATCGTAACTAATTACGCCGATCGTAAAGACGGTTCGATCAGCGCCCCCTGGATTCGCGGGTTTTCCCTTCGTCCCGCCCGGCATGTGGCTTGCTTCGACAAAAGGCCCTGCGAGGCGTCGTTAACGGAGGTGCATGATGAAGTTTCTTAGCGTGACCGTCGGTTTGGCCGCAGTCCTTTGGACGGGCGGGATCCGGGCTGACGACGATCGAGAGTTCGGAGCCAGGCTCTTGGGCTCGGGTGAAGTCCCCGCTGTCCAGACCGATGCGACGGGGAGGGTCGAGATCGCCTTCAACGATGACGAGACGAAGCTGCAGTTCGAGCTGGCGGTCCGTAAGGGCGTGCGGGTGACTCAGTCCCACATCCACTGCGCGCCCCCGGGCGTGAATGGCCCCATCGTTGTGTTCTTGGCCGGATTCCACAGCCGCGGGTGGGACGTAGACGGAAGGTGGGTGGAGAATGCGACCGCTACAGATGCCAACGTGATTCCTCCCCCTGCGGGATCGACGTGTCCGCACGTCATCAACAACCTTCGTGACCTTGCCGACGCCATCCGGCAGGGAGATGCGTACGTGAACGTCCATACCGTAGCTCACCCCGGTGGCGAGATCCGTGGGCAGCTGCGGGCGGCGCACGACAAAGAAGACCACTGAATTTAGTCGGGCAAACCGGGCAGCGGGGCATCCGGGCGACGCTCGGGGGTCCCGCTGACCGCCTAAACGCGCCCCTAACGACCTTCGGCCCCCCAAGCCGTCCTCTGCCATCCCCGTCCCTTCGTCGATCACGTACCACGCCTTCCGTCTTTCGTTTGGACGACGGGCCGGCCCCAAATGTTAGGCGCGCAGGGTCGGCGTCGGTGATTCCGCCCGTAAAGGGCCGCCCGTGAGCCCGTCGAACAGAGTCCCCAGGAGCTCCTCGTGGCAGAATCAGGCGGAACGAGGTGGGGGGAACGATGCGCAAGGGATGGGGCCTCTGGTCCGGGGAGTTGTTGATGGCCTTCACGGCGTCGATCGCGGTGGTTGGAATCGCTGGCGCGCAGGTGCGGACGGAGGCGGGGCTCATCGAGGGTGCCCCGGGATCCATTTCCCACGGCCCGGCCTTCAAAGGGATTCCCTACGCCGCTCCGCCCGTGGGCGACCGCCGTTGGAAGCCGCCGCAGGCCGTGACGCCGTGGCCGGGGGTTCGAAAGGCGACCGAGTTCGGCCCGCGCTGCATGCAGGGGCGCATCTTTGAGGACATGGTCTTTCGCGACGAGCCGAGCGAGGACTGCCTCTACCTCAACGTGTGGACACCGTCCACCCTCCCCTCCAAGAGTCTGCCCGTGATGGTGTGGATCCACGGCGGCGGATTCGTTGCGGGCTCAGCGTCGGAGCCGCGCCAGGACGGCGAGCGACTGTCCGAAAAGGGGGTCATCGTCGTCGGCATCAACTATCGCCTCGGCGTGTTTGGGTTCCTCGCCCACTCGGAGCTGACCAAGGAATCGC
>WNFI01612286.1_pt2 | contig 21887 bp, 16 predicted proteins | sample 5400471 | NCBI WGS metagenome assembly WNFI01 (sample SAMN13153348, study PRJNA577476) | soil metagenome | isolation source: 100 cm saprolite on Douglas fir-dominated hillslope | place: USA:California | collected 2013-09-17
GAGCACGAGCAGCGCTCCGAGCGGCTCGATCAGCAGCTACAGCTGGGCGTTCGGCGATGGTGGGACTTCCACTGTCCAGAACCCGTCGCACACGTACGCAGCGGGCGGCAGCTACACCGTGACCCTCACGGTAACCGACAACCTGGGTGCGACGAACTCCGTATCGCACGGCGTGACGGTGAACCAGCCGCCGCTCGCGGCGTTTAGCCCGAGCTGCAGCGGGGATACGTGCAGCTTCACGAGCACCAGCAGCGACCCCGACGGCTCGATCACCAGCTACATCTGGGCGTTCGGCGATGGTGCGACCTCCACCGTCCAGAACCCGTCGCACACCTACACGACGGGCGGCACCTACACCGTGACCCTCACGGTGACCGACAACCTGGGTGCGACGAACTCCGTATCGCACAGCGTGACGGTGAACCAGCCGCCGGTCGCGGCGTTCAACTCGAGCTGCAGCGGGGATACGTGCGCCTTCACGAGCACGAGCAGCGACCCCGACGGCTCGATCGGCAGCTACAGCTGGGCGTTCGGCGATGGTGGGACCTCCACCGTCCAGAACCCGTCGCACACGTACGCGGTGGGCAACACGTACACTGTGACGCTCATGGTGACCGACAACCTGGGCGCGACGAGGTCCGTCTCGCACAGCGTGACGGCGAACCGGCCGCCCACCGCAGCGTTCTCGTCGAGCTGCAACGCACTGACCTGCGGCTTCACCAGCACGAGCAGCGACCCCGACGGTTCGATCAGTGCGTATCAGTGGACCTTCGGGGACGGCACCACGTCGACGGCGCAGAATCCATCGCATACCTATGCGACGGGCGGTACGTATACCGTGACGCTCACGGTGACCGACAATGGTGGCGCGACCAATGCGGTGTCGCACACGGTGACGGCGAACACGCCGCCGAGCGTGAACGCGGGGCCGAATCAGACCGTGGTGGTCGGCTTGCTGTACACGTTGAATGCGTCGTTCAGCGACCCGGACTTCGGCCCGTGGACCTACACCATCGACTGGGGTGACGGCTCGTCCTCGAGCGGCAACCTCTCCAGCCCGGGTTCGTTCTCGGCGGGCCACACCTACCTCGTGCCCCTGACGAGTCATACTGTCACCGTCACGGTGACCGATCACCTCGGCGCGTCAGGGCGGGCGTCGAAGACGGTTACGGTGCTTCTGTGAGCGTCGCCCTCGCTCGTCCTCTCAGGACCCCGACGGGGGACAGCAACGGCACGTCGATCGCGATGATCAAGCCGTAACCTGTCGCGCCGGCTCGACGGTTGCCGCTCGTGCTCGACGCAGAGCCGCGCGGCAACCTGCGACGCCACCGGAGATAGGCGGGCACGGCAGTTGCACGCTCGGGACGCATGGCCGCTCCGCGGGCGCAGGTCGCCCCTCCGCTCACCTTCACGTGCGTCAATCCGCTCGACCACGCGGACGAGATCAAACAACTGTTCCTCGCCCACGAGCGCCCGGAGTTCCCCGCATTCTTCGATCGCGCGTACCCGGAGGCGGTTGCGGCAGGTGCGTGCAGCTGGGTGGGCCGCGATGACCGGGGCCGGATCTGCTCGCACGTGGTGCAGTTTCCGCGCCGCTTCGTGTTCGCGGGCCATGCGGTGCGCGGCGCGCTGTTGGGCAACCTCATGGTCGCTACGGCCTATCGGACGTTCTGGCCCGCCGTCGCCCTGCTGCGCCGCGCAGTGTCGGACGTGCGAGAGTCGGGACCGGTGGACCTCGCGTACGCCGATCCCAACGCTCTCGCCCGGCCGGTCGCCGAAGCGGCGGGTCTCCGCAAGGTAGGCGCGCTGCGCCGCTTCGTGCTACCGCTCGCCGACCCGCGGCCGGGCATCGGCCTGGGCATCCGGGTCTATCGGCTGCTGACGCGTTGGCAGGTGCGAGCGACGCCGTTGCTGGCGACCGCACGGCGGCCAGGCGACGAACCCCAGGTTGCGGACCTGCTCCCGGTGGGCGAGCCGCGATCGCTCCGTCCGCTGCGGCACATGTCCCTCTATGGCGCTCGTCTCGCGGGTTACCCGACACCCGCGGACCGCTGGTACGCCTTTCATCGCCGCGGTGCGCAGGGCGCTCTGGTAGGGCGAGCCCTCGTGCGCGGTCCCGATCCGCAGGGTCTGGCAGCGCTGTGTGTGTGGGAGTCCGAGCCCATCGCCCTCTTGAGTTCGCTGCTGACGGCGCTGGGGGACCAATTGCGCGAAATCGGGACCAGGCGGATCGAGGTCCACGTCATGACGGCCTCGCGCGCCGAGAACGAGTTCCGGCGGGCGGGCTTCTTCCCGCGGGAGGAGGACGTACCGGTGATCGCGCGGCCCTTCACCGCGCTCGGGGCCGAGGTGGTGGGGGCGGTGCCGGAGTGGCGCATTCTCCCGGTGGACTTGGACCGGTGACCACGGTTGCGACGACGAGCCGGGCGCTTGGCCCGGCGGTGCAGGGCAAGGGCGCCTGGTGGCGGCGGCAACCGCCGGTCTACTCGCCGGTCAGCGTCGCGGCGCTGTGGGCGGGCGCGCGCGCGCTTGTTTCCGAGTGGGGAGGGGTACAAGCGCGCGAGGCGCTCGTCGCGCGGCTGAAGGAATGCTACGGCGCGGGCGCCGTGATCCTGACCGACAGCGGCACCACCGCGCTGCGTAGCGCCTTCGCCGCCATCTTGCGCGAACGTCCCGCGGCGGCGGTCGCTCTCCCGGCGTTCGCGTGCTACGACCTCGCGACCGCCGCGGTCGGCGCGGACGCGCCGGTCCTCCTTTATGACGTCGATCCCCACACGCTCGCGCCGGATCTCGACAGCCTGCGCGGCGCGCTGCGGCGCGGCGCGGCCGTCGTCGTCGTCGTGCACCAGTACGGCTATCCGGTGGACTTGACTGACGTGAATCGCCTGGCGGCGGACGCCGGCGCGCTGGTGATCGAAGATGCGGCCCAGGCCAACGGCGCCACCCTCGGTGATCGCCCGGTGGGCGCGCAGGCGTCGCTTGGCGTGCTCAGCTTCGGCCGCGGGAAGGGATGGACCGGTGGTGGCGGCGGCGCACTGCTGGCGTTCGACGCTGCCGCGGCGCGCGTGATCGCAGGCGCGCGCACGCTGCTCGGCGCCCCGGGGCACGGCGCAGGGCAGCTCATGGCGTTAAGCGCGCAGTTCGCGCTCGCCCGCCCAACCCTGTACGCCTTGCCCGCGGCGTTGCCGTTTCTGCGCCTCGGCCAGACCGTCTATCGCCACCCGCGGCCTCCCCGGGCGGCCGCCGCCGCATCGTGCGCCGCGGCGCTGGCGACGTGGGCGCTCGTCGCTGACGAAATCGCCGCGCGACGCCGCCACGCCGAGCGCCTGCTCGTCGCGCTGCATGGTCGATCGGCGTTCGAGCCGATTCGCGCGGCGCGTGGGGCGCGCCCCGGCTATCTGCGGTTGCCGGTGCTCGCGACACGGACGGCGCGGCGCGCCGCGGGCGAAGCCCGCGCCTTGCGCCTGGGTGTGAGCCCTGGGTATCCGCGGGCGCTCTCCGATCTCGCTGGGTTCGCGGTTCGGGTCGCGAATCGCGACGCAGTGTTTTCAGGCAGCCGGCTCCTCGCGGAGCGCCTGTGCACGCTTCCGACGCACAGTCGACTCTCAAACAAGGACCTCGCGGAGGTGGTGTCGTGGGTGCAATCGGTTGGCGACGGTGCGTGATCGTGCGCGCGTGGGCCGGCGCGGTACTGGTCGCTATGGCGATCACGGCGTGCTTGGACGACCCAGGCGTGGCCCCCGGCGTCGCCGGATGCGGCGGTCCGTGCGAGACGCCGCCGGTCCGTTCGTGTGCCTCCAGTGTAGGCGCGATCAGTCCGGACACGAACCCGTGGCCCAACGCGCCAGCGGGGCTGGTGACGGTCTCCGACGAGCCCTTCAACGCCTTGAGCGAGAACGGCTGGATCACGCTGCAGCGCGACACGACCCACGGGTCCGGGGCCACACTGGCTGAAGACGAACGAGCACCGCTTTCGCCTCCGTCTGTGCTGCAATTCACGTACGCGAAGGGCTTCCGGGCGGGGCGCACGCCGGCGGTGACGTTCTACGATCTCCCCGTGGCGGTGAAGGAGTTCTACTTCGGGTTCTGGTGGAAGCCGAGCGACCCCTGGCAGAACAACGTCGAGAGCGGCGTGAATAAGCTCGCCTTCGTCCTCGCCCAGCAAACCGCGGCGCACGGCGAGATGGCGATGATCATGTTCAGCACCGACTCCGGCCGGTACACCATCCAGGTGGTGACGGAGTTCCCCGGCGACACGCGGCGGCTGGCGCCGAACCTGATACCGGCGCTCGTCAGGCTAGGCGCGTGGCACCGGGTTGAGTGGTACGCGCGGTTCTCGAGCACGGACAGCACGCACGACGGCGTACTGCGGTGGTGGCTGGACGGAGTGCCGCAGGGGGCATACACGGATCTCCTGATGCCGGCCGATCCAGGCTTCAAGGAATTCCAGATCGCCCCGACGTGGGGCGGGGTGGTCGGCACGAAGAGCGAGCGCGACTTCTTCTGCTACGACCACGCCCACATCAGCGCGCCGTAGCGCGTCAGCCGTTCGTCAGGTGCAACAGCGACGCATAGAGTGCCGCGTAGCGCTCCACCATCCGGGCGAGCGTGTACTGCTGCGCGGCGCGCTGCGCCGCCGCGGCGCCGAGGCGCTGCGCCTTCCCCGGGTTCGAGAGCAGGGCGGCAAGCGCGTTGGCGAGCGCTTGCGGGTCGCCGGGAGGGACCAGCGTCCCGGCGCGGCCCTCGCTCAACGCGGTCGGGACTTCTCCGACCGCCGTCGCGACGATCGGTCGCGCGGCGAGCATCGCCTCGATCAGCGCCAGGGGCAACCCTTCCGACAACGACGGCTGGACGAAGACGTCCGCGCCGGCGAGCACGGTCCCGACGTCCGCGCGCAGCCCAAGCAGGTGCACGCGATCACCCACGTGGGCCGCCCGCGCACGCTCGCGCAGCGGCCGCTCCAGCTCGCCGCGACCCGCGATCGCCACGTGCAGGCGCGGGAACCCGCTCGCGAGCAGCGCCAGCGCGTCCACCAGGTGCTGGTGGCCCTTCACCGCATAGAGATTGCCCACCGCCACGGCGAGTTGATCCCCGTTGCTCAGGCGCAGCTCGTCGCGCAGCGAGGCGCCGGCCGCAGGCGCGAGCCGGGCACCGTTGGGGATGGTCGCGATGCGGCGGGGCCGGACCCACAGATCGCCGCTCAGCTGTCGCGCGAGAGTCTGTGATACGGCCACAGTCGCTCCCGCCCAACCGACGGCGACGCGCAGCGCGATGCGCCGCCGCCAGCGGCCGGCGTAGTAGCGGCTGCCGTGCATCGTGACGACGTGCGGCACGCCGGCGCGGCGAGCGGCCCACGCGCCGTACACGCCCATCGTGAACTCGTGGCTGTGTGCGAGAGCCACGCCGTGGCGTCGCAAAGCGCCGCTCAGCCAGCGCGCGAACGCTGGCGACACCGGGCGCTCGAGGCGAAACAACTCCATCCGCACGCCGCTGCCATCGAGCTCCTTGGCCAACCATCCCTCGCCCCCGTCCGGGGCGATGACGACGTTGGCGGCGCCCGCCGCCTGCAGCTCGGTCGCGAGACTCGCCACCATCCGCTCGGCGCCCCCGGGACCGTCCGACTCGATGAGGTGGGCGAAGCGCAGGCCGCGCAATGATTGGGGCGACGTCATGGGCCGCCCCGCGGCTCGAGGCCCGCGGTCCACGCCTGGAACGCGGCGTCCTCGATGCCCGCCGGCACGTTCAGCCGCGCCAGCGACCAGGTGCTCGCTCCCCCGGATGCGGCGCCGTGGTCGAGCGTGAAGGCGGCGCGGTAGCCCGCCGCGCGCACTGCGTCGCGCACGCGATCGTTCCAGAGTCCGTAGGGATAGGCGAAGAACTGCGGGGTCACGCCGGTGTGGCGCGTAACCGTCTCCCGACTCGCGACGACTTCCGCGTGCAGCTCGGACGCGTCGAGCGCCGGCAGCGCGCGGTGCGTCGCCGAGTGGACGCCAATCCCCAGCCCGGCGCGGGCGGCGTCGGCGATCGTCTCCCAGCCGGCGGGCCGGCATGCGCGGGGTACGTGATTCGACCCGTGCGCGACGCCCGCGCTCCGCAGGATGGCCGCGCGGTCGCCGCGCAGGACGGTGAGCCACTCGTCGCGGCGCGCGTCGGAGAGGATCGGCAGCACACCCGGGTGATCCCACCAGAACGGCTCGTCGCACTCCGGCGCGCCGGCGACGACGAACACCGTCGCGGGCACGCCCAGTTCCTGGAGCACCGGCCATGCGTACTCGAACACGCCGGCATAGCCATCGTCGAAGGTCAGCGCTGCCACGCCGCGCAACGGCGCGCCACGGGCGCGGCGCACGACGAGCTCCTCGAGCGACACCAACTCGTACGTATCGGCGAGCCAGCGCACCTGCCGCTCGAAATCGGCTCGGGACATGTGCAGCCCCAGCGCGTGCGGCGCTTCGGCGGCGCGATCGGCGACCACGTTGTGGTAACACAGGATGACGCCGTCCGAGCGCAACCGGCGGGCCAGCGCGAGCGCTCCGGACAGCTTCAATGCGCGGTAGTACAGCGATGCTAACTTCAAGCGTCGCCCACGGTTAGACCGTTGAAGTCTGAAGCAACTTCTGTGCCGCCGAGTACATTGGCACGCTACCTGCCGGTCTCGTCGCCCATGTGCCGCCTGGTGGTGAGAGCTTGGGGCCTGGTCGCGCTGGTGGCGCCCGCGCTGGGCTGTCAGGCCCCCGCGCCGCCCTGCGGCGCCGCCGCCGGCGGCACCGTTACGCGGGCAGCAGCGCAAGGCGCGGCAGCCGTGTGGCCGGATGAGCCGGCCGGGCTCTCAGTCTTGTCCGACGAGCCGTTCAACAAGCTCACCGAGAACGGTTGGCGCGTCGCGCAGCGGCAGCGGGTCAACGGGTCAGGTGTGTCGCTCGTGACCGACTCCACCGCGCCTTTCTCGCCGCCGAGCGTTTTGCAGTTCACGTATGCGCCCGGCTTCGTCGGTGGCGCGGAGCCAGGGGCCGAGTACTACGACGCGCCGGCTCCGCAGCGGGACACCTACCTCGGCCTCTGGTGGAAGCCCAGCAATCCCTGGCAGAACCACGACGACAGCGGGGTGAACAAGATCGCTTTCCTTTATATGAGCGGTGGCGCGACGATCGTCCTGATCATGTTCAAGTCCGATTCGGGGTACACGCTGCAGGTCGTACCGGAATTCAGCGGCGACACGCGGCGGCTCGCGCCTAACGTGACGGCGACGCCCGTGGTCCTGGGCGCATGGCACCGCGTCGAATGGCACGTGAAATACTCGAGCTCGGACGCCCTCCGCGACGGCCACACGGAGTGGTGGTTGGACGGTGTGCTGCAGGGTAAGTACGCCGACCTCCGAACGCCCCCGGACTCAGGGGTCCGCGAATACCAGCTGGCGCCGACCTGGGGCGGCGTGGGCGGCGCGAAAACCGAGGCGGATTGCTACTGGTACGACCACGCGCACATCAGCGGGACGCCTTGATTCTCAGGCCCGCCCGGGTCGTCGCGGCCCTGGCCGTCTGCGGCCTGTTGGCGGCGGGCGGACCGTCGTGCCGGCGGCGCGATGTCGGCGCCGCGGGGGCGCGCGACACCGTCTTTGCTGAGGACTTCGAGTCTGGGACCCTCGCCGCCTGGGCCGATGGGGTCGACACCGCGCGCCAGCGCGTGCTGAACGATCCGACGTTCGCGCGGTCGGGGGCCCATTACCTGGCCGTGACGTATCTGGCGGGCGGCGACGGCGGCTGGCTCACCCGCTTTTTCATGCCTGGCTTTGACTCGCTCTACGTGAGCTACTACGTCCGCTTTCCTGCGACGTGGCAGGGCGGCACCAAACTGGTCGCCCTGTATGGCTCCCGCACCGACGATCGCTGGTCTGGTCTCGGCAAGGCGGGCACGTGCCCGAACGGCACCGACTTCTTCGCGACCATGCTCATCACCGAGGTGGGCGGCAATCCCGGACCCGCGCGCTTTTATACCTATCACCCGGCGATGGCGCGCGAGCCCGACGGCGTGACGTGCTGGGGTCGTTTTGGCGACGGTACCGAGACGTACACACCGCCGTTGACGCTGAGCCCGGGCGTGTGGCACCACGTGGAATTCTGGGTAAGGCTCAACACGCCGGGCCAGGACAATGCCAGCGAGCGCTTCTGGATCGACGGTCGAGAGCGCGGCCGCTGGGCGGGGTTCAGCTTGCGGGCCAGCGACGGGTTGCGCCTCAACGCGCTGCAACTGACGTTCAATCGCGGGGTCGCCGGCGGCCCGGTTGCAGAGCAGCTGTTCGTCGACGATCTCGTCGTGATGAGGGCGCGCCCGGGACCCTAGACCGCACCAGAATGTAGCCCCCACGGTACAGCCCCCCGTCTAACCAGCACTTCCGTCGGAAGTTACGCTGCACCACTTGCATCCCCAGACTGAGTGTTGCTATTGTGCCACGCCCGCTGCGGGAAGGCGTCGGTCTGTTCGGTGACGCCTCGCCAATCAGCGGGCTGCGGCGCGCCCCGCAAGCAAGGGTGTGTAATCGCTGCTCAGAGCAAAACCGCCGAAAGGCGGTGACGCAGAGCTAAGGGGACTAAGGCGACCAGTGGTCGCCATGTCAGCCCGGCCGCCAGCGACTCGAGAGATCTCGAGTTTTGTTGGCGGCTTTTTTGTTGGTGGTGATCGGCAGGATCGCATTCCCCTCTGGGGAGCGCGACAAAGGCAAACCCGGCGAAAGCCGGCGACGCAAAGCTCCGAGGCTACCGCGCCCTATGCGCCAGGCCAGTCGAGCTGCCGAAGCTCTTGAACGAGGGGATTTTTTATGCGCATTCGTGCCGTATTGCCGTTTAGCATCTCTGCCGTCGTGGCGCTCGCTGGTTGCCAGTTCGGGCGCCACCCGACGGATCCTGGCTCGACCCAGATCGCGCGGATCGTCGTCAGTCCCGCGAGCGTCACGCTGGACCCCCAGCAGACTCAGGGTTTCCACGCGGTCGGTTACACCGCGGCGGGAGACAGCGTGCCTGCGACCGTCGGCTGGACCGCCTCCGCGGGCTCGGTCTCGGCGAACGGTCTGTACACGGCCGATGCCTCGCTCAACGACGCGACGGTGACGGCGACTCTCACCACCGCATCGATGGTCGCGTCGGGGCAGATACGGAAGCGGCGCGTGGTGCAGGTGCTCGTCACCCCGGCCAACGCCAGCGTGCCGGCCGGGGCGTCGCAGCAGTTCAGCGCCTCCGGCCGCCGCAACACCGGCGACACGGTGCCGCTGGTGGTGTCCTTCGCGGCGACGGGCGGGACGATCGCGTCCGGCGGCATGTACAACGCGGGTACTACGCCCGGAACCTTCCGGGTCATCGGGCTCGATCCCACGAGCGCGTTGGCGGACACTGTCCCCGTCGTCGTAACGAGCCCGCCGCCGGGCAGTCCGGGCACGGTGACGAACCTCGCGGTCACGAGCGTGACCACCAACGCCGTCACGCTTTCCTTCACCGAAGTTACGGACGGCAGCGGCCAGCCGGCGAGCTACGACGTCCGGTTCGCGGCGGGCGCGATCTCCTGGGGCGCGGCGACGTCGGTAGCCCAGGGCACGTGCGCCACGCCGCTGGCGGGCAGCGCGATCGGCGCTACCAAGACGTGCACGGTGCTCGGTCTCGCGCCGTCGAGCGGATACCAGTTCCAGATCCTGCCGTTCCGCGGGACGCTCAACGTCAACGCCGTGTTCGGCGGAGTGTCGAACGTCGCGAGCGGCACGACGGCCGCCAGCACGGCGCCTGTGGCGTCCGTGACGGTGAGTCCGGCCACGGGCAGCCTGGCGGTGGGGCAGACGCTGCAGCTGACCGCGACCCTCAAGGACGCGAACGGCAACACGCTCACCGGCCGCGCGATCACGTGGACCAGCGGCGCCCCGCTGCTGGGCACGGTGAGTGCCAGCGGGCTCGTCAGCGGCGTGGCGGTCGGGCTCGTCCCGATCACCGCCACCAGCGAGGGCGTGAGTGGCGCGGCGTCGATCACCGTGACCGTGGCGGGGCCGCCCCCGACCTTGTTCCCCCACGAGCCGGCAGGCCTCACCGTGATTCAAGAGACCGACTGGTCGACGGGACTCGGCACCTGGTTCCGCAAGTTCACGTCGACGGACAAGCCGATCACCATCGTGCCCATCACCGATTCGCCGCTCGGCGACGGGCAAGCGCTGCAAATCGGCTACAACGCGGGCTCCGCGGGCGGCGGCGGGACCGAGCTGGAATACGACGTCGCGGTGGGGCAGCGGCCCAACGAAATCTTCATGGGCTACTACGTCCAGGTCGATTCGACGTGGCAGGGCCACAGCTCGGCCATCAACAAGATGGTCTACTTCGACGACGGCGGCGCGACCTTCTCGGCGATGTGGTACGAGATGTTCGGCTCCGGCACGAGCCCGCTCTCTCTGTATGTGGTGAACCAGAGCGGCAGCGGGCCGGCGGGCATGCATGAGAACGTGACGCCCGCGAATTTCACGCGTGGGCAGTGGCACAAGGTGGAGATCTATCAGAAGCAGGGGAGCCCCGGCATCGTCCGCGTCTGGGTCGACGGCGCGTTGGCGATCGACCGCTCGGACGTTTACACCAACAGCGCCCCGATCGACTACGTCACCATCAGCGGCATCTGGGGCGGCATCGGCGACGTCAAGGCGCACTTTGACTTCATGAGGTTCGATCACGTCCGCATCAGCGGACGGTAGGTAGTCCTCGGAGCAATCGCAGGTCAGCAGCACAATGGAGTGTCCACGGTGGCGCGCGCGATCGCGCGCGCCACCGGCTCGCCCTTTCAGCAAACGGCGAGCGGTACGGAGTGTTTTCTCGAAAGGAACGGATCATGCCTTTCAAGTTCAAGCTGTCGATGCGCCTGGCCCTGATGAGGAGCGCGTTCGTACTGCTTCCGGCCGCTCTGATCTTCGCCTGCACGATGGGAGACCAGTCGGTCAGTGGCCCCGCCAAACCAAGCACCGTCACCATGGCCCCGACTCCCGGGACCGTGCTGCTCCAAGAGAATTTCCAGGACAACGCGTTCGCCGGGCGTGGCTGGTACGACAACACCGCCATGGCGGTCACCGACACGCAGCACGTCGCGGGGTCCACGCACGCGCTCGAGGTCCACTTCCTCCCCGGCGCCACACAGCCCACATGGGGCGGCGCGGCCCGCTACCTGTTCACGGCGAGCTCCACGCTCTATCTGAGCTACTGGGTGAAGTACAGCGCCAACTGGATCGGCTCAGGGCGCCTCTACCACCCGCACGAGTTCTACGTGCTGAGCGACCTGGACGGCGCCTACGACGGACCGTCGAACAACTGGTTGACGCTCTACATCGAGCACAACTACCAGAACGGCGGCATCCCGCGCCTCGCGCTGCAGGACAACAAGGCCATCAATACCAGTTACGGCGCGCCGCCGATCAACTTGATCAGCGTGACCGAGAACCGGTCCACCGGCGGCTGCAACGGGGTCGTGGAACCCCAGCTCGCCAGCGAGTGCTACAACGCGCCGCCCTGGTACAACGACAAGAAGATCGACGCGGCGCTGCCCTACTTCTCGCCCACCGCCGGCAGCCCGGCCTATAAGGGCAACTGGAACCACGTCGAGGCCTACTTCCAGTTGAATTCGATCGTGGCCGGCATCGGCCGCGCCGACGGCGTGATGCAGTACTGGTTCAACGGCACCCTTGTAATCGACCGCCACGCCATTCTGTTCCGCACCGGCGCGCGGCCGACCATCAACTTCCACCAGTTCATCATCGCGCCCTACATCGGCGACGGCTCCCCGGCCGATCAGACCATGTGGGTCGATAACCTGGTGCTCGCCACCGCGCCGCTGGTGAGTTCCGCCACCGTGGCTTCCGTGGCCGTCAGCCCAGTCTCGGCGAGCGTGGGAGTGGGGGCCACTGTGCAGCTCGCGGCTACGCTCAAAGACTCGGCGGGCAACGTCTTGACCGGCCAGCCGGTCACCTGGACGTCGAGTAACCCGGCGGCCGCGACCGTCAACAACGCCGGCCTGGTCGCGGGCGTCGCCGCTGGGACGGCCACCATGACCGCCTCGAGCGGCGCGGCCAGTAGCAGCGCTGCCGTCACTGTGACACCGGGTGTCACCAACCCGGGGACCGTGACGGATCTCGCCGTCGCGGGTGCCATCGATACGTCGGTCACGCTGTCGTTCACCGAGGTGAACGACGGCACCGGCCTGCCGGCGAGCTACAACATACGGTTCGCCCCGGGCACGCTCTCCTGGGGATCGGCAACGGACGTCACCCGCGGCACATGCGCGGTCCCGCTCTTGGGCACGGCGATCGGCGCCAAGCGCACATGCACGGTCAACGGGCTTAGCGCAGCGACGGCGTATCAGCTCCAGCTCGTGACGTATCGGGGCACGCTCAACGTGAACGCCGTGTTCGGAGGCCTCTCCAACGTGGCGAGCGGCACGACGCTCGCCGCCGTGGCCACGGTGAGCGGCAGCACAGCGACGGCGGTGAGCGTGGGCGCGGCGACGATTTCCGCCACCAGTGGGGGGATCACGGGAGGCGCGGCCCTCACCGTGAGCTCGACCGTAGCGGTCGCGTCGGTGGCCGTGTCGCCGACCTCGCTCAGTCAGGCCGTCGGCGCCACCAAGCAGGTCTCCGTCACGCTCAAGGACGCGAGCGGCAACGTCTTGACGGGCCGCACCGTGACTTGGGCGAGCAGCAACCCGGCAGTCGCGACGGTCGCCGCCGGCGGTCTCGAGAAGGGGATCACCTCGGGGTCGGCGACGATCACCGCAACGGCCGAAGGGAAGTCCGGCACAACAGCGGTCACGGTGACGGTGAGCAAGCCGGGAACCGTGTCGAACTTGAGCGTGGGCGCCGCGACGAACAACTCGGCGACGTTGTCGTTCACCGAAGTAGGTGACGGCACTGGTCATCCCGCGAACTACGAGGTCCGGTTCGCGGCAGGCACGATCGCCTGGGGTTCTGCGGCCGACGTTTCTCAAGGGACTTGCGCGGTGCCGTTCTTGGGCACGACGATCGGCGCCAGGCGTAGCTGCACGGTGCTCGGTCTCGCGCCCGCCAAGGCGTATCAGTTCCAGCTTGTGGCCTACCGCGGCACGCTGAACCTCAACGCGGTGTTCGGCGCCCTGTCGAACATCGCGAGCGGCACGACCGCCAGCTCGACGGCGGCTGTCGCGTCGGTGACGGTGACGCCCGCGAGTGCCAGTCTCGCGGTCGGCGCGACGCAGCAGCTGAGCACGACGCTCAAGGATGCCGGCGGTAACACGCTGACGGGGCGCACGATCACCTGGGCGTCCAATGCCGGGACGATCGCGGTTGTGAGCGGCACCGGGCTCGCGACCGGGATGGCGGCTGGTAATGCGACCATCACCGCGACGAGTGAAGGCATCAACGGCACAGCAGCCGTTGCCGTGTCCGCGGTGCCGCCTCCGCCGTCCGGGAGTACGTGGCCCAACGAGCCGGCGGGCTGGACCGCGGTGAACGATTACGGCATGAACGCGCTCAACGCCGGGGGCTGGGCGAACGTGTACCCGGCGGACATCACCAGCGGCGGTATCAGCGTCACGTCCGACGCGACCGCGCCGGCGTCGCCGTCAGCGGTGTGGCAGTTCTCCTATCCGAACGGCTTTACATCGGCGGGCAACGCGCCCGCCACGGAATGGACCACGATCACGCCCGCGCAGTCGTTGTACGTGGGCTTTTGGTGGAAACCGTCGAACCCGTGGCAGGGCCACTCCAGCGGCGTGAACAAGATCATGTTCATGTTCACCGGAGACCCGGCCGGCTTGTCGCAGAACATGACGATCCAGATGTACGGCTCGGGCAACGGACCGTTCAGCACCCGCATGGTGGGTGAGGGCTTCGAGGACGTGGCCTACAACGAGAACGTGGGTTCGACCAGCCCGCTGGCGCTGGGCACCTGGCATCGGGTGGAGATTCTCATGAACTCACCCACCGCCTCGCTCAGGTGGTGGGTGGACGGCAACCTGATCGGCAGTTACAGCGGTGTGCCGTATCCGAGCTACGGATTCTTCCAGCTCGAGTTCAGCCCGACTTGGGGCGGAGTCGGCGGCTCCAACAAGACGGAGAACGACGACTTCTGGTTCGACCAGGTGCATGTGAGTCACCCGTAGCGCGGGTGACGTGCCGGCACCCGCTGGGCGTCAAGGCTGCCGGGCCGTACGGACCCACGCCTTGTCGCCCAGCGTGGCGAGGGTCGTGATGACCGCCCAGGTGCGCCAGGCGGCATACACGGGAAGGAACGCGAACGCCGCGATCGCGCGCCCCGGTTCGGGGTCTCTGCCGATCGCGGCGATCGTGTATACGGCGGGGCGGAGCAGCGTGGCCAACAAGCCCGCGGCGAGCCAGGAAGCGGCCGGTGGGCGCAACGCGAGGACGGCTGCCGTCGCTACGACGACAATGCAGAGATGCACCACCGGTCCCGGCCGGCTCAGCTCGGCCAGGGCGTCGAGTTTCTTCGCGATGGCGAGGTGCCGTGCTCGCACCAGCGGCCAGGCCCGACTGGCGAAAACCGCGAGCTTGCCCGCGGTCCAGCGCCGGCGCTGCGTGGAGCTGCCCCGCAGGGTGGCGGCCTCTTGCGCGTAGATGCGCGCGCGCGGGACGCCCTGAATGGGGACGCCGCGCTCGGTCAGCATCGCATAGAGCTCCCAATCCTCGCAGACCGAGTAAGCGGTCCAGCCGTGGTTCGCGAGCAGCGCCGACCCGATGCACATCCCCGCGCTCAAGGGGACGCCGAGTCCCGCGCGCGTTTTCAGGGCGTAGGCCAGCTCGTGATCCGCGGCCGAGAGCACCGCGGCCATGCGGGTGAGCGCGTTCTCGCGGCGATTGAGCACGCCGTTATTGGGTTGCAGGGCGCGGTGCGCCAGCGGCCCGGCTGCCGCCAGCTGCGCGGCGAAGTCGCGATCGACCTCTGTATCGGCGTCCACGATGACGACGCCGTCGTAGTCAGGCAGTGGCACCTGCGACAGCCCCCACGCGAGGGCGCGAGGTTTGCCGGGTTGGGCGGGAGCGGTTCGCACGAGGCAGCGGACCCCGGCCGCGCGCGCGACCGCGGCCGTGGCGTCCGAGCAGTTGTCCGCGATCACCACGACGTCCATGAGCTCCGCCGGATAGCGGAGCCGCTGCAAGGAGGCGAGGCAGGTCCCCAGCGCGGCCTCTTCGTTGTGCGCCGGGACAAGAAAGAGCAACCGGTCGGCTCCGGCGCCGCGGGGCGCGTGCGGACGCCGGGGGGTGAGGGCCAGGCGTGCCAGGCTCAGGACGTCGGAGACCGTGGGTGCCAGCAACACCAGCGCGAGCAGTGCGAACAGCGCGCTCAGGACCGCCACGCGGGCCTCGCCACGGGGGCAGGGTGTGCGATACCGGCGGTGGCGACCTTGCGGAGTCCGACCGCCAGCGCGACCAGTGTGTAGAGCATGTCCGAGTAGCCGAGCGACAAGAAGAAACCGCCCACGACGAACCCCACGAGCGCCGCCGTGAGACTCTGGGCAAGTCGCGACACGCGGATCGCGGACCGCCCGGCGACGAGCGCCGTGCGCGCCACGCGCGCCAGCCCCGCCAGCGCGGTTGTGAGCATCCCCAGAAAGAGCAGCAGGCCCGGGAGGCCGAGCTCGGCGCCGATCTGCACGAAGCTGTTGTGCGCCGCCCCCCAGCGTACGCCGTGGCTGTACTCCTGACGGCCGGCCATCGGGGAGATCGTGCCCTCCGCCACAGGGAAGTTGCCCGCGCCGAGGCCCAGTACCGGATTCGCCTCGATGTAGCCGATCCCGCGTTCCCAGATCTTCACGCGGCCCGTTTCCGATGTGGCGTTGTAGTCCTCGTGCGGATTCAATACAGTTTGCATCTGCTCCCAGTACCGGTCGCTCGCCGTCACGAACACAACCGCGAGAATCACGGCGAGCCCGGCGACGCGCGATCGCGCGGGAATCGTCGTGAAGCGGAACAGCACGAACGCCGCCACCGCCAGCAGAGCGAGGAAGCCGCCGCGCGACCCGGAGCGGATCTCGCCGATGGCCAGCACGACGAGCCCTGCCGCCGCCAGGCCTCGAACCAGCGGGCGGCGGTCGCCCAGCACGAAGTACAACCCGAGCGGCATCGCGGTCGCGATCAGCGTCGCGAAATCGTTGGCGTCGTAGTTGTAGAGATGCCCGAGACGCCAATCGTCGCCCGCGCCGAGCTGGAACCGCATCAGGACGACGGCGCCGTAGATCACCGTCGCGGCGAAGTAGGCGAGGACGAGGCGCTCCACGTCGCGCACGCTGCGCACGCAGCCGGCGATCACTGCGTACATCACGACGGTCTTGATGAAGTAGTCCGTCAGATAGCGGAACGCGATGCCCGGGCTCAACGCTCCCGGAACCGCGAGGGCGACCCACAGCAGCAGGCCGAGCACGCACGTGGTCGTGGCGCCGCGCAGGCGGGTGAAGCGCCGCGCGCCGGTCTGCTGGAGCAAGTAGAGTGCGACGGCCAGCAGCGCGGACACCAGTGTCGGCTTGAGCGGCAGCAGGGCGGGGAACAGCTCGTGCACACGGCCCACCGCCGTCGCCAGATAGAGTGCGACACACGCGAGCAGTAGATCCCAGCGGCCGGCGGGCGTCCGGTCGCTTTGCTGAGGGGCGGCCGGCACCGTCGCAGCGCGGACCGACGGCTCACGCATACGTCGGAGCAGTGTGTTCCGCGGATCGCGGCGGCTGCGCGGGCACGGCCTGGGCCGCCTCTCCCGCGAGCGCGGTAAAGAGTCCGGCGGCGACGCTCGCGTCGTAACGCCGCGGCCGCAGCACCGACCACACCGCTGGCGGCCGGGTCGCGCCGCGCCGGGTGAGCGCCAGCGCGCGCAGCAGCACATTCAATGCGCCCGCCAGGAGACTGATCGGCACCCACACGATCCGTCCGCGCCAGCCGTGATTGCGCAATGCGTCGAGGAACCGGCCGCGCGTCGTCACGCCCGGGTCGATCAGATTCACCACGGGTGGTGCTTGCCCGAAGTGCGCCGCGCACCAGGCGACGACCGCGCCCGCTTGCTCCACGTCGCAGATCGCGAAGGGGAGACCCGGGCGTCCCAGTCCCAGGTACCAGCGCCCGAACAAGCGGCGTCCCAACAGGCCCGGCAGGTCCGTGGCGCTCCAGTCGATCAGCGCCGCCGGCCGCACGATTCGCACCTGCAGGTCGCGCCCCGCCGCGGCCACCAACTCCTCAGCGGCGCACTTGCCCCACGTGTACGCCCCGAGGCGCTCGGCCCGACTGGCCAGGGGCGTCTGCTCGTTCTGACGCTCCCGCAGCGAGCGCGGCGGCCGCAGCACGGAAATGCTGCTCACGTAGATCAATCGCCGCACGCCGGCCGCGCTCATTGCGTCCAGCACTCGGCGCGTGCCGCCGACCGTGTTGCGCGCGTGCGCCTCGAAGCCGCCGGCGGTCTCCGCGGCCGCGTGGACGACGACCGCCGCGCCGGCGATGGCGTCCGCGGGAATAGCCTCCGCGAGATCCGCGTGGAACCATTCGTGGACGGCCGGCTCATCGGGCGGCTCCGAGCGGCCGATGCCTCGCACGCGAAATCCGCGCGCGGCCAGTTGGCGGCAAATGCTCCGCCCGAAGAGACCCCCGGCGCCGGTCACGACCGCGAGCGGGCCCGCCACGCCCTGCGGGGCGCGGGTGGGACCGGCGGACTGCCGCACTTGCGACGCGAGGTCCTCGTGGATGGCGGTGACGCGCTGCAGGTGCTCGACGCTCAAGGGTGGGCGTGCCGGGGTTCGCCGAGCCGGTCACGATCGCACGGACGAAATCCGCGGTCAGGGCGCCGCCCGTGCCGATCACCGCCAGGGTCGATGCGATCGGCCGGGCGCGCAGGCTGACGTGCAGACGCCCGGTGACGCTGCCCGCCGAGAGCAGCGCGTGCAGATCCGTCGGTGTCGTGTCCGCGTGCACCAGCTCGACCGGTGCGCCCCATGGGCCGAGGCGCTCGAGGGCGGCCACCAGCGTGTAGAGCGGGTGCGGCAGCACGTCGATGAGCTGGCGCGCCAGCGCGCGGCGGCTTGCCTGCGCGGGGTCGAGTTGCGGCGGCCGAAAGGCGAAATAACTGTCCACCAGCGTCACGTGCTCGAGGTCGAACGCGCGACGGATAAGGTCCAGGAAAGCCGGCTCGCGGACGAGCTGATGACCGGCGCAAATCAGGAGGCCGCGCTGCCGCGCCGCGGTGAAGAGTGCCGCGGCGTCTTCCCGGGTTTCGACGAACGGCTTTTCGACGTACACGTGCGCGCCGGCGAGCAACGCCGCGTGCGCCGGAGCGAAGTGGGTGCCCGCCGGCGTGCAGACGTGCACCACGTCGGGCTCGAGCGCGAACAATTCTGCAACCGTGGGGCAGGCGCGGGCGGCGGCACACCCTGCGAAGGCTTCCGCCGCCGCGGCGCGGACGTCGTGGACGCCCACGACGACGTGCGGCGTCTTGACCCGTCGGAGGGCGCGGAGGTGGAGGCCCGCCATGTTGCCGGTCCCGATGAATGCGATGCGCAAAGGTGAACGAGGCATGATCTGGTCGATTGCAAGTCCGAAGCCACTCCGGCGCAATCGACCCGATGTCGCGTCCGCGCTACAGTCGCTGCGCTGGCCGGTGCGTCGCAGGGCGCCCGGCCGAGCGTCGCGGTACGCGATCCGCTCGCGGATCCGGCCGGCTATGTAGCGGAGGTCGCGGGACTGGTCGAGCGCGAGCGCATTGGCCTGCTGCTGCCGTTGACCGATCCCTCGGTCGAGGCGCTGCTCGAGCGCCGCGCGGATTTGCCCCCGGGCCTGCTGCTCCCGTTTCCGGATCTGACGACCTACCGCCGGGCCTCCGACAAGGCGCACGTGTTGGCGCTCGCGCGAGAGTGCGGCTTTGGTGTGCCCGAAACCCTGTTTGTGGCAACGCCCGCCGCTGCCGCTGGCGCGGTACCCGAGGCCGGATTCTTTCCGGCGTTCGTGAAACCGCACCGCTCGCTGGCCGGCGTCAACGGCCAGCGGCGCAAGCTCGCAGTGACGGCGGTCGCCGACGCCGCGGCCTGCCGCCGCGCGCTCGCGGCCCTCCCCGCCGCGGCGTATCCAGTATTGGTGCAGCGGCGCGTGTCAGGCGTGGGTGAGGGATTCTTCGCCCTGCGTTGGGGCGGCCGGACGGTCGCGATGTTCGCCCACCGGCGGCTGCGGGAAAAACCGCCCGGCGGCGGCGTCAGCGTCTACCGGGAGAGCCTCCCGCTCGAGCCCCACCTGGTGGATCCCGGGCTGCGCTTGCTCGAGGCACTCGATTGGCAGGGCGTGGCGATGGTCGAGTGCAAGCGCGAGGCGGGGACCGATCGCGAAGTGATCATGGAGGTGAACGGCCGCTTTTGGGGCTCGCTGCAGCTGGCCATCGATGCCGGGGTCGACTTTCCCGACCTGCTGGTGCGCTGCGCCGCGGGAGACCCCATCCCGGGGCGTAACCGCTACCGCGCCGGCATCCGCAGCCGGTGGTTCTGGGGGGACGTGGACCATGCGTACCTGCGGTTCCGCGACGCGGGCGTCTGGGCCGGCCTCCAAGCGGCGCTCGAGCTCCTCCGCTGGCGACCGGGGCGCGACCGCGGCGAGATCTGGCGCTGGCGCGACCCCGCGCCCTTCGTGGTGGAAACGTTCCAGTGGCTGCGCCGCGTGCTTACTCGAGATACAACCGGTGCCAGGTCGAGAAGCACAGCAACGCCCACAGTATCCCTTCGCGATTCTGGCGCCCGTCGAGGTGCTCCCGGAGCAGCCGATCCACCATCGCCGGGTCGAAATACCCCAGCCGGCGCTGGCGCGCGGCCGACAGCTCGTCGGTGAGCGTCTGCCGCAGCTCGTTGCGCAGCCATGCTGACGTGGGGCCAACGAACCCGCGCTTGGGCGCGCGGAAATGCGCGGCGGGCAATCGCGGCCGCAGGGCGCGGCGCAGCAATCGCTTGGGGCGCCACCACCGTCCGATTTTCGCCCGGTCAGGGATCGGGAAGACGGCCTCGACCAGGACGTGATCCACGAACGGCACCCGCACCTCAAGCGAGTGCGCCATCGCGATGCGGTCGCTCAACGCGAGAATGTCGTCCGGAAGGAACGTCGCATAGTCGAGCGACAGGCCGGCGTTGAGGCCGGCAGGTGATCCCTGCTCGTTGAACAGCGCATGGAAGCGGTCGCGGGCGGCGTGGCCTGAGATCGTAGGCCGCAGGCCGGCGGTATACAGCGCGGGACGCTCGCCGTTCGCGAGCCGGCTCAACAGGCCGAGAAACCGATCCGGCACCGCGCCGTTCCCAGTGCGGAAGAAGCGCTTCAGCCGATCCACGCCGAGCGTGCCGTCGCGCGGCTCGGGCAGCAAGCGCGCCGCCGCGGCCGCCATGCGCCGCACCGCCGCCGGCAGCCTGCCGTAATACTCCGCGACCAGCAACCCGATGTGCCGCCGGTATCCCGCGAACAGCTCGTCACCCCCGATCCCCGTCAGCGCCACCTTGTACCGGCTGCCCACCGCCTGGGAGAGCAGCCACGTGGGGATCGCCGAGTCGTCGGCATGGGGCTCGTCCAACGCGCGGACGATCGGCTCGAAGATGTCGCGCAGGTCGGGGCGGATGTCGATGAGCGTGAGCTCCGACCCGTAGCGCGCCGCCAGGCGCTGGGCGAGCGGCGTTTCGTCGGCGTGGTCTGCTCCCGCCCCTGAGTAGCGGGCCGTGAACGCATGCGGGGTCTCCCCGGCGAGCGCCATGCTTGCGACGACCGCGGACGAGTCGAGCCCCCCGCTCAAGAACGCCGCCACCGGCACGTCGCTCACCAGGTGCGCCGCCACCGACCCGTCGAGCCATTCGCGTACCCGCGCCTCGGGCTCGGGTGGCGTGTGGCTCGGGCCCTCGGGGAGCTGCCAGTAGCGGCGGGTGCTGACCCCGCCGCCGCGCTGCCAGAGGAGGGTGTGGCCGGGCTCGAGTTTCTTGACGTCCAAGAACGGCGACGCTGGCGCCGGGATGTAGCCCAGCTGCAGGTAGGCGTCGAGCGCTTCCCAGTCGAGCGCCCGCGACGTCAGACCGGCGGCATGCAGCGCTTTGAGCTCCGAGGCGAACGCGATGCCCCAGGGCGAGTCGACCACGTAGAGCGGCTTGATGCCGAAGCGGTCCCGCGCCAACAGCAACGTCTCGGCCGCCGCATCCCAGATCGCGAACGCGAACATCCCGCGCAGCCGCGTGACGCACTCGACGCCGAGCTCCTCGTACAGGTGCAACACGGTCTCGGTGTCGCCGTGCGTGCGCAGCACATGGCCGCGCGCCACCAGGCCGCGGCGGAGCTCCTGGTAGTTGTAGATCTCGCCGTTGAAGACGATCGCCTTGGTGTGATCCTCGTTGAAGATCGGCTGCTGGCTGCCCGCGAGGTCGATGATACTGAGGCGGCGCATGCCGAGCCCCACGCCGCCGGCGACCCACACGCCCTCGTCATCGGGCCCGCGATGCTTGAGGGCGGCGCACATGCGCCGGACCAGCGGCTCCGGCCCAGAGCGTCGGCGTTCTCGGTAGGCGATGCCGGCGATACCGCACATGCCGCAAATCAAGCGCAAGAGTGACGCCATCCCGCCGCGCTCTGTGCCCTGGGCGTTCTTCCTCCATCTGTGGGCCCCGCGCGACAGGTGGGGCGCGCGTGACGCCCACCCCCGTCATCGAACGGTGACGAAAGCATTGGCGGAATTGCAGTTGGGACCGCGCCCGCCGGGCACTCCGAGATTGCGCGTCTCTTGCAGATGATGCCGGCGGCGACTGAGGCACCCGAAAGAGAGGCACTGAGCGGTGGAAAGCTTGGCACTCGCGCCGACCCCGGCCCCGGCGGTCCGAGGCGCGACAGTGGTACGGACCTCGTTGCGGGAGGC
>WNFI01318958.1_pt1 | contig 21863 bp, 28 predicted proteins | sample 5400471 | NCBI WGS metagenome assembly WNFI01 (sample SAMN13153348, study PRJNA577476) | soil metagenome | isolation source: 100 cm saprolite on Douglas fir-dominated hillslope | place: USA:California | collected 2013-09-17
CCAACTTGAGCCATTCCTCGGCGACCCGGAGCCACGCCTCCTTATCAAGCGGACTTAACGCCTTGGCTGCCTGCTCTCGGCATTCCTCAGCTTGCTTGCGGAACCTAGTTGCATCGTCGTCGGACATGGCGACGGAGATAATGCCCAAAAGTGAACTTAGGACACTCCCGGATTCAAATTAGGACACGAGGGGTCAAATACGGACAGCACCCGCCGCTCGGTACTGGCCGAATTAGGCCACTCGCCATTTCAAAACAGGCCACTCTTGGATTCTAAAACAGAATTTAATTGGTTTCGGCGGATTGCGAACCCACATCAGAATCGTGTCGGCCTCCCTACCGGCACTTCTAAGCTTCGGCCCCAGCGCTTGCCCCCGCGCTGGGGCCGTTTCCTTTGGGGCCACTCGCAGATTCAAAATAGGCCTAGGCCACTAGGGGTTAAAACAGGCCAGTACCGGCCGCTCCATAAGAACGTATTGACAACAAGAACATATCAAGAACACAACCTGTCGTCCTTGGAAACGTCGCCATGTCCGAACCTGCCCAGCAACAAGATGCAGACCCGCTGGAATTGGCAGTCTACCAAGCCATTGCGGCGTGCAGTGGCGACATGCGCAGCGCGATCAAGGCGCTCACCCTATGTTTGGGTGCACTCGGACGATGATGATCGGCGATGAAAAAAAATATCAGCAACAAGCCTACAGTCTCCTGATGATTTTTTCGGCTGCAAACTTGGCGTCTACCTCCGAAGCGAAATCATCCGGAAGATGTCGTCTTGCCCCGGATGAAAGTTGCGGACTGTACAATAGGGGTTATGGCCGCACGCCAATGTCCCGGACTACGCTCGTAGGTAACAATCGAATATTCGGATATGTCGGCCATTGCGCCTCCGACAGGAGACCCCGCGCTCTCTATTCTGCGATGTCAACGCCTCCGGGAAACGATTCGCCGGATGCCGCGCCAGCCTCGCCCGGCTATGGCCGAGGCGCTGGTCACGATCTTGAACGAGCCGCCTGGATGCTGTAATCAGACTCAGCAGGGGCTTTTCACGTGAAGCTGTTCGAAAAAGTGTTTTCTACGCGAACGTTGATGCAGATCGCCGTCGTTTTGGCCGCAACGCTCGCAATGAAAATTCTGAGCATCCATTACGATTTCAGTTGGGCCACCGCTTTGGCAGCGGAATGAGGAACGCTTTGCCTTCAGCATCGCCTCCAGCCACGAGCTGGCGCAATGTCGAGGAAAGTCACGGACGAGTAGGCACGATCGCGATCGGGGTAAAAGTGTAGACCGCCTCGTTTCTCTGATTATAGGCGGTCCATTTGACGAGCGCGATGCCCTGAGGCTTGGTTCGCGACGGCGTCAAGCCGATCACCTCGCCCTCCAAGTGGAGAACGTCGCCGGGTCGTACCGGCGCCATCCAGCGTAAATCGTCAACGCCGAGCCCGATAAGCGGATGAGGGCCAAATGGACGGATCTGGACCGCAAGGCTCATCGCTATGGCGGCTGTGTGCCACCCCGATGCCGCCAGACCCTTGAACATTGTTTTTTGGGCAGCAGCGTCGTCCAAATGAAACGGCTGCGGATCGAACTCGGCAGCGAACTTCCTGATGCCCTCTCGGGAGACCTCGACCGTTCCGCTTTTGAAACGCATCCCTAAAGAGAGGTCGTCAAACCATTCGATCATCTGCCATCCTTCACTTTTGGCGTTGCCTGCGCTCTTCAGGCGGGTCCACCACCGCCGGGCCCGATCGCGCGTCGCCACGACGAAACACCAACTTTTCGCGAACCATGGCAACTCAAGCAGCTTCGGCTTCACGATGTGGAATAATCGCTCTACTACGAACAGACTGGCCGCGTAAGCTGCAAGGACCACGCCTGCGCCGCCGATCCAATGTCCCTCGCCGGCCACGGCGACCCCGACAACTTTCAAAGGTTCGACGATACAGAGCGGAATAAGGAGTAAAATCAGCGATTGCCACGGCCCCAGCAGTTCGATCCGGCGGCGGATGCGGGCTCCAAGCTGCATTTCGTACCTTCTTGACGCAACCAGTGCAGCGGCCGGGTCTGCCGGAGCTTTTCTACGGTGTCACTTCACGACGCGCAGTCGATGGCCCGCCTCGATGCGATCGGCGGCGCTGACTGCGTCGTATTTGTTCATCACGGTGATGATGCGCTCAATGGTGGCCTCAGGGTAGCTGGCGTATCCCAGCTCGATATGATCGGACAGGATCAGTTCGATCTGTTGGATCACCTTCACAAGGGTGTTGACGTCACTCATGGCTTTAGCCGGCCTTCCTGGAGCGTGCCGGCATTCGGGCCGGCTTCTCCGCCTTCTTCGTATCCTTGTTAGTTTCCTTGTTAGAATCCTTGTTAGTTTCTTTGGCCCTGGCCGGGCCTTTGCCGCTGATCGGGAGCAGCATTTCGCGCTGGCCGGCCGCCGGCTTCGATTTCTTCCTGGGCGCCGCAGCCGACTTTGCGTCCAGGCTCTGCTTGAGCGCCGTCATCAGGTCGACCACGTTGGTGCCGGCTCTGGGTTTGCTCGCGGGCCCGATACGCTCGCCGTTACGCTTCCGGTTGATGAGATCTGTCAGAGCGGACTCGTATCGGTCCTCAAATTTTTCCGGGTCGAACTCGGAGGCCTTCTGCTGGACGATATGCTTTGCGAGATCGAGCATGTCCTTGGTGACTTTGACGTCCTGGATATTGTCGAAATATTCGTCTTCGCCGCGAACCTCGTAGGGGTAGCGGAGCAGCGTGCCCATCAGGCCGTTCTTCAGCGGCTCCAGCGCGATGATGTGCTCGCGATTGGTCAGCACAAGGCGACCGATCGCGACCATGTCCATCTGCCGGATCGTCTCGCGGATGACCGCGTAGGCGTCGTGGCCGACCTTGCCGTCCGGGACCAGATAATAGGGCCGGATCGCATACCGCTGATCAATGTCGGACTTGGGAACGAACTCGTCGATCTCGATGGTGCGCGTACTTTCCAGCGCGATGTTTTCAAGTTCGTCTTTCGACACCTCAACGTAGGTATCGGTATCGACCCTGTAGCCCTTGATGATGTCGTCGGAGGCGACTTCCTCGCCGGTATCGGCATCCACCTTCATATACCGGATGCGGTGGCCGGTATTTCTATTGATCTGGTTGAAACTGATTTTTTCGGAATCGGAGGTGGCCGGGTAAAGCGCAACCGGGCAGGTAACCAGGGAAAGGCGCAGAAAGCCCTTCCAATTGGCGCGCGGGGCCATGGGGAAACTCCACTCAACAGGACGCAACAGAACCAAGATTAAAGCGCGATCGCAGCGATTCGTTCCGGCCCGGAAGATCCTTGCTGAAAGTTGAACTGGGCATGCAACGCGTTCCATATTGCCGCGTACCGGCCTGCTTCATCTGCCGGATCCCAGACGCCGGCCGACGCTGATGCCACGCCTGATTGCCACCGAAATATGCCCGAAGTGCCGGGGCTCAATGAAGCGAGAGCCGAGCATGATAGGCACGCTTTACATGTGCCCGAAGTGCGATAGCTCCGATCCATTCGAAACCGGCGGCAAATGGCTCAAGGGCGAGCTTCAGCCGCCACAAAAGAATTCGGACCAGCTCGTTTCGTCACAGCCTGAAGCGAAAGGGGCCGCCAACTGAGGCGGCCTTACGTCGTGGGTGTGCCGCGGTTGAGGAGTTGGGAAACGGCGGTGAGAAGCTGGACTGGGGCGAACGGCTTGGACAGCATGATGCTGTTCGGAACGCCCTTAGAGGCCCAATCTGCAGCGCTGTCGCCACTCATATAAACAACGGGAAATTCGGGATCAATCTCTCTGGCATGGCGAGCGACCTCCCATCCGTCCAACTTGTCGCGCCCCAGGTTGATATCAGTTACGAGCGCCCGGTATTTGCCGTCGGAAGCGTTAAGCAACTCCACGGCATTCTCGCCCGATGACGCAATGACGATTTCGAATCCCCCCTCACTAAGGGTTTCTTCAACGATGCTCTGAATGAGTTGGTCGTCTTCGACAACCAAAATAATAACTGGCGATGTTTCCAAAACCGGCCCCCATGCTCACTACAGCTGCTCGAGCCGAGGACTGTAAGTTTCAAATTTGCAAATCGTTCCCAAGTCGGAAACCGGGCGCTGAACCAGGTCTTGCCCGATTGGCTCAGCGAGTGCCTTCGAGGTGAATCTTGGCACGGTCTGTGCTGGCAGATAGCTACCGGGGGATTGCTCTGTCCGGATTAATGCCGACGCCGCCAGCATTATTCAGCCAGGCGGCGTCGTGCGTTTGCGGGTGTTGGTGACCGGCGGCCAATCAGGAAGAAAGACTAAATAGCCGGAAAACCATTTAACTTTCTGTCATCCACGGCGTGAACTAGCCTGGAAAAAATTGTCGGACATCTGGGTTCATGTGTATACGTCAAAAAAACTTCACGGATGAATTCCTCGATGGAAACGGAGCAGGCGCCTTGCGTAAATTTCGAAACGCCACGGCTTGGGAAGCTTGTCGCGATCGACGGGACGTCATGCCGTGATTGCGAGATCTTGGATCTTTCCCAGACGGGGGCCCAGCTGCGCATTGATGCCTCGCTAGGCAATGCACACGAGTTCTTTCTGCTGCTCTCCAGTTTCGGGAAACCGGTATTCCGGCGGTGCAAGCTCCTCCGGGTGCGGGGAGATAAGCTTGACGTCGATTTCCCGGCAAGGAATGTGCGGCCAAAGCACCCGCCACGAAATCCCGAGGCTCTCGTATACTGAACACTTCCTGAGGGGGATTGCGGAGATCGCTGCTTTCTGACATCAGCTCTTGCGCCCTATGCTTTAGCTCTTGCGCCCTATGCTTTGAACGACACCGGTAAGGTTCGCGATGAAGTCAGCCACCCAATGATCCTCTTGCTTGAGCACCTCGGCTGCCGCATCCGCTTTTGCCTGATCGTCTAATGTCTGAAGTCTGCGCCTGATCAACACCTGTTCCGGGGTTGTCATGATGTGTTCCTCTGCAGAGATAACCTTCTCTTGTAAGGCACGTTCCTTTCGCATCACAACCTTGTGTTGAACGAGAACCTCGACCCAGATGGTTCGCTCCGATGCCGCACCGCGCAAATCTGGGCCGCATGGTACGCTGCGCTCTGCCGCCACTCTTCGAAGTCAGCTTCGGTGCGGAGTGGCAGATATAGATCCTCCGTGCGGCTTCGAATGCGGCGCGCGCGGCCGGAAAACTCGCCGCGGTGCCTGAACGGTCGCTGAATGCACCGTTCAGCCAGCATTGCAAAAACGGAACTCATAATTCGCCCGAGCACTTGCCGAGCGGCCCTGAGGGAGGGCGCTGTTCCGGTTTGTGTCAGGGGCCCGGTTTACCCTCTCCGGGCCCCGCCTCTGTTGACCGTTTCGGATCGCGCCTCTGCGGCTTGCGAAGCGCAGCAGGCCGCGGAGGTAAGGACGCTCCTCGTGTCCGGCACCACGCCAAATTTTTGGGATGACCCTGCTCACGCCGCGCGATCCTCTTTCTCGGCACCACGCGCGACGATCCGCAGCGCCTCTTCAGGCGAGGACCGCTGCAGCGTTTTTGCCTCCTCCCATGGCGCTGCGCGTCCAGGCGTCGCATTCCTCTTCGGTCGTGAGGATCACCGGCATTGCCTTCTGATGGATCGGTTCAACGATCGCGTTTCGCGCCGTCAGGATCGAAGCCGCGATATTTCCGGGCTTCCGTCATTGATCCCGCGCGACGTGGCGATTGATCGCCTGCAGCAAAGCGATCCGCGCGAAGTCGACCGGGTCGCCTCGCTCGGCGGCGTTCGTTAACAGGCGATTCGCCGTCAGGACCTTAGGCATGTCGCGTTCGGCTTCAGGAATAATCTTCGACAGATGAGCAATAGCGTCGCCCAACGTCTCCAGCTTGGCCCCATCGGGCAGAACGATCGGTTCGGCAAAACGCTTTGACCAGGACACAACGCAACTCCGCGACAGAACCGGGATACAAGTGGGATCGGGGCGCTTCGATCCGGCAGGAAAATGCACCGGAGCGATCCGGGACCCTGGGTCGTTTAAAGAGGTACATCCGTACTTCATCGACTTGACTTCATGCCGCCGGGCGACGCTGTTCATTGCTTGCATACGCATGGGTGGCCGAGGCTAGAAACTGGCCCCCGACACCAGCAGAACGGCACCAATTGCCATAAGGAGAATGCCCGGCCAATTCGTTCCGAGCCCCAAGAATCCCAGCCCGCGCCGTGGCGGCTCCAGAGTATCGCGAACCGGCCGGGAGCGATCCGGGCCGCTCAGCGATCCCCGCCAAATAGCAGCGCGTGCCATGTACAACAGTCCGCCGAGAACGAGCAGCGCGCCAAGCCCCATCAGGAACATTCTCGCCTCTCAATTCATCGCTGCAACACGGACACAACAGGACCGAGATTCAAGCGCCGGGAGGGAGTTTGGTTCCTGTCTCGATATTCGGCGGGCTCAAGGATAGACGCGAGTCCGTGCGTTGCGTCCATCCAGACGATGAGAGGTGAGGGCCGCCATCAGAAAAATCCGGCGCTCACATCCAGTCCATCACTTCCAATCCATTGGTGTAAGGCCCTAATGGCAGATCGGCGATCCCTCCTGCCAGAAGCAACGAAACGACCAAGCCGACGCCGCAAAACATAACAATGGTTATTAGCGTTTCGACGTCAACCTGAGTTCCTGACGCACGCGAAAGAGCTCTTTCGATAGCAGCCATTGGCGACCTTCTGATCTTGAACCCCAGGATGAGGCCAGTTGAGTGTTGGTAGCTCACCCGCGAGACACCCCCTGTGAACCGGCTCACACTGATCGGACGAAATTCGGCGTTCGGGCACGATCCCCGTTTTGGCGCAGGCCCGGAATCCATACTCCCTGCGGTGCTTATGGATTCCGGGCTCGCGCGAGAGCGCGCCCAAAGATGCGCAATTGCGCATCGGGGAATGACGGCTGTCGTTTAATGGTTGCTTGGGGTACGGGCTGTGAGAGTCCTCATCCCGAGGAGGCGCGAAGCGCCGTCTCGGAGGATGGCCGCGAGTCCGTGCGTTGCGTCCATCCTTCGAGACGCTTGCTTCGCAAGCTCCTCAGGATGAGGTCCGTATTTCCCGGCAGGCTTTGCGGAGCGCGCTCTGCCGGCAGCGCACTTGCGCTGTCCGGGCGCGCGTCTCGAAGGATGCGGCTATGCGCACGCCTCATGTTTCGACACGCGCTGAAGCGCCTCATGGTTCGAGACGGCGCTGAAGCGCCTTGTGGTTCGAGACGACGCTGAAGAAGCGCCTCCTCAACCATGAGGTCTTTACGAGCTGTGGTTTAATGGTTGCCTGCTACGGCCTAAGCTGGTCATCGATCCAGCATCGTGCTTGAGTAAAGCATTCATGTGACCTCATCCCGAAGCGAATATGACGGACTGCACGCCGAATCAAATCCAGCGGCAGCCGATGGAGACCGATAACCATGAAATGGGTGGCCTGGCTGGTTGGACTGTTTTTTTGGGCGACTGTACTGCCGGCGTATTCAGCCTCGGCTACGGGCGAGTGGCTCGTCGCCGACAAAAGTGCTCGCATCACGATCCACGCCTGTGGAAGCCGCCTTCGCGGCGTCATTGCCTGGGAGCGCGTGCACGGGCTTGATGACCAAAATCCGGACCCGGCGAAGCGCCATCGTCCAACCCTGGGGCTGCCGATCCTGATCGGTATGCAGTCTACAGGGCCCGATTCATGGGCTGGCCGCATCTACAACGCCGACAACGGGAAAACCTACGCCGCCAAAGTGAAATTAGTCTCGTCAAATGCCCTGCGGGTGGAGGGATGTGTGATGGGGTTTCTGTGCGGGGGCGAGACCTGGACGAAGGTCAGGGAGCACGCCGGAGACTGTCCGACGACCCCATCCCCGCCCTTGGCCGCAAAAGGGCAATAAGCGGTGCTTATAGACCGTAGGATCGATTGAGCGCAGGATCGGTTGAGCCAACCCGTCCTGCGGGCTCGGGGCAACCACAAGCGCCGGCTACGGCCTCGACCGAAAGCCCTCAAGCGCGTGGGCGAGAAAAATACCGGCGCTCACCACGCCAAACAGTGCCGTAACCGTCTCAATCATCGCTATCGTCCTTGAGGTGCCCAGCAAGGCGACGAAACGGCAATCAGGCATGCACAGTCAAAGGAAATCCTGTCACCATCTCGATTGAGCGAGAGAGTGATGATTTTCGGCAACAAAGCCGCGACGGAGATGGCAGATATTCGGCCAAATCGCCACTCGAAGGGCACATTTGGCGGAAGCCACCGATAGGTTTCCGGTCGGCCGACGCGACAGGCGCAGGGGACGGAGCATGTTCAGTTTTCGAGGAGGCGAAACCCATTCGCGCTCCGTGCTCAAGGCGATCAGCTGGCGGACCCTTGGTACGCTCGACACATTTGCGATCAGCTGGTTCATGACCGGCAAGCTGGCCATGGCGGGGTCAATCGCCGGACTGGAACTCGTCACCAAGATCGCCTGGTATTATCTCCATGAAAGGATCTGGGCTGCGGTGCCGTGGGGGCGCCCCACCTCGTAAGTCCTCATGGTGAGGAGGCGCTTCTTCAGCGCCGTCTCGAACCATAAGGCGCTTCAGCGCCGTCTCGAAACATAAGGCGCTTCAGCGCCGTCTCGAAACATGAGATGCGCGCGTTGCCTCTTCCTCGAGACGCGCGCCCGGACAGCGCAAGTGCGCTGCCGGGAAGGCGCGCACCTCACAGGATGAGGACTCTCAGCGCGGCGGTCGTAGCTCGCTGGCCACCCACCCCAGGGCGTCAGTCTTCATGGGATCTTCGGGAAAGGAAACTTTCTCGGTGCGATGACAGGTGCCGCACTCGAAAGTCCGCTCCTCAAAGCCGCGCTTGCCGGGAACGATTCGAGCCAATCCCATCCTGTGTTTGCACGCAGGACACATCGGCCGCTCGGAAAATGAAATGCTCATCACCCATACCCAAACCACCTGAACACTATGCCCGCCTGGAGATCCTTGACGCCTGGAGATCCTGGCAAAATCTTGCGACAAATTTTGCAGTTGGAACTTTGGAGAACAAGTAAGGGGTATCCACATTTTGCCTATCGTTGGTTCTGCGTAGAATACATGCCGTCATCATCTCACCAATCGCTCCGTTTGCCGGAACGCGAGGCATCGGCTCGTATCAGCCTTCATGCCGCGATTTGATTTCGATCAATCCTTGAATGGACGATTGACGGCGGTGGACCGCCGAGGCCGTCGATTTGCGAGCCTGGATGAAGCGTGCAGGCACGCCGCTTATCGTACACTCGCGCTGCTCGGGAAGAACATCCGTTCCGAGACCAACACTTTCGTCAGAGGCATCTGACGGCAAGCGCACCTTCTGTCTGGTCAGAGCAAAAGTGATCATCAAAAAATGCCAGGCGGCCGCGAAAAATTGAGCACGATCAATTTGCCATGCGCTCCAGCGGCTATCGTCGACAGAGCATTTGCCGAGCGAACCTGAGGGGGATCGTTCCGGTTTGTGTCAGGGGTCCGGCTTCTCCTCCCCGGACCCCGCTCTCAGCTTGATGGGCTTGGCCTGCACGGCCTTGCCCGCTCGAAAACCCCAGCCACCGCGGGCGCTTTGGCGAGCCCGCGACCGTTGCGCGTCACCTTCACTGGCCAAGACCGCCCATGACTAATTCTTGCTTGCGGTCCAGCGCCCGACACACCCGTCCGACTGCCGGAACGATCCGGAGCCGCTGCGGCCCGACAGGCGGCCGCTGCTGATGATGGTGACGCCGTTGGAATTGCCGACGGCGCTGGCTGCGCCACTCGGACTCACGGTGCCGCTGACGCCCTGGCCGATAATTCTGCCGCTGCTCACCACCACCGCCGTGGTGCTGCCGCCCGAGCAGGTGGTGCCGACCGCGACGACGACCCATGCGCCATCGAAGCCGCCTCCGCCACCGCCGCCGCCGCGTTTCGACGACGATCGGCGCGGCTCGTCGTCGGACCTGCTTCGCCGCGACGAGCGCTCGGGTGCTACAGACCGCGGCTCCGAGCGCGAGCCGGAAAGCGACTTTTCATCGTTGCCGATGCTGCCGCCGGCACTGCCGGACTGTGCCAGAGCGACGCTCGGGCCGAGCGCCAGGGCGAACAAAACGCAAAGCAGGGCGGAAAGCACGGCGGCCTTGGGCCGGGCACGAATAATTTTCTGCATGGCAATCAACTTCCAGATCAATGAGGGTTTTTGTTTCAACGCCCGGAGCCGTCGGCGCACACCGCGCCGATAATGCGGCAGGATTTCCCGGTCTTGCCGCACTCGTCAAGCGCAACGTCCTTTGCCCTTTGCACGCTGTCACGCTGGACCAGCGACCAGGATTTGCCCGAAATCGCGAAAGCGCCGCACCTCGTTCCATAGAAGCTCAGTTCGATCGGGCACTTTGACGCGCCGCAATTGGAACGCGCATCCTCGACAGCCGCTTTCCGCGAGGCGTGATTCCACGAAATTCCCCATTTATCGCTGTCGGGACCGTAGACGATCGATCCCCAGGGTTTCAGGTCATCGAGCCTTCTCAACCGGTTCAGGACCCCTTCGGTCGCCTCTCCGGTTGGCGCGATGCTGCTTTTCTCCTGGAATTTGCTGATGGCGAGCTTCATGCCGTTCTTGCTGTCCGGCGCCTCGGGGTCGAAGTTGTGTTCATAGAGCCGGTCGCTCAATTCCCGCAGCAGTGCACTATCCTTGATCGGCACCCTGTCGGGATCCGGGCGCAGCGTATCGCCCAATCTCGCTTCCTGCGACGGCGCAGGCGCCAGCACAGGCGAAACGGAAGTCGCAGGTGGAGCGAAATAGAACGTGCCGTCGATCGGCGATGACGATACCCATGGCTGCTGGGAGCCGCCGGTCGCCCGCTTCACCGCGAGGCCGACCTGGTTGAAGGTCTGGAAGATGTCGAGACCGGCCTGCCTGATCGTCGTTGCCAGTGCGCGCGTGTAGGGGCTGTGGCCGTCAGCACCGTCCTGGGCGACGCTGCCGGGCTGGGTCGCGTAGGAGATCAGCGTGCCTTCCGGGGCCCGCATCTGGGCGAGGCCGCCGTCCGCCGACCGAAGCCCGCGCGCGCCAAACGGATTGTTGCGGCAGGCGTCGAGGATGACCATGTTGAGCCGCGTGCCCGACCCCTGCATCTGGCGAAGCACGAGATTGATATCCACCATCTGAAAATCGACATCGGCCTCGCGCGTGGGGTTGGCATTGACCGGAACGAGATAGTTCGAGCCGCTCACCTGGACGCCGTGACCGGCGTAATAAAACAACGTGACGTCGGCGCCCTGAATTTGCCGACCGAAGTTCTGGACGGCGACGTCGAGCGCGGCCTTGTCGAGATCGAGTTGCGCGCCGCCTCCGATCAGCGTGAAACCGAGGCCGCTCAGCGTATCGGCCATCAGCACGGCATCGTTTTTCGGGTTATCGAGGCGCGCGATGTTCTGGTAGGCCGAGTTGCCCACCACAAGGGCAATCCGCTTCTCGGCCAATGCCGGCGCGCTGGCGCAGGACCACGCGAAAGCCGCCAAAATGACGATCCCGAGACAGCGCATCTGAACCCCCCTGCGATCGATCCCGGCATCGGATGATCGCCCCCGGCTAGTCTATCGCGGCCTTCCCGTTCGGAAAAGCGTCCGGTGACTTCACCGGGCAACGCAATTCCTGCACCGGGAGAAGCCCGTAGCAACTACTAAACCAGCCGTCATTCCGGGGCGCGCTCTTGCGCGAGCCCGGAATCCATAACACCGCAGGGAGTATGGATTCCGGGCCTGCGCCAAGTGGCGCATCCACGATGCGCAATTGCGCATCGGGGAATGACGACTGTCGTTTGATGGTTGCACCGGGCTCAAGGATTGCCGCGCTGCGAAACGGAAAAAGCCCGCCGAACACCGGCGGGATCGGTTTAGTTCTGCTCCGGTGGAACCGGCAGCCACCGCCGTGATTATCTTTGTAACAATTCAGGAGGCTATCATGTCCCACTGGCGAGACGGCACGCCCAGGGCCGATGCGATGCGTGGCACCGGTGAAGACGAGGTGGCCTATGTGGCAGGCTGGACCATCAGCGGCCTGGCGACACTGGGCACCATCCTCGTCGTCTGGATTTTCGCGGTTTGAGTCCCTTAACTGAGCCCGCCATTTAAACCAATACTTCGCGAACGGGATTCGGATACGACCTTTCGCACCATCAACTTTGCACTTGTGCAAGCCACAGCATTTGAAGAGCGGCGGGGCCCTGCCCCATACCCTGCTTCTTCAGAGCCGCAACGTTCCCGCATATCGTCAAAAGCCGTGCCAATCTCCCGGTTGGCGCGACCCGAATAGTTCGATATGTGTGCAAGAAGGCCCACCTATCAATCAGGAGATGCGCGTCGTGGTCATTTGCGGCGTTGACTGATGAGGATGGATATTTCTGAAAGGGAACGATGTGGCCGTTGGTAAGAAGGTTGCCTTGCGCGGCAAGAATGCTCCGGCGAGCCGGACGCGCGCCGACGGCAACGTCACGGAAACCACATACCGGCGACTTCACGACCTGATCGAATCCCGGCAGCTTCCTCCCGGCGAGGTCATCGAGGAGCGCCGCCTCGCGCTTCGCCTGAAAGTCTCGAGGACGCCGCTGCGCGCGGGCATCAGCCGATTGCTGGGAGAAGGCAAGCTCGAGCAACTTTCCAACGGCTCCGTGGTGGTCCGCAATATCGGCATGGCGGAGTTGCTCGAACTCATCCATCTCCGCCTGCTCCTGGAAAGCGAAGCCGCTTCGCTGGCCGCAACCCGCATCGGTATCGAAGTGCTGCGGCCGATCAAATCCAGGCTCGAAAACATCATGGCGACCGCCGCGGTCAGCAAAACCCTGCACTGGACCCTGGATGATGAAATCCACGACCAGATCGCAAGCCATTGCGGCAACCGTTCGCTCGAAAGGCTGATCGGCGAAACCCGCCGGAAAATCAGGATGTGCAATGTGGAACGGCGGCCGGAGCGTCTGCTGCCGGCCAGCCGCGAACATCTGGCCATTGTCGAGGCCATCATCAACCGCGATTCGCATGCCGCGCGCCATGCCATGATCCAGCATCTGACTAACGTCCGTCAGGGCATCCTGGAAGGTTTTGGAGTTTTCCTGCCGGAAAGCCACGTCTGACTAAAGGCGAGCGCGGTCATGGCGAATGGGTCGCGTAACCCCTCACCCCCACCCCCAATGGGAGAGGAAGTACACGTCCGTCGCCGTGGCTGCGAAACGAAACCCATCAATCACATACGATGTCGTGATGGGGATCGCTTCGCTCAACCCATCCTTGGGGTGCGTTTGGAAATCGGTCACCGACCTCTCGTCCGTCATGGCCGGGCTTATCCCGGCCATCCACGTCTTACCGCGCTCGTGACAGAGAAGACGTGGATGCCCGGGACAAGCCCGGGCAGGACGAACTTATATGCGGTCACTGAGCCGTCCAGCGCGGAACGCCCTGGATCGAAAAGCCGGCTGTCGTTTTATGGTTGCTACGAGATCTGATTCCAGCACAGTGCCTCAATTACATTCGCTGAAAGCCCAAATTTAACGCAGCGGTCCGCTGCTCAGCGCTTGACGGGAAGACATCCGCAGGCTTCATTGGTATACCAATGGGATACGCCGCGCGGCGGTGTGGCCGGCGGTCTCGTGAGATCAGGCACATGAAATTCGGCAATCGTTGATGTCAGTGACAGAAGTCCGATCCTACACGGTTCAGCTCGAGCCTCTGGAGCCTGAGCCTTTTGCAGCGTTCGGCGACGTGGCCGCGCGACCGACCGGGTTGCGCCGCCGCCATCTTCCGACCTCGCTCGACTGTGCCGAAGATGCGAAGATCTCGCTGTGGATCAGCAGCGCGGCCGCAACCGGAAGTCTGCCGCTGCGATTGACGGTGCTCGAACGTCATCCCTATTCCGCCCAGACATTCATCCCGCTCGATGCCGGCAGATATCTGGTCATCGTCTGCGAAGCCGATCCGGAGGGGCGCCCTGACTTGCGTGCATTGCGGGCTTTCCTCGCCGGCTCGCATCAGTCCGTGACTTTCGCCAGGAATGTCTGGCACCATCCCATGACGGTGCTCGAGAAGGGCTTGGAGTTCGCCGTCGCCATGGGCATGACCGGACGCGGGGACGACGACGTGTTCCAAAACCTCGACGCCGACGTGACTGTCGTCATGGCGCAGGCTGCGTCGTAGAGGGATCGCACAGATGACATCGCACCATGATCATCTCGAACGTGATTTTGTCGGCTACGGCCGCAACCCTCCGCATCCGAAATGGCCGGGCGCGGCACGGATCGCGCTCAATTTCTGCATCAACTATGAAGAAGGATCCGAGCCGTCGTTTGCGGACGGCGACGGCTTCAGCGAAGCCGCCCTGACCGAGGGCGGCGCCGGCGGCTTCGAGGGGCGCGACCTTGCCGCCGAATCGATGTTCGAATACGGCAGCCGCATCGGCTTCTGGCGCATTCTGCGGATGCTCGCGGAGCGCGACATGACCGCGACCGTGATGGGATGCGCATTGGCGCTGGAGCGCAACAGCGAAGCCTGTTCAGCCATCAGGGAGCACGGATACGACGTTTGCGCGCATGGCTGGCGATGGGAGCGACACCAGCTTCTGGGTGAGGACGAGGAACGCGAACGAATCCGCAAGACCATCGAAAGCCTCAAGCGCACCGTCGGCGAGCGGCCGCTCGGCTGGTACTGCCGTTATGGACCGAGCGTCAACACGCGGCGTCTGGTGGTCGAAGAAGGCGGGTTCCTCTACGATTCCGACGCCTATAATGACGAGTTGCCATACTGGACCAGGGTTCTCGGGCGGCCGCATCTCATCGTGCCCTACGGCCTGGCCAACAACGATGCAAAATTCAGCCGCGGCGCCATGGCCACCGCAAACGACCTTTATGAATATCTGCGCGACGCATTCGACCTGCTGTACACTGAGGGCGCCACCGCTCCGAAAATGATGTCGGTGGGGCTGCACACCAGGATCGCAGGCCACCCGGGCCGCGCGGCCGGACTGCAGCGATTCCTGGATCATGTCGCAAAACACCCATCGGTGTGGATCTGCCGGCGCGGCGACATCGCACGTCACTGGCATTCCACCCATCCCCCAGCAGTTTGAGCCACGATGCAACTTCCACACGATCCGAGAGGACAAGAAAAATGAGACGCACACCCGCGCATTTGATTTTCGCGCTGCTGCTGTCGGCGGCCGGTATCCCCGGCGCCGGAATCGCCAACGCTCAGGAAGCGGACCACCCGTCGGACAAGCCGCTGATTGTCGCTTCCGACTTTGGCGTAGCCCCCTGGATGGTCCGCGGCGCCAATGGCCCGGAGGGGTTCGGCGCGGATCTCATCAATGAGATCGGCAAGGAACTCGGGCGGCCGAAAGTCGAAATCGTGGATATCAATTTTTCCGGGCTGTTCGCGGCCCTGTTTGCCAAACGGGCTGAATTCCTGGTCAACCCGCTGAATCTGACGGCGGAGCGCGCCGATAAAATGCTCTATACCGAGCCGCTGTTTTCCACCGGCAACGGCTTTCTGGTCCGGGCCGGCGAGGAGATGAAGGGTCTGGAAGACCTGAAGGGCAAGTCGGTTGCCGTGAACAGGGGCACGTCACCCGCCGTGCCTTCTCCGCGCTCAACGAAATTCCGACCACCGTGTACGCGGCAAGCCAGAACAAGGCGATCAAGGTCGGCTTCAAGGACTTTACCGGCCGCAACTTCGCTTACGCCTTCCGACTCGAAGACGCCGAATATCGCAACAAGGTCGAAGCGGTGATCGAATGCATGAAGCTCGACGGACGGCTGCGCAAGCTGCACGAGAAATGGTACGGCGCGGCGCCGGACGCAGGCTCCGCCATCGACACGGTCTATTTCGGCTACGGCCCTCCGGGCTTCAAGGGTTTTGAGCCCACCGCGCACGTGCCGAAGTGCAAGTGACGTTCAGGCGCTCATGACAAGCTGGCCGGATCGGTGCAAACCGATCCGGCCGCGCGGCAACGGAGACCAGATGGACCGCATCGTCGAGTATTATTTCAACGCCAAAATTCTCGCGATCGCCCTTCCGGACGTGCTCGTGGGATTCCGCATCACCGTCATTGTCTCGCTTCTGATCATCGCGTTCGGCACGCTGTTTGGACTTTCGCTGGCGCTGATACGGTGCGCAAACCTGCGCCCGCTGAATATCATCATCACCGCCTATGTCGATGTGCTGCGCACGTTGCCGCAACTGGTCGTCATCGTCTTTTTCTACTTTGGCCTGCCTTACCTTGGCCTGACCATGTCGCCCTTTGTCACCACCGTGCTGGCGCTGGGCATGGTGCTGTCAGCGTTCTGCACCGAGATTTTCTGGTCCGCGATCATGGCGTTGCCGCGCGGGCAATGGGACGCAGCCAGTGCGCTTGGGTTCAGCCGGGTCCGCACGCTGCTGACCATCATCCTTCCGCAGGCCGTCCGGCTTGCGGTCCCGCTACTGACCAATCGGGCGATTTCAATCAGCAAGGGAACGGCGCTCGGCACCGCCGTCTCGCTGCCGGAAACGCTGGGCCAGGCGCAAAGCGTCATGGCAATCGTTGCCAACCCCTCGCCGCTGACGCTCGCCGCAGCCTTCTACATCACGTTCTTTCTGCCGCTGGTCGTCGCCAGCCGATGGATTGAATACCGATACAGCCACGGCCGTTGAGTCCGGATCATGGAACTCCTGCTCGAAAATTTCGCCAACATCGATTCGCTGCTCCGGATCTACCCGCTGCTGCTGCAGGGGTTGATCTATACCGTCTGGCTGTCGGTCGTGGCCTTGCCGCTTGGAATCCTGCTCGGTCTTTCGATCGCTGTGCTCTACAGCTTCAAGCACCGATGGGTGAACGTCGCGCTTCTGGTCTATATCGATCTGTTCAGGTCGTTTCCGGTCGTTGTCCTGCTCATCCTGATTTTCTATGGCCTGCCCTTCCTTGGGCTGACGCTGGGCGGTTTCACCGCGGCGGTGCTCGCCATCGTCCTCAACAATTCCGGCTACTTCGGCGAGATCTTTCGCGCCGGCATTCTGTCTGTCCCACAGGGCCAGAGCGACGCGGCGCGGGCGCTGGGCTTCAAGCCGCTTCATCTGGTTTTCCATATTGTTCTTCCCCAGGCCATTCGAAACGTGATGGCTCCGCTTGCGAGCAATTCCCTGGAACTGGTCAAGACCACCCCCATCGCGGCGCTGGTTGCACTTCCGGAATTGCTGAGATCGGCGCGCGTTGCCCAGGAACAAACCTACAATCCGACGCCGCTGATGGCAGCCGCGGTCATCTTCTTCGTCATGCTCTATCCGTTCGCGCGCTGGGTCGCGCGCCTGGAGCGGCAAGCGCTCAAGGCCAGATGAACGATGACGACACTCATTACCGGCGGAAGCGGCTTCATCGGCCTTTCGATTGCAGAACGGCTGATTGCCGACGGCGAAAAAATCGTTCTGTTCGATTTGTCCGCGCCGGTCGCCAACATCCTTTCGCGCCCGGAGCTCGCCGGCGCCACCCTGATCACGGGAGATGTCAGGCACCCGGGCGACACCGATCGTGCGCTTGCCGCGGAAACCATCGACCGCGTGATCCACACCGCCGCCATGACCCCCAATCAGCAGCGCGAGCGGGACGAACCAGGCAAGATCGTCGAGGTCAACATCGTTGGAACGGTCAATCTTCTGGAACGTGCCGCATTGAGGCCGGCCATCAAGCGTATCGTCGTTCTGAGTTCGGTCGCGGTCTACGGCTTTTCACAGCCGGCCGCTTCAGGCCTGTTCGAGGAAGATCTATCGCCTCCGGCGCCGGCCTCGCTCTATGGAATCACCAAGCTTGCCGCCGAGCAATCGGCACTCCGCATCGGACAGCTTCGCGAGATCGATGTCCGCATCGCGCGGCTGGGCCCGGTCTATGGGACATGGGAAAACGCCAGTGCAGCGCGCGATGCGCTGAGCCCTCACCATCAAATCCTGAGCATGGCGCTCGGAGGCCGCGAGGTTCTGCTGCCGCGGCCGATGACGGCGGACTGGATTTTTTCGCGCGATGCGGCGGAGGGGATTGCAAAGCTGTGCAACGCAGCAACGCTGCATCATGACATCTACCATGTGAGCGGCGGTACATTGACCGACCTGACGCAATGGTGCGGCATTGTCTCCAAACTTGTTCCGGGTTTTCGCTGGAAACTTGTCGACCCGGATCAGCAAGGCAATGTCATTTACGCGCTGCCGAAAGATCGCGCGCCGCTCAACATTGCCAGGCTGAACGGCGATACCGGGTTTCGACCATCGCGCAGTCTGGAAACCGCCGCGCGCGAATATCTTGGTTGGATTCAGGGTGACCCGCGCGCGGCGGCAGCGCCCGAGCCGAAGGCAGGAAAGAACCGATGACGAAACGTCTTGCAGGAAAATCGATCCTGATCACCGGCGCATCGTCCGGCATCGGCCGGGCCATCGCACGCCGTTTCGCGGCCGAGGGCGCACGACTGGTTCTCGCGGACATCACCCACGAAGTCCGGGAAGGTGGCGTTCCTACAACAGAACTGCTGCGCGCAGAGGGTCACGACGTCGAATTCATCCGGATCGACGTCGCAACGGAAGAGGACGCGGCCCGCTCCGTCGATGTCGCGGTCGGCCGGTTCGGCCGCCTCGATGTGCTGGTCAACGACGCCGCGATCGGCGTCGGAAAGAGACTGACCGATACCAGCCTCGAAGAATGGAACCGGGCGCTCGCGGTCAACCTGACCGGCGTTTTCCTGATGTCCCGCGCAGCCGTGGTCCAGATGCTCAAGCAGGACATCCGCAACGAAGCGCGCGGACGCATCGTCAACATCTCGTCCCAGCACGGCATGATCGCCTGCCCGGAGGATATCGCCTACGGAACGTCAAAGTCCGGTGTCGTCTACATGACGCGCCAGATCGCCGCCGATTACGCCAAGGACTTCATCATTTGCAATGCGGTAGCGCCGGGCAAGATCCTGACCGGAAAAACCGGCAGAGCGACGGAGCCGCGCTGGATGGACTATTCGCTGGAAAGAACGCCGATGCCCCGGCTCGGGACGCCCGACGACGTCGCCAATGCGGCGCTGTTCCTTGCTTCCGACGAGGCGACTTTTATCACCGGCGAGAATATCCTCGTCGACGGAGGCTGGATGGCGGCATGACGGAGCATTTAGAGGCAATAGCACCCGGGCTGCCACCGGAACCCGCATTGCCGGTCATTGACATGACCGGCGTAAGCAAGTGGTACGGCGAGGTTCAGGTTCTCAAGGACATCAATTTCGCTGTCGCGCGCGGCGAGCGCGTGGTGATCTGTGGGCCCTCCGGGTCCGGAAAATCGACGCTGATCCGCTGCATCAACCGGCTCGAAGAGCATCGCGACGGCCGGATTGTCGTCAACGGCGTGGAACTCGATCACACCACCAGGAACGTCGACATCGTTCGCCGCGACGTCGGCATGGTTTTTCAGCAGTTCAATCTGTTTCCTCATCTGACCGTGCTGCAGAATCTCACCATCGCGCCGATCAAGATCCGCGGCGCGACAAAGCAGGAAGCCGAGGCGACCGCCCGCACTTTTCTTTCCCGGGTAAGAATCGCGGAACAGGCCGACAAATATCCAAGCCAGCTTTCCGGCGGCCAGCAACAGCGTGTCGCCATCGCGCGGGCGCTATGCATGAAACCGAAAATCATGCTGTTCGACGAGCCCACCTCGGCTCTGGATCCGGAGATGATCCAGGAAGTTCTCGACGTCATGGTCGGGCTGGCCCGCGAGGGAATGACGATGGTCTGCGTGACCCATGAGATGGGATTTGCCCGGACAGTCGCGGACCGCGTGGTGTTCATGGACGCCGGAAAGATCGTCGAGGAAGGCGCGCCCGAGGACTTCTTCTCCAATCCGAAGAACGACCGTACACGGGCCTTCCTGAAGCAGATCATGCATCGGTAGCGATCGCTTCCGGAGTCTGTGAAGAATACTGACCTCATCCTAAAGGAGCTTGCGAAGCAAGCGTCTCGAAGGATGGACGCAACGCATGGACTCGCGGCCATCCTTCGAGACGCGCGACCGGACAGCGCAAGTGCGCGTCCGGACAGCGCAAGTGTGCTGCCGGGAAGACGCGCTCCTCAGAATCGCGATTGCGCTCCAGGTTTTTGTTTTGTCGCGTTTTCTGCACGCGAACCGGTATCCACTTCGTTTGAAAACGCTCTCGGTCAATACGAGGCCGCTTTTCGCGGTATGCCGGCGCGAAGGGGACCGGGGCAGCGTCTCGCACTGCGAGGTCGCGCTCTCAGACATCGTGCGTTTACAGCCCCGCCCTTCGCGCGGCACGCCGCGCCAGCCCTGACCAGTCGGCATCTCCATCGCCTTGGGCAACGGCCTCGATGAATGATCTCGGACCAGGCTCGCGACCGGCATCGGCACGGTCCTGGCGTCGGCTGCCGCAAGCGCCAGGCGCATGTCCTTCAACCCAAGCGACATCTTAAAGCCATCCGCGGGAATCCTCCCCTCAGCGATGATGGCCCCATAGGTTCGATAGGCTGGCGCTGAAAACAGCGTGCTTGTCAAAATATTGAGATAGCGGTGCGGGTCGATGCCGGATTTTCGCACGAGCGCGAATGCCTCTCCCAGACTCTCCAGCACCGACGCGATCAGGAAATTGCCAGAGAGCTTCACCAGATTTGCCTCGGAGGGTCTGGCGCCGATCACGAAGGTCTGCTGACCCATGGCATCAAACAGCGGCTGGCAATGGGCAAGCGTCGCGTCGGCGCCTGCCGCGATGATGAAAAGCTTGGCTGCGACGGCAGCCCCCGGCCGTCCGAACACCGGCGCGGCGACGTAACCGTGGCCGGCTTTCCCATGCGCCTCGGCCAGGCGGTCGGACAGCGCGACGCTGATCGTGCTCATGGAAATGTGGATGGCGTTTCGGCGAAGCGCGTCAAGCGCGCCACCGTCACTGAAAACAACGTCCTCAACCGCCGTGTCATCGCTCAGCATCGTGATGAGAACATCACCGCGGCACGCATCGGCGACCCGGTCGGCGACTTGTGCGCCCTCGCGCGCCAAAGCTTCCGCCTTGCCGCGCGTGCGGTTGTAGACGGTGACGCGATGGCCAGCCTTCATCAGGTTCAGCGCCATTGGCGCACCCATGTGGCCGAGTCCGATGAAACCCACGTCCATCGCTTGATCCTTTTAGCGGAGATCGTAGCACTTGGCAGGCAATCACCATCGCGCGGCGATTGATCGCCGCCTTGATAGCCATCAATTTGCTGATGTTTTTGTCTTTGCGGCCGGGCCGCAGAAGAATTGGCCGTTTCTCGTCATTGCGAGGAGCGAAGCGACGAAGCAATCCAGTCTCCACTTCGCCGCTTTCTGGATTGCTTCGCTGCGCTCGCAATGACGCTCTCAGTCCCCTCAGTTCATTGATCGCTTTCTCGGTCAGACTCTTAGGTGCGAATCCTTGCATCTATCAGCGCGCCTTAGCTCACCACGATCGTCTTGATATTGACGAACTCCTTGATGCCGTAGTGTGAAAGCTCCCGTCCATAACCACTTTCCTTCACGCCGCCGAAGGGAAGTCGCGGATCGGAGCGGACGTTATCGTTTACGAACACACAACCACTCTCGATCTCGGTGGCGACGTGCTCACCTCGTGCGATATCGCGCGTGATGACGCCACCGTCTAACCCGAAGATCGAATCGTTGGCCGTCGCGATCGCGGCATCCTCGCCGTCGATCCGGATAACTGAAGCCACCGGGCCAAACAATTCTTCTTCGTAGGCGGGCATGCCCTTCATTACATTTGTAAGGACGGTTGGCGGATAATAGGCTCCGGGACCGTTCGGTATAGCGCCGCCGAGCAGGCAGCGCGCACCCTTTGCG
>WNFI01676770.1_pt1 | contig 21863 bp, 19 predicted proteins | sample 5400471 | NCBI WGS metagenome assembly WNFI01 (sample SAMN13153348, study PRJNA577476) | soil metagenome | isolation source: 100 cm saprolite on Douglas fir-dominated hillslope | place: USA:California | collected 2013-09-17
GAACGCGAGAATCGCCAGCGTATAGAGCATGTAGAGCGTCAATCCGCCGACGGCCAGCAGACCGGAGAACCGGTAATAACCGACCATGATGACGATGACGATGATGATCGCGATGAGTCCCGCACGCTTGGCCTGCGCGATCGAATCCTCACCGAGGGTCGGACCGATCGTTTGCTGCTGAGCGATGCGCAGCGGCACCGGAAGCGCTCCGGCCTGCAATACGAGCGCGAGGTCTTGCGCAGCCGTCAGATCCTTTCCGCCCATCGTGATCTGGCCTCGTGTTCCGATCGCGCCCTGAATGACCGGCGGCTGGCCCATCACCAATCCATCGAGGACAATCGCCATGAAGTCACCGATGTGCTTTCCGGTCTCACGACGGAAGACACGGCCGCCCTCGTTGTTCAGTTCAAACTCGACGATCGTACCGTCGGTCGGCGACGTGTTTGGGCGAGCCTTCGTCAAATCGGCGCCGGTGATGATCGGCTTGGCGTCGGTGACGTAGAAGGCGCGGTAGAACTGACCGCCGATGGGCTCCGAGTCGCGGCCGAAGACGATCCGCTTTCCCGGGGGCAGCGCCGCCTTGACCGCCGAATCGGCGAGATAGGTCTTCACCGCATCGAACTTCTTCATCTCGACGTAGTACTCACCCGGAACACGGCCGGCGCGCACGAGCGACGAGAGGGCGCCACCCGGCTGGAGCTTGAGTGCGTCGAGCGTCGCGCTGTCTTTCTTCGCATCAGCCGTCTTGGCCGAGTCGCGCTTCGCCGCGTCGGTCTTGCCGAGCAAGCCCTCGAGCCCGGTGAGCGATTTGGCGGGCGCAGTGTCGCCATTCACGCTAACCGTGGCGCCGGAAAGCCCGCGTTGCTTGATGACCTGATCGAGACGGGGGAGTACCTTTTCGAGCGCGCCGCTCTTGTCGGTGATCAGGAACTCGAGGTACGCCTGCTCCTCGACCATCTGACGCGCGCGCGTCGGGTCTTCGATGCCCGGAATCTGGACGACGATTCGGTCGGCGCCAACGGTCTGGACCACCGCCTCCGAGACGCCGATGCCATCGATGCGCGTGCGAACCGTTTTCACCGCGCGAGCGTACGCGTCCTTCTTGTCGGCCACCGCGATCCGCTGCCTCGAGTCGTCGATCTCGAGCGCGAAGTAGGTGCCGCCCTGCAGGTCGAGGCCCTTCTGAAGTGGAGCCGGAAGGAGGTTAGGGCTTGGAGAGCCTATAACCTTAGTCCGGCCTTAAGCTTGGGTCAACGCAAGTCGGGCCGAAGTGGCGTCCCGAGAGAGCTGTTCGGTCAGCTCCTGCACGCCGGCGAACCGCACGGTGTCGCGCAGCCGGGCAACGAACTGGACCGAAACGTTGTCGCCGTACCAATCGCCCGACGCATCGAAGAGATGGATCTCGGGGATCCGCTCGGCCTCACCAAAGGTCGGTCGGCCGCCAAGGTTCATCATCCCGCCAAACGAACCTTTGGAGGACCTAACCTGTACAGCGTACACGCCGTCGGGCGGTAGCAGCTTTTCCCTCGGCACCTCAAGATTGATGGTTGGCACCCCGATGCTCCGGCCCCGGCTGCTTCCAGGAACGACCACCCCGTGGAGCGAGTAGCGGCGTCCGAGCATCGCACGCGCAACGTCGAGCTCTCCGTATGCGACTGCACGGCGAATGGCCGTCGATGAAATCGCCGTTCCGCGGAGGTCGTTCCTGGCCGGGATGACGTGCACTTCGAAACCGAGCCGGGTGCCGAGCGATCGAAGAACCGAAATGTCACCCTGCCTGCCCCGACCGAGCCCGTGATCGTATCCGACGACCAGTTCCCGCATCGCATAACGATCGACGAGAAGGCGAACAAACTGCTCCGGACTGAGCGCCGCGAGCATCGAGGAAAAAGGAATCACGACGGCGTGACGGGGAGCCATCGGGCCGGCCAATTCGATGAGTCGTTCGACCCCGGGCGTTAACAGTCGCGGCGCCGCCGCCGGATTCACGACAGCGAGCGGATGCGGCGTGAAGGTCACTACAACGCCCGGGAGTCCGGTGCGCCCCGCGCATGAATTCAAATGGGCGAGGACGTCGCGGTGGCCGATGTGCACGCCGTCGAAGGTTCCAACGGTCAAGACGGATCCGCTCGAGAGATCCGGAAAGCCCGGCGCACTCATTGAGTAAAAACCGTCGTGGGCTGCCACGAATCGCCGGCTCGAACGGCGATCGCAGCAAGCTTTCCACTGTCGGCGAGGAGCGCTGCGCGATCCCCGGCTACGGTGGCGCCCACCGGGTTGCCGTGCGTGACGCGCGCGAGCTCGTCGATCGAGAGAGATTGCGTGGGCATCGACCCGATCGCGGAGCGCATCTCCAGCACCGCATAGCGGTGCTCGCGCAGGCCGTCGAGCGAACAGGCATTGGAGACCGAGAAGGGACCGCTGGATACGCGACGAAGGGCAGTCACGTGAGCAGCGCTCCCCGAGGCCCGGCCAAGGTCACGGGCCAGCGAGCGGATGTAGGTTCCGCCGCTGCATTCGATGCGCGCTGAAATGGACCATTCGTCACGCGCGGCAATGGTCCAACGGTGAACGACGATCGGCGATGCGACGAGATCGAGCGGTCGGCCCCTCCGTGCCGCGGCATAGGCGCGGACACCTCCGGATTGCTTCGCCGAATAGTCGGGGGGAATCTGCTCAATGGGCCCGGTAAGCGATGCTATCGCGACGTCGACCAAATGCCGCGGCGGCGGCGGCACTTCGCGGACCACGGTGCCGGTCGCGTCGTCAGTATCGGTTTCGGCGCCGAACCGGAAAGTCGCCTCGTACACCTTTGGCTCTCCGTCGACGAATTGGGCCAGCCGTGTCGCTTGACCGACGAGGAGCACGAGCAACCCGGTCGCGAAGGGGTCAAGGGTTCCTGTGTGGCCGATGCGACGCGTAGCCATCACCCCTCGGGCGATCGCGACCATGTCATGCGAGGTGAAACCGGGCGGCTTGTCGACCAGCAGAACGCCGTCAGGCGCCAGGCTCTCCGTCGGGCTCAGATCGACCCTCCTTGATCTGCGAGAGAAGCGTTTCGATGCGCGCCGCCCGGGCCACACTCTCGTCGTGTCGGAACAGGACTTCCGGCGCCGCGCGTAGGCCGAGGGACTTTCCGAGCCGCGACCGTAAGTGCCCGGCAAGGCTGTCGAGCCCTTCAAACGTCGTCGCCCGATCAGCGTCCGAGCCCAGCACACTGACAAAAACCTTAGCCGTGCGAAGGTCGCGGGTGACCTCGACGGCGGTCACCGTGACGAGGCCGACAATGCGCGGATCCTTCGCGCGATCGGTGAGAAAGCTGGCGACTTCTTCGCGAATCGCTTCAGCGAGCCGGTCGGGACGACGATTCTCTGCCATGAGGGTTTACTGCGGCCGCGCACGCCAACAGGCGCGCACGGTCACAATCAGGTCGTCGCCGCGCCGAGCGTCCGCGCAAACTCTTCGGTGCGGTAACACTCGATCACATCGCCGACCTTGAGATCGTTGTAATTGTCGACGCCGATACCGCACTCGAATCCTTCGCGGACTTCCTTCACATCGTCCTTGAAGCGCTTGAGGGAGTTCAACGTGCCGTCATACACCTCAACGCCTTCGCGGATGATGCGAACGCGGCCCTGCCGATTGATCACGCCGCTGCGCACCATGCAGCCGGCGATCGTCCCGATGCGCGAGATCTTGAACACCTCTCGCACTTCGGCTTCGCCGAAGATGATCTCACGCTCCTCGGGCCGGAGCATGCCCTCCATAGCGAGGCGAACGTCGGCAACCGCCTCGTAGATGATACGATAGAGCTTGATCTCGACGCCCTCGCGCTCCGCGGCGCTGCGCGCGTTGTTATCGGGACGAACATGGAATCCGATGATGATCGCGCCAGACGCCTTCGCCAACAGGATATCGCTCTCGGTGATTGCACCGACTCCGCGATGGACGATCTCGACTTTCACCTCGGCGCCCGATAGCTGAACGAGTGCGTCGGCGAGCGCTTCGGCCGGACCGCCCTGATCGGCCTTGATGAGGAGCTGGAGGATTCGGGCGCCGCCGGCTGCCGATTGCGACATGAAGTCCTCGAGCGTCGCGCCGGCGCGGCTGCCGCGACGGCTCTTCGCCTCGCGATCGAGCCGCTGGCGCCGTTGGGCGATGTCCCGGGCGCCGGAGGCGTCGTCGACAACGAGCATCTGGTCGCCGGCCATTGGTACGCCTTCCATGCCGAGCACCTGGACCGGCATCGCCGGTCCGGCCGACTTCACCGGCTTTCCCCGCTCGTCGAGCAGCGCGCGGACGCGGCCGGAGAACATGCCGCAGATGATGTTGTCACCGACCTTCAGCGTTCCGCTCTGCACGAGCACGGTGGCAACCGACCCCTTGCCCGGATCGAGCTGCGCTTCGATGACAGTCCCCACCGCTGGGCGGTCGGGATTGGCGCGCAGGTCGAGCTGCTCCGCCTGAAGAAGGATCGACTCGAGTAACTGCGGGATGCCCGTGCCCTTCTTTGCGGAGATCTCGGCGGAGAGAATCTGTCCGCCGAATTCCTCGAGAACGACATCGTGCGAGAGCAGCTCCTGCTTGACCTTGCCCGGATTCGCCTGGGGCAAGTCGATTTTGTTGACGGCGACGATGATCGGCACTCCCGCGTTTTTTGCGTGCGAGATGGCCTCGATCGTCTGGGGCATCACGGAATCGTCGGCGGCGACGACAAGCACGACGATGTCGGTCACTTGCGCGCCGCGGGCGCGCATGGCGGTGAAGGCCTCGTGGCCTGGAGTATCCAGGAACGTGATCCGCTTGCCCGGGGCGACCTCGACGTTGTACGCGCCGATGTGTTGGGTGATGCCGCCGGCCTCGCCGGCGACGACGTTCGCTTTTCTGATGTAATCGAGGAGAGACGTTTTTCCGTGGTCGACGTGACCCATGATGGTCACGATCGGCGGACGGTGGACGAGTTGCTCCTCGGTATCGGCGGTGGTTGTCGTGAGCGATTCGGCCTGATACTCGTCTTCACGCACGGCCTGGAAACCAAACTCGCCCGCGATCAATTCGATCTGGTCGAAGTCGAGACGCAGGTTGATCGTGACCATCAACCCGAGATTCTTGAACGCGAAGGCGACGATCTCGGTCGCGGGAACCTTGATGATCTGCGCCAACTCGCTGACCGTGATGAACTCGTTGACGCGGACAAGCTTCTTCTCGCGCTCGGCCTCCGCCATTCGCGCCGCCTCGAGCTCGTCGCGCGTGCCGCGACGAAGGTCGCTGCCGGTGCGCCGTCCAGCTGGTGCGCCGCGCATCGCTGCCATCGTGCGCGAGATGTTCGCGTCGACCGCCTCTTGATCGACCGCACCTCGCTTGCCTTTCTTGCGACGACCGCGATCTGCGGTCGCCGGAGCGCTCTGGGGTTTCTTGTCCTCGCGGCGCGGGGCAGCAGGAACGCCGCCCCCCGGCGCAGCCGACGCGATCGGACGCGGAGGGCCGAAGGATCCCGTCGTCGATGAGCCAGCACGGGGTCGCGGCGCACCAGGTGTGACCGGACGAGGACGTTGACGGCCCGGAGCGGACGATGTTTGCGACGACGCGACACTTGGCTCAGAACCCCGATGGTCGCCACCAGCGCCGCGAATCTCCTGGGCCTCGCTCTCTTCCGCTTCTTGTCCGGCCAGCTCCAGCTCGCGCGCGGTCGCGATCGCGGCATCGCGTTCCTGAACTTGGCGTGCCGCGTCAGCGGCATCGGCCACTTCTTGAGCCTCGCGAGCCGCATCGGCGGCGGCGACTTCATCCGCCGCGGCCTTTTCTGCGGCCGCCGCTTGAACGTCCGCCGCCTTTCGGCGACGGCGAACCGGATCGGCGTCCGGCGCGGGCGGCGGCGGCGGTGGCTCGACCGGCGCTTTGGCGGCTTTCGCCGGCGCGCGGCGCTTCTTCGTCGCCGTTGCCGGCGCCGCCTGCTTTGTCGCTCGCGTGCGCTTCTCCCGCTCCCAGCGCGCACGTGCACGCGCGACCTGGTCGTCCGTCAACTGGCTACTGTGACCGCGCACAGGGACGTCCATCTGGCGAAGCATTGAAATCACTTCGTCGGTGGTCACCCCAAACTCTCCGGCCATATCGGTCACGCTGATCTTGCTCAAACACCCTCCTCAGGCGCTGGGTCAGAGCCCAAACGCGTCAAAGCCCGAATCCCTCTCGCGAGGTCGCGATCCAGGACGCCGATCGCGACTGCCTGATCGCGACCGGCGACGGCACCGAGCGCGGCGGCCGAGGGCACTTCGATGAAGTTAATGTGCCGCGCCCGAAGCAGAGGGAGCAGCTTGTCCAATGAATTCTGCGATGCATCCGACGCGACGACGGCGAACGCCAGCTTCCCGGTACGAGCGGATTCCTTGACGCGCTCGACCCCGATGACCGCGCCCCGACCGCGAATACCCAGGCCTAGAAGCCGGAGAATTCTGTCGACAGGAACCGGGTCATCACGACGCGGTCGGGGATCCGGCATCCGCTCCGCCCGTGACACCGTCAGCTCCGCCGTCCTCAGTCGTCAACTCATCGACGATCGCGATGATACGGTCCGCTTCGCCCGGCGTAATTCCAGCGAGCTTGAGGTAGTCGTCCCGTTCGAGATCGATAATGTCGTTGAGCGTCTTGTAGCCCGCCTCCTCGAGTATCGCGACGGTCGCCGCCGGGATACCCTCAATGTTGCCGAGTCTGACGTCGGCTTCGACGTCGCGCTCCTCGGGCAGCGGCGCGAAGATTTGCCCTTCGCCACCTCGCTCGAGCCACTCGCGACTCGAATAGAGATCGATCTTCCACCCCGTGAGCTCCGACGCGAGGCGAACGTTCTGACCGTTCCGGCCGATGGCGAGCGACAGCTGGTCTTCGTCGACAACGGCCTGGACGGTCTTCGACGCCGGATCGCTGAATACGCGCGCGACCTTCGCCGGCGCGAGCGCCAGCTTGGCAAAGCGCTCCGGATCGGGCGACCACGGCACGATGTCGATGCGCTCGCCATTCAATTCGTTGACGACGGCCTGCACCCGCGAGCCCTTGAGCCCGACGCAGGCGCCAACCGGATCGATCGAATCGTCGCGCGAGTACACGGCGATCTTGGTCCGACTGCCGTGTTCGCGCGCGGCAGCCTTGATCTCGACTATGCCCTGCTGTATCTCGGGCACTTCGAGCTTGAAGAGCGCCTGGACGAACAGCGGGTCCGACCGGCTGAGAATCAGGCGAGGACCCTTGGGGGTCTCTTCGACGCGCTTGAGGACAGCGCGGATCGGCTCACCCTGATGAAAGTGCTCCCGATGATTCTGCTCGCGATACGGGATGATCGCCTCCGCCTCGCGGAACTTGTTCAGCATCACCACGAGCTTGCCGCGCTCGATCTGTTGGACCTCGCCGGAAAGCAGGTCGCCGACCTTGGTCGCGAACTCGTCGCGAATCTTGGTGCGCTCTCCTTCCCGAACGCGCTGGATGATCCGCTGCTTGGCCGCCTGCACCGCCGCGCGGCCGAACACCGCGAAATCGATCGGTTCTTCGAGCACGTCCCCGACCTCGAAGCTCGAATCGAAGAGCCGAGCGTCCTCGGTGGTGATTTCGCGCGCGGAGTCCTCCACGACGTCGACGACCGTGCGAAGCAGAACGATCTTGATGTCGCCCTTGCCCTCGTCGATGTCGACCTCGGCCTGAACGGTTGGGCCGTATTTCTTCGCCAGGGCGGCGAGAATGCCGTCCTGGAGAAGGCCATACAGCTCCGCGCGCTCCAATTGTTTGGCATTCGACAACTCGCGAAACGCAGCGAGAATTTCAGCGGCACTCGCCATCGAGAAACCTCATGAAGTTCACGGCGCGGGGTTGACCCGTCACCGGGAACTCCCCGCACGCGCGTTACAGATGAAACGCCAACCGCGCTTCCTTCACCGCGGCCAGCGGAATTCGCTTTTCCAGACTCTTCCTACCCCGTGATTCCTCGACGACGACGGTTGCCTCGTCGTCTCCGCCCTCCAGCGCGACGATCCGCGCCTCGAACCGGCCGCCAAAATCCGGCGACAAGATGCTTGCCCACCGACCGACAAACCGACGCCACTCCGCCGCCGTTCGCAGCGCACGTTCGCCCGGCGACGACACCTGCAATTCGTAGTTCTCCGGCACCAGCGAACCGCCGTCCAGCACAGCCTCGACCGCGCGAGACGCCGTTGCGCAGTCGGCCACGGTGACCGCCGACCAGTCCCGTTTATCGATCCGCACCTCGATCAACAGACGAGACTTCGTGCCACCCTTTCTGAGCTCGACGAGGTCGTAACCGATCGAGTCAAGCTGTTTCTCAACAACGATTTCCAGCTCGTCCTTCACACCAAGTCGAGGGGAGGGTGTAGAACAAAAAAATGTGGGGAGCATCCCCCACATTCGAATCACGGAGAATCCCGCGAAGCAACCTATAACCTACCGGCCGCGCCGATCCGCGTCAAGGAATCGCGAGAACTGTAGTGGGTAGATGAGTACGGAGATCGCTTGATCAGGATTTGCTATGCACGATAACGCCGAGTTGACGCCCCGTGTCGCCTGCACGGTGCGAAAAGAACCGATCGTTGTTGCAGCGGGTGCATAGCTCGCTGACAGTGATTCGCGTCGCGCCAGCGGCGCGCGCCTGATCGGCGAGAATCGCGCGAAGGTCGACCGGCGTGGGTCGCCCGGGATCGCGGCCCGTCAATTGTGCGTAGACATCGGCGCTCACTTCGTAGCAGCGCCCACAAATCGCCGGACCGAAGTGAATCCGCGTGTCAGCCACCGCGGAGCCGCTCCGAGCCAGTTCACCGAGGGCCTGAACCAGAATCCGAGCGGCGGTCCCCCGCCAGCCGGAGTGCAGTGCCATCGTCGCACCGCGAGGGTGCGCGATGAACACGGGAACGCAGTCGGCGACGGTGACCGCCATCGCAGTCCCCGGCGCGGGCGCAAAATGCCCGTCTCCTTCCTCACCACGAAGCCATCCGCTCCAGGCGCCGTCATGAACCAGAATCCGCGTCCCATGGATCTGGCCGGCGGTGGCGAGGCGTGGCGCGAACTCGAGGAGCTCCTTTCGGAGCGTCGCCCACCGCCCCATCACCTCGCGAACCGGCCCGTCCGCGTTGACGCCGAAGGTGCCGGCGGCGCGCGTCGTGGTGAAGGCAACGATCCCAAGGTCCGCGACGTCGGGAACGGGCTCCGACTCGTGGACGATGCTCACCCCTTGCCGCCCCGCCGGTCTTCGACTCGCTCGACCTTCGCGCCCAATGCGCGGAGGCGCTCGTCGATGCGTTCGTAACCGCGCTCGATCTGGCTGACGTTGTTGATCGTGCTCTCACCTTCCGCGCACAACGCGGCGAGGAGCATCGCCATTCCGGCGCGAATATCCGGCGACTCGACGCTCCCACCGCGAAGCTTGGCAGGGCCGGACACCAGTGCCCGATGCGGATCGCAGAGGACGATGCGCGCGCCCATACCGACCAGCTTGTCGACGAAGAACAGCCTGGACTCGAACATTTTCTCGTGGACGAGCACGAGCCCCGTACACTGTGTCGCCGTGACGATCGCGATCGACATCGTATCGGCCGGAAAGGCCGGCCACGGTTGATCCTCGAGTTTGGGGATGTGGCCGCCAAGATCGCTCTGGATGACCATTTCCTGCTCTGCCGGCACGATGAGATCCGGACCTTCGACGCGGCAGGTGACGCCCAGCCGGGCAAAGCCGAGGAGCGTGGATCGCAAGTGCTCGATGCCAGCATTCTGTATCCGGAGCTCGGACTTGGTGACCGCCGCGAGGCCGATGAAAGAGCCGACTTCAATGTGGTCTGGCCCAATCGAATGCGTCGCCCCAATGATGGGTCGGCCGCCCTCGATCGTCAGCTTGTTCGTGCCGATGCCGTCGATCTCGGCCCCCATCGCCACGAGAAAATGGCACAGGTCCTGGACATGTGGCTCGCTCGCGGAGTTGCGCAGAATCGTCGTGCCCTTCGCCGCCACGGCTGCCGTAATCGCATTCTCGGTTCCCGTGACGCTCGGCTCGTCCAAAAAGACGTCGGCGCCGCGCAGACCCTTGGTCGAGATTCGAAACGTCGTGTCCTCGAACTCGAAGCCAGCGCCGAGTCGCTCGAGCGCGAGGAAGTGCGTGTCTAGTCTGCGGCGACCGATGACGTCGCCGCCTGGCGGCGGGAGCTCGATCTCTCCGCACCGTGCGAGCAACGGAGCGGCAAGCAGGATGGACGCGCGGATGCGGCGGCAAAGGTTCGGATCGAGGCGCGCGGCGTTGACGGTCTTGGCGTGAATCTTCAGCGTGTTGCGGTCGGCCCAGGTCACCTCGACATCGAGCGAGCGGACGAGCTCGACGAGTGTCTCTACGTCCCGGATTCGGGGGACATTCTGCAACGTCACCGGACGCTCGCTGAGGAGCGACGCCGCGATGATCGGCAGAGCCGCGTTCTTGTTGCCGGACGGCCGGATCGTTCCCGAAAGGCGATGGCCGCCCTCGACGACGAACTGCAGAGCGCTCATGAAGGCCTGAAAGTTGGCTAGTTGACTACTGGGGCGTAAAACTAAACACGCCAGGCAGGGTCCCCTGCCCCCTAAGCAAGAGCGCGCCCATTGACACTCTCGACAGATGGCGGGTACGATTTGCGCTCACGGTTGGCCCCGCCTTTGCACGCGGCAGAACAGCGCACCACACCATCATCCGCATCCCAGCTGCTTGGCCCATGGCACCATTCGCGTCAGCGGCGTTTCATTTCTCGGTTCGGGCCGCATCGGGTCTCATCGACACGATCTGGGTGCAGCAGCCGATCGCCCATCAGGGCCTGCTCGAGCAAATCACCAGCATCGCCGGGGTCGTGATGACTCTGACCCTGCTCGCGATCGCTATCGCCCTGGTGCCGGCTGCCTGGAATTTTCGGAAAACGTACCAGAAGACCTCGGCCCTGCTCGACAAGGTGCAGGCCGATGTGGCGCCGCTGATCAAGCATGCGTATTCGATCGCCGACAATGTTGACTACGTCTCGACGGCAATCCGGGCCGATGTCGGTCGGATTCACGGCACGTTGATCGAGGCAAACCGCGGGCTGGAGGACGCCATCGCGCTGACGGAGCGGCGAATGCACGACTTCAGTGCCCTCCTGGCCGTGTTCCAGCAGGAGGCAGAGGGGCTCTTCGTGTCGACGGCCGCGACCGTACACGGGGTGCGGACCGGGGCTTCGCACTTTGTCGGCGACAATGGGCCGGAGCTTGCGTCTGTCGAGGTCGACGACGACGGCCTCGAGGCCGCCGTGAACGATGAGGAGATCGAAGATGGCACTGACTTCATCCGCGGCTTCGACCCGGACGCCGACCACGACCAGGGCGCGTCGCGCGCCCCGCGTATCATCCGCCGCAGCCGCACGCCCGAGTAATGATGAGGCGCAGTATGACCTGCTTACCGCCGCGCTCATGGGAGCGGCGCTGGGCGCCGGCCTCACCTACATGCTTCGGCGCGGGCCCTCGGGCCGGCGGCCAATTTCACCCGCGCTCAGCGGTGCGGGGCGCAGCTTAGCATGGGCGGGCAAGAATGCCTGGAAGGCTGGCTCGGCGGGAGCGAGCTGGGCCGGCGAACGAGGCGGCGAGATGTGGGACAAAGTCCCGCGGGACGAGATTCGGCGTGGCGTGAGCCGCCGATACGCCAGCGCGAAGGAGGCAATCGACGATACAGTCGAGTCCGAGCTGCGCTCCATCCGGAAAGCCCTTCGCCGACGCCGGAAACAGCTGGGCCTCTAGCGAATCGAGCAGTGCGAAGTTGGGTGCCGCGACTCACGAAAGTTGCGGCGCTTGCGGCGACGGCGATCGTGGTAATCGCGCTCCTGCCACACACCGCGTACGCGTGGACACCCGGAACGCACGTGTTCCTTGGCCAGGCCGTCATGCGGTCCCTGACGTTGCTTCCCTCGAGCGTGGCCGAGTTGCTCCACGCATTCCCGTACGATTTTCTGTACGGCTCGATCGCGGCCGATACAAGCATCGCGAAGAAGTACGCGCCGGCAGGACGTCACTGTCATTCGTGGGCCGTCGGGCTCGATGTGCTCGACGGAGCCCGTGACGATGCGTCGCGCGCGTTCGCGTTCGGATATCTATCGCATCTGGCCGCGGATTCCGTCGCCCACAACTACTTCGTCCCCAAGCAGCTGACGGTCACGTCGAGTACGTCGTCGCTCGGCCACAGCTATTGGGAAAGCCGGTTCGACTCGCATTTGGGGCCCGAGCCAAGTCGCAAGGCGCGAGAGCTGATCCTCATCGACCACTCGACCTCCGATGCGCTCCTCGACAAGATCCTGAGCCCGACGATTTTCAGCACCCCGACCAATCGACGAATCTTTCGCGGGATGGTCGTCGTCGCCGATTCGGAATCCTGGCAGCGGATCTTCAAGTTGATGACCGACAACAGCCGATGGGATCTCGAGGACACTGAGGTCGCCGGATACCTGGAGCGCTCATTCGACTACATCATCGATTTCCTGCGTCGCATCGACGGATCGGAGCCATACGCGCTTGACCCGTCGGGCGACGAGCCCCTACGCGAGGCAAAGCGAGTTCGCCGGACCGCGTTACGCGGCGGCGGCGAGACAGAGCTCCGCGGCCAGGCCGAACGCCGATTCGGCATGCCACCATCGTCGCTGGCCTTTGCGCGCGAGCTGAGCACGCCCCTTTATGTTGCCGCGCGCGCCGCCAATATCTGATTTAGTACCCTCGGATCGGCGCGGCCGCCCGATTTTCTCATGACGAGCCCCACCAGCACACCTTGAAGTTTTCGCTCTCCGGCGGCGAACCGTTGCGCTTCAACCGGATGTTCGGCGAACACTTCATCCACCCAGGTGCGGATCTGCGAGTGGTCGCTGACTTTTAAGAGCCCCTCGCGCTCGGCGATTTGGAGCGGAGGATCGCCGGTGACGACCATGGCGCCAAAGATCTGCTTGGCCGCGGAATGGCTGACAGTGCCGTTCTTTACGAGGCCGAGCAGGGCGGCGAGGTCCGACGGACGAATGGAGAAGTGTGCGATGTCTCCGCCCGTCGCGTTCACCGCGGCCAGCACTTCGCCCATCACCCAGTTGGCGGCGGATTTTGCGTCGTCAAGCGGCCGGGCAACGTGCTCGAAGTAGTCGGCCACGCCGGGCGAGGCGGTGAGCACCTCGAGATCGTATTCAGTCAGTCCCGCGTAATCCCTCGCCATTCGCGCGCGGCGCGCGGCCGGGAGTTCGGGCATCGTCGACTTGATGCGATCGAGGAAGTCCAGTGTCAGAGTGAGCGGAGGCAGATCGGGCTCGGGAAAATACCGGTAGTCGTGGCTGCCCTCCTTGCTGCGCGCCGGGCGGACGACGCCCGCACCACCGTCCCAGAGCATGGTCTGCTGCTCGACGAGCCCACCGGCCGCCAGCACCGCGCATTGTCGCGAAAACTCGGACGCGAGGGCCCGTTCGACACCGGAGAACGAGTTCATGTTCTTGATCTCCGTCTTGGTCCCCAACTTCGTCTCGCCCTTCCGCCGGGCGCTGACGTTGGCGTCGACACGCAGGCTCCCCTCTTCCATGCTGACGTCACTCACCGCGATGTACTCGAGGATTTGCTTGACGACATGCAGATAACTCGACGCCTCGGTCACCGACCGCATATCGGGCTCGCTGACGATCTCGATGAGCGGAACGCCGGCGCGATTGAGGTCGATGGCGGTCGCGCCGGAGTAGCGATCGTGGATCGACTTGCCGGCGTCCTCTTCCATGTGCACGCGCGTGACGCCCACGACGAGTGGCGCACCAGACTGTGTCGTGCCGATCCGCACCGAACCGTCTGTGGCGAGCGGCTTGTCGAATTGAGAAATCTGATACCCCTTCGGCAGATCGGGATAGAAGTAGTTCTTACGCGCGAAAATCGACGTCGAGTGCACAGTGCAGCCGAGCGCAAAGGCGGCGCGCACCGCCAGCTCCACGGCGCGTTCGTTCAACACCGGCAGCGCGCCCGGCAGCCCAAGGCACACGGGACACACATTGGCGTTCGGCGGCGCGCCGAAATCGGCCGAACTACGGCAGAACGCCTTCGTCGCCGTCTTGAGCTGGACATGCACCTCGAGCCCGACGACCATCTCGAATACGTCCGTCACGGATGGCGTCACGAATGCGCGTCCTGGCCGAGGACGCGCTCGAGCGCATATGCCGCGGCAAACATCTGCCGCTCGTCAAAATACGGCGCGATGATCTGCCCTCCAACCGGCAAGCCGCCCGACCGGCCGATTGGTATCGACATGGCCGGGACTCCGGCAAGATTTGCCGTCGCGGTGAAGATGTCGCTCATGTACATCTCATACGGATCCGAGATCGCGCCAAGCTTAAAGGCGGGCGTGGGCGTCGTCGGCGTAAAGAGCAGGTGCACTCCACTGGCGAATACATCGGAAAAGTCCTTCGTGATCAGGCCGCGCACCTGCTGGGCCTTCTTATAGTACGCGTCGTGATAGCCCGCCGAGAGCACGTAGGTCCCCAGAATGATCCGGCGGGTCACCTCGGGGCCGAAGCCGACGGAACGCGTCGCTTCGTACATCCCGCGGAGCCCATCGCCATCCACACGTTTGCCGTACCGCACGCCGTCGAAGCGAGCGAGGTTGGACGACGCTTCGGCCGGGGCGATGATGTAGTAGACCGGAATCGCGAGATCGGTGTGCGGGAGCGACACCTCGCGAATCTCGGCACCCAGTCCGCGAAGCCGGTCGACGGCCCGATCGCATAGCTGACGCACGGCTGGGTCCAGCGCGGTTGGAAAGTATTCCTTCGGTAACCCGATGACGACCCCGGTCAGTGAGGCGTTGGAGGCTCCGGAATAGTCGGCGACCGCGACGCCCGAGCTGGTTGAGTCATGCTCGTCATGTCCCGCGATCACCCGCAGGGCCACCGCCGCGTCGTCCACGGTCGCCCCAAACACGCCAATCTGATCGAGCGACGAGGCGAAGGCGACCAGTCCGAAGCGGCTCACGCGCCCGTACGTCGGCTTGACGCCAACGACGCCGCAGAATGCCGCCGGCTGACGCACCGAGCCGCCGGTCTCGGAACCGAACGCGATCGGAACAATCCCGGCGGCGACGGCGCCGGCCGACCCGCCCGATGAGCCGCCCGGCACGCGTGTCGAGTCGACCGGATTGTGGGCAGGTCCGTAAGCGCTGTTCTCCGTCGATGAACCCATGGCGAATTCATCCATGTTCGCCTTCGCGACGATCACCGCGCCGGCCTCGCGCAACCGGCGGACGGCCGTCGCCTCGAACGGCGCGACATACCCCTCGAGGATCTTCGAGCCACAGGTCGTGGGTAACCCGACGGTGGAGATGTTGTCCTTGAGAACGACCGGGACGCCTTGCAATGCGCCCCCCTTGACCCGGGACATCGACTCGCGCGCGGCGCGCCGCGCTGCGTCGTCGTCCCGCCACAGCAAGAGGTTTAATCCGTCCCGACCCGCGCGCTCCGCATCGGCGCGGTCGAGCGAGCTCTGGACGACGTCCATGACGGACCTCGTCCCATCGCGAACGGCGGCAGCAATGGCACGAGCCGAAAGGGTTGGAGGAGTCTGGCTCAACTTTCGTCTGCTGTCTCGTGGGTCGCCAGTCGAGGGACGAGCAGAAAGCCGTCGCGAACGGAGGGCGCGAACTCCTTTAGCTCGCGAGTGAGGCCCACCGACGGACCGTGATCGGCTTGCAACCGGAGGCCTTCGACGCCTACCCCAACGACTGGCTCGAACCCGGAGGTGTCGACCCTGGACAGAACCTCCATGTGGCCCAGAATCGTGTTCAACTCGGCAACGAGCGACGCCGCGCGTGCATCGGAGAGTCCCACTCGCGCCAGGGTCGCGACGTGCCGCACGTCTTCAAGACTTACAGCCATTCACTCGTCCCCTCGTTCGAGGTTCGCCTGCGCAATGACCAAAGTCTTGCGTCCGATCGACTCGTCGTCGAAATCCACTTTGACCTTGGAATCACGACCAGAACCAGCCAGGTCGGCAATCGTGCCGCTGCCAAACTTACGGTGCTTCACTCGAGCGCCGACGACAAAGGACGGTGCGTCTTGGGACGTCTCCTCGTCGGGAAAATAACCGGCGTCCAGGGGCCTGCCCGGCCGACGGAGCGACGCTTTTCGGCTGATCGGATCGCTCTCGTCGAATACTGACACCGGCGCGAAGAAGCGATCACGCGCCCCCGCCCTCCCCCACGCCGATCGCATCACCCCTCGGCCCGAGCTGCGAAGTCGCATCGAGCTTTGATGATCGAGTGTCTGCTCGGAGAGATTGTCGAGAAAGCTCGACTGACGCGCGGGGAGCAACTCGCCGTTTCGCCGCCGCTCCTCAGCGTGCGTGATGTACAACTTGCGCTCCGCCCGCGTGATCCCGACGTAAAAGAGACGGCGCTCCTCCTCGAGCATCGGCGGATCGTCATAGGCGCGCGCGAGCGGAAAGAGACCGTCCTCGAGGCCGGTGATGAACACGACCGGGAACTCGAGCCCCTTCGCGTTATGGAGGGTCATCAACAGCACGGCGTCTGTCTCGGTGTCGAGGCTGTCGATGTCGGCGACGAGCGACGCGCGCTGAAGAAAGTGATCCAACGGCGTCAGACCAACTTCCCCTTCATCGTCGGCGACCGTTTCGGCGGCGCCGGTGATCAGCTCGCGAACGTTCTCCAGCCGTTCCGCCGACTCTGGCCCTTCGGCGGCGAGAAATTCCGAGTAGCGCGTGGCGTCGATGAGATCCCGCAGCAGCTCGTCGACGGAGGATTCGACCGCCTGCTTCCGGAAGCGGGTGATGAGCGCAACGAAATCGGCGAGCGCGGTCCGTGCGCCGGCACGAAGCCCCTCGATGACTTCGGGATTCGACGCCGCGTCGAAGATCGATGTGGCGGCTGCGCTCGCGCGCTCGGCGATGAGCTCGATGGTCGTCTCCCCGAGTCCACGCCGCGGAACGGCCACCGCGCGCCGAAACGCCTCGTCGTCGGAGTGATTCGCGATCAGTTTGAGGTACGCCATGACGTCGCGGATCTCGCGGCGATCGTAGAAGCGCACGGAGCCGATCAGGCGGTACGGCGTTCCCTGCCGGCGAAGGGCCTCCTCCATTGCGCGGCTTTGGGCATTCGTGCGATAGAGCACGGCGAGGTCCCGCATCTGCAGACTGAGCCTGCGCCGTACGGCCGCCATCTCGGTCACCACCCACTCGGCCTCGTCGCGCTCATCCAGCGTGCGCACCACGGTTACCTTCTCGCCGCCGGTATGGGTGGCGCGAAGCGTTTTCCCCATACGCTTCGTGTTGGCACTGATTACGATATTGGCCAGTTCGAGAATTGGCGGGACCGACCGATAATTCTCCTCGAGGCGCACGACCCCGGCATCGGGAAAATCCTTCGAGAAGTCGAGGATGTTCCGGATGTCGGCGCCCCGCCAGCCGTAGATCGACTGGTCGTCATCGCCGACGACGCACACGTTGCGATGCTTGGCCCCCAACAGCTTGATCAGTTGATACTGCGCGCGGTTCGTGTCCTGGTACTCGTCGACCATGATATACCGGAACCGCGACTGGTATTTGGCGAGCTCGTTCACGTCTTGCTGCAGCATCCGCACCGGCAGGACGAGCAGGTCGTCGAAGTCGGCGGCGTTGGCCAGACGCAGCGCGTCCTCGAACGCGTGGTAGACCTGGGCCACGATCTTCGAGAACGGGTCCAGGGCGACCTTATCGAAGTCCGCCGGGGACACCAGCTGGTTCTTGGCGTCCGAGATCGCGGCGTGCACACCGCGCGGCGAGAATTCCTTGGTCGAAATCCGCAGCCGCTCCATGACGCGCTTGATGACACCAAGCGTGTCGTCCTGGTCGTAGATCGTGAACTGCTTCGTGCGGCCCGCGATCTCCGGGGCAATCCGCAACATCCGCGCGCCAATCGCGTGAAAGGTGCCGATCCAGAGTCCTTTCGGGTCGTCCCCCAGCATGCGGCCGACACGGTCCCGCATCTCTCCGGCTGCTTTGTTGGTGAAAGTGACCGCGAGGATCGAGCGCGGATTGACGCCGTGTACTTCGACGAGCCGGGCCAGTCGGGTCGTAAGGACTCGTGTTTTTCCTGAGCCAGCTCCGGCAAGGATCAGAAGAGGACCCTCGGTCCTGAGAACAGCTTCAGTCTGGGCGGCGTTGAGCCCAGCGAGAAGACGGTCGTCGGTGCCGAGGGTCATTCAGGAAAGATACAGACAGACCCCGATGAGGCCGAACCACAGATCCCTCGCTTCGCCCGGGACAGGCTCCGCTCGCTAACCGATCCTCTCAATTCCGCCCATGTGCGGCCGCAGGACCTCGGGCACCGTCACACTCCCATCGTCGTTCAGATAGTGCTCGAGCAAACAGGCGATAGTCCTCGGAAACGCGAGGCCCGATCCATTCAGGGTATGGACGAACTTCGGCTTCTCACCCTTCGCTGGCCGATATCGAATGTTTGCTCGACGTGCCTGGAAGTCGGTGAAGTTGCTGCACGACGACACCTCGAGCCAGGCGCCGATACCCGGGGCCCACGCCTCGAGGTCGTACGTCATGGCCGCCGAGAAGCCCGTATCCCCGGCGGCAAGCAACTTTCGACGGTGCGGAAGCCCTAGGCGTTCGAGGGCGGTTTCGGCGTGCCGAGTCAACAGTTCCAGCTGATTCGCGGATTCTTCCGCGGTCGAGTACCGCACGAGCTCCACTTTGTCGAACTCGTGGGTGCGGAGGACGCCGCGGGTGTCCTTCCCGGCCGCTCCAGCCTCCCGGCGAAAGCATTTGCTGTAGGCAACGAAACCCATGGGCAGTATGCCGCCGTCGATGATCTCGTCGCGGTATAGGTTCGTGACTGGCACTTCGGCGGTCGGAACTAGAAAGAGATCGTCGCCGCTCACCGCATAGGCGTCGTCCTCGAACTTCGGCAATTGCCCGGTGCCAGTCATCGTTGTCCGCGAGACGAGAAGCGGTGGCCATACCTCCTCATAGCCATGTTCCGCGGAATGCATGTCCATGAAGAAGTTCAGCAGCGACCGAAGCAGGCGCGCGCCCTGTCCGCGATACACGATGAAACCCGAGCCGCTGATTTTCGATGCTCGATCGAAGTCGATCAAGGCGTGTCGTGCCCCGATCTCCCAATGCGGGGCGAGTGTTCCCGTCGTTCGCGGAACACCCCACGTCTTGACGATGACATTGCCCTCTTCGCCGCCCGCGGGCACCTCGGGCAGCGTGACGTTCGGAATCTCGAGGAGAATGCGTTGAAGCTGGGCCTCTGTCTCTCGCAACTCCGCCTCGAGCTTCGCGATTTCGTCGCCGAGGGCGCGGCCGCCCGCGATCAGCTCGTCGGCTCCTTCCCCGGCGCGCTTGCGACGAGCGACCTCCTGCGCGTTGTTGTTCCGAGCCGCCTTGCGCTCGTCGGCTGCCTGGATCAGCGCTCGGCGATCGCTATCGAGGGCTTCCGCCCGGTCGATGACGGGCGCCATCGCGTCGAGCACGCCGCGACGGCGAAGGCCGGAGCGAAGCACCTCGATCTGCTCCCGCAGCATCCGCATGTCGTACATCGTGCGGCCTTGCGCTCAGTCCGTCGGTTTCCCGTCAGCGAACGAATAGAAGCCGCAGCTCCGATTGACCGTGACCGTCGTGAAAATTTTGCTCAGTGCCCGATTGATCGAGTCGACGACGAGCTTCGAAAAATACGACTGGCCCTTGATGGCGAATTGGCACCGGCCGATGTCGTGGCTCTCGATGGCGACCACGGCGTGGAGCGGGACAACGAGCAGCGAGTCCACGGTATACCCTGACTTCGGAGCGTGCTTGAGGGCGGCGAACGAATCGGGGACAACTTGTAGTCCGACACTATACGGATTCGACAGCTGCGTCGCTAATTGCCGCGCTGGAATCAGCACCACCTTGCCGCTGGTATCGAGATCGAACGCCAGGTCGTACGCGAATGACTGGTCTGCATGCGTCGGGAGTACCCCGAACAGGCTGATCGCCGTCGGCGCGCCAGGCGGTGATCCGTTGATCGGATACACTGCCACTGCCGCAGTCACATTGTCGTACGAAGCCGCCACGGATGTCAGGCCTTTGCACGCCGCGACGGCGGCCACCGCCGCCGCCGCAACGAGCGGTCTGCGCACCAGGCGCCAGGTCGACATTCTTGGAGAAGAATTGAGCATTCGAAGCGAAGGATAGGGAGCGGCTCGAGGGTGTTCAAGCGATTGGTTTCAATTGACTTCGATTCTTTCGGCGTCTAGCTTCGCCTCCACCTTCAGCTGGAGCGCTATCTTGCCGGGCATCCGTGATCTCGTCGCTGCCGTGAGGCAGCGCGAAGGGGTCGAAGCGGCCGTGGTGCTTGGTCACGACGGACTGCTGATTCACGGCAGTGGGCAACCGGGATTCGACCTCGAAACACTGTCGGCAACGGTTCCGAACGTTCTCTTCGCGACATCGGAGCTGTCTCGATCGACGCGACTCGGTGACGTGGACTCCGCGGTCGTCCAGACGTCCGACGGCTTCATCGTCATCAGCGTCATCAGCCCCGACGCCCTCCTGCTGGTGGTGCTCCGCTTTGACGCCAACATTGCGCAGCTCCTTGGCGAGCTGCGTCGCAATCGAGATTCCATCGCAGCGCTCGTTTGACCGGTGACGAATCCAGCCACGTCCCGGCATGTCCTCGTCGCCGACGACGAACCCCATATTGGTCGCATCATCAAAATGAAGCTCGAGCAGGGCCCGTTTCGGGTCACGCTTGTTTATGACGGCCGCGAGGCGATGGACGCGCTGACTCGTTTCGAGGACATCTCGCTGGTGTTGTTGGACCTGATGATGCCACACCTTAGTGGCCTGGATGTTCTCGGGGCGATGCGAAGCGACCCCCGGTATCGATCCTTACCCTGCATCATCCTCACGGCAGCCGGCCAGGAACAGCAGCACACTCGCGCGATGGAGCTCGGCGCCACGGACTTTCTCACCAAGCCGTTCAGTCCCAAGCGTCTGTACGCGCGGGCGGCCGAGCTCGTCGGTCTTCCCCCGGAGGACCGGGGTCCGGACACACCTTGATTACATGGGCGGTCGTCCTCGCGGGCGGGGTCGGTTCCCGGTTCTGGCCCGTCAGCACCCCCGGCCGGCCGAAGCAGCTTTTGCCGCTGGCCACCGATAGGCCGATGCTCGTCGATTCCGTGCAGCGATTGCGGTCGATCGTGGATCCGACCAGAGTGTTGATCCTCACGAACACCGGTCTGCGCGACGCCGTTCGCGAACTTCTGCCCGAAGTGCCCGCGCAAAACATCATCCCCGAACCGCGGGCGGGTGGAACCGCGGCAGCCTTGACGTGGGCCAGCCAGGAGATCGTACGCCGCAGCGGGCCGGATGCCATCATGGTTTCGGTGCACGCGGATTGGGCGGTGGGCAATGCGGCCAAGTTCGCGACCACGCTGAACCAGGCCGTGACGAACGCGGCCAAGTTCAAAGCGCTGATCACGGTCGGCGTCGTTCCGTCGCGCAGCGAAGCCGGCTTCGGCTATATCGAACCCGGCGAGGAGGTTGGACAGGGAATCCGCCGGGTGTCGCGGTTCGTGGAGAAGCCCGACCGCGAGCATGCCGCCGCGCTCATCAAACAGGGCTACCTGTGGAATTCCGGAATCTTTGTCTGGCGGGCCGGCGATTTTCTCGATGACGTGCGGCGGCTCACGCCCGAAGTGGCGCCGGCGCTTCACGCCCACGCGGATGACATCGAAGGGTTCTTCCGCGCGGTGAATCCGATCTCGGTCGACGTCGGCGTGCTCGAGCGCAGTGATCGGGTCCTCGTCATGTCCGGCGATTTCGCCTGGGATGATGTTGGA
>WNFI01252019.1_pt1 | contig 21850 bp, 22 predicted proteins | sample 5400471 | NCBI WGS metagenome assembly WNFI01 (sample SAMN13153348, study PRJNA577476) | soil metagenome | isolation source: 100 cm saprolite on Douglas fir-dominated hillslope | place: USA:California | collected 2013-09-17
ACCACCCTGATCGGACTGCTGTTCCTTTTCGGCAAGCTCAAGATCGGGGTCGGCGCCATCAACTGATGCATCCGCCGGTGGCGCTGCTGCTGCATCCCGCGGCGCGCATCGCATTGACGGAGTTCACCGTGCATCCGAGCACGGTGATTGGATTGGCCGGGCTTGGCGCGCTGTATCACTGGCGCGCCGGTCGCGAGCCCACGACGCCGACGACGGGACAGCGCGCGACTTTCTATGGCGCCCTGCTGCTGATCTTCCTGTCGCTCAACGGCTGGCTGCACGACCTGAGTGACGACTATCTCTTCAGCGCGCACATGGTGCAGCACCTGGTGCTCACGCTCATCGCGCCGCCCCTGCTCATCATGGCGACGCCGGGCTGGATGTTGCGGCCCGCGCTACAGTGGAAGGGTGTCGGTCCGGTCGCGCGCTGGGTCACGCAGCCGTGGCGCTGCTTCCTGATCTTCAACGCCGTACTGGCCGTGTGGCATCTGCCGCCGATGTACAACCTCGCCATGGCGAACCACGACGTTCACATCGTGGAGCATCTGTGCTTCATGGTGGCGGCGACGTTGATGTGGTGGCCCATACTCAGCCCGATGCCGGAGCTGCCGCGGCTCTCGTATCCGTTGCAGATGCTGTATCTGTTTCTCATGAGCATCCCGATGTCGCTGATCGCGATCTGCATTGGCTACGCGGATCACATCCTTTACCCGGCGTATGCGAGTGCGCCGAGGATTTGGGAGATCACGCCGATGCAGGATCAGCTGCTGGGTGCGCTGATCATGTGGGTGCCGGGCGGGCTGTTCTTCTTCGCGATCATTTCGGTGGTGTTCTTCCGCTGGCAGGCGGGTGGTGCGGAGGACGGTGCGGCGGGTGCACAGGTGGATTTTATTCCTGTGCGGGTGGCGAAGTAGGTGCCCTAGCGACCAAGCACGACGTCAACGCTCGCGAGGATCTGCTCGACGCGCTTCGGTGGCAGTTTCCCGATTCGAGTGCTGAGATAGGCACGGCTGACCGCAAATATCTGCGACGCGTTGGCCACGGAATCCTTCGGAAGCCCCGCCACCTTAGCCGGCAAGAGGGTGTTCCCAGGAGCGGATTCCCATGTCAGGTTGGTCGTGAGCGGCACGCACACGACCGTCGCCAGGCGGCTCCGGTTCAGCGGATTGCCCTGGACGATAACCACCGGGCGCCGAAGTCCCGGCGCGGATCCAACGGGCATCGGCAGTTCGGCCCACCAAATCTCGCCCTGTGCGACATCTACCATTCGATTCGCTCGAGCACTGAACGCGCGGCGGTGTCGACGAAGGGATCGGCGGGGTCGCCGAGTTGGTCGACCACGCGGTTCATTGCCTCCGTGACCTCGTCGGGGGCGTGGCGACTGAGGTACTCTGTCAGCGCATCGGCATACAACTGGCTTCGGGACTTCCGTGTTCGCCTCGCCTGGCGCTCGGCAGCCCGGAAGACGGTATCGGGAAGTGAGATGGCTGTCTTCATACCATAAGTATAACCACGACCGGCGTTCCGCTCAAGGACTGTAGATGATCATTCGAGCGCACTCTCTCCGCGACGTATCGCGGCACAGAAGCCGCCGGTAGTCACGGATAGCGCCGCCAGAGTGAGGCGACACTCATCGCTCCGCGTTGTGTCGCAATGAACGCCAAGATGTCGGCTTTCGAGCGGCACAGAACAGGGTGGCCCTTCTTGAGGTGCCGGGTCCGCCGACGTTCTGCTGATAGCAGAAGATTCTTGTCCGTCGTGATCAGGAGCTCAAATCCCATCGATTCCGCCATGTGGACGAGCTGTCCATTCTCCAACTCGCCCCAACCGCGTTCGAACGCCGTTTCGACGATGTGCCCCGTCGAACGCCCGGCGGAGCGGGGCCGGCGTACCCTGATCGAAGAGGAGTTTCAGACCGCCTCAGGCCGGGATAGCCAAGCTTTGGCTTGCGTGCTCCAGAACCGCATCGACCTGAGCCCGGGTGACGCCAGGAAACCACTCCAAAAAGTCGATCACGGAGGCACCGCCCTCGAGATTCTCGAAGAGAGCACGCACCGGCACCCGCGTGGAACGGAACAGCCATTCTCCGCTGACCTTGCCAGGGGCGCGCTCCACCGCGGGACAGCTAGACCAATCGAGCATGGCGCAATTTACTCAGTCGTTGGGCCAATCGGAACGCTTGGACCGCGAGGGTTACCTCGGACAGCATCTGCAGAATGGCCTGCTCGATGCTCGTATCTGCGGCGATCGATGGTGCCCCAAGACATTCCGCGTCTCATGCTGGAGAGCGCCTTCGCGACGTCTGACTTCGCAGCTTTCCGAATGACCCATGGTCGGCGCTCGAGGGCCTGCATAACGCAGATTTGTTTGCGGCCGCAGCAGGCACTTGCGGCGCCAGTGCGACCAAACTTGTCGCTCCGGACCGCTCAAGCCAAATCGCCCGACTCCTGCAACGCGTTAAACCTCAGCGACGACGCTGCCAGACCTGCGGATCGCGATGGCCGTGCAGAACGGCGATGACGGAGATGCCGCGCGGGACCGCGACGAAATAGATCAGATAAGGGAAGCGATGCACGACGGCCATCCGAATGTCATCCAAGACAACGGGAAACCGGAGCGGCTGCTCCTCGATCGTATCGTAGATGGCGCTGATCTCATCGGCGAACTCGTGTCCCAAGCCATTCCGCCGCGCCTCATACCAGGAGAACGCCTCCGCGACGTCTGACTGCGCGGCTTTCCGAACGAACAAGCGCGGCACTATGCGCCGCGCGTCTTGAGCTCCTGAATCGTCTGGCGCCACGGCTCGCCAGGATCGCTATCCTTCTCGAGCTCGGCTCGGCGCGCGCGGAGCAACTCAGCATCCGCGGCCGATGGCCCGACAAGGTCGGGGTCGAGGCTATCCCACAGCTGCTCGGCCAGCTCGATACGCTGATCCGGCGTCAGATGAGTGAAATCGATGAGTGGCGCGGCCATACTGAATTGTGAGGGATTCACGCGTTCGGATCAAGGTGCCTGCCGAGGCAGAACGCCTTGAGAACACAGCGTTACCCGGCATCCGAGGCGCCCAGCCCGCATGGGAGCTGCTCGTCGGCGTAGCGCACCCCTACGCTCGAACTGCTCGGCGCGCGCTCGCCTGGTTGAGCAGCCGCTGGCGTACCGAGGCCGATTGATCCTTCATATGGACTTCAGTTCGAGCGCCACGCGAAGCATCCGCGAAGGCAGTTCGCGCTCGATGCGCGCCAGCTCCGCGATCTTCACGATGCGGCGACGCAGCGCATCCTCGAGCGCCTCGCACGGGGTCTCCAGCCCGACGAGCCGCCGGAACCGGAGCAATCCACGACAGTGCGCGCCGGGCTCGTCATACGGGCGGGCACGCCCTCGAAGAGCGCGTGCGCGTTCGCACCCATGCCGTGACTTTCAGGCTTCTCGTATAGAGTGACTCCGGCGCTGTATGCGGGCTCTGATCGACCGCTTCCCGTGACGTTAGGCAATCAGAGAGGGCTGACGCACACACCGCGAGGCTCGCGGCCGACTGGGCCAGTCAACTACGCGAGAGTCGCGGTGCATCATTCCCAGACGTGCGCCGTTCTCGAATCGAATACATGCACTTTGCACTTGAGATCATCTGCTAATTCTGCGGCGCGGACGATGTCACTTTCTGAAAACACGCCGATGTAGAGGCTCCAAAGCCGCGGCGGGACCTTCTGCCCATTCTTGGTTGCGCGTTTCAGCGCGTCGACGATGTGTACGTCCTGCTGGCCGAAGTTGAACCCCAGAGTCACGAGGGAGCCGTCAACGGCAGCCAACGCCTCGTAGCTGTGCTCTAGGTAGGGATTGTGTCGAATGTGCGTGCGCTTTTGGACTGCGTCGCCTGCGGTCACGAAGACAGGAAGCTCGCCCCGTTCGATACGCTTGGCGATCTGTTCGAGGAGATACTCCTCGGAATACTGCTCCTTGACTATTTCGACACCGGTATCGAACAGCGGCAGCGCGCCATGTACGTAGTGGACATTCTGGCCATCAAGATTGCGTCCCCAACGAAGTTCAGAGTATTCGAGCTCATCTTCCGGCACGTATTCGTCAGGACTCTCCCGATCACGGCCAAAGCCGTCGATCGATGGTAGCCGGGCCCTCATCAATACCCAATACAACAGAAGATCGTAGTTTGTAGTAAAGAGGGCGCCACCCGATGTGAGAAAGGGCCGAAGGAAGGAGGCGCAAGCGGCACACCTCTCCTCGGGGATTGTATAGACATGCTCGGGGTGCAGCGCGCGAATTGCGTCGATTAGACTGCGTTTCAGGTCCCCGCTGGCTCCTTTGATCCGCTGCTTCAATCCATCGTCGATGCCGAGGATGTCGCCCAGTGCTGCGAAGGTTTCGAGCTGCTGCATGACGCGCTCGAAGTCGTGAGTATCAACCACGCGGAACAGTGCCTGAAGGAGCGGGCTGTCAATCCTCTCTACGAATCCATGAAGGGCATTGTACGAGAAGATGTCCGGGGCGTACGACATACTGAAGCCGTTACCCAGTAAGAGACTGAACGCTCGCGTTCCGTTCCGCTTCATCGCGGCCTGCACGTCAGCGAAAGTCCCAACGTTCAATGTCTACTCCTCAGCGGTATCGGTCTGGGGGATGCTGGACTGCGTTCAATCCAATGCGAAAGCCGGCAGCTGGCGAAGCCAGAGTTAGATGCATCGGCATGCTGGCTGCTGCTTCAACTTCTGCGCCGATTGACCAATCCCGGAAACCTGTCGCAGAGAAACAGCTCGAGCGATGGGATCCAAATTCCGTCCTCGTCGTCGAGAGCGCAGACCTCGACGAGAGCATCCACGTCATCGAGCACTTTGTCCCATTCCGGGTCGCCGTAACGCGAGACCTTTAGGTGATCGGGGACGCGCGATGCGAGCCCAACGCCGAGCAGTGCCCGACCAATGTACCGGAGCTCGCCTGTACCGTTATAGAAGGCATAGATACCTCCCGATCGCGCCCAGATAGCTTTGCGCGCCGCTCGCGGCATCTTCATGTCCGAGGTTCGATGGACATGCCAGGTGGGTTCCTTCATCGACGGGACGTGAGTTCGAAACTCTGCCACGGCGGCTCGTACCTCACTTGCGATTGGCATGAAGACCTCGCAGTCAGTCGGTTATCAATGCCCAATTTTAACTGCAAGCCATCAAATAGGAGCGGCGGCTGAACGCCGTCAATCTCAGCGGCCCCGCCAGCTTCATTGGATCGTTAGACTGCTGCCCGTCGGCGCCGCGGTGCGGCTCCGTCCTAAGCGTGCGGAAATCGCGTTCGGATGTACTCCTTCGCGCTCTCCGGTGCCAGCTTCACCGTCCCCGGGCCGCTCCGTACAAAAAAGTCGCCGTCCGGTACTGCCTCCAGCCCCTTCCACCTGAGGAACACCGGCTCCGGACTCCGCTGGCAGCTCACAACGCAAACCGTCCGGCCGTCGATGATTTGCGTCTTAGGGTCTATGCAGGTGCCAGCGCGGTCTCCGAGCCCGTTCCGCACGACCTGCGCCAGGTGGAGCATGAACTTGTCGTCATTCTCGAGCCGGTCCTTCTCGATGCCAACGATCGAGCCGTCGTCGGCGACGCCGATCAGAAGGTCGCCCCCCTCTGTGTTCAGGAACGCCGCAACTGTCTTGAGCGCGGCATGCGTGACGAACTTGTCGTCCTGTTTCTCCTCCTTGAGACTCCATCGCAGCGTAGACTTGAATTCCAGCGTCTTCGACTCCCCGCGCTTGATGAGATCCTCGGCGTTCCGGTGTGCGCGCAAGTACTGATCGAACAGGAAGTTCTTCACCACGTCGCCAAAAACACGGTCGTCGGTGATGCGCTTGTACAGATCGAAATTGGAGTCGACGATCTCCTGGATCACGTGATCCACCTTCTGGTCAAACGCGAGCCGCACGTTCTCTCGCGTGTTCACCCGAGCGGCCGCGTCGAGCGCTGCGTCGTCATCAAGCTTCTCCATCATCTGGCCGAGCGTGACGCGATGCTCGGAGCCGAGGTTGAGCCCGAACCGTTCGTTCAGCTCCGCGATGATGCGTGAGAGCGTCTCCAGTTCTTCAGTGTCCACACCGTAGCCCGTCTTGGTGCTGACGGGATCGAGCACCCCTGGTCGCCGTTCGAGCGCGATCCTGCCGCTGCCGGTCTGCTGGATTCGATAGGACTCCATGTCGATGTTCTGCTGCACCTCACGGGGCAGTTCGGCGCGATCTGCGGGAAGCAACCGGCGCAAATGACGCGCGAAGACGTACAACTTCTCCAGATCGGCGTCGGCGAACGTGAGCACCTGGGACAGGAAGGCATAGAGACGTACGTAGTCGGTGAGCTGGCCGCGGAAATCGTGCTGCTCCTCTGGCGTGAGTACGTGATACCGTTCCACCACGGGTGCAAGCACAGCGTAGAGCCGGTCCTGCGTGGCCTTCGCGTCGAAGTACACCTTCGCGAACGCGTTCACGTCGGCCTCGGTGTACACCGGGAATCCGGACAGATGCGATTGAACGTCGTACAGCAGGTGCGGATCGGTCGCTTCGGATAGCAAGGTCGTCTCGTAGTACGGCTCGAAAGCGGCCTTGATCTCCGCCGAGTCGTTCGCGAAATCGAGCACCGTCGTCCCCTTCTTTTCTGGGTGCGTGAGGCGCGACAGCGTCTGAACGGCGTTCACGCCGCCGAGCTTCTTGTCGACGTACATCGTGTGCAGCAGCGGCTGATCGAAACCGGTCTGGAACTTGTTGGCCACGATCAGGAAGCGATACTCGGCGCGCTCGAACGTCTTGGCGGTCTGTGCCTCGGAAAATCCGTTCATGCCGGACTCGGTGTAAGAGTGCCCGCCGTCCTGCACAGTCCCCGAGAAAGCCACAAGAGCCTTGAACGGAAACCCGCGCTCGGCAAGGTACTTGTCCACCGCGAGCTTGTATCGCACGGCGTGCAGCCGCGATCTCGTGACGATCATTGCCTTCGCCTTGCCGCCGATTTCCCCCTGCACGCTGGCCGCGAAGTGCTCCACGCAGATCCGCACCTTCTCCCCAATCGCATGTGGGTGCAGCTCCACGAACGACTTCAGCAGATACTCGGCCTTCTTTCGGTCATAGCGAGGGTCATCCTCGACCTTCTTGAGGAGCTTCCAATACGCCGCGTACGTGGAGTAGTTAGCGAGCACGTCGAGGATGAACCCTTCCTCGATCGCCTGGCGCATGGTGTACAGGTGGAACGGCGCAAAGCGGCCGTCGGAGCCACGCGTGCCGAACAGCTCGAGTGTCTTCGGTTTGGGTGTCGCGGTGAAGGCGAAGGTGGACAGGTTGGGCAACGGACCGCGGCGCGTCATCTCGGTAACGATCCTGTCTTCCAGCTCCTCCTCCGGTGTCGCCGCGTCGCCCTCTTCGGCCTCCGCTTCCTCGAGGGAGCGCGACGAGAGCACATCCTTGATGCTCTTCGTGCTCTCACCGGACTGCGATGAATGCGCCTCATCCACGATCAGCGCGAAGCGCTTGCCCGATAGCTCCCCAATCTCCTTGGCGATCACGGGAAACTTCTGAAGCGTGGTGACGATGATCGTCTTCCCGGACTCGAGCGCGTCCTTGAGCTGCCGGCTGGTCGTATCGATGTTCTCCACCACGCCGAGGGTCTGCTCGAACTGCCGCATGACCCTCTGCAACTGCCGGTCGAGAACGCGGCGGTCGGTGACGACGACTATCGAGTCGAAGACGCGCCGCTCCTGTGCGTCGTGCAGGGTGGAGAGCTGGTGGGCGAGCCAGCCGATGGTGAAACTCTTGCCGCTGCCGGCCGAGTGCTGGATGAGGTAGCGCCGCCCAGCGCCTTGGGCCCGCGCGTCGGTGATGAGGCGGCGCACGCAGTCGACTTGCTGGTAGCGCGGAAAGATCAGGAAGCGCTTGCCTGTCTTCTGTCCGCGGTCGTCCTCCTCCTCAACCTCGTGAATGAACTGTCGCACGAGATCGAGCACGCTGTCGCGCGACCACGTCTCCTCCCACAGGTAGGAGGTTGCGTAGCCATCGCGCGTAGGGGGAACTGGTGGATTGCCTGCACCGCCGAACTTGCCTTGGTTGAAGGGGAGGAAGCGTGTCTTCGGCCCCGCGAGCCTTGTTGTGACGTAGACAAGGTCCGGGTCCACGGCGAAGTGCGCGAGGCAGCGTCCGTAGGCGAGGAGTGGCTCGCGCGCGTCGCGATCGGTCTTGTACTGCCGGATGGCGTCCTCGACGTCCTGGGCGTTGAGCGGATTCTTCAGCTCAGCGGTGAATATCGGGATGCCGTTCAGGAAGAGGACGAGATCGAGGCAGTTCTCGTTCCGCGTGCTGTAGCGTATCTGTCGCGCGACCGCGAAGAGGTTGGCCGCGTGAAGTCGTCTTGTCTCCTCATTGAGGCCGCTCGCGGGGCGGAAGTACGCGAGCCGGAACTTGCAGCCCGAATCCTTGATGCCGTTTCGGAGAACGTCGAGCGCGCCGCGACGTTCGATCTCGGCGGCGAGGCGCTTGAGGAACTGATCGCGCACGGCCGCGCCGTGATGTTGCTCGAGCTTCTTCCATTCCTTCGGCTGCGTGGCGAGGACGAAATCCAACACGTCGCGGGGCAGCAGGCAAAGCGTGCGGTCGTAGTCTTCAGGCTTGCGTTTGCGATAGCCGCCAGGCGGATTCTCACCGTAGAACGGCGGCGTCTCGTGCACTGCCGTCGATTTGCCGCGGCAGGCGTCGGGGCCGAGCTGGAGCAGCGCGCACTCGATTGCTTCCTCGAAGGAGCGCTCGGAAATCTCGGGGCTCACGCGACCTCCTCCCGCACGTCAATCTTGCCGGTTACCGCGGCGGAGATGACGGCCGTGCGGAGTTCCACGAGTCGGTCAATTGCGTCGCGGACCTTAGCCACCAAGGCGTCGATGCGAGCGGTCTCTCGGTCGAGAAACTGAACAACTTCTTCTTGCTCTGCGTCAGAGGGACGAGGTAGATGAATGTCGCCAATTGTGTCGGTGTTCAGATTCAGTTGCGTTCCCAGTTTCCCCAAGCCCTTGTAAGGCTCTCCGCACGAGAACACGTAGAAGAGAAACTCACGGTTTGCGTGCAGCCCGACGAAGTAAACGAAGCCGTCGTGGATGCAGCATCTGATCTTCGTGATGATCGGCTTACCAACAGTCGCAGCGATGCTCACGAACAGTTCTCCAGGTTCAAGCGCCACGCTCTTGGACTTACCCAACGCCGAGAGCCGCTGAGTGGTGCGCTCAAGGTAACGCTCGCTGGAAGTGACATCAGCGATCCGAACCCATGCGTATTCGCCTTCATCATCAAAGTAGATCGGGTCGTCGATGGGCCGAGGCGACGCACCGCGCCGCACAAGGCAGAGCCGCTTGACCTTTTTCACCTCCCAATGCCCCGGAATTTCCGCCAGCCACTCGACGCCCGAGTCTTTCATGGGGACGTTCGGGTCGAGACCTTTGGTGACGGCGCTGGTGATGAGGGCAGTGCGCTGCTCTTGGAGCAACTCGATCAGTCGCTCCTTCTTCCCCACCAGCGCATCAATCATCGCCGTCTCCCGGTCGAGGAACGCAGCGATCCGCTCTTGTTCCTGCGGCGGCGGTATTGGGATGGCGATTGACCCGAGTTCGCCGCGCGTAACATGGACCATCCCGATGATGCCGTGCGCTTGCTTCTCTACGTAGAATGTGACGCCACGGAGCGTCCAATACAGCCACGTCGTGTCGACTTCGAAGTCGGTGACGTGAAAGATGTGTTGGTTCACGTAGTGCGTACCATCGCGCCACCAAAGGAACGGTCCAAAGGAAGTTCCGCGATTGCCAGACCATCCGAAGAGGAGATCACCTTTGGCAGCAAAGTACTTGCCTGGGAGCTCGCGGGTCGTGCAATTGAAGTCTTGACCGCCGTTGAGGTTTTCAATCCGGATGATGGGCGTGCCTTGAAGACCCCATTCATCCGGTTTGAATGCAAATCCGTTGACGAAGTTCGCTACGTGCTTCAGTGGCTTCACATCCCAACTCGCCGGAACCTCCCCTAGCCACTCGACGCCTGAGTCCTTGTATGCCGGATACGGCCTTAGTTTCCGTGCGGTCATCGCCACTGCCCTCCCGAGTAGAACGGCGCTGTCAGCGCCGCTGGAATGTCCGGCGCAATTGGCGTTGCTCGACGATCGAAGGTTGCCCTTGCTGCGCGCACGAGCGTACCCCGCTCGAAGGTGAATCCCTGCGCAAGCGCATGAATGTCGTAGAAGTCCTTGAGCCGGCTGTTGCGCTCACCGAGTATCACCATCGCGTGCATCTTCTCGGCGACGACCGACTCCGGCGGGTAAGCGAGAATCCGCGGCGGAGGATCGCCCAGAATCGTCCGGAATTCCCCTTCCTGCGGGCCGGGAACGATCGCGTTGCCAAAGCCGACATCCATCGTGATCGACATTTCGGATTCTCCAAGTCGCGCCTTGAGTTTCAGGCGAAGTCCGTCGTACTCGGAGCCGTCGCGGATCGACTCCGCCGTGATGGAGTCCGTGTCGAAGAGGAGTTGCTCAACGTCGTCCGGCGTATTGCAGATCTCGCGGACCGCCTTGATCACCTCCTGCGGGTCAGAGCTGCCGTACCCAGTGAAGTCGATATCGCGTGTCGGCCGGTAGGCAATACCCCACATCGCGAACAGCGTCGCTCCCTTCAACACGAACCGTTCCCGATACTGTGATCGACCGAGGCGGTAGAGAAATCGCTCGATCGCGTAGCGCTGAAGACCGAGCCCCACGTCCTCACCTCGAGAGCGAAGTTCGTTTCGCAGCCGTTGCCGGATCGACTCCACCCGCCCGTCGGTCTCGCGATCATTCATACCGACAGCGCCTCCAGGTAGGGCGCGATCACGGTACGGATGCGGCACACCTCCGCCGCGCGATCGATTTCGCTAAGCAGTGCCTTGTGCGAACGCACGGCATCGCGGAGAGCCTCCATGGCGACGTCGAGACCGATCTTTTTTCGGTAGCGAAAGCAGTCGACCACCGTGCGCGCCGGCGTCGTGATCTTTACGTGCACACCCTGCATCGATTGCGTGACCACGCCGTAGGTCAGCATCTGCCCCGAGAACCGGACGATGCTGACTGCCGCCGGCAATCGCGTCGGCTTGCGCGCCTTGCGGTCAATGGCCAGCCACACCTGGCGCGGTGACTGGGTGCCGATGTCGTGAACGCGCAGAGCGGAGAGCAGACAGACAATTGCCTGAGGGACAGCCGAGGCAACCATCGCGATGGTCTCCATCTCGGTCGCCTCGACATCGGAGATTCGATAGAGGCCCGGGCCTGCCTTTTCGACGCGTCCTTGGGCCAGCATGCGCTGGATCTGGTGGAAGGTTACGCCGAGTGGCAGGACGTCCCGGGGGCGGAAGAACGCTCCGATGCCGGTTCGCTGAAGGTCGGCGGACGTCAATTCTGCCATGCCTTAATTTGCTATATGTCGGCACGTAATTGCAAGTGCCGACATTCGCTAGCTGGAGCCGGTCACCTCGGCCAGCATCCGAATGATATCGCCCTCGATCTCGCGAATATCCGACTCGATTTCCTCGAGCGGCCGCGGTGGAGTGTACCGGTAGAAGTAGCGGTTGAAGTTGATTTCGTAGCCGACCAGGCCGACCAGACCATCTCTGGCGTCCCGCTTGGACGTGTCGATCCAGGCGTCGGCGACGTGAGGCTTGACCTCACGCTCGAAGAACGCCTCGACAGGTTCGGCGAGCGGCACGCTCTCCGTATCGCGCAGGTCCGGGTCGGGTTCGGGATTGCCGTCCTTGTCACGGCAGATGGCCGCCGTCTCGTCGCGCTCGGAGAGTGCGGAGAGAATGGCCTTCCTGGCAGGGGCCGGCAACTTGAGGCCGGCCTTCTTCGACGCAGCGTCCAGCAGCCGCTCGAACTTGTCTCGATCCTTGACGAGCGAACTCGGGAGTGTTCGTACGAGTTTTCTTATGGCCTCCTGAAGCGCCCGTCCCTCGGCCTGCTCCTTCGCACCGGCGGCCCCCTTCTTCTTCGACTGGGCGATCGTCTGGAATCCCCTTTCTTCCTCGAGGCGCGCGATGCGTTCGGCGCTCGCTTGAAAGTTGAGCCTTAGTGGGCGCTCGACGGTGATCTTTCGGAAGCCGAAATGCGTGGTCGGAAAGATGCGGCTGACGACCATCTCCTCCTCTTCCCTATCCTTGATGACCTTGCGCGTTTCGCCATCGCGGAAATTCGCGAGGATCTTCAGGACGTCCTGCGCCTTGTCCAAGGGGATCTCGCGTCGCTTGTCGCCGAGACTCTTGCGCATGGGAACCCAGAAGGACGTCGCGTCGATGAGCTGCACCTTGCCCTTGCGTGCCGCGGCCTTCCGGTTGGTCACCACCCAGATGTACGTCGCGATGCCCGTGTTGTAGAAGAGCTGCTCCGGCAGGGCGATCAGCGCTTCGAGCAGATCGTTCTCCAGGATGTAGCGCCGGATTTCGCTCTCGCCGCTCCCCGCATCGCCGGTGAACAGCGGCGAACCGTTCATGATGATCGCGATGCGCGAACCGCCCTCCGTCGGCGATTTCGCGTGACCGAGCAGATGGAGCAGGAAGAGCAGTTGACCGTCGCTGATCCTCGGCAGCCCCGCACCGAAGCGGCCCGTCGCGCCCTTCTCATGCTCGGTGCGCACAGCGACCTCGTCACGCTTCCAATCCTTACCGTAGGGCGGGTTCGCGATCAAGTAATCGAAGGCCCGTCCTGCATGTCGGTCCCTCGACAGCGTGCTGCCGAACGCAATGTTGTCTGCGTCGCGGCCTGTCGGGTCCTTCATATAGAGATCAGACTTCGCCACGGCCCACGTCTCCGGATTGACCTCCTGGCCGAAGAGGTGGATCTCGGCTCTCGGGTTGAGTGCAGCGCGAATGATGTCCCCGTTCTTCCGTAGGCCGAGCGTGATGTGTTCCTTGGTGATCATGAGCATCCCCCCGGAGCCGCAGCAGGGGTCGTACACAGTATTCACGACGCCCTTGCGGCGGATGCGATCCTCATCGCCGACAAGCATGAGATCCACCATCAGGTGAACGACGTCGCGGGGCGTGAAGTGTTCGCCGGGATTCTCGTTCAGGGCCTCGTTGAACTTGCGCAGCAGTTCCTCGAAGACGGTCCCCATCGTGGGGTTGTCGATGCGGTCCGGGTGCAGGTCCACCTTCCGGAACCGCTCTACGACCTGAAACAGGAGCCCTGCTTCGTCCAGCTTGCTGATGGTGTTATCGAAGTCGAAGCGCTCGAGCACCTCGCGCATGTTCGGACTGAACCCGGCGATGTAGTTCCGCAGGTTGGTGGCGAGATGCGGCGCGTCGGCCAGGAGCTTTTCGAAGTCGTAGCGCGACGTGTTGTAGAACGCGAAACCTGACGCGCGCTGGAGTTGCGCGTCCATGTCTTCCAGGCCGCGGCCCTTGAGCTCGGCCTGCCGCTTGAGGACGCGGTCTTTTGTATCGGCGAGGACACAGTCCAGCCGCCGGAGGACCGTGAGGGGAAGAATGACGTCCTGATATTTGCCGCGCTTGAAGGTGTCACGGATCAGGTCCGCGACGCCCCAGAGGAAGCTGACGATTTCGCTGTGGTTCACGCTCTGCCAGTACGAGTTAGGTCGCCTATTTCAGCTTGGTTGTGGCTATCAACGCTCAAGCTAAGCCGTGGCCGGAGTTCAACAAATGCGAGCGGAGCGAACTTCCGAAGATCGGTCATCAAGTTCAGCGTTCGCTAGACGCCACGGCACTCGGAAGCCGGCCGGAGAAGGATCGGCTCCGCAAATAACTGGAGAAGGCAGACAGGTATTCGAGCCCGTGCTCGACATCCTGACGTCTGAACGAGTCTCCGATCATGAGCTGGCCGACACCCTCCATTTGCCACTCGACGTGGAATCGCTCGCCGCGACGCCCCAATGTGGCTGATCTCACTCCCGGCGGCGTACCCCTCACGGATCTGCGAGATGTCGGCCTCGAGCGCTTCGAGCCCGCGGCGAACCAAAAGGGACTTCGGAATGTTGCCTGAGTCATACTCATTCGCCCCGGCAGCGGCGAGGCAGACCAGCGAATGAAATGCCAGAGTCTCAAGGGCGTTTCGCTCGCAAAGCACGCCATCGAAGGTGAGCTCTGATTCGATGAGCACGAGCGCAGCGTACCAATGATTGAAGAATGAGGTTGAGAGAACTTTCCGTGCGTTCTTCCGAAGGTGTCCGACTGCTCCTCGAGTCGTGCCAAGAGCTCATCGAAGTCGCGGTCCGCAGCATCGCGCCGACCCTAATACTGATCGACAATGGGAGTCCCGTCCGCACGAATCTGATGAGTGTGGCGTCACAGAGAGCCAGCCGGTTGTAGCGATGATCCGGCAAGCTCTTTCTCCAGGGAGATGCCTGGTGAACTCCGAAGCTCGCCTGCAAGGCATGAATAGAGTGCGGGCGCGGAGCGCCCGCTACCTCAGCGCCTTGCCCGGTGCAGCACACCGTTAGCCTGCGCCACCAACCTGTGTGTCGTTGTAACTACCGCAGTTCTTGCACCGCAGCACGAGGCCTAATACAGCGTCTCGTCTGAGACCCCGTACCAGACAGGCGCCACATTCCCCACAATCGAGTGCTAAACCCGTATCAAAACCAGTAAACACTGTTGTTCCTTCACCCTCGTACACGAACACCGCACGAGTGCCCGGATCTGGCTCTGGCATCACCGTGAGGGTCATGCGTTCGGTGATCGGCAACGGCTCGGGTGCCCGTGCCATAGGTAGGTGGCACGCCGAATACAACTTACCCGACCCGCACGGGCATGGTTCGTTGAGATCGATCTGAGCCATGCCCTACGACTCCCGCGCAATCATCAAAGGAAGATCGGGATCGTAGTATCGTCCAAGATCAGGTATGCCCAGTCGCAGCCGCTCCAACATGATCAGAAGAAAGACGAAGAATCTGCCGAACGTCCGATCGCCCGCGCTTAAGGTTACGGCGCGAACCAGGTCCTGGTCTATTGGTTTGCCTTCAGCTAAGTGCTTCTGCTTGGTGAGAAGCCAGTCCACGAATCGATCTGTGTCGAGAAGAGGCTCCTTGGTCCCCTTGATGAAGTCCACGAGCTCGAAGTGAAGCAGCCCTTCGCCAAGAACTGCGACAATGTTCGTGAAGTAGTTGACGTCGTGTATACGCTTGTTCTCCTCCTCAAGATTGCGAGCCAACGAGGAGAGCGAGTTATCACCGAGCCGATACCCGATCACGGCCCCAAAGGGTCGGGATGGACGGTGTAATGTGACGTACTCTCTTGTCTGGATCACGGTGAGGTCACGCGGCGCCAAGCGCTTGAAGCTCTCCACCTTCCTTAGCGTATCGAGGAACTCTGCCTTAGAAAGGGTCGACTTGACTTCGATGATTCCGTAGACGCACTCAATCGGCAGAACAGCAGTCCGGCCGCTATACATGACCGGAGCGTTTAGGGCATCGTAAATGATGATGTCGGCCGAATGGCTCGTTTCGCCGCTCGCCGTGATAATCTCGCCCTTGAGAACGCCGTACTTGCGTGGGAGGTGGCGCTCCAGAAACGCTTGGAGTAGCTCCTCCCTGTTCTCACCGCGATCTCCCGCGTGCTGGACGAAGCCGGCTTCGCGAAACTGCGAGAGTAACGTGTCTTCGAGACGTGCGAAGCGTTCTTGGAGATTCATTGAAAGCGGGGTGCAAATGATAGTTGCTGCTGCTCCTGCTGCTCCTGCTACTCCTGCTACTCCTGCTACTCCTGCTACTCCTGCTACTCCTGCTACTCCTGCTGCTGCACGCCCTATCATCTATCTCGGCATATGTGTGCACAAGGACTCCATTACCACCATCGCCGTCCTGCGGCACACCACTAAGACGCCGACGCACCTGGAACGGCTTCTCAACGCACTGCCGAAGGTGAAGCGGTGGATCGAGCGCGTGGCGCGCGGAGCTGAGATCCACGCCTGCCATGAAGCGAGTGCTACGTGTTACATCGCGCGCTCACGGAGTGGGGCAGTCGGTCTGTGAGGTGATCGCGCCCTCCCTCATCGCCGACGCGTCCTGGGGTCCAATGGAAGCACGATACGCGCCACGCACTGCGCTGCCGCGGCTCTACCGCGCCAGCGAGCCAGCGCCGCGAGTTGGCACTCCAGCGCATAGGTCTTCATGCGAGGCGATGAAATACGTCCGGCCAATTCTACTAAGCGAGTCGTACGACCTCTTCGATACCGGCGATGCGGTGCCGTAAGACGCCCAGTTCTGCTGCAGGCCAACACTCAGATGCGACGCGTAGCGTTCGCCACCTCAGCAGCGTTGTCAGCGGCAGCACACGTATTTCTGTGATTGGACAGGTACCTCTACCTGCTACCCAGCTCTTGGTCCAGTTCCGACATTGCCACCAAAGTTTGGAAAACCACTCGGCGGCCGTCGCTCCACTCTAGCAGCTCTCCCTCCTTAGTCGCTCCATGTTCCTGTCGCTGGACGAGATCAATGAGTGAGCCTGCAAACGCAAGCAATGCCTGTCCATGCGCCGCAATGGCGCCTGAGAGTCGAGGAGTCGCTACAATGACATCTCGTAGCCTGCTGACGGTCTTGCTCTTGTCGGATGTTGTCCCAACCTGCCGATTGGTCGCGAGTTCCTCGCAAAACTCCTGAAGCGCTTCGCGGCAGAGGTGTCCGATTGTTGTGAGCAACGCGAACGAGTCTGCGTGCCAGAGAGCCTTCTCTGCCTCAGCCCATTTGGCATAAGCAAGTGGGTACCGTTTCTGGAACTGCGCGGCGTCAACGTAGTCTCGAATGACACGTTCGACGCGCGCAATGGCAACACCCTTATCTAGCTGCAGATGCTCGTAATACTTGTACCCGCGCGGAGATATGTCGTAGAGTGAAGTACCGTCGGTCGCTCGCGTCTGCGTGAGCATCTGCTCGTTCACGAGGGCATCAAGATCACCCTCGTAGGCGCCCGGGTGATCGCTTGGGATGCCCGGATGAAGAAGTTGTGGTTGAGGGCTATCGAACGTGGACATCAGCATGAACTTCTCACGCTGATTCCGTGGCACCTTGCGAGCTGCCTCTACGAGCTCTTCCAGCAATTGCTTTTGTTCCGGCTCCAAGATGACGGAGTCGAATTGCGTATCCCGGTAGTAGCCCATATCCGTGGCAAGGCTCCCGCGTTCACCTGCAGGGGGATCAAAAAGAGAGCGTCGCGCGGAGCGCGGCGTAATTCAAGCTCCCTTGGCAGGTAACGATCGCTATGTGGCAGGTGCGAAATAGACGGTCGAACTCACTGTGACTTGACGCCAAGCTTGGCCAGATGCTGGGAGAGAGTAAGAACACTGCTTGAGTGACCAGCTCTCTCGGCCGCTTCAAGGAAAAAACGATCGGTGCTCACGAGCACGATTGGAAGGCCATTAATCTCTTTTCCAAGATTAGCCGCAATTTCCTGATCCCAGACAAGATTCCGCTTGCCGTCGTTATCCAAGTCTATGTTGTCGCAGAGAACCCGTTCAAGAACGAGCGCCGCGGCATACGAACCTGTACGGGACACTTGGAGCACTCTCGCCATCAAGTCGTCGGGGATTGGAACTGGTGCGGGTTGCCCTTGATGCTGAAATGCCCGATGAACCAGTGCTCGTGCGTCTATTAGGGCCAGTTCGTCGGACTGAGTAAAGGCGCGAATCTTATTGTTTTTCTCGCTTGCGCATAGTCCAGTCGCCGCACTTGCGAGTTGAGCGCGAATACTTCTGAATTCGTTGGCAAACAACAGTTCCTTCTCAGCGACATGGGCTCGAACCGCTGTCACCGTGTCATCGACATCCGCCTGATCAAAATTGGACTCGGCGCCTCCGACCACTCTCGCGACGTGCACCAGTTAAGCGAAGGATTCGGTGAGACCCGGTGGTACTGATCCGAGGATCAACTGAGCGTACTGCGCCTCGCCGCTCATCACAACTCGTGGTGGTTCGGCCAAAGGCTCTAGAGCGCGGCGAGTACACCGTTTTAGTGCGGCTACTGCGCGCGATCGCTTTGGCGCGTCCGCATCGCCGGCACGCGCAACAAGCTCCATGAGCGTCCACGGATCGGCATACTGCCGATATCCGGCCGCGAGCTCCGCGAGACGGAGTTCCTCGGCCTTATTGGGCGATAGGCCGACCAGTGCATTTGTGTCAAGTATGACGGCGCGCATGACCCCTGTTGCTACATGCCGCAGACTAGAAGCCATCTCATAAATGGCGGAGAAGGATGAGAATACAGCCGAGCTGCACAAAGCCGAGGTAGTTCTCCGCGTGCCGCTCCCACCGGGTGACGAGGCGACGGAAGTTCTGAAGCCACGCGAAGAGCCGTTCGATCTTCCAGCGCCGACGATAGCGGCGCATGGGTCGACCGTCTTGGGTGATGTTGACGCGGTTCGATCGGTGGGGGGCGATCAGCTCGATGGCGCGGTCCTCGGCCAGCCGCGCATCCAAGGGATCACTGTCGTACGCGGCGTCGCCGATCAACCGCTCAGGGGCTCCCCTCGTGACGGTGGCGTCGAGCGTTTGCTCGACGAGCGTGACTTCATGCGGTGAAGCACTTGTAATGGATACGGCGATAGGAAGACCAGTGCCGTCTGCAATTGCCATGATCTTGGTCCCTTTCCCTCGCTTCGTCTTCCCGATGAGGGAGCCCCCTTTTTTGCGCTGGCGAACGTGCCATCGATGAAGCACTCCGTGAGGTCCAACTCGCCCCGCTGCTCCAGGTCCCGCGCGAGGGCCGTGAGGACCCGCTCCATCGTCCCATGCTCGACCCAATATTGAAACCGGCGATGGCACGTCTGGTAGGACGGATAGCGATCCGGCAGATCGTGCCATGCGGCGCCCGTGCGGAGCACCCACAGGATTCCGTTCAGGACGTCACGCGGATCGCGCCAAGGCCGTCCACGCCCATCCCGTCGCACACGCGGTTTCGGCAACAACGGCGTCAAGATCGTCCATTGTGCGTCGGTCAACTCCATCATCAGCCTCCCGGAGGGCGAAGACGAAGAACGTCACCGCACTCCAGACGACTGACTCACGTCACCGCTTCACCGTTTATGAGATAGCTTCTAGTTTGCCGCCGCAGTGAGGACATCGTTCCAGCCCAACGCGATCACCCTAGCGGTTCCAGATCCTTCAAACCAAGGACGTCGTGCGGAAGTTCGAGCGCACCGGCGGTGTGAAGGGGGAGCTACTCCTTCCCCGCCAACGCATAATCCAGCTCGGACTTGAGCTCCGGGTGCGTTCGCCACATGTACGTCCCCATCACCAGCGCCGCGATGAGATTGCCCGTCGCCACCTGCGCCCACCCCAGCGCGCCGAGAAACGGTGATTCCTCCAGCGCCGAGCTCAGTCCGTAGAAGCCGATCTCGAACGCAACGAACAGCATCAGCGCGCCCGCAAGCACCGTGGGCTGCGTCTGAGCCCAGTGCACGATCACCGACACCAGCAGCCCCGCGGCGATGAACGCCACGTAGTGGAACACCGTATACGCCGCGACGAGCATGAACAGGCTGTCGTCAGTGGGCGGGCCGAACAGCCGCAGCAGACCCTTCCCCAGCGCCGTCGGCGTGCGGAACGCATGCGCATAGATGACATCCACGCCGAGGAACCACACAGCCACGGCCGTGGCGCCGAGTATGCCGGCGATGACTCCATCACGAACGATCTTGCGACGCATGCGGAACCCTCCGTGCGGGCGTTGTTGTCTGAATCTGTATGGGCTGCTCGGGAGCCGAAAGTGGTGATGCGGACTCGACAAAGGCCCTGTACGACGTTCAGTTATCGGCTATACACCGAGGTTCTTCGTGTCTGACACGCTCTCCTCCATTCCGCGGACTCTCGATTCCTTCGCGACCAAACCGGTGCGCGAGCGCCTGCTGTCGCTCGACGTGTTCCGCGGCATGACGGTGGCGGGCATGCTGCTCGTGAACGACCCGGGGAGTTGGGAGCACATCTACGAACCGCTCGAGCACGCGACGTGGAACGGATGGACGCCGACCGATCTGGTCTTCCCGTTCTTCCTCTTCATCGCGGGCATCACCACCTACCTCTCCCTATCGGCGCGCCGCGAGCGCGGCGACGACGAGCGCGCCATCCGCGCGCAGATCATTCGCCGCGGCGTGCTGATCTTCGTGTTCGGCCTCCTGGTGAACGGGTTCCCCTACTTCACGTGGGGCGACGTCGCAGGCATCCCCGACCCGTCGTTCCTTCAGCGCATCGCCGACCGGCTCATGCACTGGCGCATCATGGGCGTGCTCCAGCGCATCGGCATCGCCTACCTGTGCGCAGCGCTGCTCACACAGCGCACGACGCTCAGGCAGCAAGTCGCCATCATCGCGGGCCTGCTGTTGTCCTATTGGGTCGTGATGACGGCGCTTCCGGTGCCCGGCGAAGGCACCATCGGCGCACTGCTGCTGAACATGCCGCCGCGCACGATGCAGGCATGGGTCGACAGAGTGGTGCTCGACTGGACGCGCTTCGGGCTCGGCAATCACATCTGGGCGTCCAGCAAGACGTGGGATCCGGAGGGAATTCTCTCCACGATTCCCGCCATCGCCACCGCCATGCTCGGCAACATCGCCGGCCGCTGGATCGCCGAGCGGAAGCCGCTGCCCGAGCGTCTCGCGGGACTGTTCGCGGCGGGCGCGCTGGGAATGATGGCCGCCCTCATGTGGAACTGGGTGTTTCCCATCAACAAGAGCCTGTGGACCAGCTCGTATGTCCTCTTCACGGGCGGCATGGCGTGCATCGCCCTCGCGACGGTCATGTGGATCGTCGATTTCCACAAGGTGCGCGGATGGACGAAGTTTTTCGTCATCTACGGCGTCAACCCGATCGTGGCGTTCGTGGGCTCGGGAATCCTGGCTCGCCTGATCTACTCCATCTTCAAGGTGACGAAGGACGGACGGCGCATGTCGCTCGAGCAGGGCATCTACGAGACGCTGTTCACACCGTGGCTCGATCCCATCAATGCGTCCCTCGCATTTGCCATCGTGTTCGTGCTGTTCTGGTATGCGATCCTGTCGTACCTCTACAAGCGCAACATCATTCTGAAGGTCTAGCTCGAAGGCGACGTCCCGCAGGAGGCAGGGCCATGCCCGAGTCCTACACCATCGACGTCGATCGCAGACTCGTGGCATGCCGCGCATGGGGGAAGTTCACCTCCGCCGAGCTGTTCGAGCACTATCATCTGATAGCCGCGAACCCTGATTTCGAGCCCACGTTCTCGCAGGTGGGCGATCTGCGCGACGTCGAAGAGTTCGACATGGGCAGCTCGGCGGTCGAGGCGGCGGCAGACCTCGGCGTCTTCAGCACGACGTCGCGCCGCGCCCTGGTGGTCGCGCACGACCTCCAGTACGGCATTGCGCGCATGTACGCGACGTTCTCGGAGCTGGCCGGGCAGAACATGAAGGTGTTCCGCGACTACGACGCCGCGCTCAAGTGGGCCCTGTATCAGACGTGACCCGGAAGGCTCGGTCTCGTCGCTAGATTGCAGGGTGCGCCCTCCCCGGGCGCCGGAACCCACGCCTCCAAGCCACTGGAACGCGAGTTGCCATTTCACAGGGTGATGGCTCATTCCCGGAATCGCCCGCGCATCGTTCGGTGCGCGGCATCATTGGCCCTGTGCGCGTTCGCGGCGCTGGTACCGCTTGCCGACGGGCGCGCCGCGCTCGCGCCAACACCACAGTCCGCTGGCGAGAGCTTCGTCCATCAGGTCAGCGCCCGAAAGAAGCCGCCGAAGCGCACGCGCCGCACCACGCCGAAGCCACGGCGTACCAGCCGGCGCGAGCCCGCCGCCCCAGCATGGACTTCGCCCAACGGCACGCAGGCGCTCAGCACCGACCTGTCGACCATGA
>WNFI01149468.1_pt1 | contig 21838 bp, 18 predicted proteins | sample 5400471 | NCBI WGS metagenome assembly WNFI01 (sample SAMN13153348, study PRJNA577476) | soil metagenome | isolation source: 100 cm saprolite on Douglas fir-dominated hillslope | place: USA:California | collected 2013-09-17
GCCGTGCCAGAAGTCGTAGAAGTTGAACCAGTTGTAGGGGTCGCTGCGGCAATACTCCTCGAGCAACCCCGCGTAGCGCGTGATGCCCGCCCGCACGGCCGCCTCGCGGCCGCCAGGTGCGGGAGCGGAGAAATCGGCGATCTGCCGGAACACGACGTGGTAACGGTTGCCGCCGCGGTACAGGCCCGTCATGAAGATCACCGGGCGGCGCAGTGCCGCCGCGGCCCGCATGGGGCCCGACGGAAAGAGCGCGTCATGACCGAGGAAGCTCACGACCTGCGCCGGCGCGTCCGCGAGGGTGCGGTCCGCGAGCATGCCGACGAACTTGCCCTCATCGAGGCAGTCGCGGATCCGCAGCATCGCATTGAGCTGGCCGAGCTCGACGATCTCCGGTGCCGACTCGCTCTGGCCCGCTCTGAAGAAGCGGCTCACGCGGGTCGGGTTGCGCTCGTACATCGCCATCACCACGCGCAGCTCCGGGCGAGCCCTCCCCAGGGCTCCCATCACCTCGAAGCTCCCGAGGTGTGAGCCGAGGAGGAAGGCGCCCTGGCCGCGCGCGAGCAGCTCGTCCATGAGCTCCTCGCCCTCGCACGAGATGCTGAGGCATTCGTAGCGCTCGCGCGTGAGATAGAGCCGGTCGAGTATCGTCGAGGCGAACGCGAACACCTGCCGGAAGCGGTCGAGCCCGCCCGGCTCGCGCGCGAGCGCCCGCCGCAGGTAGGTGCGCGCATGGCGCCGCGCGGCCGGGGCGAAGGTGAAGAAGTACGCGGCGATGAGATAGAGAATTCCGCGCGTCACGGGGCGACCGAGCTGCAGCGCGACGAATATCATCATCCTGAGGAGCGTCGCGCTGCCGCGCTCGGGCTCGGCAACCCACTGCGAGGCGCCGGCGCGCGCAGCGGCGGAGTGCGCGGGGCGCGGCCCGGACTCGGGTAGCAGCAGACCGTAAGCGACGGGCTGCCCGGCGCTTGAGACGCTGAAGCGGATCGAGCCGTTCGGCAACGACTCGTGCTCGAGCGTGAGTGTCTCACCCGGACGCACCGGCTTGACGAACTTCGCCGCACCGATCCGCCAACGCCTCGCCTCCTGCGGCGCCTGCTGCTCGAGCGTGCGCACCATCTCATCGAGCAGCACCACACCGGGCAGGACGGGTGCGCCCGGAAAATGCCCGGCGAGCGCGGGGTGCTCGGCGGAGATCGTCAGGGTGAGGGCGCCCACGGGGCGGCCTTTACGCCGATTTCAGGTGCGCGGCCGCGAGCGACCGCAAGGCCTCCTGCGGGAGCTTGCCGGTGCTGTTGCGCGGCAGGCGCGCAACGAGCAGCAACGGACGGGGCAGGAAGACCGGATCGATCCGCTGGCGCAGCTTCTCCACCACCCGCGCCGCATCGAGGCCCGGGGCCACGACGCAGGCGCCGAGGCGCGCGACGCCCGCATCGCGCGAGGCATCGACGTGAAAGAACGCCCCGTCGAGGACGCCGTCGATCGCGTTCAACTGGTGGTTGAGGTAGGCGAGGGAGCTGCGCTTGCCGGCGATGTTGACCAGGTCCGCAACCCGCCCGTGCAGCAGGAAGCGATCCGCACCGGTGAGCTCGAGCACATCGCCGAGAAGAGTCGGCTGCTCGATGTGCCCGCCCTCGGCCCAGCTCTCCCCGTCGCGCACCGCGAGGGCAACCCCGGACCACAGGCGCCACTCCGCGGTCTGCGTCGGGCGGCGCAGCGCGATCTGTCCGGTCTCGGTCGAGCCATAGATCTCGAGCAGCACCGTCGCGAAGCGCCGCTCGACGTCCGCGGCGAGCGCCTGTGCGAGCGGCGCGGTCGCCGAGACCATGAGGTCGACCGCCGGCAGCGCGACCCCGGACTCCACGAGCGCGCGCAGGTGGATCGGGGTCGAGATGAGCACGCGCGGGCGCGGGACCGCCGCCAGCGCCGCGGCGATATCGGCCGGGTAGAACGGACGCTCGGCGCACAGCGCAGCGCCGCTCACGAGGGGCAGCAGCACGCTCGATTCGAAGCCGTACATGTGCTGCGGCGGCACGGTGGCGAGGAGGGCGCACGGGCCGCCGGCGGCGAACCCAAGCCGGCGGGCTTCCTCGCGCACGCATGCGGCGAGGCGTCCCCAGCTCTTGCGATGCGGGACCGGCGTGCCGGTCGAGCCCGAGGTGAACACACATGCGGCGAGCTGCGTGTCCGCGATCGCGGGCACCCGCAGCGGTGCCGCTCCGGAGGCGGCGCTCGGGCGCTCATCGCCCCCGCGCGGATAACTGACGCGCGGCAGATCGATGTCGCAGTCCGACGCATCCGTGAGGCAGATGACATCCGGGGCGAACGCGGCGAGCTGGCGGATAACCTCGGGGGTGTGGGTCGGGGGCAGGAGACTCAGCTTCCCCGTCGCGAGACTCGCGGCGAAACCGACCGTGAAGTGATAGCGGTCGGCGCACGCATTGAGGACGTGCGCTCCCGCGCCGAGCGCGGGTGCGACGCGCGCAACGTCGGCGAGGAATTGCCTGACGAGAATCGGCGTGCCGGCACGGTAGGCGATGACCGCGTCGGCGCAGGTGTGGGCGATCAGCGGCAGCGTGGCCAGATGGCTACTTCGTCCTGTGCGCGGAGATGAAGAGGCAGAGCTGGCGCAGCGAGCCGAAGATGCGTTCGTTGTCCTCGCCGTCGGCGCGCAGCTGCACGCCGTACTGCTTGGACACCACGAGTGCGATCTCCAGGATGTCGATCGAGTCGAGCCCGAGACCCTCACCGTACAGCGGCTTGTCGGCATCGATGCCCTCGGGGGCGACGTCGAGGTTCAGCGCCCCGACGATGAGGCGGGCGACCTCGCACATCAGGGCGTCGGCGCTCGCCGGGACGGCCGGCTGGCGCAGGGGCGACACGTTGTCGGACATGATTTCCCGGGACTAACGTTATTGGTGGGGCGGCATTATACAAGGCGCCGCGCGATGAGGAGCGGCAGCCGCAGCAGGAGCCCGACGAGCAGTCGCAGGTACATGCCGGTGAGGAGCACATTGTCGCGCCAGTAGTGAAAGTGCGAGACGCCCCCTTCCGCGCGGCTGAAGTAGCGCACTGGGACGGGGAGGTTGTGCACGGGAACGCCACCCCAGGAGAGGCGCACCACGGCCTCGGCGTCGAAGTCGAAGCGCCGCATCCAGCGGCTCCGCCGCATCACGGCCAGGAGCGGCGCGATCGGGTAGACGCGAAAGCCGAAGAGCGTGTCGTGGATCGAGAGCGAGAGTGTCGCGAGATTCGTGCACCAGTTGGAAATGCGCCGTCCGCGCAGACGCAGCCGCGGCACGCTCGCATCGAACAGCGGATCGCCGAGGATCATGGCCTCGGGAGCGGCGCTGGATGCCGCCATGAAGGTGCCGATCGCATGCGCCGGGTGCTGCCCGTCCGCGTCCATGGTGAGCGCGTGGGTGAAGCCGAGGCGGTGCGCCTCGGTGAGGCCATCGAGGAGCGCCGCACCCTTGCCGCCGTTACGTGCGCGCCGCAGCACGCGCAGGTGCGGATCAGTGCTCGCGACCGCGGCGAGCTCATCCGCCGAGCCGTCGGTGCTGCCATCCACGATCACCCAGACCGGATCCCAGTGTGCGCGCGCCGCGCGCACGGTCTCGAGGCCCCTCGCCCCCGGGTTGTAGCTCGGGATCAACACCACGTGCGTTGCGGAGGGCGTCAATCCTCGCTCTCCACCAGATGCGCCGAGCGGCGGATGATCCACGCGACACCGAAACCTCCCGACCAGTAGCTCGAGCGGCTGACGAGCGGGCTGTCGGCGAAGCTCGCGCCGGCGAGGGTGTCATGGCGCAGGTACACGCCCACCCAGTACTGCGGGTAACGCCGGGTGAGCGCGGCGAGCAGCTGCGTGCCGGCATAGCCGCCGTGCGCCTGGAAGGCCGGCCGCCCGGCGCTCGCGTACGGCGGCGCGACCGAATAGAAGTAATCGTCGTAGCGGTGATCCGCGAACAGCGGTCCGGCGAGCAGCCCGAGCTTCCAGCCCTCGGCGCCCCGGTGCTGCGCGAGGTCGAGATTCAGGTGCGGCGCGAGGAAAAAGCCGATCATGCGCGGGGAGGCTTCGACGGTGAACGCGGCGCGCACGGGTAAGCGCAGCTCGAGCTGCGCGCGGGTATCGCTCGTTTTCCACAGATGCACATCGAGCGCGGGCCCCACCTCGAGCGTCGGGCGCAGGTCCGGCATGCCGTGGCGCACCGAGTCGTTGCGCACGGGAGTGGTGCCGTTGACGCTGAGGTTGAGCTCGAAGCGCTCCTGATTGAAGAGCATGCCGCGCAGCCCGTTCTGGTCGGAGCGCAGAAACTTGCCGCGGTACCTGAGGTAGGGCAGCGGCACCGGGTAGGCGTGCACGGTGGCGGCGCCGCGGTAGTCGTTGAAGATGAGCGCGCCAGCCCCGAGGCCGAATTCCCACAGGGGTCGCGGCTCCGCGCGTGCCGCGCCGCAGACTGCCACCGCCAGCGCCCCGAGCAGCGCCACCGGCACCGCCGTCCGCGCTGCCGGCGGGGGCTTTTCAGGCATCCGTGCGCAGCGCACAGATCGCAGTGGCTTCGATCTCGACCAGCAGGTCCTGGCGGCAGATGTCCGCCTGCAGGTAGATGGCCTTGGCGGTCGGGCCGAGCGCGGCGGTGAGCTCGGCCTGAATGACCGGCAGGTCCGAGGGGCGGCGCACGTAGACCTTGCAGGCGAGGTTACCGAGCTCGAAGCAGGCGCCGCGCGCCACGCGGTTCGCTTCCCCGAGCAGCGCTTCGATGTTGGTGAGCGTCTCGCGCGTCTGGGCGGCCGTATCCCCGATGTGGAGCGAGCGGTGGCCGACGATGCTCGCCGTCCCAGAGATGAAGAGTGCGAGCCCCCCGAGCTGGCGCGCGAGCGCCGCGCGCGAGAACGCCGGGCGGTGTCGGCCGTACTCCGGGGGATAGTGATAAGCGCTCACCTGCCGGGGGTTCTCGACGAAGGTCGGCGCGGTGCGCCCGGCGAGGAAGTACACGACGACCGGACTGTCGCCCGGGGCGCCAAGGGCGGAGGCCGCAGGCACGCTGCCCTCGAGCGCCCGCCCACTCTCGCGCAGCGCATGCTGGCGGGCGGTGTTGAACTGGCGGTAGCGCTCGAGGCCGTGCGAGTCGCGATTGATGTGGGGCAGGTAGTTCCACACGCGCAGCAGGTGAGGGTAGCGCTCGGCATCGAGCGCCGCGCAGATCTCGCGGTATGCCTGGCTCGTCGCCACGTGGAGCGCGGTGTGCACCGCGCCCCGGCGCCCCCCTCCGGCCGCGGCGGCCGCCGCAGTGAGCTGAGCTTCCTCGGCAACCGCAATGCAGCCGAAGAGCGTGTCCTCGGTGCGGCGAAAGCGCACCCCCTGTCGCTGGCCGGAGGTCGCCGGCAGGTCGCAGCGCCACACCTCGTAGAGCTGCGCCGTGCCCGCGAGCAGCGGCGTGCTCACCTGCGCGACGGGAATCTCAGCGCCCCGGGCGATGCCCGCGGGCATGCCGTTGAAGCTCGCAACACCCAGCACATTCCCCCACGGGGCCGACTGGCATTCGGCCGCTGAGAGATAGTCCAGATGCAGGCCTGTTGGCGCGCGCATCGGAGGTGAGGATCTGCGGGTCTAGTTCTTCGGTTGCGACTCGTCGGGTGTGTGCTTCACGGACGACTTCGCCTTCGCGGCGTCGCCCTTGACCTTCCCCCCGACGGACCTGGCACCCTCGGCGACCGCGTGCCCCACCTTCCTGGAGTCATCGCGAACCGCCTCTCCTACCGCTTTGCTCTTTTTGGCGACGGTGTGGCCGACCGCCTTGGCGCTGTGAGCCACGGCGTGCCCGACCGTCTTGGCATCCTGCTTGACCACGGCGGCGGTGTCGTCGGCCGTGCTCTTGTCCTGCGCGGCGGCGGTCCCGGCGAGTAACAACGAGGCGGCTGCGGCCGCCATGACGAAACGTGTCTTCATAGCAAAGTATCGTACGACACTCGTGCGCTCCTTTGCACGGCGCCCCGGTCAAATACGGTGCGCCGTACCCTCCACGGGCACCCCAAGCGGTGCCAATCGCCACCTCCTTCGGGCAAACTCCGCCGGATGCGCCTCGAGCGGCTGCCCATCTCGGTTCTGCGAACCCGCTATCTTCCGGGCGGCTGGGACGTCCTCGCCTTCGCGCTGGTGGTGGGTTTCCTCATCTACCTCTCACAGGCGGCGCACGGGCTCAGCGGCTCGCTCGCGCGCCTCGAGGCGACACCGATCTCGCTCGACCCGCGGGCGCTCTTCGGCTACTCGGCGCACACCGCGCTGCGCATGCTGGTCGCGATGCTCGCCTCGCTCCTCTTCACCTTCACCTACGCCACGCTCGCCGCCAAGAGCCGGCGCGCGGAAGTGATCCTCGTGCCGCTGCTCGATTTCCTGCAATCGGTGCCGATCCTCGGCTTCTCGTTCACGGTCCTGTTCTTCCTGCAGCTCACGCCCGGACGCGTGGCGGGCGCCGAGATGGCCGCCGTGTTCCTGATCTTTACCAGCCAGGCGTGGAACATGGCGTTCAGCTTCTACCACTCGCTGCGCAGCATCCCGGACGAGCTCAGCGAGGCAGCGCGCAACTTCCAGCTGGGTCCCTGGATGCGCTTCTGGCGGCTCGAGGTGCCGTTCGCGATGCCCGCCCTCATCTGGAACATGATGATGTCGATGTCGGGGGGGTGGTTCTTCCTCGTGTTCTCCGAGGCCATCACCGTCGGTCATACGACGGTGGCGCTGCCGGGGGTGGGCTCCTACATCGCTCTCGCGATCGAGCAGAAGAATCTCGCGGCCATCGGCTGGGCGATCTCCGCCATGTTCCTCGTCATCCTGATCTTCGACCAGCTGCTGTTCCGTCCGCTGACCGCAAGTGCCGACTGGTTCCGACTCGAGCAGGAGGTGGGGCTCACGGGGAGCCACTCCTGGGCGCTCACCATGATGCGCCGCTCACGCTTCCTCGGCCTCATCGCCCGGGTCTTCTCCGCGCTGCTGCGCGCCGGCATGAAATCCCCTGCCGCAACCGCTCCTCCCGCGCCCCGCGCGGCAAGCCCCTGGGAGGCGCGCTGGGTGGACTACGCCTGGTACGCGCTGCTCGGGCTCATCGGCATCGTCGCGCTGTCCAAGGCCACACGCTTCGTGCTCGGCGAAGTGCGCCCGGGGGAGATCGGGCAGGTCGTTCTCTACGGGCTGATCACGCTCGCGCGCGTGGCCGTGCTGATAGCGCTCGCGAGCCTGATCTGGGTACCCGTCGGCGTATGGGTGGGTCTGCGCCCGCGCGCGGCGCGCATCGTGCAGCCGATCGCGCAGCTCCTGGCGGCCTTTCCGGCCAACCTGCTCTTCCCCATAGTCGTGTCGGCGATCGTGCTGCTGAAGCTGACGCCCGACATCTGGCTGAGTCCGCTCATGATTCTCGGGACGCAGTGGTACATTCTCTTCAACGTGATCATCGGCGCCTCGGCGCTCGCGCCGGACCTGCGCTACGCGGGTGAGAACCTCGGCGTGCACGGCTGGCTCTGGTGGCGGCGGGTCGCGCTGCCGGCGGTGTTCCCGTTCTACGTGACCGGAGCGATCACCGCCTCGGGTGGCTCGTGGAATGCGAGCATCAACGCCGAAGTCGCCGCCTGGGGCAGTGAGACGGTGCGGGCGCACGGGCTCGGCGCGTATATCGCCGATGCGACCGTGGCCGGAGATTTCCGGCGCAACGTGCTCGGCATCGTAGTGCTGAGCCTGTTCGTCGTCGTTCTGAACCGGCTGTTCTGGCGGCCGCTCTATGCGCGCGCGGAGCGCAAGTTCCGCACCAGCTGAGGGAGCTCTAGGAGACGCCCGTGAATGCCATCGCCCCGATACTGAACCTCGCGCCGCTTCTCGACGTACAGGGGGTGTGCAAGTCCTTCCGCAAGCCCGACGGGGATGAGCTCGTGGTGCTCGAGAACGTCAATCTCGCGCTGCGCCCGGGAGAGATCGTGGGCCTGCTCGGGCGCTCGGGCTCGGGGAAGTCGACGCTGCTGCGCGTCATCGCCGGGCTCGATCAGCCCTCGGCCGGCGTCGTGAGCTATCTCGGCCGCCCGGTCCGCAGGCCCGCCTCCGGCATCGCGATGGTGTTCCAGAGCTTCGCGCTGTTCCCGTGGCTGACGGTGCTCGAGAACGTGCAGCTCGGGCTCGAGGCGCTCGGGGTCCCCGAGCCCGAGCTACGCAGCCGCTCGCTGAAGGCGATCGACCTCATCGGGCTCGCTCGATGTGCTCACCGCCGAGACGCTGCGCAATGACTTCCTCGATCTGTGGGGCGAGGGGCAGATGCCGATCAAGTCGGTGCTCCTCGTGACTCACAATATCGAGGAGGCCGTGCAGATGTGCGACCGCCTGCTCATCTTCTCCACGCACCCGGGACGCGTGGTGGGGGAGATTCCGGTCGACCTGCCGCACCCGCGCCACGCACAGGATCCACGCTTCCTCGCGCTCATCGATCGGGTGTACGTGGAAATGACCGCCAAGCCGCGCGAGCAGCGCGTCGGCCCCAAGGCCGAGCGCTTCGCGGGCACCGGGATCGGCACGCAGCTTACCCACGTCTCATCGAACGTGTTGCAGGGCCTCCTGGAGGCGGTGAGCGAGGCCCCCTACGACGGCAAGGCGGACCTGCCGGTGATCGCCTCCGAGGGACGCCTCGAGGTCGATGACCTCTTTCCCGCCGCCGAGGCGCTGCAGATGCTGCGCTTCGCCGAGGTGGAGGGGGGCGATATCCACCTGACGGAGGCGGGGCTGCAGTTCACGCGCCTCGACACGGATGAGCGCAAGAAGCTCTTTGCCCGCCACCTCATCACCTACGTGCCGCTCGCCGCGCACATCCGCCGGGTGCTCGATGAGCGCGCCAGCCATTCCGCGCCCAAGAGCCGCTTTCTCGATGAGCTCGAGGACTACATGACGGAGGAACCGGCCGAGCAGACGCTGCGCACCATCATCAGCTGGAGCCGCTACGCGGAGCTCTTCGCCTACGACGATCACCGCCAGGCGTTCAGCCTGGAGAATCCGGCCTAGGGGGGTGGCCTCGATCGTGCCACGCCTCGGAGCCGCGTGCGCGCAGGATCTGATCGACATTCGAGCACTCCTGGAAGGCTCGGGATTGCCAACGAGCGATCTCGAATCCGCGTGTCCGGAGTTCGTGGTGGCGCGCGAGGGGACACGGGTCGTCGCCGCGGGGGCCCTGCAGCGCTTTGGCTCGTCAGCCCTGGTGCGCTCGGTCGTCGTCGACCCCGATCGACGCGGGGGCGGGCTGGGAGAGATGATCGTGCTCGAGCTTGAGCGTCTGGCGCGTGCGGCGCACATCGATCGTCTGGTCCTGCTCACGGAGACGGCCGCGGAGTTCTTCGCGCGCCACGGGTATCGGGTCATTGAGCGCAGCGGCGCACCCCCGGGGGTGCAGGCCAGCGAGGAGTTCCGTTGCCTCTGTCCCAGCTCAGCGGTGTGCATGGCCAAGAACCTCACCTAGCCGAGCCGAGCGGATCTGTCGTGGCGGACCGTCCCTACAACGTCCTGTTCCTGTGCAGCGGCAACTCCGCGCGCAGCGTCATCGCCGAGGCGCTGATTAACCACGAGGGGGGCGGACGATTTCGGGGCTTCAGCGCCGGGAGTCACCCGAAGGGAGCGGTCCACCCGATCGCCCTCGAACTGCTGAAAGGCATGAAGCTCTCCACAGAAGGACTGCGCAGCAAGAGCTGGGACGAATTTGCAGTGCGCGGAGCCCCGCCGCTCGATTTCGTGTTCACGGTGTGTGACAACGCCGCGGGTGAGGTCTGTCCGTACTGGCCGGGGCAGCCGATGACCGCGCACTGGGGGCTGCCCGATCCGGCCGCGGTCGAGGGTTCCGCCACGGAAAAATGGGTGGCGTTCCGCGCGACGTTTCAGGCGCTCGAGAGCCGCGTCAAGAGCTTCACCAGCCTCCCTTTTTCCTCCCTCGACCGTATCAGCCTGCAGCGACGCCTCGAGGCGATCGGCAAGAGACTCTAGGCCGCGGTCTTCGGAAGCAGGGGTGCTCGCCTGAAGACTCCGTAGAGTCCGATCGCCATCCAGATGAGGTTGAGGAACGCCGAGGGGTAGGCGCCATTCCATCCACTGTTGACGATGAAGCCCGCACCGGAGAGCACATTCAGCCACTGGTAAAGGCCGGACCTCGAGCTGAGTCGGCCGGAGGTCAGCAGCAGGTAGGCCGACAACATCATCGTCGCCGCCGTCCATCCGATCACTTCGACCGAGATCTTCATGAGCTATCTCCCGTCGCCTGTTCATCGGCAGGCGAGCCGATTACCGGTAAGGCAGGGCGTCCGTGCTCCAGGTGCCGCCGAGGGCCTTGAGCAACGCGACGCTCGCCACGAGCGAGCGGCTGGTGAGATCGCGCCAGGCGCGCTCGGCGCTCAAGGAGGCAGTCTGTGCGGACACGACGTTCAGATAATCCACCGTGCCCGCCTTGTACCGGTTCTCGGTGATGGTCAGGGTCTCGGCGGCCGCAGCCGCGGCGGCGCGCTCGGCGCTCGATTCCTGACCGAGCACCTCAAGCGTCGCGAGCCCGTCCTCGACCTCCTGGAAGGCGCCGAGCACGGTCTGGCGGTAGGTCGCCACGTTCTCATCGTAGGCGGCGATCGCGGCGCGCACCTGGTAGTGACGCGCGCCGGCATCGATGAGAGTCAGCGCAAGCTCGGGGCCCAGGGACCAGAAGCGATTCGGCACCTCGAAGAGCTTCGAAAAGCTGTTGCTCGAGTACCCACCGGTAGCGCCCAGGGAGAGCGCCGGGAACCAGGCCGCGCGGGCGATGCCAATCTGGGCGTTCGCGGCCGCCGTGCGCCGCTGCGCCGCCGCGATGTCCGGGCGCCGCTCGAGGAGCTCCGAGGGGAGCGTGAGCGGAATCGCGGGAATCGCGGGCGTCACTTCCTTGCGCTCGAGCGAGAAAGCGGCGGGAGGCTTGCCGGTCAGCACCGCGATCGCGTGCTCGAGTGTCGCGCGGGTGATGCCGAGATCGAGCCACTGCGCGCGGGCATTCTCGAGCTGGGTCTGGGCCTGCGTGACGTCCGAGCGCTGCGCGACCCCAGCCTGGTAGCGGTTGCCGGTCACCTCCAGCGCCTTCTGGTACGAGCCCATCGAGCGCTCGAGGAGCGCGAGATCGAGGTCCGTGATGCGCGGCTGGAAATAACCCTCAGCGAGGGTCGCCTGCTCGGAGAGCAGCGCCGCCGCCAGGTCCGCCGCGCTCGCCTGGGCACTCTGACGGTTCGATTCCACCGTGCGGCGGATCCGGCCCCAGACATCGAGCTCCCAACCGAACGTGGCGCTCACGCGATCCTGGGTCACGGTGCTCTTGCCCGCACTCGCCGCGCTCGCGGAGGTCGTCCCGCCGCTACCGCGTGTGGCAGCGGCGCTCGCGGTGACGGTGGGGAAGTAGCCGGAGCGCGCGCTCCCCAGCAGCGCCACCGCCTGATCGTAGCGCGCCGCCGCTACGCGCACGTTTTGGTTGGAGATCGCGACCTGGCGCATGAGCGCGTCCACATCCGGATCCTGGTAGAGATCCCACCAGTTCCCGCGGGGCTTCGTGTCCTTGGGCTCCGCCGGCTTCCAGTCCCGCGACTCCTTGTAGGCGGAGGGCACCTCCACCGCGGGCCGATGGTAAGCGGGACCGACCGAGAGGTACTGGCAGCCGCTGAGGAGTGCCGCGCAGGCGAGCGCGGGGCGCCGGCGGCTCATGAGGCCCCCTGGGCGGCGGGCCGAGCGCCGGGGGCGGGTGCGCCGGGCGCGTGGGGCCGCTGCGAACCCTGCGCATCGGCGCGGCGACGCTTCGCCCAAAGCCGGAAGCGATCGAGGTAGAGATACACGATCGGGGTGGTGTAGAGCGTGAGCAGCTGGCTCAGCACCAGGCCCCCGACGACCGCGATGCCGAGCGGGCGGCGCAGCTCCGCCCCGTCCCCGTTGCCGATCGCGAGCGGCAGCGCCCCGAACATGGCCGCCACGGTGGTCATCAGGATCGGCCGCAGCCGCAGCAGGCACGCCTCGTAGATCGCCTCGCGGGAGCTCAAGTTGCGCTCGCGTTCGATCTGCAGCGCGAAGTCGATCATCATGATTGCGTTCTTCTTCACGATGCCGATGAGCAGGATCACGCCGATGAGGGCGATGATGGTGAAGTCGGTGCGCGTCGCGAGCAGCGTGAGGAGCGCCCCCACGCCGGCCGAGGGGAGCGTCGAGAGGATCGTGAGCGGGTGCACCAGGCTCTCGTACAGGATCCCCAGCACCAGGTAGACCGCGACCAGCGCCGAGAGAATGAACAGCGGCTCATTCGCGAGCGCATCCTGGAAGGCCTTGGCCGTGCCCTGGAAGCTGCCGCGCACGGTGATCGGGGCGCCGAGCCTCGCGAAGCCATCGCTGATCGCGCGCGTCGCCGTCGACAAGGACACGCCGACCGGCAGATTGAAGGAGATCGTCGAGGCCGCCGAGAGCCCCTGGTGATTCACGGCGAGAGGTGTCCCGCTCGCCTCATAGTGCGAGAAATCGCTGAGCGGCACGCGCTGCCCCGGGGGGCGGGCGGCAGCACCATTGGCTGAGGCTGCAGCGGCGGATGCGGCACCGCCGCCGGAAGCGGACCCGCCGGAGGTGACCGTCGGGTTGGCGCTCGCGCTCGCGCTGACTCCCGCGCCTGCCGTGCTGCTCACGTACACGTTGCGCAGCGTCTGCGGGCTCTGCCAGAACTCCGGCGCAGCCTCCATCACCACGTGGTACTGATTCAGCGGGTGGTAGATGGTCGACACCTGGCGCTGGCCGAAGAGGTCGTTGAGCGTCGCGTCGATCTGGGATTGGTTCAGGCCGAGCCGGGCCACGGCGTCATGGTCGATCACGAGGTTCGTCTCGAGGCCCTTGTCCTGGGCGTCGGTGTTGACGTCGGCGAGCTCGGGGAGCGAACTCATCATGCGTCGCACCCGCGGCTCCCAGGCGCGCAGGTCCGTGATCGTGTCCGCCTGCAGCGTGTACTGGTACTGCGCACCGCCGCCGCGCCCGCCCATGCGGATGTCCTGCGAGGGCTGCAGATACAGGTTCGCGCCCGGCTCGCGGCCGAGCTTGCCGCGCAGCCGCGCGATCACGGCATCGGCACTCGTCTTGCGCACGGCGCGGGGCTTGAGCGAGATGAACATGAAGGCGCCGTTGCGCTGACCGCCGCCGGTGAAGCCGACGACGCTCTGCACCGCCGCATCGTGCTTCACGACGTCGACGAAGTAGCGCATCTTCTCGCGCATCGCCTGGAAGGAGATCGCCTGGTCCGCCTGGATGTTGCCGATCAGGAGCCCGGTGTCCTGCTGCGGGAAGAAGCCCTTCGGCACGCGGATGTAGAGGACGAGGTTGAGCGCGACCGTCGCGGCGAGGATCGCCATCACGGTGGGACCGTGAGCGAGCGCGCGCTGGAGAGAGCGCCGGTAGCCCGCCTCGATCGCGTTGAAGGCGCGCTCGCTCAGGCGATTGAGCCGCCCGCGTGAACGGGAGCCCCCGCCCACATCCGCAAGGCGCGAGCACATCATCGGCGTCGTGGTGAGCGAGACGACGAGTGAGACCAGGATCGCCGCCGAGAGCGTGATCGCGAACTCGCGGAACAGCCGCCCGACGATCCCGCCCATGAGCAGGATCGGGATGAAGACCGCGATCAGCGACACGCTCATCGACAGCACGGTGAAGCCGACCTCGCGCGCCCCCCTGAGCGCTGCCTCGAGGCGCGGCACGCCCGCCTCCAGGTGGCGCGAGACGTTCTCGAGCACCACCACCGCATCGTCGACCACGAAGCCGGTGGCGATCGTGAGCGCCATGAGCGAGAGGTTGTCGAGGCTGAAGCCGGCGAGGTACATCACCCCGAAGGTGCCGATGAGGGAGACGGGCACCGCGACCAGCGGCACGAGAGCCGCACGCGCGCTGCGCAGGAACAGGAACACCGACAGCACCACGAGGACCACCGAGACCATCAGCGCCCGCTCCACATCGCGCAGCGAGGCGCGGATGGTCGGCGTGCGGTCGAGGTATACATTCAGCGCGACGCTCGCGGGGAGTGTCGCGCGCAGGTGCGGGAGGAGCGCCCGCACCCGGTCCACCGTGTCGATGATGTTGGCGCCGGGTTGCCGGAAGAGCAGCAGCATCACCGCGGGGTCGCCGTTGGCGAGCCCGTCGTTGCGCAGGTCCTGCACCGAGTCGGTGACCCGCGCGATGTCGCCGAGGCGCACCGCGGCGCCGCTGTGATAGCCGACGATGAGCGGGAGGTAATCCTCGGCGTGCATCGCCTGATCGTTGGCCGCGATCTGCCAGCGCTGCTCCCCGCTCTCGAGCGCGCCCTTGGGGCGGTTGGCATTGGTGGCGGCGATCGCCGCACGCACGGTCTCGGGACTCAAGCCGAGGCCGTTCATCGCCGGCATGTTCAGCTCGACGCGCACGGCCGGAAGCGAGCTGCCCCCGACCTCGACATCCCCGATCCCTTCCACCTGCAGCAGCTTCTGCGCGAGCACGGTGGAGGCCGAGTCGTACATCTGCCCGCGGGTGAGGGCGTTGGACGTGAGCCCGAGGATCATGACGGGCGCATCGGCGGGGTTCACCTTGTGATAGGTGGGACTGTCCGGCAGGCCCGTCGGCAGCAGGGCGCGTGCCGCGTTGATCGCCGCCTGCACATCGCGCGCCGCCCCGTCGATGTCGCGGCTCAGCTCGAACTGCAGCGTGATGTGAGTCGAGCCGAGCGAGCTCGCGGAAGTCATCTCGGTGACCGCGGCGATCCGCCCCAGCGAGCGCTCGAGCGGGGCGGCCACGGTCGCCGCCATGATCTCGGGACTCGCCCCGGGGAGAGAGGTCTGCACCGCGATGGTGGGGAAGTCGACCTGCGGGAGCGGCGCGACGGGAAGGTGCACGAAGGCGGCGATGCCTGCCAGCACCAGGCCCGCCGTGAGGAGTGTGGTGGCGACCGGGCGCTCGATGAAAGGCCGCGAGAGGTTCATGAGGCGCCGGTCCTGCCCGAGGGCCGCCCCGCAAGGGGCGTGCCGTCATCCTCGGGCGCAGGCTCCCAGTGCCGCCGCCGCCACGCCTCGAAGCGCCTCGCCAGGCGATCGAAGTAGAGATAGATGACCGGGGTCGTGAAGAGCGTGAGCACCTGGCTCAAGGCGAGCCCGCCCACCATGGCGAGGCCAAGCGGGCGGCGCAGCTCCGAGCCCATACCGTAGGCGAGCATCAGGGGCAGCGCGCTCAGCATCGCCGCGAAGGTCGTCATCAGGATCGGCCGCAGCCGCAGGAGCGCCGCCTGGTGGATCGCCTCGCGCGGCGTCTTGCCCCCGAGGCGCTCGGCCTGCAACGCGAAGTCGATCATCATGATCGCGTTCTTCTTCACGATGCCGATCAGCAGGATGATGCCGATGATGGCGACGACGCTTAAGTCCTCGCCCGCGACCATGAGCGCGAGCAGTGCGCCGACGCCGGCCGAGGGGAGTGTCGAGAGGATGGTCACCGGGTGGATGTAGCTCTCGTAGAGCACCCCGAGCACGATGTACACGGTGACGATCGCCGCCAGGATCAGCCACAGCGTACTGACGAGCGTGCCCTGGAAGGCGAGCGCTGCGCCCTGAAAGGAGAGCTGCACGCTCCCCGGGACCTGAAGCTCCTGCTCCGCGGCCCTGATGGCGCCCACCGCGGCGCTCAAGGAAGCTCCGGGAGCGACGTTGAAGGAGATGGTGGCCGCGGGGAATTGACCCAGGTGATTGATCGCAAGCGGCGCCGTGCCGGTCGAGATCTTCGCCACACTCGCGCGCGGTATCTCATTGCCGTTCACCGCCGCGACGTAAAGCCCCGCGAGCGGCCCGGGCCCCTGCGCCTCCCCGGGCTTGAGCTCGAGCACGACGCGATAGAGGTTCGACTGCGTGAAGATCGTCGACACCAGGCGCTGTCCGAAGGCGTCATAGAGGGCGTTGTCGATCGCCGCCGGGGTGACACCGAGGCGCCCCGCGGCGTCGCGGTCGATGGTCACGAAGGTCTCGAGGCCCTCATCCTGAAAGTCGCTCGCTACATCCGCGAGAGCCGGCAGCATCTTCAGGCGCGCCACGAGCTTCTTCACCCAAACGCCGAGCTCCTGGATGTCCGGGTCCTCCACCGAGAGCGCATAGAGCGTGCGTGAGACGCGGGCATCGAGGGTGAGGTCCTGCACCGGCTGCAGGTACACGGTGATGCCATCCACGACGGTGAGCGCACCCTGGAGGCGGCGGATCACGCCGGTGGCGTCGAGGCTGCGCTCGCTCTTGGGCACGAGGTTGATCAGCAGCCGCCCGTTGTTGAGCGTGGTGTTGACCCCGTCGACGCCGATGAAGGACGAGATGCTCGCGACCGCCGGATCCTTGAGCAGCGCCCGCGCGAGCGCCTGCTGGCGCTGCGCCATGGCGGCGAAGGACACCGACTGCGGGGCTTCGGTGATGCCCTGGATGATGCCGGTGTCCTGCGGCGGGAAGAAGCCCTTGCCGATCGCGATGTAGAGGATGACGGTGATCGCGAGCGTGCCCACGGCCACGCCGAGCGTGAGACGCTGGCGCTCGAGGACCCACTCGAGCGCCCGCGCGTAGTGCGCCGCGAGGCTCTCAAAGGCGCGCCCGGCAATCCCGAGCACGCGGTTCTCGCGCTCGGAATGCGGGGGCTTCAGGAGCCGCGCGCACATCATGGGCGTGAAGGTGAGGGAGACGACCGCGGAGATGAGGATCGCGACCGAGAGCGTGATGGCGAACTCGCGGAACAGCCGCCCGATGACCTCCCCCATGAAAAGGAGCGGGATCAGCACCGCAATGAGCGAGACGGTCAGGCTGATGATGGTGAAGCCGATCTGCTGCGAGCCCTCGAATGCGGCCTTGAGGCGCGGCGCGCCGGCCTCGACGTGCCGGGAGATGTTCTCGATCATGACGATCGCATCGTCCACCACGAAGCCGGTGGCGATGGTGAGCGCCATCAGCGTCAGGTTGTTGATCGAGAAGCCGGCAAGGTACATGACGCCGAAGGTGCCAAGGAGCGACACGGGGACCGCGATGCTCGGAATCAGCGTCGCCGAGGCGCTGCGCAGGAAGAGGAAGATGACGAGCACCACGAGCACGACGGCGAGCAGGAGCTCGAACTCGACATCCGCGATCGAGGCGCGGATGCTCGCGGTGCGGTCGGTGAGAATCGCGACATTGATGGAGGAGGGGAGGCTCGCCTCAAGCTGCGGCAGCAGCGCCTTGATGCGATCCACGGTCTGGATCACGTTCGCTCCGGGCTGGCGCTGGATGTTCACGATGATCGCCGGCTGCGGGGTGGGGGCTGTGCGATCCGCGGCCCAGGCGGCGAGCTTCACGTTCTCCGCGGCTTCGACGACGGCGGCGACATCCCCGATGCGCAGCGGCGCCCCGTTCCTGTACAGCAGCACGATCCGGCGATAGTCCTCCGCCGAGCGCAGCTGATCATTCGCATCGAGGGTCGAGGCGCGCAGCGGACCGTCGAAGCTTCCCTTCGCCTGGTTCACGTTGGCGCTCGCGATCCCTGAACGCACGTCTTCCAGCGAGAGCCCGTGCGCGGCGAGCGCGACGGGGTCCACCTGGATGCGGATCGCCGGGCGCTGACCCCCGCCCAAGCTCACGAGTCCCACGCCCGGGGCCTCCGAGAGCTTGGCGGCGAGGCGCGTGTCGACCAGGTCCTCGACCTTCGGCAGCGCGAGTGTGGGCGAGCTCACCGCGAGCGTGAGGATCGGGGCATCCGCGGGGTTCACCTTGCTGTAGACCGGCGGCATCGGCAGGTCCGTCGGGAGGAACGGATTTGCGGCGTTGATCGCGGCCTGCACCTCCTGCTCGGCGGTATCGAGCGAGAGGTCGAGCGAGAACTGCAGCGTGATCATCGAGGCCCCGCCCGAGCTCGCCGAGGTCATCTGCGAGAGCCCGGGCATCTGCCCGAACTGCCGCTCGAGCGGCGCCGTGATCGCGGAGGTCGTCACGTCCGGGCTCGCCCCGGGGTAGAGCGTCGTCACCTGGATGGTCGGATAGTCGACCTCGGGTAGCGCTGAGACCGGGAGCGCGCGGTAGCCCACCATTCCTGCGAGCAGAATCGACACCATGAGCAGCCACGTCGCGACGGGGCGCTCGATGAAGATCGCCGAGGGGTTCACGAGGTCGATCCGGGGCCCGCGCGGTGGTGCGGGCGCTGCGGCGTCGTGGGCTCCGGTGCGCCGGCCGCCGCCGGGCCGGCGTTCTCGGTGATGAGGAGGATCTCGGCGCCGTCGCGGAGCTTGTCGATGCCGTCGATGACGACCTTCTCGCCGGCCCGGATGCCGTCCGGCACCGAGATGAGGTCGCCGCTCGCGGGACCCAGGGTGAGCTTGCGCAGGCTCACGGTGTGGTCGGCGTTCACCACGTAGACGAAGGTGCCCGGGGCACCGCGCTGCACGGCCGCGCTCGGCACGAGCGCCGCGCCGATCACCTGGTCCATGCGCAGTCGTGCGGTCACGAACTGCTCCGGAAACAGCGCATCATCCGCGTTGTCGAACAGCGCCTTCAGCTTGATCGTGCCGGTGTTGGTGTCGATCTGATTGTCCACCGCGGCGAGCCGGCCCGTGGCGAGCGACTTGCCATCGCGATCGAGTGCCTCCACGGGCAGCGCCTCACCGCGGCTCCAGTGCGGGTAGATCCTCCCTAGATGCTCGGAGGGCACCGCGAACACCACATAGACGGGGCGCGTCTGGGTGAGCACCACGAGTCCGTTGGTATCCGCGGCGTGGATCATGTTGCCGGCATCGACCTGGCGCAGGCCCGCGCGCCCGGCAAAGGGCGCCGTGATGCGTGTGAAGGACAGCTGCAGCCGCGCCGTCTCGAGCGCCGCACGGTCGCCTTTGACCGCCCCCTCGAGCTGCTCGACCATGTACTTCTGGGCATCCACCGTCTGGCTCGCGATCGAGTCCTTCGCGAGCAGCCCCGTGTAGCGATCGAGGTCGACGCGCGCACCGGAGAGCTGCGCCTGGTCCTTCGCGAGAGTGCCTTCGGTCTGGGCGAGCGCGGCGGCGAAGGTGCTCGGGTCGATCTCGGCGAGCAGGTCCCCGGCCTTGACGGCCTGCCCCTCGTGGAAGGGCACCTTGAGGAGCGGTCCATCGACCCGGCTGCGGATGGTGGCGGTGTTGAGCGCGGTGACCGTGCCGAGCGCATCGACCGTCACATCGACATTGCCGACGGTCGCCGCGACCGCCCGTACCGGGACCGGTCCGCTGCCTGCGGCTCCCCGCCCCCCGCCGTGCAAGCCGCCGCCGGCTCCGCTCCCGTCCTTCAACGTCCAGGCGAGGAGCGCGATCAGCGCGGCCGCACCCGCCGCGGCGATGATGAGACGCCGGCGGCGCGCCGCGCGTGCCGGCTCATCGGGCACGGGATCCGCCGCGGTGGGACCTTCGCTCATCGTGTGCCGACACTGGCACAGCTGCGCAAGGGGCGGGGCTTCCGGCGGCCAAAGAAATGCAAAGAAATCTCTGTTTCAGCGCTGCTCCGGCCCTGGGGCGCTGAGAGCGTGTATCGTTTCACACATGGACGCCTCCGGCGTGAGCGAGCCGACAGCTGCCGACAAGCCGACCCTGCTCCTCATCGATGACGATGCGGAGCTATGCGTGCTGCTCACCGAGTACCTCGCCCCGGAGGGGTTCGTGACGCTCACCGCGGGCACCGGAGCGCAGGGGCTCGAGCAGCTCGCGCGCTCGAGTGTCGACCTCGTGGTGCTCGATGTCATGCTGCCCGAGCTCTCGGGCTTTGAGGTGCTGCGGCGTATCCGCGCCGCGAGCCGCGTGCCGGTCGTCATGCTCACCGCGCGCGGCGATGAAGTCGATCGGGTCGTCGGCCTCGAGATGGGCGCCGATGACTATCTCGCCAAACCCTTCAGTCCGCGCGAGCTCGTGGCGCGCATCCGCGCGGTGCTGCGCCGCAGCCCCGGCGAGCGTCCAGGCGGGCAGGCGGTGATCCGCTACGGCCCGCTGCGCCTTGACCTGCGCGCGCGGCGCGCGGAGGTCGGCGAGCGTGATCTCGAGCTCACGTCCGCGGAGCTGAGGATCCTCGAGCTCCTGGTGCGCGCCGACACCCGCACCGTGACACGCGATGAGCTCATGAGCCAGGCGCTCGGGCGACGGCTTCTGCCCACCGACCGCAGCCTCGACACGCATGTGAGCAACCTGCGCCGCAAGCTCCTGCGGGGCACCGACCGGGTCCAGCTGCAGAGCGTGCGCGGCTCGGGCTATGCGCTCGCGCTGATCCCGGAAACGGCGCCGCAGAGCTAGCCATGCACTCGCTCTACTGGCGAATCTTTCTCGCGTTCTGGGTGGCGCTCGCGCTCATCCTCGTGGGCACCCTCACGGTCGCGGTGAATGCCACCGCGCACCGCACGGACCGCCCGTGGGTACAGCGCGGCCAGCTCTACGCGCAGGCGGCGCGCGCCTTCGAATCCGGCGGACCGCAGGCGCTCGAGAGCTGGCTCCACTCGCTGCCCGCCGAGCCCTTCGGCCGCACCTTCATCATCGGACCCGACGGGCACGAGGTCCTCGGGCGTCCGCTCCCTCCGGTGCTCATCCCGGCGCGCACGGCGGCGGGGCGCGATGCCGGCGCGCAGCCGGCGCCGGCGCCCGGCACCATCTCACCGATCGGCGGCGCGCTCGTGCTCATGGCTGCCGCGGGCGGCACCTATCACGTGGTCGTGGGCCCGGTGCGCGACTCACCCAGGCTCTTCGGTGAGCTCGAGCTCCCGGGCGTGCCGCTCACGCTCCTCGCCATCGCGCTCATCGTGAGCGCCGCGGTGTGCTTCGTGCTCGCGCGCTATCTCGCCTCTCCGGTCGAGCGGCTGCGACTGGCGACGCGACGGCTCGCCGGCGGTGATCTCAACGTGCGCGTGCTGCCCGCGCTCAAGGGACGGCAGGATGACCTCGGGCTCCTCGCCGCGGACCTCGACACCATGGCGGAGCGGCTGCGCGGGCTGCTCGAGGCCAAACAGCAGCTGCTGCGCGATGTGTCGCACGAGCTGCGCTCGCCGCTCGCGCGGCTGCAGATCGCCCTCTCGCTCGCGCGGCGTGAGGACGGTGCGCTCGAGCGCCACCTGGAGCGCATCGCGGCCGAGGCCGAGCGGCTCGAAGCCCTCATTGCGCGCACGCTCACGCTCGTGCGGCTCGAGCGCCCGGTGCACACCCCGGAGCAGTGTCCGGTGGATGTGGCCGCGCTCCTCGGCGCCATCGCGGCCGACGTCGCGATCGAAGCCGAGGCCCGGGGCTGCCGGGTCGAGTGCGAGGTCGAGGGAGAGCCGTGGGTCTCGGGCGATGCGGAGCTGCTGCGCAGCGCCTTCGAGAACGTGATCCGCAACGCCGTGCGCTTCAGCCCCGCGCGCGAGTCGGTGAGGATCCGCGCATGTCGTGTCGCGGCAGTCGCGGGGCACGGGGAGCCGGTTCAGGTCACGGTGCAGGATCGTGGCCCGGGCGTGCCCGAGAAGGATCTGGGACTCATCTTCGAGCCCTTCTACCGGGTGGATGCGGCGCGCGGCCACGGCGGGAGCGCAGGGGAGGGCCTGGGGCTTGCGATTGCCTCGCGTGCCGTGGCGCTGCACGGCGGGCAGATCGCGGCGCGCAACGAGGCGGGCGGCGGGCTCTCGGTGACGATCACCCTGCCGGCGAGGGACCGCGCGCGCTCCGCGGGGCTGACGACGGCGGCGGCGACGGCTTAGAGCGAGGGCTTTAGGACTCGAGCGCGGGAGGTTGCGGCTCGGGCACAGGCGTCGCATCCCCGCTGGGGTCGTCGCCGTCATCAGCCGTGTCGTCATCCTGGTTGGGATGGGGGT
>WNFI01702590.1_pt1 | contig 21838 bp, 27 predicted proteins | sample 5400471 | NCBI WGS metagenome assembly WNFI01 (sample SAMN13153348, study PRJNA577476) | soil metagenome | isolation source: 100 cm saprolite on Douglas fir-dominated hillslope | place: USA:California | collected 2013-09-17
CAGCTATCTACTTCTCGCCGAATCAGCATACACCGCCGCTGCATCATCTATGAGCTTAGCTGTTGCACCTATACCCCCATGCAATCCACTTCCTGAAGAGATCGCACCAATCCCAAGGGCTCATGAGAATCTCGACGCACGGGAGGCACTGGCACTTCCCACCATTCCACCGTTTACATGGACTCAGAACAACGATTCCGTCACTATCACATTCTTCCTTCCAGCTAGCATCCCAAAAGCCGCCATTCGCATAGCTCTTGGATCCAATGAGCTGTCCGTATTGATCATTGACACGGGCGGGAGTATTGCAACTGCAAAACGTCTGGGGCTAAAGATTCCCTCCTTTACCAGGAAGGCGTGGTGGGACAGGATAGATGCAAGTGCCAGCTTTTGGACGTGGGATAAGGAGGGCGACAGAGAGTACGCCGCCGCCTCTAGATCTGAAGCCGGAGAGCCTGCGACTGGCGTGCTGACACTATATTTGGAGAAAGGGCACGAAAAGACACGATGGCCTCATGTGTTTGCTTCTGCTGGAATCCGTCCAACAAATGAAACTGACGGTCAGCCTTCGGACGACGGAGATTTGGACGTTCCGGAGACGCTTGACCCCACTGAGTTGTATGCAGTGCGCGAGGCGCTAGAGAAGTATACCACTGCCGTGGCATCTGGTGAAGATGCAAGCGGGTGGGGTCTAGGCAATGGGCCTCCAAGTCTCTCCCGGAAGGAAATTGATGATGAGGTGGACGATGACATTGGCAGAAACGTCATCGTCATGTGGAGAAAAGCCGATGACGGGTCCGCTATGTTACCACCGGGTGAACACGAGTACTCTATCGATCTGCTTTCCCACCCGATACCATTACCACTTCCGGACCAAGAGGCCAAGTCCGGCGGTGCGTGGAGTATCGTGATAAAGAAAGGTGTTGATGGCCTATTATTCAACTGCAATGATACTCCAGCCGGTATCACACACCCGCCCCCACTGTGGAAACACGAAGCAACCTTTTCTGCCCTGGCATTCGTGCTCGCCTCCAAGCGAGACACACGCTTCACGTTCCATTTAAATGCGAAAGCAGTTGTGGCGTTCGAAAGTGGCGCCGTGTCACCCATCGGAGGGGGAAATGCCTATATCTACCGCACCACTGAAAGAAGGGTGGATAAATGGGCCAAGCAGGCTGTGCTAAAAGTAGGGGGTGGCACTGCTGGCGCGTTGCTAGGGGTAGCCGGGCTGCCCGAAAACCAAGATCCAGACAAGGTCAAGGTCCTGTGCTTGTGCGAGAAGGAGCTTGTTGTCATCCAAGGCATAGTTTAGAATCCACATGGTATTCTTGATCATTGGTTGCGGCGTCTTTGTCATATATCGAATGCAAAAAAACGAACAAGGGACAATAGGATTTACTCCAGACGCATAAGGGGGGATCTTCATGCTTCCGTATCACTGTATGATCTTGTGAAAATTATGGATTACTCGATTACATGTATTAGGCGTTGCACAGCAAACGAGGCCTAGAAAGGTATGACTCAGTGATACGGATCGATCGCTGTCCTCTGCGGCCTTGGGAACTACATCCCGTATAAGAAACGAGCTTGTAGGGCCACAGGCGGACATCATAGAGCTAATAAGAAGCTGCTAGATCGATCTGAGCCTCGAGGCATTCAAGTATAAGTTGTTGCAAGTATTAGCACGGCGCCTTTAGCCCAAGCTTGCATCCGGATAACTCACTTGACAGCTTCTCTCACGTTGAAGGCAGCTCCGAGATTCCCTTTCACAAGAAATGGTACGTTCATTGGTTGTATGCACTTGCCAGGCCATGCTCTGATATCCTTTCGTTCGTCGATCAGGGTCAAACACTGTCTGAGCCTTGTGCGTGGACCCGTTACTCATGCTATCATACTCTTTTTTCTTGTAGCGCTATTACTGATGGGATCCCCCTTTATCCCAAATCACAATCGAAATTCATGTGATATGTTCTTCGGTTTTGTGCGTATTTAGCTCAAGACAAGAGGACAACGAGTGGTAGTAATGAGAGACTAGCCTTTGCTGTATCAGAAATGCAAGGATGGCGAATTTGTGGGTGTCCCGTGTGTTCGTGCCCCATACAGAGCTCGATCTAATCATCATTATTTTGTAGCAATGGAAGACGCTCATGCGACAGAGCTCGATATTGACGGAACCGAACACAACTCGTTTTTCGCTGTGTACGATGGACACGGAGGTAATGGACTTAAGGCGATCGCGTTATAACTTACATCTTATATATCGTCTCTGTTTCCGTAGGTGGGACCATAGCTCGATATTCAGGGCAGCATGTGCATGGACGACTGGCATCGGATAATGCTTACGCGGCCAGAGACTATACCACAGCTTTTAGAAATGCATTTTTAGGCACTGACGACGATCTTCGTGCTGGTACCGGACTCTGTTCTTCGATTCTGGATATCTTCTTGATAGATTCTGTTCTAGATCCCTCATATCTCCACGATCCATCAGGTTGCACGGCAGTTGCAGCCCTCGTTACCGCCAACAAAATAATATGTGTATGTTCCTAGAGATTTCCTCCTACTAATCTAAGTAACTATTCCGTAGGCGAACGCTGGTGATTCTCGTGCGGTGTTGTCAATAAAAGGGGAAGCAAAACCCTTGAGTTACGACCACAAACCGTCGGATTTCTGTAGGTGTTTTGTTTGACGTAATGAGCGTGTGTCCACTAAGGTACGGATCCTCCAGATGAAGCTCTCCGTATCAGATCCGCTGGGGGTTACGTTGAGTTCAATCGAGTGAACGGTGAGTGGGACTTGCGGTCAAACCATTCGCATCTCATACCTCCTGTAATAGGTAACCTTGCATTGTCGCGTGCTATCGGAGACTTCGAGTTCAAGCAAAATTTCTCCCTTCCGCCCGAGCAGCAGATTGTGACCTCCAACCCAGATGTCCTCGTTCATGACATTACCGAAGATGATGAGTTCCTTGTGATGGCTTGCGACGGTACGATGGTTCATTCGATTTCTACATGTCCTGGCACTCATCTATGGTTCAAGGTATTTGGGACTGTATGTCATCTCAGGAAACTGTGAACTGGATTCGGCATCATATCTCCGAGGGCGTGTCTCTGGAAAAAATATGCGAAGATTGTATGACTCACTGTCTTTCGCCAGACTCAGAGTTTGCTGGTGGTATGGGATGCGATAACATGACGATCCTCGTGGTTGCACTTCTCCACGGCCGAACATTAGACGAGTGGTATGACTGGGTCGCTGAACGAGTAGAGAAGAACATCGGATATCAAACGCCACGCAGGTACAGTCCCTTGTACCAAACTCTCCGTTTCGGGACCAGGGCTGGGCCTGGCAGTGGCCTTGGTGATTCTGGTGCACCACGAGGAGGATGGTTGAATCGATTGAATCAGACTAGTCTCTACGGCAATGCTGGACTGCCTACTTTCGCAGGTGGCGGCTCTAGCCCTGGGAATGACGAGGATGTAGATGACGAGGATGACTTTGAAGACGACAGTGGGGATGAGCTCATGACGGATGGCTCGAATGAGTCCTTACAAAACTTTCTTGGTGGCCCGGAATTGAACGGGATCGTCGGTGGACCAGTGAGGCTTCGTGCTCCGCCTCAGCGGGATGAGACGTCTTCTTTACGAGCACGACTTCACGATCTCGATGAGGACAAGAGTGAGAACGATGGTGACTATGACGACGCGATGGATGATGTCCAATCGCAAGCTTCCAGTGATGACCAGACACCCGTTCTCAGCATCTCTAATAGCATCACCAACCGTCAGCCCGTCAGTATTGGATCACCTATTATCGCTAGTCCTCCCTCGCTGAAGGATATGCGGACCCCCATTATGTCAAACAGTGAGATGCCAAGGCAGCCGCAGCGACCCCCCAAGAGTACGACTGCTGATGGCCCAAAGTCCGTCGAACAACACAAGTCAACCCTTGGGTCAGGTTCGCCGAGCAATGCCATCAAGATGGATAGCCTTGTGGATGCGAGTGGGGCGCCCAGTAAGATTTGACAAACGAGAGATTATTCCAATCTCTCTACCATCATATCCGTCCCCTCTCGGCTGATTTCGCTTCTGTCTCTTCCCCATTTCCCCTTCCAGCCGCATACACTGCTTCGCTCTACGCTTAATCAATTCCTGGTCATTCTCTCAGAGCGTCGGACTACCCAAGGTGAATGAAAGCATAATGTGCATATGAATCCTATACTTCTCCGCTACTCCAGCCCAGGGTCTACGAATGTTATGTCTCATTTGCGTATTTGCTTCCTGAATTCTTCTCTGTATCTTATCCTGGCACCTTTTCGCTTGTCTTGGCGACGTACGTTCGCTCGATTAAGTTACAGTCTCATTTTTGTCATGTGCATTGAACTTCGCATTTTGTTGAGGATGACTGCAGCGATTCATCTCTCACGTGGCCCAGGCCCGATGTTACAGTTGTCGTTGTCAAAAAATGCTAGGACGATTGCATTCAAACTCGCTTCAAACTTCTTCTCAACGTCCGCGCACCCTGGCTGTGAAAGTTCCGCAAAATACTGCAAGGATCTTGTTCGGAGGCTGGACAAGGATGCTTTCCTAACCTCATACTTCTATTCCCGGAACCTTCAACAGACGTACTTTGCTGTCAGGGCCTTCAATGTGGGCTCCAGCGTGCATTCCCCATCCTGAAGTGACAACTCACTTTAGACTAGATAGAAACAGCGACCGTGAAAGACCAAGTGTCTAACTTCGCGCTAGGACGAATACGGATGCAATGGTGGAGAGACACCACGGAGGGCTTAACGAAGGCAACTATCAGACGTATCACCGTAAAACTTGCGCACTCACGCTTCTCTTTAAGCCCTCGCCTCCTCAACACCCGGTGGCACTTGCTCTTTATGATGCTGTACAAAAGTTCAATATTCCATTATACCATTTCAAGCGAATGGTTGACGCTAGAGTATGTAAAACACATGAATTAATGTGGTCATGATTCGAAGTGCCTTAACTCTAGGACAAAGACCTTGATAGTGCTCACCATATGACTATGGAGTCCCTTCGCGCATACTCCGAGTCCACCTCCTCCACTATATTCTACATATTGATACCTCCGCTTGTGCATTCTGATACCTCCCAGCTTTCCACTTTCTTACATGCCGCATCCCATCTAGGTCTTGCCCACACAATCACCACCCTCATCCGTTCAGTTCCTTACCATGCTTCAAAACGCCATATGCCGATACCCACCGAGATTACAGCGAAGCATGACGTTTCTCATGAAGACGTGTTTCGTTACGGAAGCAACGCTAAAGGTGTTAGCGACGCTGTGTTTGAATTTGCTTGTATTGCAAAAGAGGAATTGGATGTAGCACGGACGATCTTCGCTGAAGGGAATAATGCTGGAAACAAAAGTCTTCATGTGAAGGTGCCTGAGGAAGTACTGCCAGTCTTTCTCTCTGGGGTGCGTGATTTGAATCCTAAACCTTTCTACTCCTTAATACGTACACCCCAGGTTCCAATTGCTTCATATCTCGAGAGACTGGAGAATGTTGACTTCGATGCTTTCCAACCTTCACTTCAGCTCCCAGACTGGAAGTTGCCATTCCGGATATGGCGAAGTCGTCATTGGCACCAATTCTAATGCATTGGATTCATAAGCCAACACAACTCAGTTCCATGGGGAGCAGACTCCTACCCGCTTATGGAGGGGAAGTTGAGCGAACATTACATGTTTAGGCAGGTGACCAGCCTCTACTATTAATATAGATTACATGTTGCAAGTTAATTTGCCAGTCGCTCTTGGACCGAAGCAGTCTCTATATAGAGTTGGAGGGGGTCGACTGAAGCTCTGGTTAGGGGGGTAAGGAGGCTTAGAAGTACAGTATAGTTCAACTTCATATGTTTCATCTTGTCACTTGTCAAATCGTGTGACGCGCGTTACATAAATTGGACGCATGTTGATGCGTTACAACTTACTGAATAATGGAAGAGATCGAGAACGAAAATCGTCAATTCGCGAAATTCGAGCGCGCCGACGACTATTTTAAACTGCTGGGAGAATTCCTGAATGCCGATCTCTGGGCAGAACAGACTGAAGATGCAGACAGTGCTCATGGATGGGTCTTGCTTCAGCTTCAACTGCTTGTAAGCACTCTATCACTTCACTCCTTGTGGTTTAGTTCATGACTCGGATCCTGTCCAGCTAAACGAGTACCAGGAACAAGCTTGGTTACTGGATCCTTATTTAGAGCGGATGCTGGGTCCACCGATTGAGGCGCTTCGTGACTATGGGTGTCAATATGTCAGAATGGACCCCAAGACGCGACCAACAATTTCCCCTCGCGTCAACCAGCTAGCAATGCTTCTCTACTGGATAACAAAAACTAGAGGGCATAAGACTGTTGGTGCGTTCGGTCTGTCATACAATTCACTTTCGTCTTATCTGACTGTCTAGAACCTATATTATCTGTTATAGCTTGTTTCTTCCCTCATCAAGTCCAGGATGTGATGACCACGGTTTCATTTGCTCGAAATTCGGACCCCATCATGGACGATTTTGCAACATGGCCTTTTCGCTACATCCTCATCCTCTGGCTGTATGCCATCGCAAATATACCATTTGATTTAGCGCGTTTCGACAAAGCAGGGAGTGATTTGATTGCCGCGACCGCGTTAGAAGACATAGGGAAATGCTATTTGCATAAATCGGGTGTGGAAAGCGAAAGCTCGGCACTACTATTGTCCAGGCTATATACAAGGTTGAGCACGGTGACCGAGGGATGCCTATTGCCTATCCTGATATCCTCCGTAGAAATGACACATCCTCGCGTTTACCAGGTTTCCTGCAGTGGGCGAAAGACTCACTCCTTTCCCGGAATGATCGTTTGGTGTGCAGAACTGGTGCTCTCATTTAGGATTTCCGGCGACGATCCCCTTTAGGTAATAGGAATTCTTCGAGTGATAGGGGAAATCCTCCAATCCTCCACGAATCAGCAATCTTGCCATCATCGTGGAGAGATGGTCAACTTCGTCAGCGCAATTCGCGAAGATGAAAGATACACTAGTAACTCCGTGGTTCGTAAATGGTTGAGTAAGCTGACCGGCCGAATATCTGTGGTCGCCCTTCCTCCCCCCAGAATGTCGAATATTCGAAAACAAGGTCAGTTATGTTCAATCCAGCGAAGTGCGTCGCTTGACAGTGGGTTTGGTGTCGCAGCAAAAGTCCTTAGGGGCGGTCAGTCTTTGGAATCACGTACGAGGTTATTAGATGAAGAGCCTGTCGATATCACGGAAGATGCTGAACGGGCGTTAGAGTATTTGTTCGCGGCCCTGGAGGATCGCGTAAGTGACTACCGTTTTCCCTATGGGCTGCCCCTTCTCCACATCCTCAATTTAATTTCCCTCGAATTGAAGGACACGATTGTCCGCTATTCAGCCGCCAAGTGGGTGGCTCGTATCGCCGAACGTCTCCCATCAGACTTCATGGATCAGGTTCTCGAAAATATCCTTTCTTTATTCTCCATTCATGCTGTCGACGAGGACGGCGACTTAGACATTCCTACGGCAGCAGAAGCTACATGGCACGGTGCCTGCCTGGCGTGCGCCGAATTCGCTAGACGCGGACTTGTCTCCGACAGCAGACTGCCCGATCTTCTTCATTGGATGTATAAGGTATCGGCGCTCTTGCATTGGCTTGGGTTTTTACTCACGGTGCAATCCACAAGGCTCTGTACTTCGATATACGCAAAGGGTCTCATTCCATCGGCTCAAGCGTACGCGACGCAGCCGCGTACGTCTTCTGGTCCCTTGCAAGGGCACAGACCACCGAGAGTATTCGGCCTTTCTCCATTGAGCTAGCAAGAAGGCTCGTCGCAGTCTCCGTGTATGACAGAGAGGTGCACATTCGAAGAGCAGCCAGCGCCGCATTTCAGGAACACGTCGGTAGACTGGTGGGTCCTTCTCCAGGCGGTCAAACTGTCCCGTGAGCTCACTATGCGATTGCTATTAAGGGCATTTTCCCCCATGGAATTGATGTGTTGCGTAAGACGGATTTCTTTGCTGTCAGCGTAAGGAAGAATGCGTTCTTGAGCTCTGCGCCTGAAGTGGCGGGGTACGTTGATGCGGTTGCTTTGATAGAACAAAAACAGATAACTTCACGAATAGACATCTGGAATATCGGCTTTGCCTCATCGACCACCTCATTAGTATTTCCCTTAGGCACTGGGATCCAGCCATGCGAGTGCTTGCTTCCCAGTCCTTAGGTTGTTTGTCCCAGCTGGACTTGACATCCCTTGGCCCCGAGATACTCAACAGATTGGTCAGTACCCTTCATTTCTGCCAAATAAAACATGCGGGGCAAACCCTTCAACAGTCAACGAAATTGAATTCAGTCGAACTGAATGAAGTTCATGGTGCCCTTCTGAGTCTTGCGGAACTGGCTGTTTCATTTGGTGCCGCCAATCCACCCCAAGAAACCAATCGACTTGAGGTATGACCGACGGCGAAGTATTCGCGCATCGAACTTGAACCCACTACCCCAGGTCTTCAGAATGTTGGGCAAAGTGCCTTCTCTAGTGCTCAAAAAGTATGGAAACGAGGTAACCGATCGGTGCATTCAACATCGTGATAGCACTGTTCAAGAAGCCGCTGCAAGGGCGTTCGCATCGGTCAGCCAGCTAATCTTATGCGACGATATCGTCAATAGATAAGTCCATTCCCTTCAACGCAATGTGTATCTGACATCCTGATGTATCGTATACAGCTGTCAAGGAGCTCCATTCAAGCCCGCCTCCCTTGCAGCAGAGTCTGACATGCGTTTTAGGGGTGCTTTCGTATTCTAAATTGCCCCACGGTATTATCGAAGCTGTCGATTGCTTACTGAATTGCGTAAATGTCAAAGTAATGCTTTTGATCTTGCTCACTCTTGCGAGGATTGATGTCTCCCAGTCTCCAAAGTTTTTGAAAAACATAGAAGCGCGTAGGAACTCTTTCAGGGCCCTCTCCAAAGTCATTGAGAATTCCTCCCTCGAGATTCTTCACGGCATTCCTTCCTCCCAGATGACGCTTTCCGAACATATTTTGAACTTGACTTGATCCTAGAGATCGGACCGTCGAGGTTCCAAGAAATCTTTAGAACCCTCACCGATGGCCTTCATGATTATACAACCGATGAGCGCGGAGACGTAGGCTCCTGGATACGCATATCTTGCATTCAAGCTATCGGTATCTCTACTTCTCGCTTGTTCGTAGAACCGCATCTATCAAGATTGGAGGACTGGCTTCCTCGACCATTGTATTGCGTTGCAGTTGCAGGGATATTAAAGCAAGGGGCAGAGCGCCTTGATAATGTTCGCCAAGAAGCAGGCATTCAGATACTCGGCATGCTTCAACGTGCTGATTCTGAGACAGAGACAGGACACTTTTATCGCCCAGACGGACATGAGATTCTTTGGAAGCTGTTTGATTCGTAGGTCCCTATGTCAGGGTATTGTCGCTCTTTTTCACTCCCATGCCTCTATAGGGAACAGCCAGAGTGGTTAAATCCTACCTTTATATTCCCAAGAATTGTTGAGGTTCTTCGAGCCCCTGCTTACCGACAACAGTTGCTCCAAGGCCTCACACTAAGCATTGGAAGCCGAAATCAGGGCACGGTGGGTCTTACCCGAAAATGTTCAACTTGCATATTCTCAACTCGCATCTTTCAGCTTCGTCCGGCGTCTGATGCTCTGGTTCAGCTGTGTTTGGATCTACCCATCACCTCTTCACAATCTCACAACCTCAGTCTCGTTGTGTTATTGGAGGATTTATATCTCCTCGGGCGCGAGAATTACACTTCAAACCAAAGCTTCATACCAGTCCTCTTAGCTCTTGAGTTGATTTTTCGAGACATTCCCATGGAACAAATCAGTGATGTTGAAGAGGGTAGCACTATGTGCTTCTATCTGGGCATCCACACAAACTGTTGTTGAGCTGACGATTTTGTTCTAGTCTAAAGAAAGCTCTCGATCTCGCTTGCAGAAGTTCCAACAGGTTCAAGAACGTCCAGCGAATAACGGCTTCCATGAAAATGTAGGTCCATATGTGCGAATGGTCTACCAGCTGGTCAACATTATTTGAAGATCTATTGTCATGCTGTCCTGTCCGTTGTTGAGACAGCAGGCAATCCCATACGTCGAAGCATTCCTGAATCACTCGTTCCCTACTGTGAGTACGGACATGGCCCTCGTCTGATGCAAGCTGACAGAGCGCAAACTTTACATGTAAAGATTCGTTCAGCTACTGCGGAGCAGCTATACTTAGCGCTCCAGATGTATTCGATACTTGAGGATGATGAACAGGTTGACCACCTGTTGCTGGAGACACCATGGTATATCTAATCCATTCGCAACTTTCCTCCTCTTGTTTATTGATAGTTTTACAGGTCGGGATCACCTGCAGAGTACTCGAGTCCATTGGCGAGTTTGATAAAGCTATTGAAAGGAGAGACATAATCTAGAACCAGCGGCCTTTGCTGCGTACCATCCGTGGTTCACTGAAGTGGTGGTGTCCCTCTTCACCACATCGACATTGAATGAAGACACGTCCCTATTGATAAACGTGTCTTTGATGACCATCTAACAATTGAATTGTGACTCTTCATGCCACATTCGGGCTTCATCATCGATGTTCAATTTGTCACATCCTCTATACATGTCTCGAAGTCGATACCATGTCAAGAGTACTGGTAGCCGGTCCCAAGTTATTTAACCGGTTGAAGTTTCTCTAGCTAGGTCGAGTAGATAGTGCCCATCGTAGCATGTATGGAGCACGATATGAAATGCCCTCTTTCTTGATCTGCATGCAGCCACCTCGTGAATTTGGAACTTGAATTTATTTATAAAGGCCGGGTTTCCACTTTTTGTCCAATATTTTCACAGAAGCATCGTTTCATACATTAGTTTTTCTTTGATCGAGCCGGGTTGCCTCATGAAGGGAGAAGTTTTTGCCCCATGATGGAAATTTGAGCAAAAATTGTTGCGGGGCCAAGATGTTCTGCTTGCCATTGTAGGACCAAATAGCAAACGGATACAGTACTGTACATCTTAAGATAAAATGTTTCGGAGGTAACCCAACATTTACTCCTCGAATATCCGTCTGGCATACTTATTCGGTGCGTGTATATATATATACCCTTAATGCATGGCAAAACGAGACACCATTTCATGAAGCTTGATCCTAACCCTTTACAGTCGCAACCAGTCATACTTACGCAACATTGGGTGTGAGAGCTTGATCGATCCACGAGTTCCCCCGTTTGGTTCCGAGCGGGAAAAAGCTTGGCAAACCCGATAACACGACTGAAACTTCCAAATGATCCGCAGATGCCGTGGATTGTGGCGCAATATATGCGGCCGGGAGTTGTAACAATCGATCAATTTTCCTTGGATACCTGACGGAAAACGATCCAACGTCTATACTACACGTTGCGTGCATCATCATGACAGGATTGATATCATTCAACGATCTTTCCATATTCCTACATAACATATACAAATTCCGTTGGCATCATGTCACGTCATTGTTCGGCTATTTGTTTTATCTACACTTCGCTGTGTAATCCGACACTTGTCAGGGTCATACACCTAGACCATAGAAGACCATTGTGACACGCAATTGAAGACCACAGATCATTCAACTTTGGGCTTAGCTGGATCAGCGCTGGCAGTCAAGCTGGGCACTTTAAATTCAACCGTCAAACTGCGACAAGCACAGGCGCCCGCACGCTCTCAGAAGTACCAGCTCCTTGCCGCAAAGCCAACTTTTCCGGACGACATACATGTCTCTTCGTGCCAGCATTCGAGAGATCCTTGAGTCTACATTGACGACTGCACCAAGCCTCGCCGCACTTCCCACAGCGAGGGAAATCTTTTCCATGATCACCACATGTGGAACATGGTATAGTGGACTTGAGGAGCTTGCTTGCGCATTCAGCGGCTCTGAGAGCCGGATCTAACGGAGGGAGAGGAAGGACTCTGTCATCTTTGACATGAAGCTGTTGAGAGAGTAGCGTCACTTCAAGGCTGTTGGGGGGCGTTCGCGATAGGCGGCGGTTTGCAGAGGGCCTGGATGGACCGGGCAATTTTGGTGAAGCTCTACTTGAAGGGCTGACTGATGGGCGTCGCTCCAATGGCTTCGATAGAGTCGAGGGATGAGTGGACATGACCTGTGGAGACGAGGGCATACTAGGTGATTTAACTGAAGAAGTTGTAGGGGAAGGAAGATGCGCAGAAGTCGTAATGGGGCTGGCGTGTAGGGTAAATGGCATATGAGGTGTGGCACTCTGGTGTACATGTGCGTCTGGCTCATTTGAGGCAAGAGATATCCTGACGGAAGGACGAAGGGATAAGACGTGCGTCCGGACGCGAGAGAAAAGTGGTGACAATGACGAAGCCGTTGATGCATCCGTCGTGTCTTTTGATACCAGTCCGGTGAGAGACCCAGCTCTGGAACGAACCGTTTGAGGATAAATCTTAGATAGAGCCTCCATAGCAGGCGAGGAGCGCTGGGTGTTCTGAGTTTGATTCATACGGCAGGAATGAACATCTTCTGGTTCTTCGACCAGGATTCGATCTCGGAAGAAACGGGTTTTCGGCAAAGATAGGACAGGCGTTGCGAGCCAAGTAGGATCAATCTCGGAAGAAGTCACAACTTGTGGCGCAAGTGAAGACTTGCGTGCTTTGTAGCTTGTGTCAGCAATTTCATTCTCAGAAGTCGCCGAACCAGAGGCGTTCGACTTGAAGCGATTTTTGGGTCGTCTAAATCCAAAGGACGCAACAGACACCGAACAAGAGGACAGCGAATGTGAGAATGCCCTGGATAGTGAGACAAGCGAGCTCGTCCTCTTTCGTTCATCTTCCTCGCTAGAGATTGTGATATTTTCTTTTGCATCGGAGATAGTCCTGACCGTAGGAGAGTTTGTGGTGCTAACGGTGGTCAACGAGGGCATGCTATCCGATCTGGACGAGGGTGTGAGGATTGAGCTTTGGCATGTATTGCTCCTTGTCGATACACGGAGTGAGGTTGCTTCGACTGCATGCCTACTCGATTGATCTTGCGGCGGATGCTCATGTTCGTTGCGATCTGAAATACTGATGGAAGGGAATGGAATCCCTTGTGACAAGGAATGATGTTCCGTTGTTATTGGGTGGCCTGTCTCGTGATCCGCATCCTTGTCGCCATTGTGTCTGAATTGCTCGGGGGCCATCATCAGATCAGGGTTCTTATCTACCAGGGTTGCCGCATGGTCAGGGAGTTCAGAGCAAATTTCAGGCGGCTGTGGGAGATCGCAGCTTGGACAATTTCCCTGGATTATGATAAGGACAATATGTGAGAAACGAGGGTCACAACAACCACGGAAATTAAATCCTATTACTCACAAGATATTGCGCCTCGGCCTTGAGGGTTTTTCTGGTCACGTCTGGCAATGACGAAAGTGCTCGTGTGACACTTTCGTCGTGCAACAGTAGACCATGGACAGTGTTGACCAGCCGCCACAGGCCCTTATATTGATCGGGGACGACGACCCTTGAATGCTGAACTGGTCCAGAAGATTCGTTGACCGGAAGGGGCGGATCGCGGGGACAAGATTCGGCCGTCTCCCTCAATGTTCTGAATGATGAAAGAAGCATTTTCTAGAAATAGTGGTAATGAAATGCGGAGCAGATTAGATAGGCTGGGAAGACAGTATCCTCAAAAGTAGGGAGTACGAAGGATACACACCAATAGCATACTCTCAGCGTCCGACGATTTATCTACTCCGATACTTGAGTGCTTAAAGCCAGGATTCGATGGAAGCGAGGACAGGTGGCAGATAGAAGAAGGCGAGTCCACCGCGAGTCGTTCGTCCGCCTTGATAAGCAGAGCCTGCAGGATCGCGACTACCTCGGAAGCAGTCTGGCTGGTCGGAGCCTGCTGTGGAGCTCGAAAGCTAGTCTCGAGCGTGTTTTGAGGGCGATATCCTGCTGGCTGCTCCAATGAAGGACTGCTTTCGAGTGCGTCCTCAATCATCTGGTGTTCTGACACCGAGAAGGAGATATCGCAAGTAGAACCGATGTTGAAACTTGGGCTTAGCCCAACCGGAGAGCGTATAGATGTGGCTTGAGATGCAATGTTTTTTGGAATGAGTGCCGCGATGGCCGATGGAGGCAAATTTGTGGGGAGGGGGGTGAAAAATAAGCAAGCTCTGGTGTCGAAGGATCATTATGTTCAGATTATTACATAATCATGCTGAAAACTTTAACACAGCCACATGTAGCCGATTCTGGGGGCCAGAACTAATCGTGAATAACGGCAAGTGGTCTACAGCACCCCTACCCCGACGACGGCACTCCCTCATCTATGGCACCTCTCACGATGATAGAAATCGCTAGAGCGTGGGCCGCAACAGTGCCATACGCGCGCATGTGTGATTTCGTGATTTCGAACTTCCGGGCGAAAAATGGTATCATTACATTGGTGACTGATCATGAGGTTGTGCAATCCAAAAAAGGAGATGAAAAATTTGATCGCTTGATCAGCGTACCTGGCTCCGAAGGAGAAGTGTAAAAGCATAGGCACGCATGGAAGAACCAAAACGAGAAATGAGAGGCATTTCAGCCAGGTATCTTCATCACCAGAAACGCAGGTATGATGCAACTTGGTGCGGTATCATCATCGAATCGAACCTTGTAAGACTTGTCTGCTTTCGTTTGTGCAACGGTCTAGGAGGGGAGACAGTTAGTAACATGTGGGGTATTCAGGTAGTGAATAGAGCGGAACGGAGGCCCTCTCCTCAAATCATTGCTGAAGCGATGAATGGAGTCAAGTGATCGCTTACTCTTGCACCACCTCCAGCAGGGAAGCGCTTAGGGCCTTCGAGAATGGTGGCGCGATAAAATGAGGTCGTATCAGGGTATAGGCCCAGTACTCTGGTGCCTTGAGGGTAATCTGGGAACAAGTTCGGAAAGCTGGGATCAGGTAGTACGAATAACGAATCCGATCCAGCATGGTACAGCCTATGAATCGGGTTAGCGCCCATTTTAACGATAAATGGTCACACGACACGAAAAAAAAACATGTACTCACGCTCCTTCCTCATCCGCATCCTCCACTTCACACCTGACAATGAATAGAGTCAGAGGGGAGGCCATAAACGAGGATAGCAGTGGCGGATCGTGCCATATGAATCGTGCTATTGACTCACAGCTTCGCACTGAGTTGCCGCTTAAATTTCACTAGTATCCATTGGCTGTCCCTTCCTTCGCCCGTTGCAGGATCAATGCCGGCAGGCTGGTGGTACGCTACCTTCCGACCCACTTCGAGCTTGTCCATCTGGGCCTTCCTGTTCTTGCCTGTACCAGTAAAAGGGCCAGTGCCACTGATCAATGTTCCTGCACTGGGGCCGGAGACCGCACGCCCGTGTGGTATTTGGGAGGTGGTTGATGAAGCCGACAAAGCAGGAGAATCGCGAAGTCGGTTATTGCGCTTCTTATCTGAAGCGGCGGGATCAGTAAATGATATGAAAGCAGCGAATGAAGTGTACCTGATATAGGGACGTCTTGTGTCTTCCTCAATGTCATGATCGCTTCCAAGCGTTGTAAGGCAAGGTCTATAAGACTATATGAGGATGACGTCAATGGCCTGGAACTCTGTCGCTTCGAACGGCATGAGGAGTTGCTCACTTGACCTCTTTGCGTGCACCATCCAGCAATTCCTCTAGTCCCTGAATAAAATTCTGTTCTGTGAGCTGCTCGTAACCAGAATCCGTCTCGAGCTGCTGTTCAGAAGGGAATCCAGCAATGGAACTGTTGACCTTCGCCAATGTCTCCCGCGGTCCAGCGGAGTTGCGAAGCTCGAGCAGCTCACTAAGCGCTTCGACAGCTTGTGCCCACTGTTGAGCCTCATCTTTGGTCCCGCGAAGCGAGCCATACCAACTTGTGAGTAAGCGCAAGAGATTCACATCGTACCACCCCACTGGACATACCCTCATTACCACCCCTCGCCGCCGCACCATTAGCTGCTCGCCGCATAGATCTTCCCGTCCAATTTTAGCCGCCCATATTTAGCAAGGATTCAGGAATCGATCATCGATTGATAAAAAATGAATTGATTACGCCCACTGCCAAGTAAGAAAGCTACCGGAAAACTCCAGAGTCAGGTCAGGTCATCCCCTGGACGAGTGAACGAGGTACGGCATCATCATGATCATGGATCTCCGGATTCCTTGTGGTCTTGCATTAGCAGTGGTATGCCTCCGCTGTACGTTCCTTGACGTTACAGAACCCGAAGTAGCAGCACTCAGGCGAGGTTTCTGGATCGTATGTCTCCGAGGATAGGTGGGAGGACCTGGGAGCCGATAAGACTTTCGCGGTGAAATGGACGACGGACTACGAGTATGTGCCCGGATAGCTTCCTCAGCGGGTGTCACCTCTACCACTTGTCTCTCTTCCCCCGCTTCCTTCTGCAGTACCTCCCGACACTCTTTCGCACTTTCTGGCTCCAATACTCGCGACGATCCTTTTCTGTCTTGCTTCGCCGGCTCACTGCAAAGCGCCTCCCCGTACTTCGCTGGTTCGTTCTGACTTACTTCCTCCCCTCGCGCCCTCTCTTTCTCCTCCGCCGGAGCCTTCTGCTCTCTCCGTTTCCTGATCTTTGCCGCTAATTTGGCCTTTTTATGGACAGTCGCGCCCATAACAGCCTTGATCATCTGCGTCATCTCCTCCATCCCTTTCTTACACCGGTACGCAATCGGAAGGGGATGGCATGCTGTACCTAGCCCCTCCTTATCTAGCTGAATGACAATGGCAATAGCCTTTTCAGGAGTAGAACCTGGTCTCAGGGCAGAACTGAGGAGATCTACTCGAGTGTAGTCGAGTGCCGGCGAACGGTCGCGGCGAGATAGGTACAATCTCGCGCGGGAGGGATGGAATTGCTCTCGATTGCAGATGTACCTCTTGAGGTTGCTCACGGTGTAGGGGGGTGGTGCCCAGTCAGCGACGATGAAACTAAGGGAGGGGTCATTCATGTCCAACGGAGTTTGCGTGAAGATGGCGCCCTGATCAGTAGAGTAAAGACGGTAGTATACTGATGGAGAGACTCATTCAATGAGAGGAATCACGTACAACGTAGTTACGGCATGTACTCACTTCTAGGCAGTTCTGGTTCTGATCCGTTGCTCGAGGTCGAGCCCGATCGTTGTGTGCCTGGTCTGCCATCTACGACGATTATAGCACCATTATCCTTTCCTGTATCAATTGGCGAACCCTCTGGTTCAGACTCCTCGGCATCCAGGCCAAAGAAGTAGCTGTGCATATTGATAAAGCTAAAGGTGGAGAGCTCGGGATCCCGCCTCATCTTGGGTGTGGTGTCCTGCACCGTCTTAGAAAGCATCTAATAGAGACCGAAGAAAAGACAACAGGGTGGTTCTGAGTGTCTAAAGGTCTGTGCGGGTGTGCGAAGGTGCGAAGGGGAGGATGGTAAGACCTACAGACGGCGTGTAAGTTGAATTGCCTTTCCTAGAAAGGAAATCGAGCGCTTTCAATGGGAAGAAACGTGTCGCCCGTGCACCCTGCGCCTCGTGGTAACATTGATTCCTATAGGTCAGCGTCACGAGGGCTGCCTGTGAAGGGGATAGATGCAACGCAAGAGCAACGCAGTAACTTGCCGAAGTCGGCTGTCATCCGCGCCGCAACAATCGATTGGCTCCTTGGCGAGCAACTTCAGCCACGTTGTTGGCCACGACGCGCCTGCTGAGATATCCTGTCAGGAGCGTCATTCAGAATCATTCAGCAGCTTGAGGCTTCAAGTACCGTGAGGATCGAAGGTAATAGTAACATCTGTCTCCACCAGCATGCTGTTCCACAGGAGCATGTAGATTGCTTAAGAGAGACTCCGATTCGGAAGGAATTACTCTATTACATTCGAGCGTGGCGGGAGCTATATGAAGCAGGATCATATATATGATGACGATGGGATGGGCAGAATCGTTTAATCTGCGCTGTCAGGCCCAACGGTTCTTCATATAGGAATCCCATCGTCTGGTATCAGATGCATGAAGTTGGCATAAAGCTCCAGAAAGCCAACTTCTACAACTGAAAGCCAGCAGGGTGAGTCCAGGTACTTCTCCCCAGAGACTTGGAGAATATGTGTTACTCTTCCGTTCCGGGAGGTAATCCTCGCACGATGCAGAAGCGATCCAGCTTCCGTCTTGTGAGCATGATCTCTCGAACAGCGGGAGCCAGGAGCACGATACTGGATGATCCATCTACAACGACTCAGCTGATGCCGAGGGGTAAGGAATGCATCATCGGCATAAGGTAGAGAGCGGTTCAATGGCAATATCCAAGACCCAACCGAGCTTGATAACAAGGCAACGAGAGGTCATCGTTAGGTGAGATTGTTAGTCCTTTTCACGCCCCCATTATTGTGTACCAATATTCGATGGTAGCTGCCCGAGAATGCATGTCAATACGATCGACGGCCCGCACCGACGGGACTAGACTAGGAACAGAACGTCAAACAGCCGAAGTAGTCGTTCACAATTCCAAAAATACGGTCTTCCACCGAGCGTCGACTCTGCAGCCCGCTGCGAGCCTCCAGGTCTACGCAAAGAGGCAGAATTGCATGACCTTTCCATGATGGTCCCCATTCCTTGAATCTGACGGAATGCCAAAATCAGTTGCCGGGCTTCACAACATCCACGTTGAGACAGTCTAGTGCGATGGAACCATGATTTCTCGGGCTAGATGGCCCAAACGGGAGTATATCTGACGACGTGGGTCCAATCTCTGGGACGCACAGGTGGGTGAACTGAGAGGTAGGGAGAACGAAGAATGCCAGCGTCCGATAAGATGCCATCTGGGATGTGGGCAATGTCGACGTGTCTCCCAGCGGCAATTGAAGAAGAGACTGGCACCAGGAGAGCCACGTTCACCGAACAGGACAAGCAATTTACGATTTCTGGACGCCAGCGAGACCGACAGTCCTCTAGAGCGAGGTGAACACAGAAAGGCGACTCAAAACGTCGATGGATAGCGAGGGCGATATATAGTGAGCAAAGGAAGCATTACTTGCACGTGGGAGATGGGGCAACAGTCTACTGGGCGCGAGGCTATGCCCTTTAAGTTGTCCACGGACTTCACCGCCATTGCAGGAATCTTCGAATTTCCTAAGTAGGTAGGGTCTGGGCGAAGCAAACCTCCACTGGTACTTGAAGCGTCCCAGCCTCGTTGCAAAGTCTGAGAGAAATTTATTGACAGCCTTAGTCTCCATTACAGGTGACACTGACGAATGTGCTGAGAGAACTGATCGGCTTGTTCGTTCAAAAGAGGTTAGCATGAGGATGAAGTGAGAGTCAAAATACCCATGGAACTTACTTTCCGCCTCACGAAGGCATTAAGTCTTTCAGACTGATGGGATTCAGTAAGACCAAATCATCTAGCCAATCGTCGCGTCGATCAAAGACTTGATGCTCTGAGCGTTAACACTTCAACAATAGCAGAGATCCTCTGTTCCCAGATTCGGTGGGGCGCGCCCTCCAATCTTTGATGGATCACTTTGCATACATAGATCCGTTCAAAAATGCCTAATTGAACACCCACAGACCCACTCGGTTGAGACAGCGGGGCCCTATCTACCGCCTATCGGGATTCGGGCCCCTTCTAGGACGAATGCCAGTGCATCCCTTGTGCATACAATTTGACTGCCGATGTTGGACTCCACCAGCGGTAATGAGGAGGCTCATAACGTCATGCCCGAGCTGCATTTGAGGACTTCGAGCACGATCAGACACGGAGGTGGTGCTTAAGAACAATTTCCATCAAAGCCCGAAAAGCAAAGCAGTCGACGCGGTTCTTGAGATTCACGCGCATTGGACTGTAACTGGAAGGACTCGCACATAGCCGGTTTGACTCGAATCCCCATATCACGAGAAGTACACACCGTGGCCCCTCAGGTTTTCTGTGGCGAATTCCATTTATGGGCTCATCTATGTACGTCATCTCTCCCTGTAATCCAATCCCCCCGCCCTCCCTTTTCTGTGCGGCTGTACTGATATAATTGACGATTACTGGAGCCAAGAGGTATCAGATTTGAGAATTGTCTGTAAATAAGCGCCCCTCCTCAATTCAATCGGAGACCGCCGGGTTCCCCGGCATGACCCGTCACGCATGTAATATCTGAATTGGGGCAATGTCCGGTCATTACGGTAAGGATATCGGGTCGGGTTGCATCCGGGTTCTATGTTATAAAGCTGACAGGCCATTTGGCTACCACGATTCCCCGGAGAATCATTTATGATAACTGATGAAATTACAGGCATGATGTTGCCCGGATGCCCGTGCATCAAAAACAGCTTCAATTATGTGTCCATTTCAGCTTGTCTCAGCGGATACAACGGCACAGTGCACTGCAGCGACCCACTGACGCAATGTAGCCGGCCACGCGGTGTTAGGTAGTGTACATGCTTCAAGGGCGTTGACATCCGATTGATTGGTTCACGAAAGTGGAATTGATTCTGCATTAGGACAGGATTAACTCCCCACCAACATCCCAAATCCAGTTACTTCAATTGCGAATATTTGAGCGAGCAGCTTCACTCTTCTCGACGAACACAACTAAGAACATTGCGTTGAGTAAATCCTGTTTCATTCTCCCCACACACTAGCAAGGTCAGACGACGTTCGTATGCGCTAATAATGAGTCATATTACCCTCGAACGCGAAATATAAGGTGAAATGGGGTAGGCGAAGAACGCCTGAAACTGAAAGGGGCCATTCTCTAATTCGTTTGAGCAGGAATCGGGGCGCTGCCAGTGCTCTCCAGCAATAGCAATTAACTGTTTCCCCGGAAGTCCATATAGCCCAGTTCAATGGTGAGGTGAGTGGGCGATGAGTTGATCGACTACGACTTTCAAGCCTGTCCGGTGAACACTCAGTCCCAGTTTGCGTACATTCTGCCACTATGGGTTGTTCACAAATGGACTGCCAGTTAACGTGTAAGAAGTACTAGCTTATTTTGAGTCTTAAATCACTCAAAATGTACGTTTGACCTCATCAATAACTCAAAGCTACGATGAGGATGTACGCGGTGATAAAATACTAAAGGAAAAGTGAAACCGATCTCGATCCCTCTTATAGAACTAAACGCGTAAACACGCATACACAACCCACATGCGTCATACCCCGAACCACTCCTTACATAACGCCACGGGTCGCTTACCTCAAGGAATTTAACAAAATATGCGTCGTGATAAGACGCTCTCCTTGGATGCACCAGCCACTTAACGGCGGGGTCATAGTAACAGACAAGTGAGGCATTCGAGACTGTATTGGTGGGAGATTATGGTGCCTAGGTCGAAGAATAACTGCTGGTTGCAGTGGAAGGCCAAATGACGTGAGTCGAAAGGTCCATTCCTTAAAGCATACTCATAGGCTTGGGAGACGGATGCCTCCGATCCGCTGAGGCGGAAAGCATGTGAGATGGGAAGTTGTGGAAGTCGAAGGTGGTAGGGAACATCAGCAAATTTCGCACGAATGCTCTCACGCTTCAGACTAAATAGGCATAATCTGGAGACTCTAGAGACTCTAGATACTTCTTGTCTCATATCTTAGTCTCATCTATTGTTTTTGTTTGTATTCTTATCTTGTTGTCTGTCTTTCACCTTCTCTAGTCTGTTACCGATGTCTCTGTATGCGGCGAGAAGGTTCTTTTCGGATTTAGTGTTTGCTGATTTACACAGTGGGAAATATTCCTCGTAAAATACCAACTTAGAAATGGTAAAATATCAACTCATTTACCGATCAGAGCAAGGTATTTTACCGGATCAGAACTGG
>WNFI01067980.1_pt1 | contig 21837 bp, 20 predicted proteins | sample 5400471 | NCBI WGS metagenome assembly WNFI01 (sample SAMN13153348, study PRJNA577476) | soil metagenome | isolation source: 100 cm saprolite on Douglas fir-dominated hillslope | place: USA:California | collected 2013-09-17
TCTGGATCATCACCATGATGCTGGTCCTGTTCGGTCTGTCTACTTTGAAGCTGCGGTGAATCTCGCAGGCAGAAAGGTGCTGGTGCTCGGTTTGGGCGACACGGGTTTATCGATGGCGAAGTGGCTCGCACGACGGGGCGCGCTGGTGCGAGTCGCCGATACGCGCGCGGCCCCGCCGCGACTCGCGGACCTGAAGCGCTCGCTACCGTCTGTTCCGGCGAATTGCGGTCCATTCCGGGACGAAATGTTCGCGGACATCGACCTCGTCGCCGCCAGCCCGGGCGTGCCGCTCGCAGAGCCCGCGGTGCGGCGCGTGCTCGATGCGGGCAAGGAGGTCGTGGGCGACATCGAGTTGTTCGCGCAGGCGCTCCCGGAGAGTCGCGCGCGGATCATCGCGGTGACGGGCACCAACGGCAAGAGCACGGTGACTTCGCTCGCGGGCGCGATGGCGAAAGCCGCGGGGCTCGACTGCGAGATCGCCGGAAACATCGGGCCGGCAGTGCTGGACGCACTCTTGCGCCGCGAAGATGCGGGACGCGCCGCGGACTTGTGGGTGCTGGAGGTCTCGAGCTTCCAGCTCGAGACGACCGCCTCGCTTGCTGCAGACGCAGCCGCGGTCCTCAACATCACCGAAGACCATCTGGACCGTTACCGCGGAATCGACGATTACGCTCGCGCCAAGGCGCGGGTCTTTTCGGGGGACGGCATCCAGGTGCTCAACCGCGATGACGCGCGCAGCCTCGCAATGGCGCTGCCCGGTAGGAAAACGAGCACCTTCGGCCTCGACGCCCCACGGCACGCGGAGGACTGGGGTCTGCTCGAGCGGGGCGGCGAGCCTTGGCTCGCGCAAGGTGCAAATGCGCTCCTGGCGGTGCGGGAAATGCGGCTTGCCGGACTGCACAACGCCGCCAATGCTCTCGCGGCGCTCGCGCTGTGCCGCGCTCTCGGCTTGCCGCTCCAGCCCCTGCTTGCGGCGCTGCGCGAGTTCAAGGGGCTCCCGCATCGCGTCGAGCTGATCGGGGAAGCCGACGGGGTGCGCTGGTACGACGATTCCAAAGGCACCAACGTCGGCTCGACCGTTGCGGCGCTCGTCGGGCTCGCGCAGCGCGGCACAAAACTGATTCTCATCGCCGGAGGTGATGGCAAGGGGCAGGATTTTTCCCCGCTGAGAGCCGCCGTGGAACGCTCGGCGCGCGAACTGGTGCTGATCGGCCGCGATGCGCCGTTGATCGAAGCGGCGGTCGCGGGCGCAGGTGTCCCGATCCGACGCGCCGCATCCATGGACCAGGCGGTGGCGCTGGCCGCGCAAGCGGCTCGCGCGGGCGACGCGGTGCTCCTTTCGCCCGCGTGCGCGAGCTTCGACATGTTCCGTGACTACAGGCATCGGGGAGAAGTGTTTCGCCTGGCAGTGGAAAGGGTCATCGATGCTCCGGAGCATTAGCCCGGGTCGAGCGGCACTTGCCGAATACGACAGCGGCGTGCTGTGGGCGGCGCTCCTCCTGCTTACGTTCGGCATGGTGATGGTCTACTCCTCCTCGATCGCGATGGCCGAGGCGAGCAAGTTTACCGGGGGAAGTTCCGCGTACTTCCTCCAGCGGCACGCGCTGTTTCTCGCCGCCAGCATGTTCTCGGGGATGCTCGCCTTTCAAGTGCCTGTGCGTCTGTGGCAGCAGGCAGCGCCGTGGCTTTTCGTGCTCGGCGTCGCGCTGCTCGCTCTGCTGCTCGCTCCCGGACTGGGCCGGGAAGTCAACGGCGCGCGTCGCTGGCTTTCGCTCGGGCTTGTCAAGCTGCAGCCCTCCGAGTTCATGAAGCTGTTCGTCGTTCTTTACGCGGCCGACTACACGGTGCGCAAGCTCGCCCTGATGCACAGCTTCAAGCGGGGCCTTCTCCCGATGTTTGCGGTGATGCTGGTGGTCGGCTGGCTCTTGCTGCGAGAGCCCGACTTCGGCGCTTTTGTCGTGATCACGGCGATCACCACGGGGATCCTGTTCCTCGGCGGAATGAACGGCAAGTGGTTCGGGGGTTTGCTCGTGATGATGGCAGCGGGCTTCGTCGGACTGGTCCTGTCTTCCCCGTACCGCATGCAGCGGATTTTCGGCTTCATGGATCCCTGGTCGGATCCGTTCGGTCGCGGCTACCAGCTTTCGCACGCGCTGATTGCGTTCGGCCGCGGCGAATGGTTCGGCGTCGGATTGGGGGCAAGCGTCGAGAAGCTTCTCTATCTCCCGGAAGCGCATACCGACTTCCTGCTCGCGGTGATCGGCGAAGAGCTTGGATTCGTGGGAGTGACCGCGGTGATCGCGCTCTTTTCGTGGCTGGTGCTGCGGGCGTTCGCAATCGGCCGCCAAGCGGTGGCCCTAGAGCGCCCGTACCCGGCACTGGTCGCTCAAGGGATCGGGGTGTGGTTCGGCGTGCAGTCGTTCATCAACATGGGCGTGAACATGGGTGTGCTGCCCACCAAGGGCCTCACCCTTCCGTTCATGAGCTTCGGCGGGAGCGGCCTGCTCGCGAATTGCCTCGCGCTCGCGGTGCTGCTGCGAATCGATTGGGAGAATCGCCAGCTCATGCGCGGAGCTCGCGCGTGAGCGGGGCGACGCCATCGTGGCGCGAACCATCATGATCATGGCAGGTGGCACAGGAGGCCATGTTTTTCCAGGTCTCGCGGTGGCCGAACTCCTTCGTCAGTCCGGCTGGCGCGTGGTGTGGCTCGGCGCGAAGACGGGCATGGAAGCGAGCCTGGTCCCCAAGCACGGCTACGACATGGCCTGGGTAAGTTTTTCGGGCGTGCGGGGTGGGGGAGCGCTGGCGTTTTTTCTCCTGCCGATCAGGCTGCTCGTCGCTTTCTGGCAAAGCGCGCGCGCGATCTTCGCACAGCGCCCGGACGTGGTGCTCGGTATGGGCGGCTATATCTCGTTTCCCGGCGGGATGATGGCGGCGCTATTGGGGAAGCCGCTCGTCGTCCACGAACAGAACGCGATCGCCGGTCTTGCCAACAAGGTGCTTGCCGGAGTCGCCGACCGGGTTCTGTGCGCATTCCCCGGAGCGCTCAAGCACGCAAGCTTGACCGGCAACCCCGTGCGGCCGGAGATAGCCGCGATCGCAGCGCCGGAGAGTCGCTACGCCGGGCGTTCGGGCCCGCTTCGCCTCCTTGTCGTCGGCGGCAGTCTCGGCGCCAAGGCACTGAACGACGTTGTTCCCCGGGCGCTTATGCTTCTGACGGGCGAGAAGCCGCTCGTGACCCATCAGTCGGGCGTGCAGCATGTCGAATCGCTGCGGCAGGCCTACTCCGCAGCCGGCGTACCTGCGAAGACGTCCGCCTTCATCGAGGACATGGCCGCGGCCTATGCCGAGGCGGATGTCGTCGTGTGCCGCGCCGGAGCGACCACGGTGGCGGAGATCGCCGCCGCCGGTGTGGCGAGCGTCCTGGTTCCCTATCCGCACGCGGTGGACGACCACCAGACCGCCAACGCGCGCTTTCTCGCCGACACGGGGGCCGCTGTTCTCGTGCCGCAAAGCGAGCTCAGTCCCGAGCGGCTCGCGGAGGTGCTCGCCGGGTTCGATCGCGTCCGGTTGCGCGACATGGGCACGCGCGCCCGATCGCTGGCTCGGCCCGGAGCTACATCGGCGGTCGCTATGGCTTGCGCGGAGCTTGCCCTATGAAGCACAAGGTCAAGCGAATTCATTTTGTCGGCATCGGCGGTAGTGGAATGAGCGGCATCGCGGAGGTGCTGCTCAATCTGGGCTACAAAGTGAGCGGCTCGGATCTCGCCGCGAATGCGGCGACCGAGCGGCTGGCAGGTCTCGGGGCGAAGGTCGTGCTGGGCCACAACGCCGACAACATCGCATCGGCGGATGCCGTGGTCGTGTCCTCGGCGGTGACCGCGGACAACGTCGAGATCCTCGCCGCGAAGGCGAAGCGCATTCCCGTCGTGCCGCGCGCCCTGATGCTTGCCGAACTCATGCGCTTGAAGCAGGGCATCGCCGTGGCCGGGACCCACGGCAAGACCACGACCACGAGCCTCGTCGCGAGCGTGCTCGCCGAAGGCGGGCTCGATCCCACATTCGTGATCGGCGGGCGGCTGGTGAGCGCTGCCTCCAATGGGCGGCTTGGGGCCGGCGAGTTCATCGTCGTCGAGGCCGACGAGTCCGATGCCTCCTTTCTTCACCTGCAACCCGTAGCCGCGGTGGTGACCAATATCGACGCCGACCACATGGACACCTATCAGCACGATTTTTCGCGGCTGAAGCAAGCGTTTGTCGCTTTCCTGCAGAACCTCCCTTTCTACGGCAGTGCCATCGTCTGTACCGACGACGCCAACGTCCGCGAAATCCTGCCTTCCGTCTCGAAGCCGATCGTGACCTATGGAATGCGCGAGGACGCGATGGTTCGGGGAACCGAGATCGTTCCCGGAGACCGCATGCGCTTCAGGGCATTGCGGGAAGGTGCCTCGACCCTGGAAATTACGCTCAATCTTCCGGGACGGCACAACGTGCAGAACGCGCTCGCCGCGATCGCCGTGGCCACCGAGCTCGGCGTTACCGATGCGGCGATCCGAAAGGCGCTCGCCGAGTTCCGCGGCGTCGGCAGACGCTTCCAGCGCTACGGTGAAGTTCCGCTTTCTCCAAACGGCAAATCGCCGGGGAGCTTCACTTTGGTCGACGACTATGGGCATCACCCGGTCGAGATGCAGGCGACGCTCGACGCGGCGCGCGGCGCCTTTCCGGGTCGGCGCATCGTGCTCGCCTTTCAGCCCCACCGTTATTCGCGTACGCGCGATCTGTTCGAGGACTTCGTGAAGGCTCTTTCCGGTGTGGACGCGCTCTTGCTCGCGGAAGTCTATCCGGCGGGCGAGACGCCGATCGCTGCCGCCGACGGACGCTCGCTCGTCCGCGCGCTCCGCCTTGCAGGCAAGGCCGAGCCCGTGTTCGTCGAGAGAATCGACGACATGCCCGATGCCATCCGCAAGATCGTGCGCCCCGGTGACGTCGTGCTGACCATGGGTGCCGGTTCGATCGGCGGCGTGCCTGCGGCGCTCGCCGCGGGCGGTGTCGCGGGGCGCGCCTACGTTCCGGCCGACCGCGCCGACCTCGCCGCATTCCTCGCGACCCTTCCCGAGGGCGAACCGGTCCGCTTCGTGGGGCTTGGAAGCAATCTGCTCGTGCGTGACGGCGGATTTCACGGGACGATCGTCTTGATGCATAGCCCGCACGGCGCGATGCGCTTCGAGGGCGACCTGATTTACGTCGAAGCGAGCGTCGCCTGTCCCAAGGTGGCGCGGCTCGCGGCGACACGCGGCTTCGAGGGCGCGGAGTTCCTCGCCGGAGTGCCCGGAACGGTGGGTGGAGCGCTCGCGATGAACGCGGGCTGCTACGGGTCGGAAACCTGGGACGTCGTCGCGAAGGTGCTGACGATATCGCGCGCCGGAAAATCGAGCGAGCGCAAGGCCACTGATTTTGAGGTCGGCTACCGACGCGTCACACTGCGCGGATCGAAACTGGGCGAGGGTGAATGGTTTCTCGCAGCTTGGTTCCGTTTCCGCGCGGGTGACGAGAAGCGTGCCCGAGCCCGCATCAAGGAACTGCTCGCGAAGCGCATCGCGGAGCAGCCGCTCGAACTCCCGAACGCCGGCTCGGTATTCCGCAACCCGCCCGGCGAGTACGCCGCGCGCTTGATCGAGGCTTGCGGGCTCAAAGGCCATGAGATAGGCGGCGCTCGAATCTCAGAGAAACACGCGAATTTCATCGTCAACCCGAAGGGAAAGGCGCGTGCTTCGGACATCGAGTCGTTGATCGAGCACGCGCGCGTCACCGTGAAGGAACGCTTCGGTATCGAGCTGATACCCGAAGTGCAAATCATCGGAGAGGCCGCGTGAGCGACTTTGGAAAAGTCGCCGTGCTCATGGGCGGGCGCTCGGCCGAGCGCGCCGTGTCGCTTAAGAGCGGTTCGATGGTGCTAGGCGCCCTGAAGAAAAAGGGGATGGACGCGCACGCCTTCGATCCGAAGGAGCGAGGGCTTAGTGAGCTCATCGAGGAGCGGTTCGACCGCGCCTTCGTCGCGCTGCACGGCCGCTATGGCGAGGATGGCACGATCCAGGGAGCGCTCGAGCTGGTCGGCATTCCGTATACCGGCTCTGGCGTTCTCGGCAGCGCCCTCGCGATGGACAAGTGGCGCACCAAGCTCGTGTGGCAGGCAAGCGGCGTTCCGACACCGCACAGTGAGCTGCTCACGCGCGAAAGCGATCCTCATGGCGTCGCGACGCGGCTCGGGCTGCCTCTGATGGTCAAGCCAGCCAACGAAGGTTCGTCGATCGGCATGACCAAGGTCAAGAGCGCCCGCGATCTCCCGGAAGCCTACGCGCTTGCCGCGAACTACGACCGCGTCGTGATCGCTGAAGCGTTCGTGGACGGCGTCGAGCTGACCGTCGGGGTCCTGGGAGATACCGCCCTTCCGCTGATTAAGCTCGAAACGCCACGCGAGTTTTACGACTACGAGGCGAAGTACAGCGCCGAGGACACCCGCTACATCATTCCCTGCGGATTGCCCCCTGGCGCCGAGCGCGTCATCCAGGACGAGGCGCTGCGAGCCTTCAGAATCTTGGGCTGCAGCGGATGGGGCCGCGTGGACCTCATGCTCGACCGCAAGGGAAAGCCCTATTTTCTCGAGGTCAACACCTCTCCGGGGATGACCGACCACTCGCTCGTGCCCCTGGCAGCGCGTCACGCCGGATCGTCGTTCGAAGATCTGTGCCTGCGGATTCTCGAATTGGCTCAGCTCAAGGACGGGGGAGGCGATCGTGTGGGATAACCCGCGCCTCGCCAACATCGCCGCAAACGGGCTCTACGCGCTCGCGCTTGTGCTCATCGTCTGCGCCGGCGCGCGCGTCCTGTTCGAGTCCCCCGCGTTTTCGCTCAAGACCATCGTCGTGGGAGGCGAGCTCCAGCATGTCGCGCGCGACGAGATCGTCCGCGCGCTCCAGGGCCGCGTCACGGGCACTTTTTTTACCGTCGACCTGGAGACCGTGCGTGAGCTGTTCGAGGGGATTCCCTGGGTGCGCCGGGCTGAACTGCGGCGCGGCTGGCCCGATCGCCTGGAAGTGCGCATCGAAGAGCACGTAGCGCTCGCGCGCTGGGGCCAAAGACGAGGACCGCAGCTCGTGAATACTCATGGAGAGCTTTTTCGCGGGCAGAGTGACGCCACCCTGCCGGTTTTCTCCGGGCCCGCCGCTAGCGAAGGCGAAGTCACGCAACGCTACCTTGCCTTTCGGGGTTTGCTGGCTCCGCTCGCCCTCGAACCCCTGCAGGTCTTGCTGAGTTCCAGACTGTCATGGCAAGTGAAGCTCTCCAATGGTCTCACCGTGCAGCTCGGGCACGAATCGGACAAGGACCGCGTCGAGGGCCGTCTTGCCAGGCTCGTCTCCGTATACCCGCAGACCCTTGGAGAGTCCCGGCATCGTCTCGACTACGTCGATCTGCGCTATCCCAATGGTTTTGCCCTGCGCGTTCCCGAGATCGCCGGGCCCGAGCCCCACGCGCGCAAGCGAGTCTGACATGGCGAGGGAAAACAAGAACCTCATCGTTGCCCTCGACATCGGCACCTCCAAGGTGGCGGCGATGGTGGCGGAACTTTTTCCTGACGGACGCATGGACATCATCGGGACTGGCGGTCACGAATCCAAGGGCCTGAAGAAGGGCGTAGTCGTCAATATCGAGGCGACCGTGAACGCCATCCAGCGCACGCTCGAAGAAGCGGAATTGATGGCCGACTGTAAGATCGAACGCGTTTTCACCGGCATCGCCGGGAGCCACATCAAGAGCTTCAACTCCACCGGGATGGTGGCGATCAAGGACAAGGAGGTGACGCCGATCGACGTCGAGCGCGCGATCGAGACCGCACGCGCCATGCCCATTCCGACCGACCAGCAGGTGCTGCACATCCTCACCCAGGAATTCATCATCGACGGACAGGACGGAGTGCGCGAGCCGCTCGGCATGAGCGGCGTGCGGCTCGAGGTGAAAGTGCACATCGTCACTGGAGCCGTCTCGGCGGCGCAGAACATCGTCAAGTGCGTGCGCCGCTGTGGATTGGAAGTGAACGATCTGATTTTGCAGCCGCTGGCGTCTTCGCTTGCCGTGCTGACCGAGGACGAGAAGGAACTCGGCGTGTGCCTCGTCGACATCGGCGGTGGCACGAGCGACATCGCCGTGTTCCGCGAAGGCGCGATCCGCCATACGGCCGTGGTCCCGATCGCCGGCGACCAGATCACCAACGACATCGCGATGGCTCTGCGCACGCCCACCGCGGAGGCCGAAGAACTCAAGGTCCGCCACGGGTGCGCGCTCAGGCAGCTTGCCGAGGCCGGCCAGATGATCGAGGTCGCGGGCGTGGGCGACCGTCCGCCACGAATGCTTTCGCGCCAAACGCTCGCAGAGGTCGTCGAGCCCCGCGTCGAAGAACTTTACTCCCTCATTCAGCAGGTGCTGCGCGACTCCGGCTACGAGGAACTGCTTTCCTCTGGGGTCGTGCTCACGGGGGGCTCCGCAGTGATGCAGGGGATGGTGGAGCTGGGGGAGGAGATTTTTCACATGCCGGTGCGGCTGGGCATTCCCCGCTACACGGGCTCCCTGTCGGATGTGGTCCGCAGCCCGCGCTACGCCACCGGTGTCGGCCTGTTGCTCGAGGGCGTGGTGCAGACGCAGCGCGGACTCATCGCGCGGCAGGGGGGGTCTCTGAAGCAGGTCGCAAAGAGGATGCGCCAATGGTTTCAACGGAATTTTTAGAAGTGCACGGCTGGCAAGTGTTTTTTCTCTTCACCCCGGAAGGAGGTCAGCATGTTTGAAGTCGTCGAAAACGCAGCGAGCGGCACCGTGATCAAGGTGATCGGTGTCGGCGGCGCGGGCGGCAATGCCGTCGATCACATGATTCGAAACGGCGTGGCAGGCGTCGAGTTCATCACCGCCAATACCGACGGACAGGCCCTGTCGCGCACCCAGGCGAAAAGCCAGATCCAACTCGGGTCGACAGGGCTCGGCGCGGGGGCCAAGCCCGAAGCCGGGCGCGCCGCGGCGCTGGAGGCTCGCGAACAGATAGCCGATGCCCTGCGCGGCTCGCACATGGCCTTCATCACCGCTGGAATGGGAGGCGGCACCGGCACGGGTGCTGCACCCGTGGTTGCGGAGGTCGCCAAGGAAATGGGCATCCTCACCGTCGCGGTCGTCACCAAGCCCTTCTCGTTCGAGGGCGTGCGCCGGATGCAGGCCGCGGAGACTGGCATCGAGGAGCTGTCTCAGCATGTCGATTCCGTCATCGTGATTCTCAACGAGAAGCTCGAGGAAGTGCTCGGCGACGACGTGTCGATGGAGGAAGCGTTTTCCGCGGCCGACAGTGTGCTCAAGAACGCGGTCGCCGGAATCTCCGAGATCATCAACGTGCCAGGCCTTATCAACGTCGACTTCCAGGACGTTCGCACCGTGATGGCCGAGCAGGGAATGGCGATGATGGGGTCCGCGGCCGCTTCCGGCGTCGATCGCGCGCGCATCGCGGCCGAGCAGGCCGTGGCCTGCCCCTTGCTCGAAGGCGTCAATCTGTCCGGCGCGCGGGGTGTGGTTGTGAACATCACGGCCAACAAATCGAGCCTGAAGCTGCGCGAAACCAAGGAGGTGATGAACACCATCCGCGGCTTCGCTGCAGACGACGCGACCATCATCTTCGGCGCCGTCTACGACGATCCTATGGGAGAGGAACTGCGCGTCACCGTGATTGCGACGGGTCTAGGCCAGCCGCAGGTCGCGCGTCAGTCCAGGCCGAAGCTGGTGCAAAAGACCGGCACCGACAACCGGCCCGTTGCGGGTGTGGATTACCGCGTGCTCGACGAGATGCCCGCGGTGATCCGCAAGAACCGCGCCTCGACGATAGAAGCGCTGCAGAACAGCGGGGTCGACAAGTACGACATTCCCGCATTCCTGCGCAAGCAAGCCGACTAGGGAGAAATCAAATGAGCACAGCCAAGAGACCGGGCATGCCTCGTTATCTGCGCAAGCCTTTGATCGCCAAAACGAGCGTGCGACTGCCAATTCGGACGGCGCCGGTGCTGATCCGCACCGTAGCTTTCGTCCCCGCATACCTGCGCAAGCGGCCGCATTGAGCGTGCAAACGATGCGGGGTCCCCGGAATTCCGGGCCGGTGAACCCGCGCGCTATGCTAAAATCTCGTGCTTTCAATTGGCTACGGCAATTGCTGCAGCGACGCAAATGTTCAAGCAGCGCACTCTTAAATCCGTGATTCGCGCCACCGGCGTCGGACTGCATACCGGCGAGAAAGTGGCCGTGACACTGCGACCGGCTTCGCCGGACGTGGGCATCGTGTTTCGGCGCATCGATTTGCCCGTGCCGATCGACATCGTAGCTGATGCCTTCAAGGTCACCGACACTCGGCTTTGCAGCGCGCTGGAGGCAAGCGGGGCGAAAGTGGCCACCGTCGAGCATCTCATGTCGGCATTCGCGGGGCTCGGGATCGATAACGCCTACGTCGATCTCACCGGGTCGGAAGTGCCGATCATGGACGGGAGCGCTGCGCCTTTCGTGTTTCTCATTCAGTCCGCGGGCATCGAGCAGCAGCCCGCGCCCAAGCGCTTTTTCAGAATCAAGAGCACGGTCGAAGTGACGGACGGCGACAAATGGGCCCGCTTCGAGCCGTTCGAGGGTTTCAAACTTTCGTTTTCGATCGAGTTCGACCACCCGGCTTTCGAGCGCTCGGCGCAGGCGGCCCACGTCGACTTTGCCGACACCTCCTACGTGAAGGAAGTCGCCCGAGCGCGCACCTTCGGTTTCATCCAGGACGTGGAGGCATTGCGCGATTCCGGCCTCGCTCTAGGCGGGAGCCTCGAAAACGCCGTCGTGGTGGACGAGTACCGCGTGCTGAACGTTGAGGGGCTGCGCTACAGCGACGAGTTCGTCAAGCACAAGTTGCTCAGGAGGACGCGCCGGCTGCGCTGTCCAGGTTGTTTGCCCTGCCTGCCGGCTGAGCGGAGTGTCGCGGGCCTGATGCTCGCGCTGCGCATCGCAGCAACTCTCGCGGTACTCGCCACCGCGGCTGGAATAGTCCTGTATCTGGTGGCGCGCGACAGGAAGTATCTGCGCTTCGCGTTTCAGGTATTCAAGTACGCCGTGATCTTCGCGCTGCTGGTTTTCGGCCTTCTGGTTCTCGAGCGTGCGATTGTGCTCGTCTAAGCAAAGACTTACTTGCTGTGCCGGGACGCGAACTTCCCTAGAGCAATTTTCAATCCAGAATCAGGGAGTTGCTCGCAGAGCTGGGTCAGTCCCAAGGCGGCCTCTAAGCTAATTTTCGCCGATTTTTCAACAACTTGAGGGTCGGAGGCTAGGGGTTGCACGCACACTTCCAATCCGGTAACCTCCATCGCTCGCTTCGAAAGCTGTTCCGATAATGTCGGCAGCATAAGTTTCAGCTTGGCAGCGATCGCGCCGTTGGCAGCAAAAATAACGACTTTTCCCTGCTTGTAATTTGCGATCGAGCAGCAACGCGCGAGGGATTCGGGGAGGATGGCTGCGAGAATCTCCCGCAACTCGATCAAGCGCCGCGCCTGCGGCATGAGCGGCGCGATGCCGTCGGGCTGATTCAAGAAGGCGCAAGGGTTCTTCATAGGGGCAGCGTGCATATTATTCTTGTTTCGAGCAGGCTGGCCAAGTCGAGGTCCTGGACCCTGACCCACCGGCACTTGCTTGCCGGCACCGTGTTCATGGCGCTGCTCGTAGTCAGCCTCACGCTCGGGCTCTTCTGGATCACGGTGCGCCACGCCACCGAGGTCAAGCTCCCGCTGCTCGACTCGCTGGTCTCGTCGGCGCAGGAAGCGCAACGGCGCAAAACGGAAGATTTCTTGCGGGAAAACCTGAACGCAATGGCGGTGAAGCTCGGCCAGATGCAGGCGCAGCTCATGCGCCTCGACGCGCTCGGCGAGCGCCTGTCGACCCTTGCGGGCTTGAAGCCCGGGGAATTCCGCTTCACCGAGGCGCCCGGCCGGGGCGGCGCGGTGTCGAGTATCCCTCCCAAGGATCTCTCGATGGCGGAGTTCAACCGGCAGCTCGACCAACTTTCCAGACAGATGGAAAACCGGAGCGACTCCCTCGGGATCCTCGAGTCGCAGCTGTTCGACGCCAAGGTGAAGAAGAAGCTCATGCCGACGATCCCTCCAGTGGACGCGGCCTACAGCGCATCCAGCTACGGCTGGCGCATCGATCCGTTCAACGGCATGCTCGCCATGCACGAGGGCGTGGATTTTCCCGTGGATATCGGAACCCCCGTCTTTGCGGCGGCGGGCGGCGTGGTGATCTTCTCGGGACCGCATCCCCAGTATGGTTTTCTGGTCGAGATCGACCACGGCAACGATTTCACGACTCGCTACGCTCATTGCTCGAGAGTTCTGGTCAGGGAGGGCGAGGTGGTTCAGCGCGGAAGCAAGATTGCCGAATCCGGATCCACCGGCCGCGCCACCGGCCCGCACCTGCACTTTGAAGTCCGCTACCGCAGCGTGGCGCAGAACCCGATCCGATTCCTTCAGGCCACGGCGCGCTAGCCGCCATTCCCGTCGCGCCCGAGCACCCGAAGTCCTTCGCTCGGGTTCCCGCGCGCTTCCGTTTCACCCGAATCACCGGGGGAGCAGCCGCTCTGGCGTGATAGACTTCGAACCTTTGCGCTCTACGGCAGTCATTCCTCGATGATTTCCCGCGTACTTAAGGCGGTGTTCGGTAGCCGCAATGACCGCCTGCTCAAGCAATATGGCAAATCGGTGCGGGCGATCAACGCGCTCGAGCCGTCGATGGCGGCGCTCCCGGATCACGGCCTGGGAGCCAAAACGCTCGAGCTGAGAGAGCGTTTCGCAAAGCGGGTCCAAGGCGTTCCCGAAGAGGAACGCGACGCGGCGGAAAAAGGAGCGCTCGCCGAGCTCCTGCCGGAGTCCTTCGCCGTGGTTCGCGAGGCGGCGAAGCGCGTGCTCAACATGCGCCATTTCGACGTGCAGCTGATCGGCGGCATGGTCCTTCATGACGGCAAGATCTCGGAGATGCGCACTGGCGAAGGCAAGACGCTGGTTGCGACCTTGCCCGCGTACCTCAACGCCCTCTCGGGCCGCGGCGTGCACATCGTCACCGTGAACGACTACCTCGCGAGCCGGGACGCGGAGTGGATGGGGAAGGTCTACAAATTCCTCGGGCTGTCGGTCGGGGTGATTCTGACCCAGATGCCGCACGCCGAAAAACAGTCGGCCTACGCCGCCGACATCACCTACGGCACCAACAACGAATTCGGCTTCGACTACCTGCGCGACAACATGGCGATGCAGATAGGCGACCGCTTCCAGCGCAAGCTGAACTACGCGATCGTCGACGAAGTCGACTCAATCCTGATTGACGAGGCACGCACGCCGCTCATCATTTCCGGGCGGGCCGAGGACCGCACCGAGATCTACCAGCGTATGGACAAGGTGGCGCCGATGCTCAAGCGCCAGGAAAAGGAAGGTGCGCCAGGCGACTTTTACGTCGACGAGAAAAACCACACTGTGCTGCTCTCCGAGGACGGGCACGAGCACGCCGAGAAACTCCTCGGTCGTGCGGGGTTGCTGCCCGAAGGGCGCAGTCTCTACGAGCCAGCGTACGTGAACCTGATGCACCACTTGAACGCGGCGCTCAGGGCGCACAACCTCTTCTTCCGAGACCGGCATTACGTAGTCCAGGACGGCGAGGTGATCATCGTCGACGAGTTCACCGGCCGCCTGATGCCTGGCCGCCGCTGGTCCGACGGCCTGCACCAGGCGATCGAGGCCAAGGAGAACGTGTCGATCCAGAGTGAGAACCAAACGCTCGCGTCGATCACGTTCCAGAATTACTTCCGCATGTACCGCAAGCTCGCGGGGATGACGGGAACGGCCGATACCGAGGCCTACGAATTCCAGGAGATCTACGGGCTGGAGGTCGTCGTCGTCCCGACGCACATGCCGATGGTACGCGCCGACCGCAACGACCAGGTCTTTCGCACCGCAGCGGAAAAGTACAAGGCAATCATCGGCGACATCAAGGACTGCCACGAGCGCGGCCAGCCGGTGCTGGTCGGCACGACTTCGATAGAGAATTCCGAGCTCATCTCGGCAATGCTGGAGAAGGACAAGTTGGCGCACCAGGTCCTGAACGCAAAGCAGCACGCGCGCGAGGCGGAGATCGTCGCCCAGGCCGGGCGTCCGAAGGTGATCACCATCGCGACCAACATGGCAGGCCGGGGCACGGACATCGTGCTCGGCGGCAACGTCGAGAAGCAGGTCGATCTCGTGCGGGACAAGGACGATCTCGACGCCGCCGAGAAGGAGCGCCGCGTCAGCGAGCTGCGTCGTGAGTGGCAGGACCTGCACAACCGGGTCATCGCCGCGGGCGGCCTGCACATCATCGGGACCGAGAGGCACGAAGCCCGGCGAATCGACAACCAGCTGCGCGGCCGCTCCGGCCGCCAGGGCGATCCGGGTTCCTCGCGCTTTTACCTGTCGCTCGAGGACCCCCTGCTGCGGATCTTTGCCGGAGAGCGGGTCAACGCCATCATGCAGCGCCTGGGGATGCCCGAGGGCGAGCCGATCGAGCACGGTCTGGTCACCCGATCGATCGAGAGCGCGCAGCGCAAGGTCGAGGCGCACAACTTCGATATCCGCAAGCAACTGCTGGAATACGACAACGTAGCAAACGATCAGCGTCGCGAAATCTATCAGTTGAGGAATTCCATCCTCGAATCGCAGGACGTCTCGGACCAGATCGCGGCGCTGCGCGAGGGGGTGGTGACCGATTTCTTCCGCGCCAATGTCCCCGAAGAGAGCATGGAGGAGCAATGGGACATACCGGGCCTTGAAAAAGTGTACGCTGCCGAGCTCCGGCTCGACCTGCCTCTGTCGAAGTGGCTCGAGAGCGATCCGGGATTGGACGACGACGCGCTCCTCAAGCGCGCGATCGGCGAAGCCCACGCGGCCTATGCCCGCAAAATGGCAGCCAATCCGCCGGAGGCCGTACATCAAGTCGAGCGGCTCATACTGCTCTCGACGCTCGACAACCACTGGCTTGAGCACCTCGCCGCGCTCGACCATCTGCGCCAAGGAATCCATCTGCGCGGTTACGCGCAGAAAAACCCGAAGCAGGAATACAAGCGCGAGGCCTTCGAGCTGTTCGGCAATCTCGTGGAGTCGGTCAAGCTGGAAGTGACGCGCACGCTGATGATGGCCGAGCTTAGTAAGCCGGAGCAGATCGAGCAGGTGGAAAGCGTGGCCCCTGCGATCGAGAACGTGCAATACCAGCACGCCGGGTACGAAGAAGCCCTCGCCGGAGCAGGGGCGGACGCCCCTCCGGCGCTTAAGCCGGCGCCTTTCGTCAGGCAGATAGGCAAGATCGGCCGCAACGATCCCTGCCCGTGCGGGTCGGGGAAGAAATACAAGCACTGTCACGGCAAGTTGAGCTAGCAAGGGACCCGGCGCCCAACCGAATGGCTGTCAACTTGAGTCCTCCGCGCCCGGGGGATCTGCTTCCGGTAAAGGGCGTCAAGCTGGGGGCAAGGCCCCTCGCGCCCTGCTCGTCAACACCGGCAACGCCAATGCTGGTACCGGAAAGACCGGAATTGCCGGTGCCAGGGCGAGCTGCGAGGAGGCGGCCAGGCTGATCGGATGCGATCCACGCCAGGTTCTGCCGTTCTCGACAGGTGTGATCATGGAACCGCTGCCCGTGGAGCGCATCGTTGCGGGTCTGCCGGCCTGCGTTGCCGACCTGCGCGAGGACAACTGGGCACGGGCAGCCGAGGCGATCATGACGACCGATACGGTTCCCAAGGCCCGGTCTCGGCGAGCGCAGATCGGCGCGAGCGAGGCGACCGTGACGGGAATCGCCAAGGGTGCGGGGATGATCCGCCCCGACATGGCGACGCTGCTCGCGTTTGTCGCGACTGATGCCCGGGTTGCTCAAGGTGCACTCGAGCACCTCCTCGCCGATGCCGCCGCGCATTCGTTCAACCGCATCAGCGTGGACGGCGATACCTCCACCAATGACAGCTTTGTCCTGACGGCGACGGGGGCTGCGGGTGGATCGATGATCGATAACCCGGGCCACCCGGGATTCGCGGCGCTGCGGGAAGCGGTGCTCGAGGTATCGCAGGGGCTCGCGCAGGCGATCGTGCGCGACGGCGAGGGAGCGACCAAGTTCATCACCGTTCGCGTGGAAAAAGGCGGAGACGAAGCCGAATGCGCGAGCGTCGCGTACTCGATCTCGCACTCGCCGCTGGTGAAGACCGCGTTCTCCGCATCCGACCCCAATCTGGGGAGGCTCCTCGCCGCGATCGGCAACGCGGGCGTGCGCGATCTCGAGGTCGGCCGCGTCGAGCTGTACCTCGACGAGGTGCTGGTGTCGAAAGATGGGGGCCGCGCCCCGGCTTACCGCGAGGAGGACGGGAAGCGCGTGATGGCAAAAAGTGAGATCACGGTTCGCGTCGTGCTCAACCGCGGGCTTGCGGCCACCACGGTGTGGACCTGCGACCTGTCGCACGATTACGTTACCATCAACGCCCAATACAGGACCTAGGACGAGCCATGTCCGAGCTCGAACGACTGATCAAGCGCGGCGAAGCGTTGCTCGAGCCCGCATCCGACTTTCGGACCTCCACGGCGTCGACAGCCAGAAGGCGCTGATCGAGCAGAACACGCGCCAGTTCGTCGAAGGCCGAACCGCCAACAACGCGCTCCTGACCGGTGCGCGCGGCACGGGAAAGTCCTCGCTCGTCAAGGCCGTGCTCGACAAATTCCACCGCCAGAGCCTGCGCCTGATCGAAGTGGAAAAGCACGATCTCATCGATCTCCCCGATATCGTCGATCAGGTGTCGGGGCGACCCGAGCGGTTTATTCTGTTCTGCGACGACTTGTCGTTCGAACTTTCGGAGGCCGCGGGCTACAAGGCACTCAAGGTCGTGCTCGACGGCTCGATCGCCGCCACTTCCGAGAACCTCCTCATCTACGCGACATCCAACCGGCGGCATCTCATGCCCGAGTACATGCAGGAAAATCTCGAGACCAAGCACCTCGGCGAGGAAATTCATCCCGGCGAAACGGTAGAAGAGAAAATCTCGCTTTCCGAGCGCTTCGGGTTGTGGGTCTCCTTCTACCCGTTCGACCAGGACGCCTACCTGGACATCGCGGGACATTGGCTGCGCGAGCTCGGCTGCGGCGAAGCGGAGATCCCCAAGGCGCGGGCAGAGGCGCTGCAGTGGGCTCTACTGCGCGGGTCGCGCAGCGGCCGCGTGGCGTGGCAGTTCGCGCGCGACTACGCCGGGCGCCACGCGGGCGACGCGAAGGCAAGACGCTAGCAGGTGTTCACGATGTCGGCCCCGGTGGACGTCGCCGTGGCGGTGCTGATCCGTTCCGACGGCGCCGTACTTCTTGCGCAGCGCCCCGAAAGCAAGGTCTACTCGGGCTACTGGGAGTTTCCCGGAGGAAAAATCGAGCCGGGCGAGCCGGTCCCCGAAGCGCTCAGGCGGGAGATCCGCGAGGAGCTCGGTGTCGAGATCGAACGCGCTTATCCATGGATCACCCGGGTCTTCATCTATCCGCACGCCAAGGTGCGCCTGCATTTTTATCGGGTCTACGCCTGGCGCGGCGAGCCGCGCGCACTCGAACACCAAGCCGTTGCCTGGCAGCGCCCGGATGCGATCGAACTCGATCCGCTCCTGCCGGCCAACGGTCCGGTGATTCGCAGCCTGATGCTGCCCCCCGAGTACGCCATCACGCGCGCGGCCGAGCTGGGCGCAGAGCCGTTTCTTTTGCGCCTCGAGGCAAGGCTGCGGGGCGGCCTCAGCCTCATCCAGATACGGGAAAAAACCCTAGCGCCTCGGGCGGCGGCGGAGTTCGCGCGACGCGTCGTCGCGCTGGCGCGGTCTCACGGTGCGAAAGTTCTCGTCAACTCGGATGCTGCGCTCGCGCGCGAAATCGGCGCCGAGGGCGTGCATCTCACCGCCGAGCAATTGCGCAGCGCCCCGGCCCGCCCAGACTTCCCTTGGTGCGGCGCCTCGTGCCACTCGAGCGAGGAGCTGCGCAGGGCCGAAGCGCTCGGGGTGGATCTTGCCGTGCTCGGTCCGGTGCGCGCGACGCCTTCGCACCCGGACGCGGTCCCGCTCGGTTGGGAACGATTCCGGGAGATCGCCGCGGGCGCTGCGGTGCCAGTCTACGCGCTCGGCGGGATCGTGACGCGCGATCTGGAGCAGGCCTTGCATTGCGGTGCGCATGGAATCGCCATGGTGCGCGGCAGCTGGGGCGAAATCCCCTAGGAATCTTCCGTCCGATTCGGCTCAGGCGGGTCTTTGTCTTCCTCGGCCGGTACCCGGTATTTCTCCATCGCCCAGTCGCCGAGATCGATGAGCTTGCAACGCTCCGAACAAAACGGCCGGTAAGGGTTATTCGGAGACCACGCCGCCTGTGCGCCGCAGCGCGGGCAGCTCACGAAGCGCGCCTTGGCCACAGTCTTACAGATTGCAGAAAGTGAGCTCGAACTCGACGTCCGCCTCGCATACCCGGGTGCCGAAAGTGCTGAAGCGGACGTTCAGCGCGTAGCGGTTTGCGCTGATCTCGGGGATGAACTGCGATTCGCGCGGCAGCCGGATGCGCACCATCTGCGACATTTTGCCGCCGAGCATTTGCGAGAAAGCGGCGCGGTGGGCGACGTGCTTCACGGGCTTGCCGCCTTCGCGCAGCAGTTTCAGCACGATGGAGGACGCGTCCCGGATCGGCAGCAGCGGGGAGATCCAGGTCGCGAGGTCGGCTCCGCGCCTGGCGCCTTCGCGATGCAGCCAGAAATGGTAAGAAGGCAGGTCGAATTCGCAAACCCCGCCGGGGATCCCGCTGCGCTGCTTGATCGACATCAGCCAATCGTTCTCGCGAAGGTACTGGCCGATCTTGCCGGTCATCGCGAAAAGTGCCGCGCTCGAGGTTCCTGCAGCAGATCCGACTTGAGTTCCGCGCGACCGGCGACTTCCAGGATTTCAAACAGCGCCATCAGCGCGGCGTGGTGCGCGCGCGAATCTTCCTCGGCGACAAAGTGATTGGCGCGCTCGAACAGGTCCTCCAGACGCAGCAGGGTCCGGATTCGTTCGTTGAGCGGATACTCGTAGGTGATCACCTTGACACCCGCGCATGGGAGGGTAGGCGATTGATCCCGGGGGAGCCTCGCCGGATTCTCCCCGATCCGCCGCGAATTGACAACGGGCGCGCGCTATGACGTTGTCTTGGATCGCGCGGCAAGCGTAAGATATTTCTCATTCAGATTCGACACCTGGCGCTCGAGCGCCTCGGGTGTTCCGCTGTTGTCGATCACGTCGTCGGCTCGGGCGAGACGCTGCTCGCGCGTGGCCTGCGCGGCAAGGATGGCGCGTACTTCGGCCTCCGAGAGGCCGCTTCGCCGCATGGCTCGCTCGACCTGCTGCACCTCGGGGCAATCGACCACGAGCACCCGCGCGTAGCGCGATCGGTCGACACCGCCTTCCACCAGGAGCGGGACCACGAGAATTGCATAGGGACTCTGCGCGCGCGCCCCCCGGCGAGCGCTTTCCTCGCGTATGAGCGGATGCAGGATCGCCTCGAGCTTTTTTCTCGCCGTCGCATCGCCGAACACGAGCTTGCGCATCCCGTCACGATCGAGGGCGCCGTCCGCGCCAATCGAGTTTGCGCCGAACGAAGCGCGTATCGCTTCGATCGCCTCGCCTCCAGGGCGCGTGAGCTCGTGGGTGATCTCGTCGGTGTCGATCACGGCAACCCCACGTTTGGCGAACAGCGCGGCGACCGCGCTCTTGCCGCTGCCGATGCCGCCCGTGAGTCCGACCGTGTACGGCTTCACATGAACTGGTTGAAGTATTGGCGGGTGATCTGAGGTCCCCAGAACAGGGCGACAATCCCTGCGGCGCCCAAATAGGGCCCGAAGGGAATCGGGACGCTGCGGCCGTGCCGGGCAAAAACCATGAGGGCGATTCCCACGGCGGCCCCGATGAAGGACGAAAGCAGGATCGTGAGCGGCAAGGCCTGCCACCCGCACCACGCGCCGATTGCGGCGAGCAGCTTGAAATCGCCGAATCCCATTCCCTCCTTGCCTGTGACGAGCTTGAACAGCCAATACACGCTCCAAAGGGCGAGATATCCCGCGGCCGCGCCGATCACCGCGGAGCGCAGGTCGGTGAAGACGCCGCCCGCATTGACGAGCAGTCCCAGCCACAAGAGCGGCAGCGTGATCGAATCGGGCAGCAGCTGGGTATCGAAATCGATGAAGCTCGCGGCGACGATGCACCACAGGAACACCATCGCGGCGAACGCCGCGGGTCCGGCCCCGAAGTGCACCGCCGACCCGGCCGCGGCGGCGCCTCCAAGCAGCTCGACCAGCGGATAGCGCGGGCTGATGCGCGCCTTGCACGCCGAGCAGCGTCCGCGCAGCATCGCCCAGGAAACGAGCGGGATGTTTTCGGCCGCGGTGATGGCGTGGCCACACGCGACGCAGCGCGAGCGCGGAACGAAGAGGTTGAACCTTTCCGCCGGGGCAACGGTCTCGCCGCGCAGGTCTGCGCATTCCTCCTGCCAACCGCGCTCCATCATCTTCGGCAAGCGATGAATGACCACGTTCAGAAACGAGCCCACAATGAGCCCGAGCGCCAGGCACAGCCACGGAAACACGATCGGGTGGGCGGCCGCTTTGAGAATGTCACTCATCGGATCAAATAAAAAGGGTTACGGCCGGGCCGTAACCCTTTCGACGAGGTGCGTGATGGAAATGATGCTAGACCGCTTGGCCGATCTTGAAGATCGGCAGGTACATGGCGATCACCATGCCGCCGATCAGCACGCCGAGCACCACCATGATCATCGGTTCCATCAGACTGGTGAGCGCATCGACCGCGTCGTCGACCTCCGCCTCGAAGAAATCGGCGACTTTGCCGAGCATGGAATCGAGTGCGCCGGATTCCTCCCCGATCGACACCATCTGCACGACCATGTTGGGAAAGACGTTGGATTCCTGCATCGAGGCCGTCAGGCTCGTCCCGGTGCTGACCTTCCTCTGGATTTCCTTGGTGGCCACGGCGTAGACGTAATTTCCCGAAGCGCCGCCGACCGAGTCGAGCGCCTCGACCAGGGGCACGCCGGCCGCGAACATGATGGAGAGCGTCCGGGTCCAGCGCGCAATGGTGGATTTCTTGATCAGGTCGCCGAAGACCGGCACCTTGAGCATCAATCGGTCCATGTACACCTGGACCGGCACGGAGCGCTTCCACAGCTCGAAAAACCCCCATACGCCTCCGATGACCGCGGGGAAGATGATGTACCAGTAGTTGACGAAAAAGTTCGAGAGCCCCATGACGAACAAGGTCGGGGCGGGGAGATCGGCGCCGAAGCTGGTGAACACCTCCTTGAACGCCGGGATCACGAAAATCATGATGACCGCGGTGATGATGAAGGCGACCACGATGATCGCGATCGGATAGAACAGGGCCGCCTTGATCTTCGACTTGATGCCGAGGATTTTCTCTTTGTAGGTCGCCAGGCGCTCCAGGAGAGTTTCGAGAATTCCGGCCTGCTCGCCGGCCGCAACCAGGTTGCAGTACAGGGCGTCGAAGTGAAGCGGATACTTCCGGAACGCCGAGGCGAGCGACGAGCCCGTCTCCACGTCGGTCTTGATCCCCATCAGCAATCTCGCCACCGCCGGGTTGGCGTGGCCTTTGCCGACGATGTCGAAAGACTGAAGGAGCGGCACGCCGGCTTTCATCATCGTCGCCATCTGGCGGGTAAA
>WNFI01010948.1_pt1 | contig 21834 bp, 19 predicted proteins | sample 5400471 | NCBI WGS metagenome assembly WNFI01 (sample SAMN13153348, study PRJNA577476) | soil metagenome | isolation source: 100 cm saprolite on Douglas fir-dominated hillslope | place: USA:California | collected 2013-09-17
TGCTCTGATAGCTGAGCGGAATAGAGGCTAAGATGGTCAACACCCCCCCACCCCCTCAAATAAGTCAGGGGACGATCCTGATTGCCGATGATGACCCAACGTCTCGACACATGCTCCGCCATCTGCTCGAAGATGATGGGTTCGTCGTCGAGGAAGTCGAGGACGGGATCGCCACGCTGCAAGTATTTGAGACATTGCGCCCGGACCTGATTCTCCTTGATGCCCTTATGCCAAAAAAGGATGGCTTTGAAGTCTGCAAGGCGCTACAGAAGATGCCCGGCGGAGATCGCACACCCGTCCTGATGATCACTGGACTGGACGATGAAGAGTCAATAGACCGGGCCTTTGAGGTCGGTGCAGTCGATTATGTGACCAAGCCTGTGCAATGGCCCGTACTGCGCCAGCGTGTGCGACGGTTGGTGCGCACCAAGCAACTCGAAAAGCTGCGCGACGACCTGATGCAAATGATCGTCCACGACATGAAAAGCCCGATTGCCACTATCCGGGGCTACGCCGAGCTTGTCCTCAGCGATGAGCCAGAGGACCCGTTTGTCGCCGATTCGCTTACGCGGATTTTCCACAGCAGCAACAGCCTGCTCAACATGACGATGATGATCCTCGATATAAGCAGGCTGGAAGAAGGCAAAATGACGCTGGAACCCGTCAAGCGCAAGGTGCGCGGCGTGCTGGACGAGGTGCGCAGCGGCTTTGAGTGGATGGCTTCCAACTATCAGGTGAAGCTGGAAATTGGCGAATGCAGCGAGGAACTGTCGTTTACGCTCGACTGGACACTTATGCTGCGTGTCCTCTCGAACCTTGCCAGCAATGCGATTAAGCACAGCCCGGCTAGTTCTGTTGTCATACTTTCGGCGGTTTCAAAAGACGATCCAGATGGTGGCCTGCGGATTTCTGTCACCGACCAGGGCGAAGGCATCTCGGAACAGGACCAAAAACGTATATTTGAGAAGTTTACCCAGGCATCGGGCCGCAAGAGAGGCAGCCGCACCGATACGGGACTGGGCCTGACTTTTTGCAAGCTAGCAACAGAAGCGCACGGCGGCAGAATTGAATTGAAAAGCGCCGTTGGCAGCGGCTCAACTTTTACATTGGTCTTTCCGAAGCCGTTAGGCGCGGAGCCTGCGGTTGCGATGGAGACTGCGCCAACCCAGAGCCAGGCCCCAGCCGATCAGGTTGGCCGCGCAGTCGTTTAGCGTATCGCGCAAACTCCATTGCATATTGATCAGTCTTACATCGCCACGCAGCGCTAGCTCATGGCGATGTATTAAATATTCACCGATTTCCCACCACAATGTCGCCAGCGTCAATATCGCGCCGGACGACACCGCTGGGTGGCGAGCACTTTCCTCAATAAGAGTCGACACGACGTTATCCGAGTGCATAGCAGGGGCGACCTTTTCAACAGTGTCGCAGAACAATGTCGTCAGTGAGAATGCGGTTGCGCCATGAGGCAGCGCGTCCAATCCAAAACCTGCCAGGCGTATTTCTGCCAACTTGCCTTTGTAAATATTAAACCGTGGGTGTGAAAGAATAAAACCAATTGCCACCGGCGTAACATATGTTGTGTAGGCCGGATTGTCACGTACCATCACGTCCAGCGTGCGTTGCAAATCATCCCAGATGTCCTCCGACTTTTTTGGCACTGACTCGTTTGGCACCAGTGCGCTGTAAAGCTCCGGCAACCACATGATAAACGTATAAGTTGCAAAGTGAGGAAACCATGTCGTCAACATATGATATTCGCGACGGTTGGCGTCAGCGGTTACAGCAACCAGGCTCCACAGGGCATAACGCACGAGATCGGAAGGGTGTACCATAATTGACCTTTTTCGTTGGCGGATTGAATTCCTAAATCATCTCTGGACCATGCAACAATGATGCCATCGATCCGTTGACCGCATAAAACTGTTTATCTGGGCATCTCGTCGAGGGGCGCAGAACTCACAACGCTATTTTATATCCGGCTTTTCAATCAGACACTTCTTTGCGGTCAGTATGTAACATCAGTTCGATGCCGTTGGCGAAGTGATTTCCCCCTATCCCCTGCCCTCTTTACGGGGGAGGGATTTGGGGTGGGGTTAACCGCATAAAAATTATGTCGCGTGAAAATTCTCGGCTTAGGCGGCTTGACAATCGTTGTCAGGATTACGCCGCTTGACCGCACGGCAAACCGCGATATAGTCAACCCCCGTTCCCGTCGCAACGATGGAGTCTGGAATGCCAAAAATCATGGTGGTTGTCCCCACCTACAACGAAGCCGAAAATTTGCCCCGCCTGGTTGGACAGTTGCTGGCGCTGCCGGTTGAGGGTCTGGAAATACTGGTTGTGGATGACAATTCGCCCGATGGCACAGGCCAGATTGGCGACAAACTATGCTCAGAAAATCCGGGCCGTGTCAATGTGCTCCATCGTGCAGCCAAACAAGGGCTGGGCACTGCCTATGTCGCAGGCTTTAAACAGGCAATAGATCAGGGCGCGGATATCATCCTCCAAATGGATGCCGACTTTTCACACGATCCCAAGTATGTGCCGCAGCTTATCGACGCGATCAAAGATTGCGATGCCGTCATCGGATCGCGGTACACCAAAGGCGGCAAACTTGACGAACGTTGGGGCGTGGGGCGGCGTCTGTTAAGCTGGTGGGCTAACAGTGTATGGGTACGGGGCATCCTGCATACTCCCGTCCACGATAACACGGGTGGATTCCGCGCATGGCGGCGGCAGACACTTATTGGTATGGACCTCAGCCGTGTGCGCTCGAATGGCTACATCTTTCAGGTCGAGATCACTTATATCGCGCTCCGCCTCGGCTACAAATTCTGCGAAGTCCCGATCTATTTTGCGGATCGAAAATATGGCAAATCAAAAATGGGTCTTGAAGTGCAGGTCGAGGCAGCGCTGCGCGTTTTCCAGGTTTGGATCAACCATCACAGCCTGACCTCGGCAAACCGTGCCGCCGGAGGCTAATTGATGCGTCGTTCGCTCCGACATGACCTGCTGATCCCCGCCGGTCTGTTTATGCTGCCGCTGGCGTTTTTCTGGCAGGTCACAATCGGCAGCCGCACGCTGCTCCCCGCCGACAATTTATATCAATTCCAGCCGTGGGCAGCTTACCGCGATCAACAGGGCGTCCCGGCGGTTCCACACAACAGCCTGCTCTCTGATCTGGTGCTGGAAAATCTGCCGTGGAAGCAGTTCATCCGCGATAGCATCGCCAATCGAGAACTGCCGCTCTGGAATCCTTATATCTTTGCGGGCGTGCCATTTCTGGCAGACGGGCAGAGTTCGGCGCTGTATCCGTTCAGCGTCATATACTATGTCCTGCCGCTGGATAAAGCCTATGGCTGGTTCACCGTTAGCCAGTTATGGCTTGCGGGACTGTTCATGTATCTGTTCATGCGTGGATTGGGCATCGGCAGATTTGGCTCGACTCTTGCCGCCGTCGCCTACCAGATGTGCAATCGGACTTGGCTGCGAGATTCTGGCGGGGCACGTCGAGATCACTTATTACACGCTACTGGTCATAGGCTCCTGGGCCACCTGTCGATTCGGGGTGATGCTATGGCAAAACTGGCGATCCAGCACATTGCGCGGTGTATTGCGCCAGCACATTTTGAAGCCTGCGCTGTCCCTGATCGCGCTCGTGATACTTGGATTTGGAATCGGCGCGGTGCAGTTCATTCCGCTGCTCGAACTGGTGGGCCACAACTTTCGCCAGGGATCGGCTTCGTTCGCGGAGGTGCGGAGCTATGCCTTTCCACCGCGCCACGCACTCGCGTTTTTGATGCCCAACCTGTACGGCAGTCCCGCGCAGCACGAATATATTGACGTATTTAGCGGTCAGATCGCGCCGTTCTCGTGGCAAAATGCTAGCGGCTCGGCTGTGACTGATACTTATTGGGAAGTCGGCAAGAACTATGTCGAGGGCGCGTGCTACGTCGGCCTCCTGACTCTTGTACTGGCGGCGATTGCGCTGCTCAACGCCCGCTTCGAGAAATCACCCGACGCGCGTATCGAAACCGCCGGACCCTATCGCGGTATCTTCGCCACTGTGTCAGTTATATCGCTGCTGTTTGTGTTCGGCACGCCTGCCTACGCGATTCTGTATTACGGCTTGCCCGGTGTCAGCCAATTGCATTCACCGTTTCGATGGGTGTTTCCGCTGACGCTGTGCCTTGCCGCGCTGGCAGGCTTCGGCGCGGAGGCGTTGCAACGAGTATCGCCTGCCGCTAAAGCGAGCAGGCTGAACGAACAAAGCCGTCTGAAGACGGCTGATAAAGGTTCGGGCGAATTCAGCGAGATTTATCCCGCTTCGCAAACTCAGCCCGGCGATAAATCACCGGGCTACGACTCCTTCACTTATCGCCTGATCCCCATCCTCGCCAACTTCTTGATCGGTCTCGGCGGACTCGTGCTGCTTTTACTTGTTCTGAGCCGCATATTCTTTGATCGATTGACTGGTCCGCTGGACAGCCTGCTGCATCGATTAGCGGGAGCCGATGCAGCCTTCCCCAACGCTCAGACCTTCTACAGCGTTGAGTTCGCGCCGATTCTGGTCTTCGGTGTGTTTTTGCTGCTCTCCGGGTTGGCGATCAGCCTGAGCCGCCGACAGCTTACCTTACCGCGTTGGCTTGGACGGCTACCTGTATGGCAAGGACTGGCATTGGCGGTGCTGGCGCTCGATCTCGTGGTGGCGTCGGCGGGCTTCAACCCGGCGGCGGATCCTAAATGGCTGGTATTCGAGCCGCCCGCGATCACATGGCTCAAGCAACATGATCCGTCGCAGTGGCGCTTTATAGCCGTGCAGGGACCCGGTACAACGAAGACAATGAACGCCAATATCGGTTGGCGGTACGGTTTGCAGGATGTGGCTGGCTACGACAGCGTGATCCCCAAGCAATACGTCGATTACATGCAGCAAATCCAGCCGCAGGGCATGACGATCTATAACCGGATTGCGCCGATTTCCCCCGATAATTTGGATGCGCTGAACTCGCCATATTTAAACATGCTGAGTGTGAGATATGTTGTATCGGAGATCGACATTGATCCGACAAAATATCCGCAATACAGGCCGGTTTATCAGGACACTATCTATGAAAATACGACGGCCTGGCCCCGCGCTTACCTCACATCAAAAGATTTCTGTGCCCAGATAAACCCCGCCGATGATTGCCTCCCCTCAAGCTACTATTCCGGACCTGTTACCATTACACAAACTGTTACAAACCAGCTTGTTGTCGATATCAGCTACCCCCAGACTGAGCTGGCTCATGAGCGGACAACGCAGCTAGTCGTTGCGAACTCATCCTTTTCCGGTTGGCGTGCCTACGTCAGGCCGCTCGGCGCGTCCGACGATAAGGAAATTGAACTCCAAATACCGTATTCAGTGTACGGCAATTTCAGTGCTGTCGCCCTCCCCAATGGCGGCATATTTAACAACGGATGGACCGTCCGTTTCCGCTATTCGCCGCCTTCGTTCCAGATCGGCGCGTTTACCACGTTCATTGCCGCCGTTGTCATCATTTTTGCACTGCTGATCTGGCTGTGGCAGATGTTTTATACCGAGCGCGAAGGCGAGACCAGCAGCGTGCATCGTGTCGCCAAGAACAGCCTCGCGCCGATTGCGCTGAACTTCTTCAACCGCGCCATTGATTTCGTGTTCGCCCTGATCATGCTGCGAGTGCTTGGCCCGGTGGATGCGGGCATCTACTATTACGCAGTCGTGCTGTGGAGTTGGTTCGATACTTGGCAATATTTCTGGCTATCAATTATCTGGTCAGGCCAGCGGATTTTTCGGTAGCGCAATTTCAACTGGCAATCGCCGCCGTTGCGCTGCTGTACGTTGGGCTGGTCCCAAACAGCATCAGTTATGGACTAACTGCGCTGTTCTATGCTTTTGAAAAAGCCGAAATCCCAGCAGCGACCTCGACTGTTAGCGCGATTCTCAAAGCAGTCTTCGGATTGGGCGTGCTGCTGGCAGGCTGGGGCGTGCTTGGATTGGCTGGCGTGAGTATCGCCCTGAATATCATTACGCTGGCGATTCTGTATGTTCAGGCGCGAGGGCTGATTGCTTCCAGTGGTGAAGCCATGCAGCCCGCCCATCTGGATCGCGGCTTGATCCGTGACATGGTGATCGCCAGTTGGCCTCTGATGCTCAATAATCTGTTGGCGGGATTGTTCTTCAAGATCGATGTGACGCTGCTAGAGCCGCTGAAAGGCAGCGAAGTTGTCGGCAAGTACGGCGCGGCCTACAAATGGGTCGATGCGCTTGGCATTATCCCGTCATTATTCACGATGGCGCTGCTGCCGATCATGTCACGGCAGGCGAAGGAAGATAAACCGGGCTTACAGCGCAGCTATCATTTTGCCGTCAAGTTGTTGGTTTGTCTGGCATTGCCGCTGGCTGTCACCCTGACTTTTCTAGCGCCGTTTCTCATCGGGCTGTTGGGCGGCGCGAAATACCTGCCCGAGGGTGCGCTTGCCTTGCAGATCATGATCTGGTTCGCGCCAATTGGCTGGATCAACAGTCTGACGAATTACCTGCTCATCGCGTTGGACCAGCAGCGAGCAATGCGTTGGGCATTCGTAGTCGGTGTCAGCTTCAACGTGATCGCCAATTTGATTTTCATTCCGACGTTTAGTTACGTCGCAGCCGCAGTCATCACCATCTTGTCGGAAATGGTGCTCCTGGTGATGTTCTATCGGCTGCTGCGCAAGGCACTCGCGCCGATACCGTGGATCGGGTTGCTGTGGAAGCCCGGCGTGTCTGCCAGCGTCATGATCGTCGTGTTTGGCGTTGCGTGGAGTCGCGTACCCTCAGTGGTGGTCGTGATTCTGGCAGGCGTAGTTTATATCGGTGTTCTGATAACACTTCAGCCTTTTACCGAATGGGAGTTGGAGCGCATCGCGTCACTGCTGCCGGGACCGATGCGCCGTTTGGTAAGGATAAAAACGTTGCCGAGCGTCGCAAATTAATCGATGTCTTCTTGCGTCGAATTAATTCGCATAACTGTAAGTTTCTGTTCTTCAATCAAGCGCGTGACAACCGGGTTTCTCAGCACAGGCATCTCAATCGTTTCTTCGTTCCGCTTAAGGGTGAAGTAATAGATGTCAACCCGACGATAGCCCGCATAATAGAAGGTCTCTACGGCGGCAAGGGTTTCCAGTTTCCAGCCCGTCCGCAGATATCGTTGTAAGACATCTGCTGGGGCGTAAGCTTGCGATGTCGGAGACCAATGCCGCGAAGCTTCTTCGTCAATGTTAGTCGGAACGTACGTGCGTGCAGGTCGCTCTTCCATCATCGCCTCCAATTTATTAGTTGTTTCTAGTTTAATTTCCGTTCATTAATACTATGTGAGATACCCTTTAGAATTGTGATAAGTTTTACACGTGTCTGGAAATATAGTTTGTGGTTACGCTTCCTTAATTCACAGTATACGCGCATTTTGTGAGAATGAGCTAATAAATTGTACTTCTTTGAAAAGTTTTTATTGCTTTGTTATAGGACGCACGCAACAGCATATTCCTTTCTGAAGAGCTATCCCATTTGATCAATGCGGAGTGGATATAACAATAAGAAAGGTTCATACCGACGATGGCAAATATCTGCCAGGCTCTCTCAGAACAGCGGAACTGCTATATGAATGTATTAGTCGCGTGACGAACGGGTTGTGTGTTATTGTAGTGCCTGGTTATAGGCAAAATTGCTGAAAGATCGTGCCCATGCCAGGTACCCATTCTCTACCACACCTTTTCACCCCTTTCATCGGCAGAACGCATGAGATAGCCGAAATCGGCCAGGTATTGGCTGATCCGGCGTGCCGCTTGCTAACGCTGGTCGGACCAGGAGGCAGTGGCAAGACCCGCCTATCTATCGAGGTAGCCGCGGGACAATCAGGCGAATTCCCAAACGGCGTCTACTTTGTCCCGCTTGCGCCACTTAATTCAGCAGAAGGCATCGTGCCCACGATTGCGAACACGCTGGGCTTGGCGTTGAGGTCCGAAGAATCCCCCACAAACCAATTGCTCGACTACCTTCACGACAAGCGATTGCTGCTGGTACTGGATAACTTCGAGCACCTGCTGGCGGGGACTGTGGTGGTTACCCAAATCCTGGAAGCTGACCCGGAAGTCAAGCTGTTGACGACCTCGCGGGAGGCCTTGTCGTTGGAGGAGGAGTGGGTACGCCAAGTCAAAGGGTTGCGTTTTCCCGATAGTGATGGCACGCAGTTGCCGCAAATCGAGGATTATAGCGCTATCCGCTTGTTCGCTGAACGGGCACGCCGGGTGCGGGCCGATTTTTCATTGGCTGATGAGCAGCGTGACGTGATCCGCATCTGCCAACTGGTGGAAGGCGTCCCGCTTGCCATCGAATTGGCAGCGGTGTGGCTGAAAACCATCAACTGCCAGCAGATCGCCGATGAAATCCAGCGTGACATGGACTTCCTGACCTCACCGCTGCGGAATGTGCAGGAGCGCCATCGCAGCATCCGGGCTATTTTTGAACATTCCTGGCAATTGCTGTCGAGTGAAGAGCAAGCCACCTTTCGTAAGCTGTCAGTGTTTCGCGGCGGCTTCACATTGGAGGCTGCGATACACGTCGCGAATTCCAGTCGGCAGTGCTTGACCGCGCTGGTCGATAAATCGCTGGTGCAAATGACGCCAACCGGACGCTTTGACCTTCACGAATTGCTGCGCCAGTACGCCGAAGAACGTCTTGAAGGCGCTGACGAGACCGCCGCCACCCAACAGGCGCATAGCCACTATTACGCGGCGTTCATCCATGCACGGGAAGACGATTTGAAGGGGAGGCGGCAACTAGCCGCAATCAGTGAGATCAAGGCTGAGTGGGACAATGTGCGGATAGCCTGTAGCTGGGTGTTTGAGCACCGCGATTTTGAACTCATCGCTCAACTGACGGAAGGGCTATACCGATATGGCCTGGAGTATCGCCTGGCCGAAACCCAGGCATTATGGCGTCAGGCGTTGGATGTGTTTGCTCCACAGCCCGGAGAGGAACCGCACTCGGCCTGGGGACGGCTGTTAGCGCGTACAGTTTTCCTGCTAGAGAGTCGTGGACCTAATGTTAACCCGGAGAGCGAAATCGCTCAACAGCGCGTCGAGATGGCGCTGGCGATTGCCCGCCAACACGGAGATCCGGTTGAGATCGGTTACGGTCTGTTTGCTCAGGGCTTGCTTATGGACAAACGATCCGACTTCAATGGTGCACTGCGCTGCTGTGAGGAGAGTCTGGCCTGCTATCTTCCGCTGAACGAGGGTTTTCACCTGGCTGAAGTATATAGCCAAATGTCCTCAAGTTACCGCGCGCTCGGTCAAGTTGAATCGTCTCTGGTGTGGTCGCAACGTTACCTGAACCAATCACGTGCCATCGAGAATCTTAGCGAAGAAGCCTGGGCAATCTATCAGATCGGCCAGGTGTCATACTTGCTGGGACATTTGAGTGAGGCCAAGGCCCACACAGATTCTTCAAAGGGCATCATGACGACGTTGGGCAATCTGATTGGCCTTGGGGCTTGCGAGTGGCAGTTGGGCACGATTGCCTTTTATGGCGGTGACATTGAGCAGGCTGTGGCGTCTATTCCGTTAACTATGCAGTTGGCAAGCGATTCCGGCGATGTGGAGGTTAGATGGTTGATGTTGAGTCTCATGGGAACGATCGAATGTTTGGATGCGCAGTACGACCGGGGCAAGGCGACGCTCGATCACGCATTTGGTTCAATGTCTCCATCGAATGGATTCTGCTTGCACATCGAGGACATCTTGAACGGGCCGTCGAATTGCTAGGTCTGGCGTTCCGTTATCCTCCCGAAGTCGTTGGGTGGATGGCAAAATGGTCGTTGCTGACCCGCCTGTGTGCCGATCTGGAACTTGAACTCGGCACGGAACGCTATCAGGCCGCCTGGGAACGGGGCAAGACGCTCGACCTCGAAACCACTGTTGCGGAACCTTTTGACAACCTGGAAGATGTCCAGCCACGAGCCAGCCACACTTCAACGCAAGCACAGACTGATCCCCTCAGCGAACGGGAATTAGAGGTACTGCGCCTCCTTGCCGACGGCCTCTCCAATGCCGAGATAGCGCAGAAACTGTTTTTATCTATTGCCACGGTCAAGGTTCATGCCCGTAACATTTACAGCAAACTCGATGTGGGCAGCCGCACCCAGGCGGTCACGCAAGCTCAAAAACTCAAGCTGTTCTAACCAGTGATAATTGTCACAAATACCTCCTGCCTACCCCATAAATACCTCCTGAACCTGCCATAAGATAATTCTTTAGGTGGATTACGCTACCTCCACCTGACCGCTATTCTGTGCTCATAGTAAGCGATGCAGCGGAGGGTAGCAAAATGGCGAGTCAGGTCATTGAAAACAGGGCGAAGGCAGATCTCTCGAAGGCAATGCGTGATGGGTGGATGCGACGTTTCGCTCATTGGCTGACCCGGAAAAATGATAATCTCCTGTCATTCAACGAAATCTGCGCAACGCTGGGACGCAAAGGCCGCCACGATGCTGGCGTGCGAATGGTTCCCATCAATCATATTATCGGGAGTTTAGGACGCTGCCATGAGTTCGACCGGGCATTTTACCCGCGCAAAGTTGAACAACCGGGACGCTGGCTTCGTATCGCCATGGCATACTATCAAGATGTTTGCCTGCCACCCGTTGACCTGTATAAAGTCGGAGATACTTATTTTGTGGTGGATGGGAATCACCGCATCTCCGTCGCTCGGACTCACGGGCAGCTTTTTATTGACGCCCACGTGACTGAGATCGACGCGGCCTGACACGAAGCCTGATGGCACACCATGACTAATTGTTGATGTTGAGTGCTGTGCCCCGCGATAGGCCAGTCTGTCCACTGGCCGCCGCATGATCCTCCCCCTTTCCAATAGACAGACTTTCCACGTATTAGAATATTTGCCATACCACTTGTACTACTCAATAGCCATTGGCGTTTTGGGGTCGCTGCGGTACGCTATAGGTAGTATATGTGTTGAAATGAGCGCGGCCTCTCGCGGCTGCGACTGAGCAAAGGATCAGGCATTGGCCCGGACACTTCCGCAGGAATCTTCATTGACCCTGACCGGAACCGTGCGGGCGGATAAGCGCGCACCGGGCTATCCTGGCGGATACGAGATCGGGATCAAGGAATTGACCGTCGTGCAGGTCGCCGAAGAATATCCGATTACGCCCAAAGAACACGGCGTCGATTTCCTGATGGACAATCGCCACCTGTGGGTCCGTTCGACGCGACAGTGGGCAATTCTGCGCATTCGCGCCACGATTATCAGCACCATCCGCAACTGGCTGGATGATCATGGGTATCTGCTGGTAGATACGCCGATCATTTCTCCGGCAGCAGGCGAATCGACGAGCGAGTTATTTGAGATCAGTTACTTCGACGATCCTGCTTATCTGGCGCAGACAGGGCAACTCTATAATGAAGCGAATATCGCGGCCTTTGGAAAAGTTTACGCGTTCGGGCCAACGTTCCGCGCCGAAAAATCTAAGACGCGCCGCCACCTGACCGAGTTCTGGATGGTCGAACCGGAGATGGCCTTCTTTTCGCTTGAAGACATGATGGATATGGAGCAGGAATTCATCAGCGCCATTGTGCAGCGAGTGTTGGACAAGCACAAAATGGAACTCGAAATCTGCGAACGCGACACGACTTACCTCGAAAAGGTAGCGTCGCCGTTTCCGCGCATCAGCTACGATGAGGCGGTTGAGCGGCTGAACAAGCTCAGCGAGGCGGAGACTGACCCTGAACAGAAGCAGTTACTGCACATTGATTGGGGCAATGACTTCGGTTCACCGCACGAAACGGCGCTGACGCAGCAGTTCGAAAAGCCCGTGTTTGTCTATCATTACCCATCGGCGGTCAAGGCGTTCTATATGCAGCCCGTCGAAGGCCGCCCGGAAGTGTGCCGCAGCGTGGACCTGCTTGCGCCCGAAGGTTATGGTGAGGTCACCGGGGGCAGTGAGCGCATCTACGACTCGGCGCTCATCGAGCAGCGGGTGGCGCAGATTGGCATCAACCGCGAAAACTACGCCTGGTATCTTGACCTGCGACGTTACGGTTCGGTGCCGCATTCCGGTTTCGGACTAGGCATCGAGCGAACCGTCGCCTGGATTTGCGGGCTGCCCCATATTCGCGAGACGATACCCTATCCGAGAATGCTCAAACGTTTGTATCCATAATGACTGTGTGGGGTACAGAATCATGTAGATTCTGATTTCAAGGAGCAGAGCGATGACAATCACAATTGATGTATCGGCCCTTATAACGTGGATCATTATTGGTGCAATTGCAGGCTGGTTGGCAAGTGTCGTCCTGCGCGGATGGGGTATGCGTCCGATCTGGAACATTATTATTGGCCTAGTGGGTGCAGTCGTTGGAGGCTTCATATTCCAAACCTTCAAACTTCAAGTGCCCAGAATATTGTCGGGTGCAATCGAGTTGCGATTGGCGGATATTGTGGTGGCCTTTGTAGGCGCTCTCATCGTATTACTCGTCGTTGGCGCGATTTATCGCCGCCGCGTCTAAGTAACCTCAGTTTTGGAAGATATGGCAAGCTCCCCCACCCCAAACCCCTCCCCCGTAAAGAGGGAGGGGCTTCCAGAGTGCCTTTTCCCCTTCCCCTCTTTACGGGGGGAAGGGGCAGGGGATAGGGGGAAATAAATTCGCCAACAGCATCGAAACTCAAGTAAGGAACTATGACCTCAATCCGCGAACAACGTGCTCACATTACAACTTTGCTCGATGTCAACAGCGCAGCGGATGCACCGACGGTCTATTACGCTCTCTATCATGACCCGAACCGGTCCACCCTCTTCATCAAGGACAACGAAGAGGGGCGTCCCATCGGGGTTGTTGGACGTTTTCAAACTGGCATGGATCTGTTTCGGCCTGTCATTGCCATGCGCTGCTGGCAGGCCGAGATCGCGGCGCAGCTTCTCGCAGAAGCCTGTATCGTCGGACGACCCTATTTGCTGTTCAGTAACCTGAACCAATTGGCACTCGTAGGCGGCAGTTTGGAAGTAAACAACGAACGCATTCTGTCGATCTACGCGCTGGACCCCGCCCGCTTTACGCCAGTAGTCAACGTTCTGGTAGTCAATAAAACTTCGCCTGATGGAATACCCCGTAGCGAAATTCACTCTGGAGGGTTGCAAGCAGTAGCGGGTGTCAACTGGATGTCGCCCAAATTTGCGGAGATATACGTCCACACGGAAGCTGAAGCGCGACAACGCGGCTGGGGACGCAGCGTAGCCGCCGCCTGCACCGAGCGCGTACTGAGCAGCGGCAGAACGCCGTTGTATCTGGTCGAGCCAAATAATGAGGCATCCGTAAATCTGGCGCAGACACTGGGGTATTATGATACGGGCGCACGGCAAGTTTTTGCCGAAACCGTCTATACAGGACATCCGGGTAAACCGTAACAAAGTCAGGATAAAGGTCGCTTATGCCAATCCAGGCCATTCACCAGTTTCCACAAGGATTTCTGTGGGGTTGCGCAACGGCGGCTCACCAGGTCGAAGGCCAGAACGTCAACGATTGGTGGCGCTGGGAACAAACACCCGGTCACGTCTATCGCAATCAAAAATCGGGGCGTGCGTGCGATTGGTGGTCTGGTCGCTATGTCGAAGACTTTGACCGCGCCGCTGATATGCACAACAACTCGCAGCGCATCTCGATTGAATGGAGCCGCATCGAGCCGGAGCCGGGTCGCTGGGACGACTACGCGCTTGAACGCTATCGGGACATGCTCAAAGCGTTGGTCGAGCGTGGTATGAGGCCGTTGGTCACGCTTCACCATTTTACCAATCCGCTCTGGATTGCTGATCAGGATGGTTGGCTGTGGGACGAGGCTCCCACCTATTTTGAACGCTACGTCCGCAAAGTGGTTGAAACGCTAGGCGATCTGTGTTCGTTCTGGTGTACGATTAACGAGCCAGCCGTCTATGCTACAGGCGGCTTTTCGCTTGGCATCTGGCCTCCCGGCAAACGCAGCGGGTCAGCGCTTAGCCACGTCATGTTCAATATGATCCGGGGTCACGCCGCCGCCTATCATGCCATCAAAGAGATACAACCGGAATCCGAGGTAGGTTTTTCGATTCACTATCTCGGTCTCAAGCCCTCAATTCCAACCTTGATCCATTTGCCCGCGACAAGTATGCTGGATTTGTATGTCAACAAAGCCTTTATCCTGTCGCTGCTGGATGGGTATGCGCGTGTGCCCGTTGGCAAACGTATTCCTGTGCGGGGGCTGAAGGGGGCGCTCGATTGGATTGGATTGCAATATTACCAGCAGTTCCAGGTAACTTTTAATCCGCTTAAGCCGGGATCATTTTTTATCCAGCAGCGCAAGCCGAACAATATGCCCGTTGGGCCGGGAACCTGGGGCGGGCTGTACCCCGAAGCGATATTTGATATCGTCAAAACGTTCTGGAACACCGTCAAGAAGCCAATCTATATTACAGAGAGCGGCGTCCCAGACCCCGATGATACCATCCGACCCGACTACCTGATTCGCACGGTGCGGTCACTGTGGAAGGCCGCGAATTTTAATTTTCCGGTGCGAGGCTTCTTCTTCTGGAGCCTGCTGGATAACTTTGAATGGGCCGAAGGTTTTGATCCGCGCTTCAATTTTGGCCTGTATAAAACGAACTTCGAGACTCAGGAGCGGACTCCTCGCCTCAGTGCCAAATTGTACGGAGAAATCTGCGCGAAGAATGGCCTCTCGACGGATACGGTAGCGCGATACACGCCGGAACTCTTGCCAGCGCTGTTTCCCGGCGAAGTGGGATTAGCCGAAGTAAAATTGAAACCCAGGTAGCGCCCGGTCTGAACGTAGGCAGGAGCAAGTATGATTCAACGGATCGCAGTATTGACGAGCGGCGGGGATGCGCCGGGGATGAATGCGGCTATTCGCGCCGTGACCCGCACAGCGATTGACCGAGGTTGGGAAGTCTTTGGTGTCCGTCACGGTTATAACGGGCTGGTCAGCGGCGAGTTTATCGACTTGACGGCGCGTGGCACCAGCGGGATTATCCAACAGGGCGGCACGATTCTGGGCAGCGCCCGCAGCAAAGAATTTGCAACAGAAGAGGGCCAACGCAAGTCCATCCATAACCTGTATGAACGGGGAGTAGACGCTCTGGTAGTAATCGGCGGTAACGGATCACAGACCGGAGCGTATGCCCTGTTTAGTCGGGGCTATCCGGTCAATGGCGTGGCCTCTACCATCGACAACGATCTGGCGGGATCGGACATTACTCTGGGCGTTGATACGGCGCTGAACATCGCCCTGGAAGCAATTGACCGCCTGAAGGTCACTGCGTCGTCGCACCAGCGGGCGTTTCTGGTCGAGGTGATGGGGCGTCACTGTGGGTATCTCGCGCTAATGGCGGGGATCGCGGGCGGCGCTGAAGGTGTGGTTATCCCTGAAGTCGAAATGACTCCGGAGCAGGTTGCGGATGTTATCCGTGCTTCGTACCAGCGTGGAAAAAGCCACGCGATTATCGTGGTCGCGGAAGGGGCGACTTATGCGGGCGATGCCTTAAAAAGTTACTTTGCCGAGCGCAAAGGGGAACTTGGCTTTGAAATTCGCGCGACGACCCTCGGACACGTTCAGCGCGGCGGCGCACCCGGTGCCTATGATCGCCTGCTCGGAACTCGTCTGGGAGCCGCCGCTGTGGAGGCACTCGCCGAAGGCAAAATCGGTATGCTTGTCGGTTCGCTCGGTGGGCAAATTGCGCTGACCCCTCTCGCCGAAATCGCTGGCAAATCCAAATTGCTCGATCTGAACTTGATCAAACTCGCGAACATACTGGCGAGATAGGTAGGCTTATCCCCACCCCAAACCCCGTAAAGAGGGAGGGGCTTCCAGACCAGATTCCCCTTCCCCTTCTTTACGGGGGGAAGGGGCTAGGGGTTAGGGGGTTCTCCCAAACAATTTTACGCCAACTGAGAAATCGGGTAAGGTCATGCGCCGACATTGATCCAGCAGCCCGATGTGTCTGTATATTCCGCTTTGAAGGAGCGCTATGCGTTCGTCGCGTTTCATCACCGTGATGTGGGTGCTTACCGCCATCTTTTGTGTCGTTCTGGTAACAGATATTGTCCCGTGGATTCGCGGAGTCGAACCGTGGCTGCCCGGCGATCTCTCGTGGAAGTGGAATTATGATTTGCCGCGCTGGGGCTGGCTGATCGTGAGTATCCTCGGCGTGCTGCTGTATGTGGTGGGTGTCACGCGCTTACTCGAAAATTACGACGATGCCGACTCACGCTATCCGGTGCGGCTGATTCTTTGGGCGTTTGTCGGAACGACGCTGATCACGCTGCTGGTAATGGCGATTGAACAGAACCCGCTGTATCTCCTCTTTACCCGTTCTACGTCGCTGGTAACGGGTGGCTACCAATATGCTTCGGTGATGATGCCGAACCTGGGCGACACACTGCGCCATTGGCCCGATTTCGTGGCAACCTACCGTCAGAAATATTGGATCAACAGCGTTACCACATCTCCGCCGGGGATTGACGTGCTGTACTATGCGTCGGACAAACTTTTTACGACCATCCCGGCGCTCGGCCATGCGTTTGGCAGCCTCGTGCGTCCGACAGTGTGCCAGGACGACTATTTGATGTCGTGGAGCAATGGACAGTTGGCGGCAGCATGGCCCCAGATGGCGATGCCGCTCTGGTCCAGCCTTGCCGTTGCACCGCTGTACAATGTCGGCGTAATGGTCTTCAACCGCAAAATTGCGCGGCAGGCAGCGGCACTGTGGGCGCTCACGCCGGGCTTGATTCTCTTCAGCCCGCGCTTCAACGTGTTCTTTCCGCTCATTGCGATTGTTATGCTGTCGCTGACGTGGCGCGGCCTGACACGAGGGCGCTGGCAGCCGATTTTCTGGGCGGGCTTCGCGTTCGGCGTTGGTACGTTCCTCAATCTGGTGAACGTCCCACTCGGCCTGTTAGTTGGCCTGACGATCATTGGCTGGGGCTTGATCAACCGCAATCAGTGGCGCGAGGTGATCCGTGGACTGGTCGTCTTTGGGATCGGCAGCACAATCATGTGGCTGGTGTACTGGCTGGTCGTCGGGTTATCGCTGGCGGACATCCTGAAAACGATCTTTGGCTATCATTTCGTAGTAACGAATCGTCCGTGGTGGCCCTGGATTATCCAGCACCCGATTGATATGTTCCTATTTATTGGCTTCCCCGTCTCGGTGATCCTCGTCTGGCGGCTGTGGCTGCTCATCAAACAGCGCAAATTGCTGACCCGTGCCGATGTCTTTGTTGGTGCGGCGCTCATCACGGTGGTCGCGCTCGATTTGAGCGGCTTCACACAGGGCGAATCGGGGCGCTTGTGGCTGATCTTTGCGCCTGCGTGGCTGCTGCTCGTTGCCGACCTGCTCACACGGCTAGACCGTCCCAAGCGGCTGGCGCTCATCGCCATGCAAACTGCCGTGTTTCTAAGCATGGGCGCGGTGCTGCGCGTCCACTTCACCGCGCTGACCATCCCTGCCACACCGCAAACCACGGCGGCTCCCTATGAAATTAAGCTGAATGACCAATTAACGGTCCCAGCCGCGATGCAGGCCGCGACGACACCTGCACAGTTCCCGGTCAATTCGCAGTTTGTGCGCGATAAAGATTCGGTCACGCTGGTTGGCATCGACGTAGTGCCAGCGCCCGCGCAGGTCACGCTACGGCTGCATTGGCGCGCTGACTCGTTCGTCAGCCGCCCCTATTACCTGTCGATTGTCCCGGTTCCGCCAGACAAGTCCTACCATCAAGCCATGACCTGGAAACCGGGTGGCTGGCGCGATAGCTCTTACCCGCCGTCATGCTGGCTGCCGGGTGAGGAATTTGTCGATAGTGTCACGGTTCCGCTGGGCGATAAACCACAGCCCGGCGATTGGCTGTTCAGCCTGTCAATTTCGGATATTTATACAAACGACTCGATGACTATCGCCGGACAGACTACAACTCAGGTCGGGATCGGGCCGGTGCATGTCCCGGCAGCATAATGTTGGTCATCGTGCTGCTGCTCAGTGCGGAATAACACTGTCTGACATGTCCTTGATCGTCTGCCGGATAATACCAACAGCGTCTTCGTCGCCGCGCATGAGTGCTGAGAAATATTTCTGCGCCTGCTCACGGGTAATATGCGGCGGAAGCATCGGCACATCAGGATCGGTCACAGCTTCCAGAACGACAGGTTGTTTGGCGGCAAGGGCTTGATCCCAGGCCGAAGCTACAGCGTCCGGCGAATCGACACGGATGCCTGTTAAGCCAATGAGGTCCGCATAGAGTGCATATGGAAAATCGGGCAGAGACTGCGAAGCCTTGAACTTGGGCGCACCTTCCATCGAGCGCTGTTCCCACGACACCATGTTCAGGTCACGATTGTTCAGGACGAGTACGATTAGCTGCGGATTCGCCCAGCGCTTCCAATATTTGGCGATAGTTATTAGTTCGTTAAGGCCGTTCATCTGCATCGCCCCGTCACCTACAAACGCAATTACCGGGCGCTCTGGATAGGCGAATTTGGCTGCAATGGCGTAGGGAACGCCATTACCCATCGAAGCCAGCATACCAGATGCCGACGCCATCATACCGCGCCGCATCTTGAGATCGCGGGAGAACCAGAACGTTGAAGTGCCAGTATCTGTGGCGAAAATACAGTTGTCAGGCAGGCGCGGCGAAAGCTCCCAGAACACGCGCTGCGGGTTGAGCGGTCGGGCGTCGTTCATGGCCCTCGCCTCGACAATTTTCCACCAATCCGCGACGTTTTTCTCGATCTTCTCCCGCCAACTGCGATCCGCTTTACGTTGCAGGTATGGGATCAGGGCGCGCAAAGTCTCGGCGCTATCGCCGACCAGGTTGACTTCGGTGGGGTAACGCAAACTGAGCATCTTGCCGTCAATATCGATCTGTACGGCGCGGGCCTGTCCTTCTTTGGGCAAAAATTCGGAATAGGGGAACGCCGTGCCAATCATAAACAGCGTGTCGCAGTTCGCCATTAGCTCCCAGCTAGGCGCGCTGCCGAGTAAACCAATCGCGCCAGTCACGAAAGGCAGGGTATCGGGCACAACCGTTCGCCCCAGCAGCGCTTTGGCGATTCCTGCACCGAGCAAATCCGCAACCTGAATTACCTCGTCAGTGGCCTTCACTGCACCTGCACCGACCAGAATCGCCACTTTTTTACCAGCATTTAGCACTTCCGCTGCGTGCTGCAAATCCGCATCGTTGGGCACGACGCGTGGTTGCGAATAGCCAATCCCTGTATGAACCGCGCCGTACACATGTTTTGGCTCTTCAGCTTTCAAGTCCTGAACGTCTTTCGGAAAGATGATACACGTGACAGTCCGCTCCGCTTGAGCAATGCGGAATGCCCTGTCGATCAGCGTTCGTACCTGTGAAGGTTCCTCGACTGTGTGTACGTATTCGTGAGCAACGTCCTTGAACAGCGCCTGTAGATCAACCTCCTGCTGGAAATTGCCGCCGATAGATATCCGCTCCGCCTGCCCAACCAGTGCTACTACGGGCTGATGATCCATCAGCGCATCATATAATCCGTTCAGCAGGTGAATCGCGCCCGGCCCGGACGTCGCCAGACAAACGCCAACCTCACCTGTATATTTGGCGTGGGCCGACGCCATAAATGCCGCCATCTCTTCGTGACGGACCTGCACGAAGTCAATCAGCGGATCAGCCCGCGCCATCGCAACCAGCACGCCGTTAATCCCGTCCCCGGGATAGCCATATATGCGCTTGACACCCCACTCCGACAATCGCTTGACTACAAAATCCCCAACCGTCTCGCTCATAAGACATGCACTCCCACTCTGCTTATGCTTCCCTCAACATCGGCAATTTCTGAGGTTGGATTTCTAGCAAATTGTGTGCAAGCGATTGTGAGTTAGTGATTAATATCGTGTTGGTGGAACAAGTACATGAGAGTACAATTGTTTTAAGAAGGATAGAGTTTGTAACCAGGGGAAAAGATGGCTGAATTAAGCTGGGAAAAACCGCGTGAAAACGTAAAAGTTACCTCGCCGAAGCGCATAAAGTTTGCAATCGTCGGCGTGCTGTTGTTGGGAGCTGTCGCTTTTTTGCTGTTATCTGGAACGATCAACGGTGGACGCTTCTTTACAACCGTCAATGACATCCTGGCGAGGCCAGACCTCGTGGGAAAGACGGTAAAAATTAGCGGCGCGGTGATCGGCAGCACCATCAAGTTTGACCCTGATACCAAGACAATTTCCTTTACGATGGCGAACGTCACCGACAATGCGGCGCAGTTGCAGGACGACGGCGGGCTGGCGAAAGTGCTGCACAACGCAGTACGCGACCCGAACGCCAAGCACATCAGTATTCAGGTTGCAAATCAGGCCATGCCCGACCTGTTGAAGGACGAGGCGCAGGCTATTGTCACGGGTAAACTCGGCACTGATGGCGTATTCCGGGCTGATGAATTGCTGCTCAAATGTCCCTCCAAATACGCCAGCGATGTGCCACAGCAAGTCGGCGCAAATTAGTTTGAGTTCCGCTACATTATGATGCCCTATAACCCCGGTGCGCCTGAAGGCACCACTCGTGTAACGCGCAGTACACCGTTCTGGCTGGCAATTGCCGGAGCCGTGTTGATTTGCGGTGCGGCGCTCATCTGGGGAGTGCTCGATGCCCGCCAACCGGCCAATGACATCGCGCCGAATTTCAAACTTACCAGCTACGACGGCTCAAATTACCAGTTGGATAGCCTCCGAGGCAAGGTAGTTGTGCTCCATTTTTGGGCTACATGGTGTGGGCCGTGCCGCAGCGAGGCGTACAGCTTCGGAGAATTGTGGTCGCGGCTTAAAGGTCAGGATGTACTGTTCCTGGGCATCGATCAGGATGACAAACCTGATGACGCGCTGACCTTTATGAAGCAATTTGGCGTCGTGTATCCCAACGGCCCGGACAACGGCATTATCTCGGCTTATCGCGTTCAAGGGTTGCCAACGACGATCATCATAGACCAAAATGGCCTTGTTGCTGCTAGAATACTGGCGGCGGCTGATCCATCCGATTTACAGGCGCGGATCGAAGCCCTTTTGAACAAGGCCACCTAGGAAAAAGATAGTCGATGAGGCTCCCCAAACCGATCATTGCCCAACAAGCAGCAGTATGTCTGGCTGCCGTTTTAATGTTCCTTGCGCTGATACCAATCTCGGCTCAAGACACTCCGGCTCCTTCGCCTACGTTTTCATCGGTACCGCTGAAATTAACCGTGCAGGGCACAGTTATCAGTGGAACGGCAGGAGTCAGTGTCCCGCCCGGCCTTCAAATCACCCTGCAAATCGTTCATAGCGACAAAAAAGGCGCAGTCAGCGAGTCGGTCAAGCGCGACACCGCACTCGGCGCGGACAACACCTTCAAAATCGATAACATTGTGGCAGCGGCTGGCGATATTGCGCTGGTAACGACCATGTTTCAGGATGTTCTGCAAGGCAGTCCGCCGATTCAACTGGCGAACGATCAAAAATCGCTCAATATTCCGCTCACGGTATACGGCGTCACCACCGATCCCAGTGTCATTACGTTGCTGCGGGTCCAACACATTCTGGATATCAAGCAGAATATTGTTCAAGTGCTGGCAACTTATGATTACAAAAACAGCGGCGACAAACTCTTCGTGACACAAGTAAAATCCGATAGTGGATTGCCAGTCTCGGTGCGTGTACCGCTGCCCGTCGGCGCACAGGGCGTTGCCTTCAACCAGCAAAGCGTGTTCAGCATCGG
>WNFI01000646.1_pt1 | contig 21809 bp, 19 predicted proteins | sample 5400471 | NCBI WGS metagenome assembly WNFI01 (sample SAMN13153348, study PRJNA577476) | soil metagenome | isolation source: 100 cm saprolite on Douglas fir-dominated hillslope | place: USA:California | collected 2013-09-17
CCGCCGGTGAAGATCGAGACCGACGGTCCGGGGGTGCAGGCGGCGCTCCGCGCTTTTGAGCGCGGATTCGGAGCCCGGCCCGTTTTCATGCGCATGGGCGGCTCGATCCCGGTGATGTCAGCCTTCCAGGAGGACCTGGGGGTGGAGTTGGTGGCGGCGGGCTTCGGCCTGCCCGACGACCGGCTGCACTCGCCCAACGAGAAGTTCGACCTCTCGCAGTTCGAGGGGGGTATCAAGACAACCGCCGCGATGCTCGAGGAGTTCGCCTGACCGGTCGGCGGGTTCAGAAATAATCTGCGCCGGCGTTGGCGCCGACGCAGATTACGAAGGCAGTTGGGCTAAGAGCCCATCGCTGCTGAGATGTTGGAGAAGACGTTCTGAATCTGGTTGCCCATAACGATCAGGATGACGATCACGACTATGGAGATCAGAACCAGGATGAGGGCGTACTCGACCATGCCCTGGCCGTCGGCTTCGCGGAGCCGCTGGTTGAGTCTATGGATGAGGGAACGGAATAAGTTCATGGGTATGTTCTCCACCTCCTAGGGCCCACAGTGTAAGCGGCGGATTGCATGAATCCTGCGTCCCAAAGTGCCGTCGAGGTGTCGGTTGTGGGTGTCCTAGGCGACAGGTAGCGTGCCCGGCGGGGCTTCTGCCCGGAAGCGGCGTTCGAACCGGTAGCCGAAACCAGGGACGCTGACGATGTGCTGCGGCTGCTTCACGTCCGCCTCGATCTTCTTGCGGAGCCGACCCACGTGGGTGTCGACGGTCCGGGTCTCGACCTCGCCTACATACCTCCAGACGTCTTGGAGCAGCCGCTCGCGGCTGATGACCTGGCCGGCGTGTGAGGCGAAGTACTCCAACAGCCGGTACTCGAGAGGGCTCAGACCGACCGAGTCGCCGTTGAGGGTCACGCGGTGCTCAGCGGAGTCGATCATGAGGTCGCCAAAGTGGAGCGGCTGGTTGATGATGGAGCCGACCCCGTGGCGCTTGATGAGGTCCGCCCGCCGCAGCTGGGTCGCCATTCGCGCCTCCAGCTCGCGCAGCTTGAACGGCTTGATCAGGTAATCGTCGGCGCCTCGATCCAGCGCCACCACCAGGTCCGCGGTATCGCCGCGTGCGCTGATGATGATGATCGGAGTCAGTGGGTCGAAGCTTCGAACCGTCCGGCACACCTCGAAGCCGCTGATGCCGGACAGCATGAGGTCGAGCAGCATCAGGCTGGGCCGCTCGTCGCGGAAATGCTCGATTGCCTCCTGGCCGCTGGTGATCAGGGTGCTCTTGTAACCGAGCTGTGCGCAGAAGCTCTCGAGAACTCCGCCGATGTCTGGGTCGTCCTCGACGACCAGGATGTTGACTCCTTCGAGGGGGGGATTGGTCGTTGCTTCTTCGTTCACATCGCGCCGTGTAACAGCCGAGCCACAAATTGCCCACCCCGTCCACGCTGGATTTGCCATCGCTGTCACACGGAGATTCATATCGGTGTGAAGCAACACGCTGCAAAGCTACCGCGAGCGCGAGACCGAAATTCGACCCAGGCCCTAAACTGACCGCGTATGCCGCAACGCTACGTCATCGTCGGGAACGGGATCGCGGGAACGACGTGTGCCGAGACGCTGCGGACCGAGGACCCGACCTGCTCGGTAACGCTGATCGGTCTCGAGCCCTATCCCCTCTACAACCGCGTTTCCCTGCCCAGGTACATAAAAGGGCTGCCCCGTGAGCGCGTGATGTTGCGTACCGTCGAGCAGCACAAGGAGCGCGGTATCGACCTCAGGCTGGAGCGTGTCGCCACCAGCCTGGACACCACCGGCAAGACGGTCCACTTCGATGACGGCTCGGAGCTGCCCTACGACCGGATGATGATCTGCACCGGCGGCCACCCGGAGCCCTACCCGGCTCCTGGTGCCGACCAGGTGCGAGACCTCACGTATGCGTTCCAGACCCTCGACGACACCGCCGCCATCATCGAGAAGTGCGACCAGTCACAGGATTCCGTGGTCATTGGCGGAAGCTTCATCGCCTATGAGCTGGCCGAGGGATTCCGTCACCGCGGCCTGAACGTCACCTGGGTGCAGCGCGGACCCCGGTTCCTGCGCCGGGTCCTCGATGAGGAGGGTGGCCAGATGGTCGACTTCCTGGCCCAGGAGGCCGGCGTAGTCACCGTCTACAACGACGAGGTGGAGGCGGTGGCGCCGCAGAACGGCCACATGACGGTGCGCACCTCCGGCGGGAAGGACATCCGTGCCGACATGCTGGGCTACGGACTCGGCTTGACGATGTACACCGATTGGCTGGCCGGCACGGACATCAAGCTCGACAAGGGAATCGTCGTAGACGAGTACCTGGAATCATCGGTTCCAGGCATCTTTGCCGGCGGCGATATCGCACGCTTCCTGGACCTGATGCTCGACCGCCAGTACAACCAGATGGGCACCTGGGACAACGCCGAGGCCCACGGCAAGGCCGCGGCACTGAACATGTTGGGCCGCAAGGTCGAGTACCGCGAGGTGCCCACTTACACCACGTCGATGTTCAAGTCCAACCTGGCCGTGATGGGAATCACCCCGGAAAACACCGGCGAGCTTGAGTCGGTCACCCGCCTCGACCTTCCCAACCGGCTGTACCGCGCCCTCTTCTTCTACAAGGGCCGGCTGGCCGGCGCGGTCCTCATCGGCACCCCCAAGGGCCGGAAGAAGCTGATCGAGATGATGGTCGCCGGCCAGGAGGTCCCGGCCGAGAAGCGCGAAGCGCTGCTCGATCCCGCCAACCTCGCCGACTAGGCGCACCCCGGACCCCCGGACCTAATGCGCCGGTGCTTCCGGGTGGTTTCCTCCCGCCGCCGGCGGGTCCGGGATGATGATGCCGATCTCGTCGGGCCTCGAGGGCGGGATCTCGACGGCGTCCGGCGCGCCGGGGGGCGGTGCGGCCGGCTCGCGCGGTGGCGCCTCCTGTCCTCCGCGACTCGCGACCATGGCGACGCCGGCGCAACTCGATCAGCACCACCACGGCCGCAAATGCGGCCAGGGCCAGCACCGCCACCGCCAGGTCGCGGATCTGTCCAGGGGTGATGCCGTCGACGAGCAATGAGTTTGCGAGCGCTGCCAAGATCACTTCGGGTCCAGCCTACACGTCGGGTTCGGGCCCAGCCCCGTGGGCGAACCTTCAGTTCGTTTAGAAGCGACATAGTTCTAGTGACTATGTTCTAGAATGCTCCCACTACTAACATGGCGCGCCCTAGCCGATTTCATCGCAACGATCTCCTCGACGCCGCCGTCATCGTCGCGGCTCGGGTCGGGCCAGCGGACCTGACGATGGCGTCCGTGGCGGAAACCGCCGGCGCACCCACGGGCTCCCTCTACCACCGGTTCGCGTCCCGCGACGACTTGCTCGCCGAGGCCTGGATCCGTGCGATGGCCTCCTTCCAGGAGGGGTTTGTCCGGGTGTTGGCGGTTGAGTCTCAGCCTGCCGGACTGGACGCGGCCCTTTTCCCCGTCCACTGGGCGCGCCAGAACCTCAACGCGGCCCGGATCCTAGTCCTAAACCGCCGCCAGGACTTCCTGGCCGCCAAGCTCCCCGATCACCTGCGCACAGCCGCGACCGGGCTGGCAGCAGAGCTCGACCGGGCGATAACCGACTTCGCGAAATCGGCGTGGGGCGCCAGCGGGGTGGTCGCCAAGGACCGGGCCCTGTTTCTGCTGCTGGACCTGCCCAACGCTGCGATCCGCCGGTACCTGGCCGCCGGCATCACTCCACCCGCCGCGGTGGACGCGCTGGTGGCCGAAGCCGTTGCGGCGCTGTCGACGGCCGGTGGAGGGTCGGACTAAACTCAACCCCGCGTCGGTTCTAGTCAGAGGAACACCAATCCTGGGAGAGCAAACGTTGGAAGAAGCAGTCATCTTGAGCGCCGTCCGCACGCCGGTGGGGACGTTCAGCGGGTCGTTTGCGGACGTGCCCGCGACCGAACTCGGCAAGGCGGCGGTCGCAGAGGCGTTACAGCGCGCCGGGGTCCCCGGCGACCAGATCGACGAGGTTCTCCTTGGAAGCGTCCTGACCGCCGGCCAGGGTATGAACCCGGCTCGGCAGGCGGCCATTTACGCCGGCATCCCGGACAGCGTTCCCGCGACCACGATCAACAAGGTCTGTGGGTCCGGGCTGAAGACCGTGGCGCTGGCAGCACAGGCGATTCGGGCCGGTGACGCGGAGGTGCTGGTGGCGGGCGGCCTTGAGAACATGAGCCGCGCCCCCTACCTACTTCAGAAGGCGCGGACCGGCTACAAGATGGGCAACGCCGAGCTGGTCGACGAGATGATCCTCGACGGGCTTTGGGACGCTTTCGAGCATTGCCACATGGGCATCACCGCCGAAAACGTGGCCAAGGAATTCGAAGTCTCGCGAGAGGACCAGGACGAGTTTGCGGCCAGGTCTCAGCGCCTGGCAGGTGAGGCCATCAGTTCGGGCGCGTTCAAGCGCGAAATCGTGCCGGTAACGGTCAAGGGCCGCAAGGGGGACACCGTGATCGACACCGATGAACATCCGCGGCCAAACACCACCGTCGAGGCTCTGTCCGCTCTGCGACCCGCCTTCGATAAGGATGGCGGCGTGACCGCTGGCAACGCCTCGGGCATCAACGACGGAGCCGCGGCTATTGTCGTCGCCAGCGCGTCCCGCGCCGAGGCCGAGGGCTGGAAGCCGGTGGCTCGCATTCGCGGCTACGCCTCGGTTGGAGTGGCGCCGAGGATCATGGGCATCGGGCCGGCGCCGGCCACCCGAGCGGTTCTCAAGAAGACAGGCATGCAGCTCTCTGACATAGACCTCTTTGAGCTGAATGAAGCCTTCGCGGCGCAGTCCGTGGCGGTCGCCCGCGAACTGGCGATTCCCGACGACAAGCTCAACATCCGGGGCGGCGCGATCGCCATCGGCCATCCGATCGGGGCCAGCGGCGCTCGCATCCTGACCACCCTGATCCACGCTATGCAGGACAAGGACCTGAGCACCGGGCTTGCCGCTCTGTGCATCGGCGGGGGCCAGGGGATCGCGATGGTGGTCGAGCGCCTCAACTGACGGGGTTGACGGGAGTCCCGGCGACGTAAAGTTCCGCCGGTCGATACAATAGCCAGCGTTTGTCAGCCAGCCGCGGAGGGTTCGGTTTGCCAAGGGCGATGATCCTGGGTCTGTTCAGCTTCCTGCTGGCCGCTTGCGCGGGGGCTGCCGAGCCGCTGACCCAGGTGGGTCCGCTCACCGGGGACCCCACGGTGGCGGTGTCACTGGTCTCGATCCAGGGATCGGCGGTGACGGTCAAGATCACGTCGACGCATTTCACCGTCATCCCCGCCGCCCAAGCAACAACCCCTCACAAGTTCGGCGAGGGCCACTATCACCTCTTCCTGGATGTCGCCCCAACCGCACCTGGCGAGGTGATCCCGAAGACGGACAAGATCTTCCACACCGCCGACAGCCTCTTCACGATGCCCAACGTGCCCAACGGCCACCACAAGCTGTGGGTGGTCCTGGGCTACAGCGACCACACTCCTTATCAGCACCTGGATGTGGTCAGCGCAATCCCCCACGGCGCCGTTTCGCTGCTCGAGTTCGACGTGACCGGCAGCAACTACACCGCTCCGGTGTCGGTGCCGTCGCCGAGCCCGTCTCAGACCACCGCGACCGGACCGTCAGCCGCTCCCTCCACCGCGTCGGGGACGGCCGCGCTCACGATCAAGGTCGAATTCGACGCCACCAACTCGGGCAAGTACACGCCCTCGTCAGCCAGCGTCAAAGTCGGCGACACCGTCAAGTGGACGGTGACCGACAACCAGAACTCGCCCCACACGATCACTTCGGACGACGGCAGCACCTTCGATTCCGGGTCGAAGAACGCCGGTGAAACCTTCAGCTTCACGTTTACCAAGGCGGGGACGTACTCCTACCACTGCCCCTTCCACGCCAACATGTTGGGGAAGATCACCGTCAGCTAGACGGCGGCTCCCCCGGGAACCGGCTACTGGGTCTTCTTGGGCCGGAGGAAAGAGGCGCCGATGAGGGCGGCGACAGCCGCAGCCCAGAAAGCCAGCGCGTGGTATGAGACCACGTGGCTCGAGGTGTGGGGGCTGACCTGGTAGTAGACGCCGACGACGGCGAGGACCAAGGCCACCACGATCGCGCCGATCATGGCCAGGGGGCTTCGGAGGTTATCCATCGCGTTCTCCTTTTGTGGGACTGGTCAGCGGGTGGCGTACAAGCCGATCAGGCCTAGGGCGACGCAGTACGCTGCGAATGGATCAAGCCGCCCCGAACGAAAATACCTGAGCAGGAACCTGGTGCTGAGGTATGCCGTGATCCCGGCGGTCACGGCCCCGGCGAAATACACCCCCAGCGGGCTGCCCGACTTGAACAGCGTGGGCACCTCCAGCACCCCCGCGGCCAGGATCACAGGCGTGGCCAGCAGGAACGACAGCCGCGCCGAGGAGTAGTGCCGCAAGCCGGCGACCAGACCGGCGGTGATCGTGGAGCCGGACCGTGAGATGCCGGGAAACAAAGCCAGCGACTGGGTCGCGCCGACGATGGTGGCGGCGACAAAGCCGAGGTCCCCCTCGGTGGCGAAGGATGCCTCTGGCTCGCGATAAACCCGGTCGGGATGGTACCGACGAACAGCAGCATCGCCAGGCGCTCGTAGGGATCATCACCGAGGCGGCCCCTGTAGACGGCCCGCAAGAACCCCATCACTATCGCCGTCCACTCACGCCGAAAGATGAACACCAGGGCGGCGGCGGTGCCCAGGTGAAGCAGTACCACGAAGGGCACGAAGCTGGGATCGTTCTGGTTGAGGTTCCAGCCCAGCAGCCGGGGCAAGAGGACTGTGTGCCCGAGACTGCTGACCGGAAAGAGCTCGGTGGAGCCCTGCAGGAAACCCAGGAAGAGCGCCTGCCACAAATCCATGGTGGGCAAAGCTAACACAGGCCTGAACTGACGAATTCGGGCTCCGAATTAGGCCTCGTCGGTAGAATCCCTGCCGTGACTGAGAGCAAGGAGAGGTGCGGGGGCCACCACGTTTCAGGCGCCGCCCGGCGCCAGTTCAGCCTGCCGGGAGCGCAGCCTCAGTGGGCCCCCGACCGGCTTGCCGACATCAGGCATATCGTGCTCGAGCTCACCGTGGTGCCGGAAAAGGCACAGCTCCGCGGCACCGTTACCCACCACGTCACCCCGATCGGCGAGCCGCTGAGCAGGATTCCTTTCAACCTCGAAGAGCTGACCGTCGACGCCGTCAAGGTCGGCGGCCGAGAGACCCGCTTCCATCACGAGGCCGGCGTCCTCGACGTCTTCCTCAGCCCCACGCTTCAGCCGGGTCGCGAGGTGCCGATCTCGATCACCTATCACGGGTCACCGCGTACCGGCCTCAATTTCACGGCGCCGGACAAGAACTATCCGTCGAGGCCGTACACCGCCTGGTCCCAGGGCCAGGACCAGTACTCCCGCTACTGGTGGCCGAGTCACGACTTTCCCAACCAGCGATCCACGACCGAGATGGTTGTCACCGCCCCTGGCAAGTACGAGGTCGTCTCCAACGGCAAGCTCATCTCGGTCAGCAAGAACCGCGACATGCGCATCTGGCACTGGCTCCAGGAGGTGCCCCATGTGGCTTACCTGGTCTCGCTCGTGGTCGGTGAGTTCGATCACTGGTCCGAGGAGGTCGACGGACTGCCCCTGGAGTACTACGTCCCGATGGGGCGGCGGAAGGATGGCGAGCGTAGCTTCGCCAATACCGCCGAGATGGTCAAATGCCTGGCCAGCTTCGCGGGGCAGCCTTACCCATACGTCAAATACGCCCAGGTCGTTGTACCCGACTTCACCTGGGGCGGCATGGAGAACACGTCGGCGACGACGCTGACCGATTTCGGACTCCAGGACGAGCGGTCGATCCTGGACTACGACTTTGACTCCCTGATCTCCCACGAGCTGGCGCACCAGTGGTTCGGGGACCTGCTCACATGCAGGGAGTGGGCCCACGCCTGGCTCAACGAAGGCTTCGCCAGTTACTGCGAATACGTGTGGGCGGAGTGGTACCTGGGCGAGGACGAGGCCCAACAGCTGCGCCTCCAGGATCTCGGCGCCTACCTGGCCGAAGACGGCGAGTACCGACGCCCGCTGGTGTGGCGGACGTACCACGACCCGGTCGAGCTGTTCGACGTCCACCTCTACGAGAAGGGCGCCTGGGTCCTGTGGATGCTGCGCCACGTGGTCGGTGACGACATTTTCAAGCGCGCGATCCAGGCCTACGTGGCCAGACACCGCGAGGGCCTGGTCACGACTCCGGACCTGCTCCGGGCTTTCGAGGATGTCAGCGGCAAGACCCTGGGGTGGTTCTTCGACCAGTGGGTGTACGGCGCAGGCTACCCGGAGTTCGAGGTCAACTACACGTGGGACGAGGAAGCCGGGGCGGCACGGGTGGCGGTGAAGCAAACCCAGAAGGTCGAGGGCGACACGCATTTGTTCCGGATGCCGGTGCAGGTTGCGTTCGGACAGCCGGGGCGCAAGCAGCCCGTAGTCGAGACGATCCAGGTCGGCGGTCGCGGAGAGGCCGAGGACGGGTTCTCCGTCAGCCTCACCAAACGGCCCACATGGGTGCGCTTCGACTACGAGAACAAGGTCCTCAAGACTTTGAAGTTCGACCCACCCGAAGAGCTCTTGCTCAACCAGCTGCACGAAGATGAGATGAGCGGTCGGGTCGAGGCGGCCCTCGCGCTCGGACGCAAGGCCACCCCATCCGGTGTCGCCGCCGTAATCGAAGCCATGCGCAAGGATGTGTTCTGGGGAGTGCAGGCTGCGGCCGCCCGGGCCCTTGGCGAGGCGCGCACGCCGGCCGCGCGCACCGCCCTGATCGAGGCCCTGGACCACTCCGAGTCGCGGGTTCGCGCAGCCGCGGCCCGCGCCCTGGGCGCCTGGCAGGGTGACGACGAGGTGGGTCGGGCGCTGGCCACCGTGATCCAGAAGGATCGCTCATACCTGGCCGCCGCCGCCGCCGCCGCTGCTCTTGGCCGAACCCGGGCCCGAAACGCCGCCACCGAGCTGAAGAAGGCGCTCCAGCGCGACTCGCAGAGAGAGCAGATTCGGCAAGGAGCACTGACCGGCTTGGCCGCCCTCAGGGACGAGCGCCAGCTTCCCGTCATCCTCGAAGCCGCCAGGCCCGGTCTCCATCAGCGGGTGCGCTCGGCGGCCCTCGCCCGGGCCGCGGACCTCGCCGTCAACCTGCCGTCGGAGCAGCGGGTGCCGGTTCGCGAGGCCGCCGAGGAGACGCTCCGCGATCCCCTGTACTTCGCTCGCCGCGGCGCCATCGACGCCCTCCGCAGGCTGGGCGACGCTCGCGCCATCGGGCCCCTCGAGGCCACCATCGCCCGCGACGTCGAGGGAGCCGTTCGCAGCGAAGCGCGCGTGGCTGTGGAGAGCCTGCGCGCCGGCCGGACCTCGGAGGAGGCGATCAACAACCTCCGCGACGAGGTCGACGCCTTGCGCCGATCGGGAGATGAGCTGCGCTCCCGGCTGGAGAAGCTCGAACCGGCGCCCAAGCCCAGCGCCAAGCCGGCCGTTGCCAGCCGCGCCAAGCCGGCCGCCGCGAGCACGGCCAAGACGGGCGCCCGCACGCCTGCCAAAACCGCAAGCTCCAACAAGAAGCGGCATTGACCGGCGCCGAGCGATTCCTCGCCGCCTGCCGGCTCGAGGATGTCGATGCCACCCCGGTTTGGTTCATGCGGCAGGCGGGCAGGTGCCTGGCCGAGTACCGCGAGCTTCGGGAGCGGTACGACATCCTGACAATGGCGCGGACCCCCGAGCTATGCGCCCAGGTCACCCTGATGCCAGTGGACACTTTCGGCGTCGACGCCGCCGTCCTCTACGCCGACATCATGCTGCCGCTGGAGGGCATGGGCGTTCCCTTCTCGATCGACCCGGGCATCGGTCCGATCATTCACGAACCCGTCCGCGACGCAGCGGCGGTTGATCGCCTGCGGGTCATTGACGCCGGGGAGGCCACCCCGTTCCTGTTCGAAACGATCCGCAACCTGCGCCGGGAATTGGATGGCAAGACCGCCCTCATCGGTTTCGCCGGGGCGCCCTTTACCGTGGCGTCTTACCTGATCGAGGGCAGGCCGAGCAAAGACTTCGGCCTCTCCAAGGGGATGATGTACGGCGAGCCGCAGACGTGGAGCCGCCTGATGGAGACGCTGACCGAGGTCACCATCCGGTACCTCAGCGCTCAGGTCGAGGCCGGGGTGCAGGTGGAGCAGCTCTTCGACTCGTGGATGGGCTCTCTGGGACGGCGTGAGTACCAGGAGTACGTCCTGCCCTACAGCCGCCGGATCTTCACCGCCATCAATCGTCTCGGCGTCCCCACGATCCACTTTGGCACGGGCACCGCGGGGCTGCTCGAGCAGATGGCCACGGCGGGAAGCTCAACCGTGAGCGTCGACTGGCGGATCCCGCTGGACGAGGCGTGGGATCGCGTCGGGCATGCCAGGGGCATCCAGGGCAACCTCGACCCCGCCGTGCTGATGGCGCCCTGGGAGGTGATCGAACGCGAGTCTCGTCGGGTGCTGGACTTCGCGGGGGGCCGGCCCGGCCACATCTTCAACCTCGGCCACGGGGTGCTGGCCGACCCCCCGCCGGATCACCTCACCCGGCTGGTTGAGATGGTGCACACCGTAACCGAGAGGGCGCGGGCGACGGCGTGACCACGACCGCGCCGATCGGCGTGCTGCTGATGACCTACGGGTCCGCCGCCACCGCCGAGGAGGTCCCCGCATACCTGGCCAGCGTGCGCGGCGGCCGGGACGCCGACCCCGAACTGGTCGAGGAGTTCCAGCGCCGCTACCGACTGATTGGGTTCTCGCCGCTGGTGCGCATCACACAGGCACAGGCGCAGGCGCTCCAGGAGCTGCTCGACCAGGCCCACGGCCGGGGCCGGTTCAGGGTCGAGGTCGGGATGCTCCATTCCCTGCCGCAGATCGACCCCGCCTTCCAGCGCTTCGCCGCCGCCGGCGTCACACGGGTGGTCGGCATCGTCCTCTCACCTCAGTGGTCGCCAATCATCATGGGTGGATACACCAGGGCCGTCGAGGCCGCCGCCCATCACCTGGGCACCGGCAACGAGGTGACCGTGGCTGGACCATGGCACCTGCTGCCAGAGTTCGTCGACGCGCTCTCCGAGAGGGTGGTGGAGGCGCTCGCCCTACTGCCCGCCGACCGGCGCGACAGGGTGCCAGTGATCCTGACCGCGCACAGCCTCCCGAAGCTCGTGGTGGATCGCGAGCCGGACTACCTGCGCCAGTTGATGGCCACCGTCGACGCCGTGGTCGAGCACTCCGGGCTGGCCGCCGGTCGGTGGCAGTTCGCCTATCAGAGCGCGGGACATTCGCCTGAGGAGTGGCTCAAGCCGGACCTAAAAGATCTCTTCCCGGGCATGGTCGCGGCCGGGCACAAAGAAGTGCTGGTGGTCCCGGTGCAGTTCCTGGCAGATCACCTCGAGATCCTCTACGACATCGACGTGGCCGCCCGCGAGGAGGCCGAGGAGGCGGGCATCGGCTTCCACCGGATCGAGTTGATGAACACCTCGCCGGCGTTCATCCGGGCGCTGGCCGCTGTAGTCAACCGGGAGCTGGCGGTTAGCCCGTCTTCGGCCGTCGGGCCTTCCTGAGCCCCAGCGTCACCAACAGCGGGGGCGGCCTCCAGCGTAAGCCGCGGTCGGACGACCAGGGCGCGATCGGCGCGGTGGGCATCCCAGCGAGAAAGAGCAGCACCTGGTCGTAGTTGACGCGCCAGCCTGCGTAGTCGCGCCAGGCCTGGTCCCGGTCAGTGCGGAGCGGCAGCCCGGCGGCGTACAGCTCGTCGCAAAGGCTGTCGAACTCGGAGCGGTCGATCGATATCGGGTCGTCGGGCTTGGGTTTGCGGTTGTACGGGTAGTTGAAGAAGTCGGCGATGCGCTGCAGAGCCACGTAGCCGCCGCGTATGCACAGCTGGCAGTCGGCCGACTTGGGCACGTCCAGCGTCGACGCGTAGATTGCCGCGCTGTCGAGGACGCACCCGGCAGCAGTGATCCAGGAGCGGTATGGGTCCGGGGAGCGGAAGAAGATGAGCGCAGCGATCGACGTGTGGCTCTCCTCGATATCGGCAAACCACTGGCGCCACATGATCCATAGATCGTCGAGGCGCTCCAGGCCCCCGATGCGGTGGTGGCGGCGAAGCAACTCCGACGCTGATGGCGGTGTGCCGCCCAGCGCCTCCAGCATCGCCACCAGGGTTTCCCGGCGCGAGAAGGCGGCGTAGATGGTCGGCAGGTAACTGATCAGTAACGCCAACAGGCCCAGGCCGATGGCCGCCTCGAGGAACGTGAGCGTCAGCGTGCTCAGCCGCTCCGGACGTTCGAAGCCAAGCGTGAACAGCGAGGAGCCGCTGGTGACAAAGGCGTCGCGGGGCGACGCACCGAGACCGAAGTACATGGCCGCAAAAGCCGCCGATATGAGCATCAGCCAGAACACCGGCAAGGCCATCAACGTGACGGGTGCCTGCATCGCGAAAACGCGGTCGCGGTCCTCGTAGTCGCGGCTGGCAGGCGCGATCACGCCGAGGGCAACCCGCACCACGACAAATACAAAGCGCGAGATTCTGACGTTGGCGGCTCGGGGCAGGACGAAGGTCTTGATTGCCGACATCACGGTGGCGCCGGCCACGAAGACGCCGGCCAAAAACGCCACCACGCGCGCGATCTCGAGCAGGACGGTCACGGCACCAGAGTAATCGGCGCTGGACTTCTGACGCGTGGCGGCGGTGGCGGAAATCGGCGCGTGGCCTTGTTTTCTGTTTACAATCGAGGCCGCATGCGGGGAAGCGGGATGGGGGCCCGTAAGGTGTGGGTCCGGCTGTCGATTGCGGGGGTTGCTGCGTTCAGCCTCCTCTCCGGCGCGCCCATCGCCGCCGCCGACTCCCCCAGGTATCGCGCCAACGACTACGGCAACGTGCTCAACGTGCTGCCTCCCGGAGCCGGCGGCAACGCCAACGCTGTGCAGGCCGCCCCCTGGTTACCGATCCCGGGAAACCCCCTGCCGCAAACCTACCCGGCTCACTTCCATGACCAGTACGACATGTACCAGAACCTGCTCTACGGCTACGGCAGCCTCCAGGACAGCGGCCTGTCGACGTACTACAAGGACGCGTCGTTCGGCGTCCAGCCCCAGGACATCGCCACCACCGAAACACCGGCCGGCGCGCCGGGGACCGTGACCATCTACCGAGACAAGCAGTTTGGCGTGCCCCACATCTACGGAGACAGCACCAACTCGATGGCCTACGGCGCGGGCTATGCCACCGGCGAGGACCGGCTTTTCATGATCGACGTGCTCCGTCACTACGGCCGCGGTCACCTCAGCGAACTCATCGGACCGTCGTGCGGCATCGAGCGAATGGACCACGACCAGCTGCAGCTGACCGGCTACACGCAGCGGGACAAGGAGCAACAGCTGGCCTACATCGATACCCTGGGCCCGCTCGGCCACGAGGGTCGCCAGATGATCCACGCCTACGTCCAGGGCATCAACCAGTTCATCGCCGACGCCACCGCCAACCCGTCGCTGCTGCCGGTGGAGTACCCCGTCGCCACTGGCGGTCTGCCCACGGCCTGGCAGGACAGCGACATCATCGACATCGCCTCGCTGGTCGGCGGCATCTTCGGGAAGGGTGGAGGCGACGAGGTCGCGAGCGGGAGGTTGCTGCAGTACCTGCAGGCCAAGTTCCCGGGCAGCGGCGGGCAGGACGCTTACCAGATGTTCCAGGACTTCCACGAGGTCAACGACCCAGCGCCCCGACGGTGGTCAATGAGAAGTTTCCATACGAGCCGCAGGCGGCCAAGAGCGCTCTCAGCGTGATGAGCAATGCCCTCCTGGTCGACGCCAAGCACACGGCGTCGGGGCGGCCGATCGCCGTGATGGGACCGCAGGTCGGTTACTTCGCTCCCCAGATCCTGCAGGAGATCGACCTCCACGCCCCCGATTACGACGCGCGGGGAGCGTCCTTCCCGGGCACCTCCTTCATCGTCGAGCTGGGCCGCGGCCAGGACTATGCCTGGTCGGCGACGTCCGCCGACACCGACGTGGTCGACCAGCGCGTCGAGCTGATGTGCCCGACGCCGGCTACCGACACTGACGCCAAAGCCAAGTACTACATGCTGAACGGCCAGTGCGTGAAGATGGACTACCACGACGATTCGGAGCAGGCGCCGCCCAAGCCCGGAGGGACCGGGATCGCGCCGCTTCCGGACCTGACCATCCACCACGACATCTACCGCACCAACGCGGCAGACCCGATCCAAGGCGTGGTCCTCGGCTTCACCAAATCGCCGGCCGCCGGCCAGACTCCTGCCCACGACGTCGCCATCGTCACGCAGCGCAGCACCTACGGCCACGAGCTCGACTCCGCCGAAGGCTTCCTCCACTGGCAGCATCCATCGCTGACGTATGACGCGGCATCGTGGATGAAGGGCGCCGAGAAGATCGGCTACACCTTCAACTGGTTCTACGTCGACAACAAGGACATCGCCTACCACGTCAGCGGCAACGACCCGATCCGCCCCACCAACTACGACGCCACCCTGCCGACGTGGGGCGACGGCAGCACCGAATGGCAGGGCTTGCTTTCCAATGCCGGCCACCCCCAGGCGATCAACCCGGCGCAGGGATTCCTGACCTCCTGGAACAACAAGCCGGCGCCCGGCTTCGGCGCCTCAGATGCCACCTACGGATTCGGCCCGGTGTTCCGCCAGCAGACGCTGGCGGACAACATCCGGAGGCAGTTCGCCCTGACAGACAACCGGATGACCCGCGCCAACCTGGTCCAGGCGATGGAGGACGCCGCCTCGGTCGACCTTTCCGCCGCGCGCGTGGTGCCGGAGCTGGACGGTTACCTCGCCGATATCGGCGCCTCGGGCAGTCTTGGCGCCGGCGAGAGGCAGATGCTCGCCGACCTCGATGCATGGGTCGCGAATGGGTCGCATCGCCTCCGGGCCCGGCACGGCGACGCCCAATACGCGGACCCTTCCGGGCCGGCAATCATGGACGAACTCGAGCCGCACCTTATCGGGGCCATCTTCAACCACGTCTTCTGCGCCGACCCCAACAACTGCACCCCGGCCGAGGTCTACTCGATCAACGGGTTGGCGGCCGGGTACCGGTTGCATCCGATGGGCTGGACCGACCTGCCCAGCGGGCGGGGCGGCAGCTCATACGACGGCGGCTGGGAAGGCTACATGGTCAAGGTCCTGCACCAGTTGCGGGTGCTGGCCGGCGACAGTGCCGCCAAACCGATGCCACAGCCGTTCTCGAGCGCGATGATGGCCAACATCTGCGGCGCCGGTGGCCAGACTGACTGCGCGGCCAGCCTTCTCAAGGCGATCAGTGACACCTACACGGCGGACGTCGCGGCCAACGGCGGCAGTGCCAACCCCGACAAGTGGACAGTCGACGAGAACCAGTCGAAATGCTCCAGCTGCAAGCAGCAGATCCCGGCCTACGACGACATCAGCTCATCGACTGTCGGCCTGGTTTCGCAGCCCGACATGGACTGGCAGAACCGGCCGACATTTCAGCAGGTCGTCGATTTCCCATCCCACCGTCCGCGAGCCGGCGGCGACGCCACGGTCTCGGCTAGCGGGACGCTGGCTCTGACGGCCGGGGGAGCGCTGCCCCTCACCAGCGGCGGCGGCGGAGGCGCGTTTGCGGCCTGGTTGATGGCGGCGCTTGGGATCGCGGGCCTGACCCTGGGACTGGCGCTGCGGCGCAGCCGATCCGCGAGCCTGACTGACCCCTAGCCGGTCCGGGCGGCCAGCGGGCCTGCGCCCGCCGATTTCTGCCGCGCGGCGGCAACGGCCGCGGCTTGGGCTGCGTCCCGAACGGTCCCTGGCGCCTGGGCCACTGGTTTTGGCGGCCTCAGCCCAGCCGCCCGCTCGAGGTTCTCGACCCCGGCTTCGATGGCACCGGCGATGACTTCCAGGTCGGGGAGGCCGGCGTAGTCGCCAACAACCCCGAAGTACATCCCACCGTTGTAACTGGCGACGCAGACAACCAGCCCGAGGTTGGCAACCACCGGCAGCAGCGGGTAGGCCTCGAGCAGGAGCGACCCGCCGGCGTACACCGGCTGCTGGACCCCGGGGACGTTCGAGAAGACCATGTTCACGAACCTCTGGCCGGTGAATGGCGTATGACCGGCGAGGGCGTGCAGAGCGGGCGGGGCCAGGGAGGTCAGACTCAGCAGCTGGTCGGCGGCGACCGACTGACGATGCTCCTTCAAGCCGTTCATGTCGTGGGCGACCACCTCGAGGCGGCGGCGCGCCGGCATCCTGCCCACGGGCATGTCTATGAACATCGCCGAGACCTTGTTTCCCACCCCCTTGTCGGCTGCGTCCCGCACCGACACCGGGACCATGACCCGGTAGGTCAGGTCGTCCGGCACCGACTCGCCGCGCTCCACGAGGAAGCTGTGGATCGCCTCGCCCATCGCCGCCAGGGCAACGTCGTTGACGGTTCCACCAAGCTGGTTCTTGATCGCCTTGACGCGATCGAGTGATACCGAGGCCAGTTCCACCCGGCGTGGCCCGCCCACCCTGACGTTGAGCGGCCCGGCGGCGACCGGCTTGAGCATCCCCAGGAGCTCGCGGAGCTGGGTCGCCTTGAGTGCCTGCGCCGCCAGCTCTCGGGGGGCCCGTCCGATCCCTCGCGGAAGCGAGCCGGCGACGTCGAGAAGCTCCCCGGCGACTTCGCGGGCTACCTCACCAACGAGCTCCCGCGGGCTTCGCAGCGGTGAGGGGCGGAAAGGCTCGCCCACCTCCGGGGCGTCACTGCCGTGGGGATCGAGGTCGTGGATGATCAGTGCCAGGTCCACCGCGGCGATACCGTCGACCATGGCGTGGTGGGTCTTGCTGTACACGGCCACTCGGCTCTCCGAGAGTCCCTCGATGATGTACATCTCCCATAGGGGCCGGCTGCGGTCCAGCACTCGCGAGTGGAGGCGGCCAACCACGTCGAGCAGTTCCCGCATCCCTCCGGGTCGCGGCAGCGCCAGGCGTCGAAGGTGGTAGCCGAGATCGAAGTTAGGATCGTCAACCCAAACCGGATGCCCCAGCGCCAGCGGGACTTCCTGGATCCGCTGCCGGTACCGAGGCACCAGGTGGAGGCGCTCCTCAACGGTCCTGAACAGACCGGGGACCCCCGGGCGTCCGGCCACTTCGGGGCGCTCCTTGTAGATATAGAGGGCGCCTACGTGGAATGGCTGGCGGGGAGTTTCGAAGTTGAGGAAGGCAGCGTCGAGCGCACTAAGGCGTCGCGTCATCAAGCTCCAAGCTTACGCCGCCGGTCGCGATCCGTTTTACAGGCCTTTTACCAGCGCAGGTCCCAGTCGCGGAACTCGTCTCGACATGCGTCCCAGGCGACGTCGATGCGACTCACCTCAGCAATTGGATGACCGTCGTGGAGCTCCTGGAGAAAGCCTTCCAGTTCGTCACGCCGGCCCTCGGCTTCGATCTCGACGGTCCCGTCGGAACTGTTGCGAACATAGCCTTTGAGCCGGTGCCGCACCGCCACCCGGGACACAAAGTCGCGGTACCCCACTCCCTGCACCCATCCGCGGACTACCGCGCGCAAGCGCGCGTTCGCCGTCGATTCCACCAGCGAATTCTGCATGGCCGGACCGGAGGGGCGCGCTCCGCTTATCCTTGCGAGTTCAGACAATTCGAGGAGACATGTCCGAGCAATACGACGTGATCGTGATCGGTTCCGGCAGTGGCGGCGGCGTTGTGGCCGCTCGGCTGAGCGAGGACCCCCGCCTGCGAGTTCTGCTGCTCGAGGCCGGTCCCGACCCGGTCGAAGACATCCCCGACGACATCCTCCACGTCCGCCTCGGCAGTGGCGTCGCCGGCTTCGACTGGAATTACAACGATCCCGGACTGGGGCTCGACCTTGCCCGCGGCAAGGTTGTCGGCGGCAGCAGCGCGGTGAACGCCACCGTCGCGCTCCGAGGGCAGCCACAGGACTACGACCGCTGGGAGGAGCTGGGCGCGCGGGGCTGGGACTGGGCGTCGTGCCTCCCCTACTTCAAGCGCATGGAAAGGGACGTCGACTTCGGCGACCAGCCGTACCACGGGCAGTCCGGTCCGATAACGGTGAGCCGACAGCTGCCTCTTCGGCCCGAGGAGCAGGTCTTTGTGGCCGCGTGCCGGGAACTGGGCCATGAGGCAGTCGGCGACCAGAACCAGCCCGGCGCCGTCGGCGTCGGACCGCTGCCCCGGAACATCGTGGACGGCGTTCGCCAGAGCGTGCTCCTCACCTATATCAAGAGCGCCCGGCCACGTCATAATTTCGAGCTGCGCGCAGGCACGCTGGTGGACCACGTGATCGTCGAGGACTCCATCACGGTTGGCGTGGTCCTGGCCGGCGGCGAGGAGGTACGGTCGCGGCGAGTGGTGGTGGCGGCGGGCGCGTACAACACGCCGCCCCTTCTACTGCGCTCGGGCATCGGGCCGTCCGGCGACATCCTCGCCGCCGGCCTGGATCCGGTCCATCACCTGCCCGGGGTCGGGTCCAACCTGATGGACCACCCGGTGACCCTGGTGACCCTGCAGATGGATTACCCCGCCGACCACCAATCGATGCGGATGGCGGCGATGGTCAAGACCCGCAGCCGCGAAGACCTGGAGCTCGACGACCTCAAGATCTCCTTCTATCCGGGCGAACTGTTCAACATGGAGGGCTTGACGGGGCTGTTCATCGAGGTCAACGCGGTGGAATCGCGCGGAAGCGTCGGCATCGACAGCGCCGACCCGGCCGCCAAGCCGGTGATCAAGCACCGCCATCTCGCCTGCGAGAGTGACGTGCAGCGGATGATGGCCGGGGTGCGCCAGAGCGCCGCGATCGTCGAGGTCCTGGCCCACAGCACAGCCTGCGAGATGCTCCTTCCCGATACCGCGACCGTGGCCGACGACGCCCTGCTGCGAGACCACGTGATGAACTTCCACGGCACGGGGTACCACCCTTCGGGGACATGCCGCATGGGCGCGGCGGACGACGAGATGGCGGTCGTCGACCACCGCCTGCGCGTCCGCGGGATCGCCGGTCTCTACGTCGTGGACGCCTCGGTGATGCCGGACATCCCACGCTGCAACATCAACCTGCCGACGATGATGATCGGCGAGCGCGGCGCCGACTTCATCAGGGCGGAGATGTAGAACGAACACCGTGAGAGCGTCGGCCCCGGATGAGCAGGTCGAAGGGATCCTCAAGGACGGCACCCGGATCGTCTTCCGACCGATCACCCCGGGTGACAAGGAGCTGCTGCGCGTCGGCGTCGAACGCCTCAGCCCCGAGTCGCGTTACCGGCGCTTCTTCTCCCCCATCGACCACCTCTCAGACGAGCAGCTGGCGTACCTGACCGAGATCGACTACGTCGATCACTTCGCCTGGATCGGCGTCCTGCCCGATCGGGGCGGTGAAGGCGTCGCCGTGGGCCGCTGGATCCGCGACCCCGAGAACCTTGAGTCGGCCGAAGCGGCAGTCACGGTCGCCGACGATTGCCAGGGCCAGGGCCTGGGATCCGCGCTCCTGGTGCTGCTGGCCCGCAGCGCCATCGAACGAGGGATCCGTCGCTTCACGTTGGAGGTGCTGGGCGAGAACGAGCCCATGATGCAGCTGATGCAGCACGTGGGCGCGGTCATCGACAAGCGCGAGGGTGGCGTGGTCTTCATGCACGTGCCTCTGCCCGCAACCGTCGAAGAGCTCGACAAGACCCCCGCGCCAGCCATCCTGAAGGCGGCCGCGGAAGGGCGTATCCAGGGCGAGGTCCGTGGCCACGGCTTCCGCACCCGGTTCCATGTCCGCTAAAGTGCGCGGCGCGAACGCGGGTCCGCCGGCCGCGCAAGCGGGGCCGCCGGCCGAGACCCCCAACCTGGCCGAGCTGGTGTCGTCGGCAGCCCGCCGGGACCCGTCCGGCACCGCGCTGGTCTGTGGCCGCGACAAGTTGACGTTCGGCCAGCTCGATCAGGCGGTGGCGGCGATGGCCGCGGAGCTCACCGACCGCGGTGTGGGGTCGGGCGACCCGATAGCGGTCCTCGCCGGCACCGGGCTGGAGTTCCCAGTCCTGGCTCACGGCGTGCTCCGTGCGGGTGGGGTACTGGTGCCGATCTCACCGAGCTCTCCACCGGCCGAAGCGACACGCCTGCTCCAGGCCGCCAGGGTGGAGATGGTTCTCGCAGATCGCGACCATGAGGCCGCGGCCTGGCAGGCGGCAACCGCCTACGACAGCGACTGCGGCGCGCTGACCCTTGACGCCGGCGCCAGGCGCAGCCGCGGCGACCAGCTCGGCCTCGACAGCCTGCTCGCCACCACCGGCCACGGTGTCCCGCCGCGCGTCAAAGCCGGCGCCCCCGCGGTGATCCTGTTCACCAGCGGCAGCACCACGCATCCCAAGGGCGTGGTGCACAGCCACGAAGGTCTGTTCCGGAACGCCTTCACGGTTGCCTGGGAGATGACATCGCTGAACCGCGACGACGTGATGTTGGGGGCCCTGCCGCTGGCACACTCATTCGGCTTCAGCGCCGTGCTCAACGCCTCCCTGCTGGCGGGTGCGCGGGTCGAGTTGATGCCGCGCTTCGACGTCCGCGCCGCCTGGCGGTTGATCAAGAGCAGGGGAATCACGGTGCTCACCGGGGTCCCCGCGATGTACAGGCGCCTGGCGGCCACCACCGAGGCGTCCCGCAACACCGACCTCCGCCTGGCCGTGGTCAGCGGCAGCAGCTGCCCCCGCGACGTGGCCCGCGACGTGCGCCTGCGAATGGGCGTCCACGTCGTCGAGCGATACGGCATGACCGAAGCATCGCCGCTCTCGTGGCGGGTCGTCACCGACGAGGCGGCCGAGGGCGACGTGGGTTGGCCCGGATGGGGAGTTCATTTCCGAGTGGTGAGCCCCAAGGGCCGGGTGCTGGGTGCGGAGACGAGTGGCGAGCTGGAGGTCCAGTCGGCATCGATGCTGCTCCGCTACCTACGGAACGACGATAACCGCGACGGCTTCCACGATGGCTGGCTGCGCACCGGCGACCTGGGCCAGGTCCGCAAGGACGGCGGCATCAGCCTCGAGTCGCGGATCAAAGAGGTGATCCTAAGAGGTGGCTACACCGTCTCCGCACCCGAGGTGGAGCGGGTCCTCACCCAGCACCGCGCGGTGGTCGACGCGGCCGTTGTGGGGCTGCCGGACGCCGACGTAGGCGAGGAGCTCGCGGCCGCGGTCGTGCTGCGAAGGGGCCAGGCCACCGAGGCCGCCGAGCTCGAGCAGTTCGTCGCTGAGAGGCTGGCCGGCTGGAAGCGGCCCCGGCTCTGGCGCGTCGTGCCCGAGATCCCCAGGACCCCGCTGGGAAAGGTGGTTCGAGAGAAGGTGATCCAGTTGTGGGCCGACGGCTCGGACTAAGCGGCCGGCTGGAACTATCCGGCGTCGGCGGCCCAGTACGGCTCGCCGCTACTGAGGACGATCGTAACCGGGCCGTCGTTGGTCAGCGCGACCTCCATGTGAGCTCCGAATTGGCCCGTCGACACAGGCAGTCCCAGGGACCTGACCGCTGCCGCGAACTCGTCGCACAGTCTCACAGCCAGTTCCGGCGCGGCCGCCCCGGTGAACGACGGGCGATGGCCTCGGGAGACATCGGCGTAGAGGGTGAACTGGCTGACGACCAGAATATGGGCGTCCACCGCCCGCGCGTCGAGGTTCATTTTTCCGTCGCCGTCAGCAAATATCCG
>WNFI01134044.1_pt1 | contig 21793 bp, 26 predicted proteins | sample 5400471 | NCBI WGS metagenome assembly WNFI01 (sample SAMN13153348, study PRJNA577476) | soil metagenome | isolation source: 100 cm saprolite on Douglas fir-dominated hillslope | place: USA:California | collected 2013-09-17
ACTATAGAAGCAGTATTAAGTATTTTAAATATTCCATGGGAGCCCATAAATGCCAGAACTTGGCAAGCAGATTTATTTAAAAGCCATGTAAGAATAGGTGAAGAAAATACAAAGGGAATATCATTGCAAATTTGTAAAAGGTTATTTCCAAGTGTAAATTTAATACGAGAAAATAGATCTAATCCAGATTTAGGATTGGCAGATGCACTATTAATTGCAGAATATTGCAGGAGGCATCGATAGGCGAATCATAGATAATTATGGAAAAACCAAAAATAGAGAACGATAATCTTCCTATTTTTAGTAGGAACTGTCTTAAAACATTTGAAGAAGCTAAAGAAATATTAAAAGACAGAAGAGATCAATATGATGACAATGTAGATTCATGGGCTAATTCTTCATTTAATGCTCTAAGAACTACATTTAAATTAATTAATGGGCGCGGATGGACTATAGATGAATATAGAACTATAGCATCTGCTTCATTGGTTGATCTAAAGATATCTAGACTTAATGGTGAATTTAAGGCAGATACTGCTATAGATCTTATGAACTATTTAGCAAATTGGGTTGCAGAAATGGAGGCATTAAAAATTAAGTATGGATATGAAAAAAAAGATCTTATTGATTATTCCAATATTTCTGTTATTTAATGGATGTGCCAGTCTTAATCTAACAGATTTTGTTCCATCATCTAATCAGCAAGAAATTCGTCAGCGAGGGGTTTCATTTCAACTCCTTGGCATCAGAGTTGAGGGTCCTAATTACGAGCCTGGGGACGGCTCAGATTTTGATTACCAGGCACCCACCCATGACACTAGGGGGTTTATCGAAGGGGTGCAGACAAATACGCTAGAAATCGATCCTATAGAGCAGGATAGGGCGCGTGGCTTCCCTGGGAGACGAGACCAAAGATATCCTCTAGATAAATTCCAGAATCATGCTATATTACGCCATGATAAAAAAGATATTTTTAAGCATAATCGCTAGCCTAGCCGTAGCATCCTCAGCGTTCGGATGGTCGGAATGGAGACCACTATATTCTACAGATGGCGAAGGCTTGATTGGATATTTCAGATTAGAAAATGATTATATAGATGCCACACATTTTAGACATCAGTTCCAATTACAAAATATATACGGATCAATATCAATGGTCCTATATTGTAACGGAAAGGCAATTGGATCTATTCTAACTGATGCACCAATAACTACGGTTCATCTTGATGATACTACGCCTGGAGCTAACTTTCAATTTTTTGCTACAAGGTAAAAATAATATGAGATATGGACCCACTTATTGGATTGGATTAACTATACTAATAGTTGCAATGCATGGATGGTTTTTTGGGCATACAGAACATAGAATGTTCCCTAAGCCATTATATAACGAGCATCCGGTGAATCCAGTGCCACCAAGCGATCACAAGGAGCTTCAGCCTCAGCCACTACCAGAAAATCCTGCTTTACCGGAGTAAAAATACTCCTGAAAAGGAGGCATGCCACACAATGCGCCCAGGATCAACTGAGGCGCGTTTTGTTTGCTAGCTGATGCTGGATACCTGTATGAGTCTAATAACTCAGCGTACGCCAACCTCGATGGGCAAATTTTCAATTCGATCAATTGAAAAGGCCAGTTTAGAAGACTTAAGGGAATTAGAGGCACAACTACTAAATAAGAAAGAAAAACAAAAATCTAAAAAAGAAAAAGAATTGTATGAACTTAGGGAATGGGAAAAAGAGCAATTAGCTTCATTAGAAATAGCAAAACTAGAAGAACTAGAAATAGCAAAACTAGCAGAAATAAGACAATATAAATATAATTATGTAGATCTATCGGATAGAGAATACGCTTTATTAAAAATACGTAGTCCAGAAAAATGGTGTATATATTGTGGGGATTGGTATCAATGCCGGGATCATATCATTCCTGTATCTTGGACTGGATTCAAGAGATCATATAAAAGAGGAGATGTAGTTCCATGCTGCAATGAATGCAATAGTATATTATATAACTATTATTTGTTAAATCTTAATTCTAGAGCTGAATTCTTAATAGAAAAATATATATTTAAGTGTAAAAAATTAATTCATTCTCCAATATGGAACATCAAAGAAATACAAAATTTAGGATATAATATAAAAACAAATATACAAAGATTGCAATATTTAAGAATTGTTTACAGAGCAAAATTATCTAACTTACAATTAGTAATTGATGGTTGTGATTCAATTGCAATTAATGAGTTCTGAATTTCGTTTCATCTCCTGGATCACTTCTTGATAGTAACTAACGCCATTCCGATAAACTAGACCTGAATAATGGCACATGAAGTCTTCATATTGATATAGATCTGGCTTCATCCAGGATAAGTCTCTATCCTCTCGAAGAAAGTTTGCATAACTATTAAACAACCTACAGCTAACATAATCAACATGATTAGCATGATAGGATTGCTCTAATAGATATCGCATGGCTCCCTGTTCCCACCATGCATAATCTGGACTTATTTCATGAGTCCAATTATGAAGCTGTACTAATTGCAGAAAGTTTATAGACCATTCACAATTACGAATAAAGAAATTGCCAGCATTAATCCATGGCTGTCTATCTCTTCCTATAATTAAATCTTTTCCCTTATCAGCTGGAAGAAACCCTTCTAGCTTCTTTCTGAAATTCATTATTAATGAATCAGCATCAGACCATAATATCCAATCGTAATGCTTAATGTATTTTAATAGGTAGGGAATTTTCTGCCAGCTACCATTGCCCCTACCATCTCCAAGATTGACAATTGTTCGTTGTTCATAGATACAATCATATCCATGTCTCTCAGCATATTCTATTTTATTCTGAGAAGTAAGATCTGCCATCTCTCGCATAGCATCATCTGCAAAAGTTAGTATAAGAATATTCATTAACTATAAAGCAAACATACAATAACAAAGGCTGACACTAGAATCAGCCAGATTAAAGTCCATATAGCTAAGGCCCTACGATCATTAATTGAATACATGGCATGCTAATTGAAGACATTCCAGTTTTTTCTTGTTGGAACATTGTAGTCGTTCCATCTACCATTTTCATATAGAGTTCTGCGAACTGGACGAGCATATTTATGATAGAATAGTTTTATATCTGGATTAAGATCTAGTGATTCCACGAGATGCATAACAGAACTATCTATTACATGAATTTCCCATGCATTACAGATTAATGGAATATAGGCTAAAATTGATCCTTCTGGATTATTTGGTCGTATAGTAGGAAGGCTACATAATCTATGGGGCTTAATGCAGAATCCTCGATTAGGATCATCATGTACAAATGAATATTTCACTTGAGCATTACTAAGCTTAGCATTGTAAAATCTAGAAGCTATTTCTGGTATAGGAGAGTAATCCCATCTTATAGAATAATCTAATCCAACCTGTCTATAGAAATTCTCTGCAAAAGATATATTATTATCTACTGGAAGATCAACCTGCTTATCCCATCCATAGAAACCAGTGCGAAAAATATCTCCCCTCATTACACAATTTTTATAGGGATCTGGATAATTGCTGCATTCATAAACTTTTATATCAGGATGTAAAATAAAGAATGATCTAACGCTATCCATATGCTGCGCGCTTGATGGAAAGTAAACTGTTTTATATTGTCCCGAAAGATAAACAGCAATTGCACTACAAAGTATTAAATCTCCAAGCCCAAGATGACATACAAAAGTACATTCGTCTTTTCTGTTTAGGCATGGATTGCCATCTTGCATATCACTTCTACGTTTATAAAGATTCCTTCTCTTAATATCTGTATCATATCTCCTCATTAACCTAGCCATGGCACTGCGGCTTCCAACTCCGCCCTCGCCAGGAAAATGAACCATGAAATCTCCAGGCTGATAATCGAGATATTGGACGTGACCAAATGAATTGATCTTGCGTTTATCTATATAATAAACATGAGATTCATGAATTGGATTGAATAGAACATTGCGCATTGCCTCCTGTTCTTTCCAGACATGATTATAGAACTCAGTTCTACTGTCAGCTTCTCTCAAGAAATCTATAGACCACTGGCAACTACGAAAGAATAGTTGTCCAGCATTAATACCATTATGATCTTTAGATATAATAAAGTCCTTATCAGTAGATCCTATAATATCCTCTAATCTTATTTCATCATTATCTATTAATGAATCCGCATCTGTCCAGAATATCCAGTCCCATTTATTTTCTGCTATCATCCTGATTAAAATAAGCAGACGATTCCATATTACATGCTTTCTGGGGTCTATTGGATGAGTTTCAATAATAAAATCATACCCATGCTTTTGGGCATATGCCCTTTTGTTAGGAATGCTGATATCACCTATTTCTTGGTAGTTTTGATCACAATAGGTAACTATAGCAATTTTGGATGACATATAGCAAGTTTTAGAACTTACTCCAATTAAGATTGGGTAAACTAAATTTGAGTTTCTCTATGCCAGAATCAATCCATTTACGGGAAACTAAATTGAGAATATCATCATTAGTAGCTGGCCACATTATCCTGCTATTAACAAAGAAGATATATAGAATTTCATCTGCATCAGTTCCCCCGGTTTTAGCTGAAATATCCAGATCAAGATTCTGTGCCAACTTAATAGATCCTTCACCAAATTTATTGCGTGGTCCTATATCTCCAACCACAAATTCGCTAGATGCTCCATTACTTAGATTTAATGACATTCCTACATCCCCCAACCCAATATCAAATGCTGGAATTGAAGGAATTACTACATAAGGAACTTTCTGGCTATCTACATATCTAGATGGATCATTTATTTTTTTACTGATATCCATTAATGCTGTAGTAGAAACATAATATCCAGGAGCTGGATCACCAACAGTCTGAACATACGGTACCCCCTTTTTGTCACAGGCGATGCCATACCACCTGCCGGGGTGCCCAGCATTACCAAGGTAATCCAATGCCGGAAGACCTGAATCAGCGGGTGCATAGGCGAAAGGACTGCCATCTGCATCAATCATAAGGTTAGACAGGATCACCCGAGAGTTGTCTATGGAGTGAACTGTGTTCATGCTTACAAAGCTAACTCGTTATTTGCCCCAATGCCACCAGGGTTTTGGGGTTGGCTTGACAACCGCCTTGACAGCCTTGCTGCTATTGGAGGCAGCAACCTCAGCTTCATGCTCTGTGTGCTTTATGCTCTTAGAATGTTGATTAAGTATTCTATTGGAATCTTCTAGTAAAGTCTTGTTTTGATCTACTACTTGAGATATATATTTTTGATTCTGTTCAATACTGGCTCTATTTTTATCTAATGTTTCTAAAACACTGGCGAGAGTTTTTTTCTGTTCATCACTGTATTGTTTTAATCTTACTTCCTCATTAGAGTCTAAAGTAGACATTAACAATCCATTAGATGTATGGTAAATCTCTATTCGGGCAGATAAAGAAAACCATAATGATATAGTTATAATTAAATTAATAGCTCCAAAACCTATTAAAATATTTCTAGTCATCATCATGATTGGTTAGCCCTTCTTCCCTTTAGCTGCGATAATTCATCTCGAACTCTTTTAAGCTCGTCTCTTGATCTAGACATTTCTTCCTTTACTTCATCTAGCACCATATTATTAACTTCTAATCTTTCATTGGATATAGCAAGTTGAGATAAAGTTGATTTCTCTGCTTCTCTTAATCGAATTAATTCAGTCTCTTTTCTTTTGTCAAGTATCCATCCTATTATTAATATCAATGCCAAGAAAAATAACCATAAGGCTCTATCGGTTAGGGTAGCTAAATATTCACTCCAGCCAAAAGCCTGAGAAATAGGGTTAATTGGATTAGCTCCAGGCAGTGCTTCACTTAAGAAATTAGCAATCCAAAAAACTGCTAGTGACGACCTGAAGAACATAAACATGAGTGGTCCAGTAAGCCAAGCTCGATTCGTGAATTGGAATTAACTGTATATATTTAATATACTTATTTCAGCCCGGTTTCACGGTCCTACAATTCACTAGCACTAGAGTTAGTTTAAAGCCAGCGCTTACTGGTTGAGAGATAATCTCTCAGAAATTTTAGAATCTAGCATCTACAACTACATAACAATACAATCCCACTTGCGCCCAATTAGCTAGCGTCCCAACAATTGACATCTGATTAAATCCAAAATAAGTAATATCATCAATAGCTTGAACCTGAGCAGCATATCCATTTGCCATCTGGACATATCCATTTCCATATACACTATGAATATTAGATCCAGGAATATTAGGGGTTATACGTTTATTAACAAGATAATTACCATTCACTAATGCTAAAACACATGTGCTTGGAAAATACGGATCACCACCAAATACTTGGCCGATAACTGTCAAACTTTCAAATAACCTAAGACATCTATGGAAGGTCAAGGCAAATGGCTCAAATATTGGTAATTGTGGCTGAACGCTATTAGCATCTAATCTAACATCTGCTATATCGATAGCGTTACCATTAGTAGCAAAAGGATTCCATCCTCCACCGCCAGCATTAACTAATCCGGTAGTCCAAGCATTATTAATATCTGGTACTTGAGCACCTCCGCTACCTCCACCACAAATCAATCTAAAAGTTAATTTAATACCAAGGTTATTTAAATTATTTCTATTGAAAGGATCGCTAACAGTAGGCCATGTCGAAGGAGTTGCAAAAAAGAATCTTTTCCAAGATGTAGTTAGGTTAATTTGATGACTAAAAAATTGAGTACCATCACCAGAAGTTAATATAGCCAGTATGGTAATTGGTCCCTGAGGAGATCTTGCTAAAGCAGATACACAAGAGCTACCGCTTAATGCAACCTCCAGATCAATAGCTTCCACAAAGGTAGAAACATCAAAATATTCATTAGATGAAATTGCTACATTAGCTGTACAACTAAATCTAGCATATCCTCTTGGATATTTAAAAATATTATCAGGAGTAAACAATCCATCCCAATTTAGATATCTAGCCTGTATTTTATTGGATTGACTTAGATTAAAAACTGCTTTCCAGTTATCTGTAAAATATTGAGAGCTACCACCAAAGTTTCCAGTAAAGGCAGTTCTAACACTAAAAGTTCCAGTTTGTGGAGAATTTTGTACCGACATATCTCCATTAGTTAGAATTGGAAATCCAGGTATTCCCGGTAGCTTGAAGCTGACCGGAGTTGTATTAACTAGATTGCTCAGTCCTCCACCTGGATCACCAGGTACTAATCCTGGAAGAAGGCCGGCAGGAGGCAATGGATCTATACCACCATTATATCCAAGAGCGCCTAGTATGTGAGTATTACCGTGAATACCCACAACCTGAATCATCTGAATAACACCGCTGGAATTAATCTCCTGACTAAAGACAATAACAAATGCCCAATCCTGAACAGTGGGAGTTCCGCTTCCAGTTGGAGTAATAGTAACTCCCGAATTAGATCCAGTTGTACAATAGCCAATTAGTACAGAAGATCCTCCAGCTATATTAGCATAAACACCAATCTCATTAAGATTGAATGTAGATGTTGCATCTGCACTAGATATTTGTGCGCGCACAGTCAATTGACCTGGTATCAAGTTATTAATACCAGTAATAACCGCATGCATTTTAAAATTATTTAAATGAGTATATAGCTGAACATTATCATGAATTGCTGGAAATCCACTACCAACATCAACCTTTATAACATCTAAAACTTCGCTTAGAGCCCAGGCTTGAGCAGTCAGATTATCACATGCATTGGTTAATTGAAGGGATGAAAGCTGGTTAGCCATAAAATATCTTTATATAATTACTTAAACTGGAGTACTTCTAATCACATAATATCCATATACTCCAAGTTGAGAATTTTCATACATGGTTCCTATGGATGAATTTATAGTAACAAATCCAATAAAATATGATCTAACATTCTTACCAAGTAGTATAGCATTAATAGCATTAGTTAATTCAGTCTCATCAGTTATAGTGGTATTAATTCTAAAAGTATTAGGATCTCCAATCTGAGGAGGAACATGCGCTGGTTGCGCATTCTGCCAAGGGCTAATAGGTGGAGCATCCTGAAACCATTCCGTTAATGTTGCAGATGAATCTAAGAATGTTTTTTGTAATATATCTATTATTCTTTGCGGGGTTCCTTTATTTATCTTATCTGTTATAACGCTTTGTATAGATGAGACTTTTTGAGTAGTTGGAAAAGTGGTAAAATAGTTATCAACATTATAATGAAAGATAGCTAAAAAATCCAAAACATCATCCGACTGATTTTGTAGATTGGCGTGAATCTGGTTCTGGGGAATGGCATCTAACCAGGCTTGCAGCAATGGATCTAGAGATTGAGCTATAGCCACAAATCCTAGATCAGCCTTAGCGGCTGGATTTAAAAAATCTACTAATGATGCCATATTATACTAATCTTCAATTAGCAATCCAGGATCTAGTTCAGCTGGCACTTCAGGTATTTTATTTAGGAAATTAACAAAATCAATTAATCCATCACTAGCCTGATAATAATTTCCTTCAGATCCAACAACATCTACTACTATTCCTGGATCATATACCTCTATAAAATGTGCTCCTACATTAATTCCGTGAGATGCCGCATTATCAAATCCTCCATTATCATTTGCTCCCGCATGATTATATTGAAGCCCAGTCACATTAGTAGCAGTAATATTTGCTATAATTTTATAAGGAAGCTTAGCTGGAACAGGAGTATTAGAGATAAGGGCATTCCATTTTATTCCAAACTTTGGACCCATGGTAATTAATTCAGAATAAAATAACGGTTCCGCCAAATCCAGATCTTGATTAACATCATTTTCATCATGAAAATTAAGAATTAATGTAGTATTAGTAAATGCCTTTCTCCATATGTCACAATAAATAGGATAATCATTAACCCATAACTGAAATCCCGAAACTCCATTAAATGTAGTAGCCGATAATCTACTTATATCCGCATTCGTCCTACATAACTCAGATGAACTTTGCCATCCCATACCAGTTATTATTACATAAGATAAATTAGGATTAGAATCATATCTATCAGCTAATGCCTGAACAAATGTAGTAACTAATCCCTGATAAATTGGGTCCCATGGAGCTGGTATAACTCCAGAACCATCAGTCAGAAATGTACTAAATCCATAACCAGATGCCCATGACGGAGTTGCAAATCCATTTCCTATAGCAATAGAAAACATCTTATTATTTAATGCCGCTTGTGCCGCTACGGCATCTATATAACTCCAATCATAAACATTTGGACTAGTTGGCTGAATATCTCTCCAATAAACTCTTAGGGCAGCTCCCAATATACCCGGATTATTCCAGCATAAAAATGTTGCGGGATCTACTAATCCACCCATATCAGTAAATCCACGCAATTCAAGAATTCCACATGGAATCATCTTACCATTAGAATCAGTTGGAATAGTTAATGGAGTTATATCAGATGTTATTACCTCTCCAACCACACCTCCACCAACAGAGATAAAACTGCTATCTACTGCATAGAAAGCTGTAGAAATCGTCCAATTACTCATTAGTGGGTTACAGTCTAGGATCAATTACATCAGCACACATCAGATCAACATAAAGTCGAGAAAAAGATCCTCCACTAAGAGTTTGTGTGCCTTGAAAAAATGGATACAAACCAAGATTTATAGCAGATGCACCTGAGCCATACATTTGACCAAATTTAATTAAAGATCCCGCAAAATAAACTGAGAAGTTTTTCCAGTCAGCATCCGCATCAAACTCAAATAACGTAGATAACCCTCCGCTAGCCCATACAATTGTTCCTAAAGACATTGCAGTCCTTGAGCTTGCTATCATTCCAACTAAGTTAGCAGTAATAACTCCATTAGTGTCAATTATCTCAAACCAGACTCCATTTGCTAAGGTAGTTAATGAATCACAGAATCCAAATTGACTTAAAAGAGTGCATCCTGAACTAATTGTATGCCATGCCCTAAATTGAAATCTTGCAGGTCCTTTAGCAGCTCTAAATTGCACTGAATTAATATTTGCTCCATACACAGCAGTCGTAGCATTGACAGTCAACTGCATTTCCCCAAAGGTATTATCTCCATAATTTGCTGTTGCCGCATAAACAGCGCCGCTGCCCGCCGAAACAACATTTGTTGTCCACGCATATTTTGGATCAGGCCATGTTCCTGAATCAAAATCCGTGAATATGCGCCTATGGCCAGAGGGATTTACTGTAGCAAGATCGGCCCTTGAAAGTCTTGCGTCTTGTGAAGTAACTAACTGAGGAAATAAGCCTCCAGCATAAGGTAGAACCTGGAAACCAGATGGAGAGTTAAAAGATGCTGTTTGCCCATTTCCATCCACATTACCAAGCAGTTGCAAGGTATGTTTATTTTGTAGGACAGCACCAGGAAACACAGCAGATAATTCCGAAATAAAATTTATTCCCAGAATTCTATGCAATGCAGCAGAAGGATGAAACCCATTAGTTCCACACCACATAAATTGATCAGTAGTATTTAAGGTGGTAAATGTAGGCTTACCTAAATAATCATTTATATTAGCAATTCCATAAGCCGCTGGATTAGCAACAATCGCAGCAAAAATACTTTTAACATCAAAAATCGTAACCTGAGAAACTGACGCCATTACTGAAGCAAGCTTGGTATTCCAATAATTATTTGTATTTGTCATTGGATAACCAGATGCCGCATATTGTGGTGTAATTGATTGATCAAAAGCATTGCACAGAATTATTTTAGTAGCGCCCGCAGATACTAAGCTATTTATAGAATGCAATAATCCACTGGAGCCACTTAATCCAGAGGTTCCTATGGCGTTGTCTATATATTGAGCAGCTAACCACCGAATATTACTCCCAGATGCAATAGTAGTTCCAGTATTAGCTAACTGACTTCCCGGAACCAATCCTGAAGTAAGTGTACCTGTTATACTGACGCCAGCTACTACAGAAGTAATAAGGTATACACCTCCCGTTACTACAAACACCAATTGACCTGATGCAAAAGACGTTGTAGAAGTGCAAGGAATAACTATTGACCCCCCCGCAACAGGCTGAACATAAGATCCATTAGTTGTTGTAACTGGATCTGCTGTTGTCACCATTCCTCCAGCACCAGATCCTGATGGCTTATATGCGAATGTAATATCGTTAGTTCCAATCCAAACTACAATTGCACTTTTAGAGGGAACTACGTTTGAATAATCCGACAGAAATGTAGCTACTTGATAATCCAAACCCCAGGAATGACTCAAGAATACTGAAGAACTATCAACCGTGGCTCCAGTAAAAGCATAATTCTTATCTCCTGAACCATATCCAAATCTCGCCCGAGAGTCAGTACCGAAAGCCGCAGCAGCCCATTCAGCCCAAACAGGACCATTGCTAGCATATGCTGGATAGGCTAAACTTTGAGCTGCTTGATAATTTCCAGTATCAGAATAAGAATCCCCAAATATAAAAAGACTTTTAAAGGTTAGTGATATATCTCCACTACCTGCCGGACCCGTTGCTCCCGTTGCTCCTTGTGCTCCAGCTGCCCCCGTTGGACCAGTAGGCCCCGTTGGACCAGTAGGCCCTGGAGGCAAATGCGCTAGTTGATAAAGAATAGATCCCACGGCCGGAGAAGCTGGAAGTCCAATTTCTGTTTCTACTCCAACTAGTGAACTAGATAGATTACTTAAAAGAGTAGGGAGATCTGGATTAGCAACTCCAACGGGAGGCAATATTGAAGAGCCTGCTGCCTCCGTTGATAACGGAGCTCGCAGAGGATCACCTGGATTAACATTAGAATCAATGGATGAGGGGTAAGACATAAAAAATCTATCTTTTAAGGATTTCTTCTCGATTACGTTTACGAATTCTACTGTGCCATATCCAATAGCCAGTCGATCCCACAAACCGATTGGCTAACGCTACCTTATCGACGGCATCGCCCCCAACTGATATAAGATTGCTACCTACTGAATATAGAGCTGTAGAAATCCTCCAGTTACTCATATAAATATTCTTTTAATAAGTACCTAAATAATTAATTATTGGAGTACCAACTGATCCAACCTGAAACTTAGTAAGCTTTATTAATGACGGTGGAGATATAATTCTTACTCCTATAGCCCCAGCATCCACCATCATTTGAGTTAATGTTGATGGATCAATATCCTGGGCCAAAAACTGAGTTACATTTACTATCCATGTATCCACTGCTATTTCAACATTAGCTTGTATCTCAGTTAGACTTCCAATATTTTCAATAGGTATATGATATGTAACATTTACAGAAACATTAACTCCAGTAGGAGCGAAAGCCCAGACATTAGCACATAAATCTCGCATATTATATGGATTTACTAATGCTAATACTTCTGATAATATTCCTGCACTCGGCATAGTTCCGCCCTGACAAAGAACAGTTAATAATACATTTCCCGGAGCTAATCCATCTTCCGGTCCGGCTACAGTAAGATCACTAATGGTCGGATCTGCCTTTAATCCAAAAAATTTATATGCTCCATATGAACCAGCATTAGAAAATGAATCTGTAACGATAAACATCCTAGAAGCATATGCCGAGTCAGATTCACCAGCAGATCCCTGGCTAGGAATATTAGTATTAATTGCAGCCGGAAAAAATGGTTGCGAAACATCCCAATTAATAATTGTAGTAATTGTTCCAATTGGAACGGAACTACTCAAACTACTAAAAGTAGTACAAGTTGCAGATATAGTACCACTTAAAACATTAGGAGGTATTGACAGTGGCGTTAAAGTCTGAAATACTAGATTAGTTCCAGATGTATCAGCTACCTGAGTTCCAGCAGGTATAATTTGTAAATTTGGATATAGCTTCGGAAGAGTAAATTGCAGAGTTACCAATCCAGCGGTTGGGGGTATTCTAGGCGATCGCAATAATCCATAAATCGCAACTATAACATCCAAAAAACCACCCATCGCATATGGCAAGGTATTCTGCTTAGCTGACCAATCTATCTGTTGATAACCATATAACAAGAAATTTGTTAAACTAAGTAAAAATTGATATCTTCTATCTGCCTTACTTAATATAACTATTTCTCCAGTAAGATTAAACCAATTAGTTTGCCAAGCTTGAATTACAGCATTCTGAGCAGCTACTATATCAAAATTAGCAAATGATATAGCTGGTAAATTCCTAAATGGATTATTAGGATCATTAGGAATAAAATTGCTAGGTCCAGAAGACATTGTATATTAAATCTATATAACTAAATCAAGTTTAACTACGTATGGCAAACTGCCATCTAATTTGTTATTCAATACCCAGTAATTCACTGGACCTGGACCAGATAATATTAAGTTATTTATATTGGTAGTTAAATCTATTTCTAGTTCAGTATATAATACATATTCACCAGATATTACTCTAATTGTATTAAATTGAAATTGTATTTTCTTAAATATTGCCCTGGGCTCCCACTTAGCACACGCAATTAAAAAGGCGGTCTGTAATTGAAATTGAGCAACATCTCCAGCCTGATCTATCCACGAAATATCATTACCAAACGATCTTAATAAAGGTTGACTAAATATAGGAACTGCCCAAATATTATATAAATTCTGTAATACCTCTTCTACAGAATTGGGTTTAACATTGAAATCAAATTGAAATGCTCCATTTAGATTCCATAAAGTATTTCCAACCTGAGCTGTGAAATCTGATAATTTAGGTAAAATATTCATCTAAAATATTCATCTAAAATAACCAAGCGGAAATTTAATAAATGATCCATCGTTTGGTCCTGAAATTATTTCCATAGTAACTATTGACAATAACTCATTTATATCAATAGCCTTAGCTGAAAATTTAGTTCCATCCACACAAGTTAAAACAACCTCATCTCCAACCTGAAACATAAACATTATATACCTGATGTTATACAATTGATCCCACAACTGCAGCACCTATATTGGCAAGAGCACCAAGTGGTCCACTTATATTAAATAAGTTGCCATATTCCAATAACTTAACTTGTACAGTAGCATAAATTAAAGTGGGTCCATTAAACTTCTTCATATCTGAAGTTATCTCCTCTATTACAAATAAGGTTAGCGGACCCCTCCCAATTGGTGTTCCTCCCACAATAAATGGAACTGGAAATTTACTAGCAGATAATCCTTCTAAAATAGATATCGATATTGATGGTTCTAATGTATAAGGACGATAAAATATCATGTCAATATCTATTTCAATTGGATCTACTCCGGTATCTTCTATTAAGTCATTACTTTTTAATATTCTATGTCTGGCCCATGAGTTTTTGTTTTTCTTTTTTATTGAATGGAAACTATTACCTATACCTAATCCACCAACAAAAGGAACTGGACCTAATATACCAACCGCACCCATAAATATAATTACTATCTAAGTAGGTCCACCACCAATTTCTGTTCCTGTAATATTAATATCTACGACGGTTGTGACACCCGTAACTGATAAGGTAGATTGACAAGTTACAGCATCCTGAAAAGTTACTGGACCCTTGATGGTAGTAGAGGCAGCATCCAGTTCAGCGGTTCCCGTAACCTTAGCTAACAAATTTCCAGAAACGGTAGCATTTAGATTCTTTCCTACAGTTATATTACAATCTCCACTATCTTCTATATCTAATTGACCCATTACCGCCTCTAACTGACCGCCAGCACAATTAAAATAACAGGTCTTTATTCCATTAATACTAAGGCATCCCTCAACAGGATCATACTCAAAATAAGATCCATCCAATCCCTGGTAGGATACGCAATCTATTCCTCGCGGTAAAAAGTTAGGATTTTGTGGATTAGGTTTAGAACATATGGCAATAGCCCTCTCTATGCCTGTTGGCATATGCAAGGTGACTATCTCATCTCCTACTTGTGGAGGAGGTGTATAAAATATATTACCTTTGCTTCCAGATTGTGACCATGAAATCCAATCACTAGATACATTCCTATCAGGATAGAATACCACTACTTGAGCACCGATATTAGTCAGTCGCCTTTGGGTAACGAATCCACTTCTTATAATATTAAAAGAAGTTGAATCACTAGATGGATTTCCTCCTGGTGTCATACAATTACAGTCATACATTAATAATAGCAGCAGCAGACGGGAAAAATGTTAAAGTAGTTTCACTTCCCTGCTTACCTCTAGCCCTAAATTCTACTTCACCCAATATCCAATCTTCTGCATCTGCATTAGGAGTAAAACCAACCATATTATATTTAGTTGCAGCTTCAAAATTTAAGGCTAATCCAGCTAACTCAATAACCATTTCATTCTTTTTTCTATTCTTTTGTTTAAGTTTGCTTTTAGCATTAGTATCAACCATCTTTTGTACTTGTGGATTAACCGGTAGATTAGGCTGTTCAGTTGGCTTTCCGGGAAGAGTCTTATGATCAGGTGTATTTAAGGTAACTGGCATAAAATTTTAAGGCTGATCAGTATCTGTTTCTGGAACTATTGGAGTTATTTCTATTTGCTGTTGAGTAACCGGAGAAATAGGTTCTTCATGTATTATTAATTCCGGGCCTTGATTTTGTCTTGGATCTTTAGCATTACCAGCTGCGGTCTGACCACTAAGCACATCATATGCACTTGATCCAGCAGTAGCATATTGAGAATCCTCTGTTTCTTCCCTAAACTCCCATCTTTTCATTCCGCTTCCCTGCCATCCACCGGGATCAAAATTAGTAGGACACATAATTGCTCCCAAAGATGCGGTAGCCTCTATAGCAGCAGCATCTGTTATATACATCGTATTATTTACAACCTTCATATTATAATCATATTGCTTGCATAGGCTGTGCAATAAATATGCATCTGAATGGTCGTGCTGCGTCTTGTTGGCTATTGGCTGATCTGGGGCGGTCATCTGAAGCCCACCGGTAATGCCGTCCTGCTGACACACCTGCGTCGCCAGCGCTCGGAGGGTGGTTGGTGCCGCTCCAGGCGCAGGATACTGCGTAGACTTACGTTGGAGGCGGAACGGGGACTGTGGCGGAATAGACGTGCAAGAAATCCTGATTTTTGTCCCTGCGCCCTTGTCCTCATCAATTCTCACTGATTTAACAAACATCTGACTAATAGTTTTAGTCATTTTGCTTATTCCAGGAACATTCCAATTATTAATAGTAATTGATGCATCAACAGGCATATATGTAGAAAATGTAAACTTCTGTCTAAATAATCCTTCTGGATCAGCTATAGAAATATCCAATGTATCTGCTATCAATGTATCTCCCCAAGTCTCTTTGTATCTAATCTCTAATAGAGATGGTTCTATAGAATCTGATATATTAACTCCATTAATAGTCACGTTTATAGAAATATCTCTTGCTTGTCCACTCATAAATTATTAAAATCCTGCAATCTTTTAAGATGCTTCTGCATCCTTTCCTTATTAATTCTATCCCTAACTCTTTTATTTTTAGGTGATGGTTTATACTTTCTATACTTATTATCTTTATGAGTATGAGACATACTATGTTAAAAATACAGTACCCCAATCCACCTTGCTTATCTTAGTTCCGCTGGGAGTAGCTACAACAGGAATGGTAATAATTATGCCAGAATTAAATCTAACAACAGTTTGATATTTAGGATTAGCAGATGCTATAACCATTGCATAGATCTCTGTGTTGAATATCTTATAAGATATCCAATCATAGAAATCTCCATCAATAGTTTTATATTGAGCAACTATCATGTTAGGCTAGGCTAGACGCTGAACTCTTATGTTGCCTGACATCATCTAGATGTTTAATTATAAGGTGACCATGATCTTCCAGGATTCTTCTAACTCCATGCTGACAGGCTTAACTCCTAGTTTTTTGGCATACTCCGCATGCATTGCTGCGCTACCTGGACCAAGATGAAAAGCCTTGCCACCAATATGACCAATATGATGAGTAGAATCCCAATCTGGAGTTCCGTGAACTCTTCCTTGAGAATCTACATAATCTACTGCTGGACCGTATTCGGTGTCTTTTAGCATTGACCCTCTTGCGCCACCAACACCTCCACCCATAGCTGCCCCTACCATTCCTTGCCCAGAAGATATACCAGATAATATTTCATTTAATTGTTGTATCGCATCTGATAAATCATCCAGAACTCCTTCATTTCTTAATGGAATTACAGCCTCTGAAGATCCACCCTCTCCTAACATAGCAATTTGTGGACCCGTAACAATACCTCCAGAAGCATAATGATGCATATGATATCCACCCTGGTTCCTACTATATTGATTAAGCCAAGCATCAGTACCTGCATCTACTTTATTAGGTGTTTGACCTCCATATATAAGATTATCGATTAAATCCGTAAGACGAAAAATAGGAATTATATTTTCAAAAAAATCATGCAAGTGCTCTAGATTAGTTATGGCTTGACCTATTCTATCTCCAACAGCAGCTATTCTTCCAAGAACTTCTCCTAGCTTGGTTACCATTACTGCGAGTTGATCTAAAAATGTCTTGACCTGATCTTGACCAGTAGCAGTCGTTACTATTTCATTTCCAACATTTGGTATTTCTACCATAGTGAAAAAACTACCTATCCAATTATTGAAAGAATCAAATGTTCCTTGAACCGCCAGCATATATGGCTTGAACGCTTCAATCAAATCAGAACTAGGCATACTACCTATGAACGATACAAGATCTTTAGACATTAACTGTAGATTACTAAAATAATCAGTTATCCTATCCCAAGGTATAGTTTCATTAATCCATACCAACAAAGGAGTAAATGTCTCCATCAATAATTCACCAAATTGTCTTCCAGTTAACTCCATGTGATTATTGAATGTCTCTAATGCACCAGCCCAATGATGACTCCATTCTTTCATTCCTTCATAGAATTGTCCACCTTTTTTAGTAAATTCTTCTAATGCTTTTTGGAACATTGCCATAGTAACAAGGTGGTGATTCAACATATATTGCACTCTAGCTAATCCTTCTGGAACTATCTCTAATAATTTATCTCCTTTCTTATTGGTTATATTCCCACCCTTGAATCCAGGTATATTACCAGAACCATAAAGCTTAACTAACATTTCTTCTACTGGAACACCAATCTTCTGCATTGCTACTAAACTTCTGGTGTCCGCGTATCCTCTAGTCATAGTCCTGCCAACCGCAGTAGTAAAAGCACCCAAATCTTCTTTGTCTCCGCCAGCACCAAATATGATATTACCTAGCATATTGGCTTCTGCAGCAGCAGATGCACCACTTAATCCATGCCCCGCCAATTGTTTGGCAGCTTCTAGCAATGACTTTCCGCCGGGACCTTGGGCACCACCACGAAACATTTGCTCAGCAATCATATTGCCTTCAGCGCGATTGCCTATAGCATTTGCAAATCCCCATTTTAATCTATCATATTCCCCTGCAATCCTTAATGATTCAGATCCTAATTTTCCTAATTCACCTACTAAATCTTTAACTGCTCGTATAGCCAATCTAATTCCAGTTTCAATAGTTTCACCAATGACTATTCCGGTAGCAATAGTTTTAACCTTTTGTAAATTAGAAGTTAATGCAACAGCCTGAGTATTAGCAGCCTGAATATGTGGCGCCATCACCTTTAATTGAGCATTAGATTTACCACTAAGTGACTGAATCGTCTTCATTGCCCCCTGCAATTGAAGCATCTGATTCTTAGTAAATCCAAGAGCCCTACCCAGAGATTCATTAACTTCTCCGCTGAAAACTATTTGAGTCTGAAATGTTTGTTGTTGCGGCATATTTATTGAATATTGATTCCTTTTTTAATTATTGAATCTGATTTTTCCCATTTTTTCCCAGTAATGATTTTACTAACGGTTGCCTGATGAATATTAAAATTCTTAGCAATTTCCTTTTGATGTAAACCATTTTTAAATAAATATTTTATTTTATTAACTGATTCAATGGTTAATTTAGTTGATCTTCTGTTTCTGGCCTGAGTTGATGAACACTCCCACTGACAATTACCTTTATAATAACCATAGTTATTATTTATTCTTCCTAAGGTATAACCATCTGGTCTTTCTCCCATATCAGATAAGAAATTTTTGAAATCACTCCATCTCTCACACACAAAAATGCCCCTACTTCCATAATATTTATAGTTAGGGGCATCTGGATTATTACATCTATCTAACATAGATGTCCAACTTTTATAACTTTAGTGCTGCTATAGCTCACGACATTTAATTATTAATATACCTCCTATCTATCAATTAACTCATGTAAAACAGATGCCCATGCTAGAGCATCGTTTATTGGCATTTCATACCAGCTATTAAACTCATGGGTATTATATGACAACCCAAGATATAAGGTTCTTAAAAATTTTAGCGGATCATCTTCTACGGAGTCGCCATTCCCTGCATTCGGAATGTGACTCCATATACAAAAGACGCTACTTTAACTACTATTATAGATAACTCTGAAAAAGGAATTTGCTGAACATCCTCTAGAGTCATTGGGGGATTTAGTTCGGCTATAACATATGAAATAAATAGATCATCCTGTAATTTATTTAGAGTATTTCTATAAACATCTGAATATTCATTCCTAAATCTACTAACTAACTTAAAATATTGTTTACCCGTTAGTTCAGAAGGATCACATAATATTTTAGAAATTTCTTGATCATTACAGATAATTGGTTTTCTTAAAGTAAAATACCTATCAATTGCTACAGTTTCCAGATCTTTGACATCACTAACTTTAGTTGTCCCTTCTTTTGTCTCATCAAAATCATTAGCTGGTGGAATTTCGTTTATCTTCTCAAGCATACATCACACTTTCTATATTAGGTTAGCTCTGGTTTGAGCATTCAGATCAACTCCATTAACTATACATATATTACTAAATGGATCTATCTGCCAGAATAGTTGACCATTAAAATAAAGTGACAAAAAAATAACACTAAACATTTGAGTAATAACCGCCTTAACACTAGATTCTCGTTTACCTAAATCAAATTCATCTCCAACTACTGTCATCATAACGGTTTCAGGCAATTCATTAAATTTAGCTGAGGCAGTATCAAAAACTTCCAAAGATGACTGACATCTAATTTTTCCCCCAATTCCAGTAAACATCTGTAATCCAGTAAGGGTATTAGTATGAAGCGATATAGTCGTTTGCATTGGCATCACATTACCGGATACAGGTAAATTTAAGCTGCCTCCTAAAGCGCCACCCTTCAAATCATTTTTTTCAAACTGAAGTTTTGGAAGAACAATATCAGCAGTGCCAATCACCTCTCGCTGATTATTATAAACCTTATAATTCTTAACTGTAGATGGATATATCATAAGTCATACACCAACAATATTACTAGTATTAGATATCGTAATAGTTGAAATCCAAGCAGTGAGTCCTTTAACGTCATATTGAAGCAATAGATCCAGAGTTCTAATTGGAGTTGGAGGAGTCCACAAAATATGATAAGTATAAATACCAGCCATCACCTGTATAGCTGAATTCTCATTAGGATTAAACGAGCAACTAGCAGTATTAGCAGCCCCAGCCTGAATTAGCGTATTAAGAAATGCCTGTATAGTTTCATTAATAGTGGTTAAATCTTGAGTATTTCCAGCTAAATCTATAAACTGTGCCAAAGTTAACGATAACGTATTACCCAACCAATTAAACATGCGGCGCTCATTAATCAACATGTCCTGGATATTTGTATTAGTTGGATACGCACAAGTATAATCTCCTAACGATTTCCATCCTTGAGCATTAAGAAACGTAAATAACCCAACGTTCTCAGCAAAATCCGCCATTACAGAATCAATGATAATTGGCTTCTGCTTTCCAAATGTATCAATTATATATGTTCCAGTAATCGATACCACTTTATTAGATGGAGATACATACGGAATTTGACCGAATTGATTATCTGTATTTTGCATCGTAACTGCCATAACAGTTGATGCATGATAACATTTACCAGTTCCCGCTGAATCAGCAATTGAATTTAAACTTCCAAGATAACAGTGTGGCCACCCAGCATATTCCCATGTAGTTTGCAAATTCTCATTACTTTTCTCAACCACAAGATTGGTAAACGCAGGAGCTAAAACTGTATTAATATCTGATAAATAAACAGCTCTAAATCTTCCATTGGCTATTCCTTGAACATGAGACTGAAAAGCAGCTATAACAGTTGGATCTGATCCAAATCCAGGAGTAATAACAATCGATGGAACCTGACCGGTAACATTGAATACATTTTCTAGCACTGCCCCACCAGTTCTTTGTCCAGAAACAGTTGTTCCACCTATAATAATAGCATCAGTTATTAATGCTAAATTAGGAGTATAATAATCAACATTTATTGAAGTATCAGTAAATAGGTTTCCAGAAGATAGTATAGTTATAAATCCACTCTGCAAAGTTTCATCATCGTAAGTGAATGTATAATCTATATTCTGAACACCAACATGACCTGATTGTTGTCCAGTTACATGTAGACTAGCTAATATAACTTCACCAACTATATTAACTAAAGTTGAATTAACTGTATATAAAACTGAAGTAACATGAGTGCTATATAGCCAAGGATCATTGACGTTTATTGCCGTCATGGGTCCAGCATTGTTCTCAACAAACATGAAGTCATAAACCTCAGATAATCCATACTTACCTGTAGTATTATGAGCACCCTTTACCCCTGGTCCAAAAACAAGAGACAATCCTAAATTAGTTGTAAAATCTTGTGGCTCCTGACAATA